>JADMIO011356683.1_pt1 | contig 54691 bp, 31 predicted proteins | sample 8958161 | NCBI WGS metagenome assembly JADMIO01 (sample SAMN16585339, study PRJNA669376) | soil metagenome | isolation source: Crop rotation soil | place: USA: Cullars Rotation, Alabama | collected 2011
GCCGCGACTTCAAGTCACGTGAATTCCAAGCTTCGGATCCCACTGTGCTGGAAAGCAACGCCTGGCGCGATACCGATTGCGAGCAGGAGCGCAGTCGTCGAAAGGTTTGCGGCCATCGCGATGCTCGCGGCAACGACTATCGCCACGGCGGCGATCCAGCTACCGATGAGCCATGGCGATCTGAAGCCTAGGTTCAACATGATCTCGACCCTCCTTTGGATCTTTCTTGATGGTCTGCGGTTGCCACGAACCCACAGTACGGGTCGTGTTCAAGCGTCCCAGCGAGGCCGGCTGAGGCGGTATCGCGCCCGCCAGGGACGATCAGCGGGAAATCAGCACTAGCGTGAAGCCGTGAATGGCGGCAGAACGCCGGATGTGCGAAGGGACCGTTCAATGCGCGCTCCGATCACCGGCCAAAGTGGGCCTGTCGGCGCGCACCCACGAAAAGAGGGGCACTACTCGAACGCTGGCGGGCTCAATACAGAACTACGAGATCAACCATACAGGAAGCGGCGAATGGCCGATGTGCCGAACAACACACAACCGCGCATGCTGAATGTCTGAGGCGGCCCTACTTCTTTGAAGCGGCGTCGCGCAGCAACGCGCGAATCTCGGCAGCCGTCACGGGGCTGATGGTTGCGCCAGCGCCGCCGCGACCTCCGGCTCCGCGCCCCGCAGTATTAGGCGCGGCCGCACCGCGTGCCGGAGCGCCGCCCTGGCCTCGTGCTCCGCCGGGGCTGCCGCCAGCAGCCACGATATCGAGCAGATCGATCGGCTTCTTGCCGTTGGCATCAACCAGTTCGGGCGTGGCTCCTTTCGCCAGAAGGTACCGAACCAGGTCCGTGCGCCCCGCCTGCACCGCGCCGTGGAGAGCCGATGTCCCTTCTTTGTCCGGAGGCGGATTGTAGGAGATCCGCATGGAGTACGACCTCGTGCCGGTGACCTGAGCGTTCACATTGGCACCGTGCTCGATCATCAAGTCCAGAAGAGCGGTGTTGGGCGCACTGCTGCCTCCCCCAGCACCCGGCGTTACGCCTGCTGCCACCAGGAATGGCGTGAAGCCCATGCCGTTGATGTTCGGGTTGGCGCCCCTGGCCAGCAGCGAGCGAATGACTTCCATGTCACTGGCCTCGGTTGCGCGGTACAACGCCGTACACCCTGTGCCCAATTGCCGGTCGGCAAAGCGTCCGCTATTGCCGCCGCGGCTGGGGCGATGCATGTTCATCTCGGCATTCACGTCAACATCCGCGGCAAGCAGCCGGTCGATGATGGCCATGTGAGACATCGCCGGGCCCGAGCCGCCAGCCGGAGCGGCCCCGCGTCCACCTCGCCCACCAGACAGAGCTTCCTTTCTATCGATGACAATCCAGAGCGCGGTGCGTCCCCACCAATCGGCGACATGCGGGTTGGCGCCGCGATCCAACAGCAGTGCGGCCACGTCGTTGTGATCGTTATCGAGGCTGACCATCAGCGGGGTAACCCCTTCCGGCGTCGGCACATTCACATCCGCGCCGGCACTGATCAGCGCCTCCACGCAATCAGAGCAGCCCTGGCGAGAGGCGTACAGCAGGGCGGTCAGCCCCCCGACGGGTCGGTATTGAGCGCGAGGCTCCGAGGACAGCTGGTTCGGCCAGTCCGTGTAAAGAGCGCGAGCCTTCACGCTGGCGCCTTTGGACAGCAGCAGTCTGGTCATCTCGGCGGCGTGTTTCGAGGCGGCGACAGCCCACATCAAAGGCGTCTGGTGTTGCAACTGCTCAACCACATTGACGTTGGCGCCCGCGTTGAGCAGCATTTCGACGATGGGCAGTTCCGCCGTCTTGACCGCCAGCATCAACGCGGTCTGGCCGCTGGGATCCGCACGATCGACTCCCGCGCCGGCATCGATCAGCGTCTTCACGATCCGGGCGTCGCCCAGCTTGACCGCTTCGCCAAGCGGGGAAGAACCGAATTCATTTCCGACGTCGACCCTCGCCTTCTTCGCGATCAGCGCATCGATCAGCTCGTAGTCCACTTTGTAGACCGCCCAATGGATGGGGCGGGTGCCGTCCGGCTGCGCTTCATTCACATCCGCCCCGGCGCGAATCCTGTCGAGCGCCGCCTTCCGGTTCCCGCTCTGAATGAGATCGGCCAGGGAACTTCTGGACTGCGCAAAGGCTGGCGCAACCGCGACCAGCATGCAGACACACGCGAGAGCGACGCGCTGCACGTTGTCTGTCCTAGACGACATTGGGGCCCAGCTTGTCGTGGTGCGCCCACAGGCCCTTGGCCGCGTCATACAGGAACTTGCCGGGATCGTTCCACGTGCGCGCGAGGCCTTTCAGCGCACCACGCTCCAGCATGTCCTTCGGTCCGGCGCCTTCCCGAACTTGATCGAACAGGCGCTTCCGCACCTCCTCCATCACGTCCCGCTCCGCCTTGAATTCCGCCTTCGACAGCACCGGCCCGTATGCCGGCACGATCCGCGTCTGCTCATTTGCAAGCGTCAGGAGGGCATTCATCGCATCCACCCGGCCGCCGATCCACGCGCCGGTCAGGTAGTCGAGCGCAGGATCGCGCAGCGGCGATGCCACGTCGCCCACCGCAAGCACGTTCGCATTCCTGAAATGGACGTAGATATCGCCGTTCGTATGGGCGAGCGGCAGGTGCCCGTAGGCGATCTCCTCGTCTCCCGTGTTCAGCGAACCGGTGGCGAGAAACGTCTCCGTGGGACGGGCAACCTTCGGGCGCGCCTTGTCATAGCGCTCGTCAGCCTGAATCCAGTGGTCAGCCGACATCCACTCCAGGGTGCGCTTGTGGGCCACGATCTTCGTCCCCGCCGCGAACCTTTCATTGTTGCCGGTCTGATCGACGTGATGGTGCGTATTGAAGAGCGTGTTGACCCTGGCGTTCGCGCCAAGCGCCGCCATGACCTTCTCGAACGACTTCGGAGCGCCGCCGTCGACCAGCACAAAGCCTTCACCGGTGGAGAACGCCACGACGTTGCTTCCGCCTCCATCCACCACCGTCATCCGGTCCGTCAGGCGACGAACGCCGCCAGCTGCCTGCTGCGCGGTGAGCACACGGGAGGACGTCCAGGTGGCGAACACACCAAGCGCGCCCTGCAACACATCCCTGCGATTCAGCGACATCGCCATCACCCTCAGACCTCCGCGATCGTGCCCGTGCTGTCGCCGAACGAGCCGCGTTCGACACCGACTTTCTGCAGCAGCGTCAGGTGGAGATTCGCGATCGGCGTGCGCTCAGGCAGCACGATATGCTGGCCGCCGAGCCGCATCTTGCCGTTGCCGCCGCCAACCACGATGTTCGGCTCCGGGTAGTTGTCGTGCCGGTCGCTGTTGCTCATGTTCGATCCGTACATGAAGATCGAGTGATCGAGCAGCGATCCCTGACCGTCTGGCGTCTCGGCCATCTTCTTGACGAAGCCGGCAAACTGCTCGAGATGCCACGTCTGGATCTTCGCCAGCTTTTCAATCCGCGTCAGATCGTTGGCGTGGTGTGAGACGGGGTGGAAGGAATCCGCAACACCGATGTGGTTGTACGTCCGGTTGGTGCCTTCCGCGGCCATGATGTACGACGCCACCCGCGTCAGGTCCGCCTGATACGCGAGCGCGACCAGGTCAAACATCAACATCACCTGCTCGGCAAAGGCGTCCAGTTCCCCCACGGGCGCTTCCGGAATGGTGAGCCCGGACAGATCTTTCGCCCCGGCCTTCTGCGTGCGGCGCTCGACCTCGCGAACGCTCTCGAGATATCCGTCGAGAACAGCCCGGTCCCCGTTCCCAAGGTTGCCCTTCAGGCTCCTGGTGCCCTCGAGGATCAGATCCAGCAGGCTGTTCGTGCGCGTGTTGATGGCCGCGCGCTCCTGCGGCGTGTCGCCTTCACCGAACAACTGGAGAAAGACCTTCCGCGGATTCGGCTCCATCGGCAACGGCGATTCCGCGTCGCGGAACGAGAGCGTCGAATAGTATCCGCCGCCCCCGGCCGCCGACTGGACGGTCGTTTCCGCGGCCACTTCGAGCGAGGGCAGAGGCGTCTCCTGCCCGATGATTTTCGCAATCACCTGATCGAGCGTCGTGGCCATGTGCGCGCGGGGCGCTCCCGTATCCGGACGGGTCGCGCTGAGCCATGTCGCGGGGGTAAACGAATGAACCGACCCCGCCGTGGCAGCGTTCTGCAGGTTCCCGAACGACGACACGTACTTCTTGTACGGCTCGAGCGACGCGAGGATCGGACTGAGCGTGAAGGTGGCGCCAGAACCGGACGGCGTCCACTTGTCCAACGACGGACCGTGCGACGTATTCCCCATGATCGCGCCGTGGGGAATATAGAAGAACCCGGTCCGCAGTTTCGGAACCGCTGCGGTCTGGGCGAGCGCCGTGCCCGCCGGCACCATCGCATCCAGGAAGGGCAGCGCCAACGAGACTCCGGCGGCCTTCAGAACGGCTCGCCGCGGAACATGTTTCTTGGTGATGAACATAGCTCGCGCAACCTTATTTCGCGGGGTCCGCACCCTGTATGCGGAACGCGTTGCTGTTGACGATGCCCAGGACGAGCGACGACAGCGTGTAGTTGTCTTTCGCGGCCGACCGGACGATGCCGCGAACCTGCGGCATATCGAAATACTCCAGTCGTCGATTGACGGCATACATCAGCAATTTCTCCGTCACGTTTCGCGCGAACATCTCCGGACGCGCGGCCAGTTGCGCGCGGAGGTCGACCACACCGTTGATCGCGACCCCGGTCGGCAGCACCGTGCTGGCGTCGATCGGCGCGTCAGCTTCGCTGTCCCTCGTTCGCCATTGCCCGATCGCATCGAAGTTTTCCAACGCCAGGCCGGTCGGATCGATCACGCCGTGACACATCCGGCACGCCGCCCTGTCGCGATGCTGCTCGAGCCTCGCGCGAACGGTTCTCGGCTGCTCGCCGGCTTTCTGTGAGAGATCGGTCGCGGTATCGGGCGGCGGCGGCGTCGGCGGCGTGCCCATCAGCTTGTCGAGCACCCACGCGCCACGCAAGACCGGAGACGTGCGGTCGCCATACGACGTCCGCAGCTGGACCGCAGCCTTGCCGAGCAGGCCGAAACGCGTTTTGTCGGTCAGCGTGACCTTGCGAAACTGCGGGCCGGTCACGCCGGAGATGCCGTAGTGACTCGCGAGACGGTCATTCAGGAACGTGTAGTCGGCGGTCAGGAGCTCCACCACACTTCGATCCTCCGCGAAGACGCCGCCGATGAAGGCCTGCGCTTCCGTCGAAAAATCGCGCCGCAGTTGCTCGTTGAATCCGCGGAACAGATTCGGATCGGGGACGACCTGATCCAGCGTCGTAAGATTCAGCCACTTCATCGCGAAACTGGTCACCAGGCTGGAGGCGCGGGGATCGGCGAGCATCCGTCTCGCCTGTTTCTCCATCGCCCCCGGACGGCTCAAGCCATTCGATGAGGCGAGCGTCAACAGTTCCTCGTCCGGGCCGGTATTCCATAAGAAAAAAGAGAGCCGGGAAGCGAGCTCCAGATCGGTCAGCGAGAACTCACTGGCGGGCGCTGCACCTTTGGGCCCACGGATGCTGCGATACAGAAACTGCGGGCTGACCAGCACCGCAGCCACGGTCTGCTCGATTCCCTGGTCGAAGGTGCCGCCGTTACGGCGTTCCGCTTCGTAGAAGGGGACCAGCCGGTCCATATCCTCCGGCGTGACAGGGCGCCGGAATGCGCGGCGCGCCAGGTGTTCCGTGATCTGCCTGGCGCAGGCGGGCTCGCCGGTCTTCCTGGGATCGCACACGAAAATCAGGGAGCGGCTGGGCGTCATCGACACGCCGGTCGGATTGAACGGTCCGGCAACCGTGACGCCGTCGAGCAGATGGGGCCGGCGATCGGTGGGCGCCGCGCCGCCCGTCAATCCACCGTAGGGTTGCAGCCGTGCGAGGTTTTCGCTCGTCTCCACTTGCGGGCGATCGACGAAGGCCACGACGACGTCGTGCAGGCCGGCTTTCACGTGAACGGGAATCTTCGAGAAACGGTCCATCACCTGAGCGCGTCCGGTTCCCGCCGTGCGATCGACCAGCGAAAGATCCTCTGCTCCGCCGATCGGCTTGCGAAATACCGTTCGGCCATCAATCAAGATGACCACGGTGTTCTCGCGCTCCAACGCATTGCTGTACGGGCCTACGGCCAGGTTGGTCAGGGTGATTTGATACTCGCCGTCAGCCGGGAAGCTGTGTTTGAACTTCACGCCGCCCCACGTACCGAGTGGTGGCGGGTCGTCTGGATTCTGGTTGGCGTCGATCGGATACTTCACGCTGGACACGCGGGGATTGGGATTGCCCACCGCGATCTGCGCGATGTGCCGCGCCGCGGTGACGTACTGCTCGAGGAAGGCGGGCGATACGCTCAAGGCGTCCGCGATGTTGTCGAAGCCTTCCACCTGGATGTCCTGCGGCAGAACCTCCTTCGGGTTCACGTCCACGCCCACGAGCGCCTTCACCGACGCGGCGTACTCGGTGCGGTTCAGGCGCTGGATCGGCAGATAGCCGGCCTTCGGACCCTTGGCGTTGATGTCGAGCGTGTTCTCCATCCACGCGACGAACGCCTCGACATCCCTCGGCGCCGGCTGCGGGCTGCCCGGAGGCGGCATCTGATTTCCGCGCAGTTTGCGCAGCGCCTTCTCCCAGATGCCGGCGTCGGCCGCCGCGGCCTGAAGGTTCAATCCCTCCAACGCAAGACCACCCGTCTTCGCGCGGGTGCTGTGGCAGGTGACGCAGTACTTCGTCACCATCTCCTGGTGTTGATTCGCGGTGGTCTGCGCGGCAGCCCTGGTATCCAGAGACACCGGAGACGCGATCAGAACCAGAAACGCGATCAGGAAAATGAAACGCTTCATGGACCGCGTCTTTCTTATCACGAAACAGAGGCGGGCAACCGCTCTTGACGCACGCGATCAGCGACGTTCGGATCGGGCGATGACTTCCCGCAAGCTGCTGACCAAAAGGTAGTTGATGGCTGGAGCGGCCATCAACCTCATCTCGCCGTCGCCTGGCGCGATCACGATGCTGAACTCCTGCGGCGGGGCGGAGGCCGCCGCCCACGGCCTACACGAGCTTCGGCACGGTGGCCATCCGGGGCGCGAACGCCTCGCATCCGTTGAGCTACCACAACCCGCCGTCTCCCGGCGTGCTGATCATCAAGCCCATGTGCGCGCCGGATTGGGGAAATGTTCTGCCTCTGGCCGAGCGGATCGTCACTGCCGCTGGACTGCACGTAGGAGACAGGGAGTGCATTCTCACTCGTTCTGGCAACAGATCGAACTGGTTCATCCCAAGCTCTGCCGTTCCGAATTTCTGCAATTTGTGGATCGGTGTCGAATCACTATCCATCGTCTTGATCGCAAGTGCCCGGCGTGATTAGAGTGTTGCGCGCCCGGTGGTCCACGTTTCAATCAATCAGTTGAAAGGAAGCAGTTATGCGAGAAGGGATTCGTGTGTGTGGTCTTGCTGCAGCGGCGCTGGTGATGGCTGCCGGCGCGGCGTCGGCCGAAACTATCTATTCGGCGATTCCGGTAAACCTGCCCGGCAACGTCTCCAGCGTCGGATTCGAAGCGAGCTCGACATCTGAGTTTGGCGATCAGGTGATGTTTCGCGGCACCGCGAGGCGCGCGCAGACGGTCCGCGTGGTGATGAGCAGTTGGGGATGCCAGTCGGGCCACTGGACTACCAACGACTGTAAGACGAAAGGGACGGCGACCTTCAACCACCCAATCACCCTCAATATTTATGCGTTAAGCGGAACCCCGGGAGTTCCCGGCCCCCTACTGGCCAGCAAGACCGTAACCTTCAAGCTGCGCTATCGGCCATCCGCCGACCCGGTCCACTGCCCGACCGCGCCGGGCAAGTGGTACGACCAGACGAACAGGACTTGTTACAACGGCTTCGCGCAGAAAATCGAATTCAATCTGGCGACGCTGAACGTTCAGCTGCCGAACGACGTCATTTGGGGCATCGCCTACAACACGACGCACTATGGCTACACGCCGATCGGCGAGACCGCAGCGTGTTTCAGCACGCCCGCCGGGTGTGGCTACGATTCACTCAACGTTGGTGCCCAGACATTCAATCCGGACATCATCGTCGGCACAGACACGGATCCGGACGTCGTGTTTGTGAACGCAAAAGGAGGTTATTGTGCCGGCGGCCCGACCGACACATTCCGCGCGGATAGCGGCTGCTGGCTCCCGTATCGGCCGCTCATCGAGTTCGACGCCGACAAAAAGAAATGACGCTACACTGAGCAGCGCAACAGACCGGCGATCCTGTGCATGAGGATCGCCGGTCTTTGAACGGAAACGCGCTTAAGGCCTGTTGTCGTCCAGGCGATTCACCGACGCCTCAACGCGATCGATGTAATCAGTGACGCGGGCCTTCGAGACGTTCCACCAATCGTCCGCTGAGGCGGACGCCAGTTTGTCCACGTCCTCGCCGAGCTTCTTCACCCGCGCGCGTGTGTCCTCCACTTCCGTCTTCTGGGTTCCCCGCGTCTTCACGTTATCCAACGCCCGCTCCATGGCGTCGATCCGCGCACGGAGATCGGCAACCAGCTTGTCGCGGCGGGACGTGAACGGGGCGGTGCTGACCGGTTCGGCCGCCGGGCCAGCGGTCGTCGCTGGCGGCGTCGATTTGACGCTTCCGGCCAGACGCGCCACATCCGCCTGGATGTCATCAGCCGTCCGCTTTATCGCGGCTTCCTCGCGATCCCACCAGTTCTCCGGGCTCGTCGTCCTGAGGTTGCCGACCGCTTCCTTCACGTTGGCGACATCCTCTTTCAACTCTTCCCGGAGACCGGCCGTCGCCGTTCTCTCGCCGGCAACGACCTTCTGATTCTTTTCCCCGTACTTCCTGTCGATCTCGGCAACACGCCTGTCGAGGCGCTCGACCTCTTCCTCGCGTTGCCGCTGGAGCTCCGCCGCGGGATTCGCGGCGGCTGACGCGTCCCCTTGCGCGGTGACGGCGCGGGAATCTGGGGCGGCGCGGTTGCACGCGCCCGCGCCAACGGCCGCGGCCAGCGTCCCGATGATGGCGACCTTCCGGAAATGCATCGTATTCCTCCTCGCAGGGCGAAAGACCCGCAGGTTCGGGAGCAAGAGCGTGGCCAGCCAACACGTGCGGGTGACGTTCTTGCGCAGCTTCGAAGCAGGGGACGGGACCGAAAGGCTGAGGTCCCTGATGACCTTGCGTCCACGGTCGCGCGCCGGCTGCACCCACACTCAGCGGCACTGAACGAGCTCTCGAGGGACGAGACCACGAACCACCATCTGCGTGACGGCTTTTCGAATCGCGTCGCACGGAGGGACGAGTGAGACGAGGGCAACTGAGTCCGAGGTAACGCTATCGAGCGACCAGCCGTTTGCTCTGCCGTTCAATTGCACGACCCGTTCACCGCTGGATCACTTCATCCGACTCGCGGTCCGCCGCCGAACCTTTGAAATCCAACGTTATGGATTTTGACGAGAATCAACGACTTTTTTGAGGCCTATTTGTTTGGGGAGCAATTGACTGCCGCGGTTCCGCTCCCGTAGCGTGGATTCAGAATGCTGTTTCCCGCCACGGAACATGTCGAGAAAATCCACAGCGCGGCGGCCTGCCCCGTGACCAGGCTGTTGCCTCCGGAGGTGCCCGTCTTCAGTTGTTGAGCGGGAGCCTTCCGGGCCAATCGAGGTACCTATGCGCACGACACTCGGGACACTGCTGCTTCTGATTGTTGGCCTCATCCTGCCCACCGCCGCCTCCGCGCAGGTCAGCCTCGCGGGCACGGTGAAAGACGCATCGGGAGGCGTCCTGCCGGGCGTCACCGTCGAGGCATCCAGCCCCGCCCTCATTGAAAAAGTCCGGACCGCCACGACCGACAGCACCGGTCAGTACCGCATCGAAAGCCTGCAGCCGGGAACCTACTCGGTCACGTTCTCGTTACCCGGGTTCTCCACGCTGAAGCGCGACGATGTGATTCTGTCTGGCGCCGGGGTCATCAAGATCGACGGCGAGATGAAGCTGGGCGGCGTCCAGGAAACGGTCGTCGTCACCGGCGAAACCCCCGTCGTCGACGTGCAGAGCTCGAAGCGCGCCGTCACGCTCGACAACGAGACGATGCGCAGTTTGCCGGCCGTTCGCAGCTACAGCTACCTGCTCACCGCCGCCGCGCCGGGGCTGCAGACCAACATCACCGACGTCAATACCGGTCCGGTGTTCGCGATCTTCCCGGTGCACGGTGGCCGCGGCGTCGAGTCGCGCCTCACCGTCGAAGGCTTGAACATCAGCAACCCGCCGGGCGGCAACCAGCCGCCGAACTACACGGCCGATATCGGCAATTCGTCGGAGGTGACCGTGGTCACGGCCGGCGGCCTCGGCGAGTTCGAGACCGCGGGCGTGCAGATGAACATCGTGCCGAAGCAGGGCGGCAACATGATGAGCGGTCTGTTCGCGGCGTCCGGCTTCTCGAAGGACATGCAGTCGGACAACTACTCCTCAGAACTGCAGACGAGAGGGGCGGGGGCGCCGAACCCGACGTACCACGTGTATGACGTGAATGCGGCGGTCGGCGGACCGATCAGGAAGGACAAGCTCTGGTACTACTTCAGTTTCCGCCAGCAGGGATCGCGCCGCAACATCCTGAACGTCTACTACAACACCAACGCCGGCGACCCGACCAAGTGGGCGTATGCGCCGGATTTCAACCAGCCGGCGTATTACGACCGGATGTGGGAGAACTACACGCCGCGGATCACCTGGCAGGCGTCGACGAAGAACAAGTTCACGTTCTCGTGGGACGAACAGCCCGTGTGCCGGACGTGCTCCGGGACGGCGTCGTTCAGCGGCTCACCGTCGTCGACCACCGCGCCGGAAGCGGACGGTCACGGCGAGTTCAGTCCGCAGCGCGTCCAGACCGCACGCTGGACCAATCCGATGACCGGCAGGCTGCTTCTCGAGGCCGGTTTCGGCAACACGTATTACCAGTGGGGCGATCGGGAGCTCGATCCCAATCCGACCAGGGATCTGGTTCGCGTGACGGAAAACCAGGCGGTGATCAATCCGCAGGGGACGGTCGGGTTGATGAGTTACCGCGCGCAGACGTGGCTGATCGCCAAGACCGACGGCGCCAACTGGTTCCTCAACGCGTCGTATGTCACCGGGTCGCACAGCATGAAGTTCGGCTATCAGGGCAACTGGTGGCGTGACGACCGCGAAGCGCACGTGAATACGCAGAACCTGCTGTATACCTTCACGCGTGGCGTGCCGATTTCGCTGACCGAGTACGCGAATCCCTATTTCAACAACGGGCGCGCGGCGATGATGTCGTTCTTCGCACAGGACCAGTGGACCCTGCAGCGGCTCACCATCCAGGGCGCCTTGCGGTTCGACCATCCGTGGAGCTGGTTCCCAGCGGTCGACCAGCCGAAGAGCACCTTCTTCCCCGGCGTCCACTTCGACAGGGCTGACGGCGTGACCGGCTACAACGACATCACGCCGCGCGTCGGCGTGGCCTACGACCTCTTCGGCAACGGCAAGACGGCGTTGAAGGGCAACGTCGGCAAGTATCTGCAGGGCGCCAGCGTCGGCAATCTGTTATCGAACGCCAACCCGTCGCTGCGCATTCCAGGCGGCAGCGCCGCAGCGTTTGGCAACCCGAATGTCATCCGCACCTGGAGCGACGCCAACGGCAACTACATTCCGGACTGCAACCTCACCGACCCGTTGGCACAGAGCCCGGCCACGACCGGCAGCATCGACACCTGCGGCCAGATCAACAACCTGGCGTTCGGATCGAACCAGTTCGTCGGCGCGAACTTCGATCCCGGTGTAACCAGCGGGTGGGGCGTGCGTCCGTCCGACTGGTCATACGGCGTGTCGATCCTGCAGCAGATCTTCCGGAACGCGGCGGTGGAAGTCGGCTACTACCGGCGGACGTTTACGCAGTATTCGACGGGCGGCACGGTCACCGACAATCTCAACGTCGGCCCGAACGACGTAACGCCGTACATGTTGACGGTGCCGAGCGACCCGCGTCTGCCGAACGGCGGCGGCTACCAGGTGGGACCGTTGTACAACCTGACGCCGGCGGCGTTTGCGCGCACGACGGATCAGCTGATCAGGTCGACGAAGGATGTCGGCGACGACACGCGCGTGTTCAACGGCGTCGACGTGACGTTCAACGTTCGCAATGCGAAGGGTGTCACCTTCTCTGGCGGCACCAGCACCGGCAAGGTGGTCAACGACTGGTGCGCGATTCGTGCCGCGGTGCCGGAGGCCACGCTGGTCGGCGTCAGCATGATGCTCAACCCGTATTGCCACGTCGAGTCGCCGTGGCAGACGTCGTTCAACGGTCTCGCCTCATACGTCATCCCGAAGATTGACCTGTTGATCAGCGGCGTCTATCGCGACCGTCCGATCCTCAACGGGACGCCGAACAACGCCAGCACCGACCAGCTCGGGGGTTCGCTGCCCGCGAACCTGACGTTCACCGCGACGGATGCGTTCGGGACGGCGATCGCGCAGCAGATTGGCCGGCCGCTGACCGGCGGCCCGTTCGTCAACGTGAACCTGATCACGCCAGGCACGCTGTACGGCGGGGCCCCGAACTTCGCCGACCGCAACCGGCAGATTGACCTGAGCCTCAAGAAGATCATCCGCCTCGGTGATCGCCGCTTCACGGCGGGGCTCGACATCTACAACCTGGCCAACAGCAACACGGTGCTCTTCTACAACACCACCTACGTGCCGAATGTCGCCGGGTGGCAGACGCCGTTGGCGTATATGAACCCGCGCGTGTTCCGTCTGGCCGCCGAGTTCGCGTGGTAAGTCGCGCTCATTAGTTTCACTCTCGCTCGCGCCGGCGAGCCATCCAGTCCGGGCCGCTTCCAAAAGAGCGGCCCGGACTGAACGCGGCACTGCTCCTTCGCTTCCGTCCCTCCCGTCGATCCGTCCGAACGACGGTCGGCGTCGAAAAAGAGCATAAACTGGGCGATCGGATGCCCTCATCCGATCCCGGCGGACTGCGCGAGGCGATGGGCGGCCGGCTGTGACGCCCGAGCACTGGGAACATGTCGCGACGGTGGTTCAGGAGGCGCTCGATCGCCCGACCTCCGAGCGGGAAGCGTTTCTCGACGCCGCCTGCGTCGGCGATGACGATCTGCGGCGGCGTGTTCAGTCGTTGATCGCCTACTTCGGCAGCTCGCGGGATTTTCTTGAAATGCCTCTGCTCGAAGTCCTCGGGCGGATGGCGGAGGAGCCCGACCAAGGGCTCGAGGGCTCGCGCCTCGGTTCCTACCAGATTGAATCGCGTCTGGGCAGCGGCGGGATGGGCGATGTCTACCTGGCCGTGGACACGACGCTCGATCGCAAGGTGGCGATCAAGTTCCTGCCGAGAGCGCTCGAAGCCGACGAACTGGCGCGCGGCCGTCAGATTCGCGAAGCGAAGGCCGCCGCCGGCCTCGATCACCCGAACATCTGCGCCATCTATGAAGTGGCGACGCTCGCCGGGCGCAGCTGCATCGTGATGCAGTACATCGAAGGCGACACGCTGGCGCAGACGCTGCAGCGCCGTGCGCTGAGCCTGCGCGAGGCCGTTGACGTGGGGATCGAGATTGCGGACGCGCTGGCCCTCGCCCACGCGCGCGGCATCGTGCACCGCGACATCAAGCCGCAGAACGTCATGATCACGCCGCGCGGGCAGGTCAAAGTGCTGGACTTCGGCCTGGCCAAGCGGTTGAAACGCGCGCGGCCGGAGCAACCGCCTGAGGCGCCGGCAGCTGACCCGTCCGCACTGGGCACCTTGACGCAGCCTGGTCGAGTCATCGGCACCGCGCCATACATGTCTCCGGAGCAAGTCCGGGGAGAGGACCTCGATGGCCGCAGCGACCTGTTTTCGCTGGGCGCCCTCTTGTATCAGTGCGCCAGCAGGCAGCCGGCATTCGCTGGCAGCACACCCCTGGAAATATGCGCGAGCGTGATCCACGTCGATCCGCCGCCTCCGTCGGCCCTGAATAGCGACGTTCCGCCGGCACTGGATCGAATCATCCTGAAAGCCCTCGCCAAAGACCGCAACTCCCGGCAGGCATCGGTCGAAGATCTGCGCAACGAGCTCGTGGCCGTACGCGACGCGCTTCTCGTTCACGGCACCTCGTCCGGACCGTTGCCTGTGGCATCGCAGCCGCGACCCGTAAACACACTGACCGGCATCGCGCGTCGTCCCGTCGTGCTCGCGGCGGCGGTAGTGGTGATTCTCATCGCGGCCGGCGTACTGCTCTGGCGGCCCGCCACACCCCATCGTCCGCCGCGCGAGGCGTTGGAGTGGTACGAGCGCGGCACCGCGGCGTTGCGCGACGGCACCTACTACAAGGCCAGCAAGGCGCTCGAGCAGGCGATCGCGTTCGACGACAAGTTTGCGCTGGCGCACGCCAGGCTGGCCGAGGCGTGGAGCGAGCTGGACTATGCCAACCGCGCCAGCCGCGAGATTCTCCGCGCGCAATCGCTGGTGCCCGACCTGTCGCCGCTGCCGCCGGGCGAGGCGCTTCACCTGCAGGCGATCACCCACGTCGTGCTGCAGCAATTCGGCCCGGCGGTGCAGCTCTACGAGAAGCTCGCGGCCCAGGCGCCGGCCGGCGAGAAGGCGCGGGCGTATGTGGACCTGGGGCGCGCGCAGGAACAACACGACGAGATCACGAACGCGCAAAACAGCTACAAGCAGGCGGCCGCACTGGCCACACAGGATGCCGCCGCCTACCTGCGACTCGGCATGTTGTATGGCAGGCAGCAGAACCTCAAGGCGGCGAGCGAGGCATTCGAGACGGCTGAAAAGCTCTATCGGGCTCTCTCGAACGTCGAAGGCGAAGCCGAGGTGTTCTATCAGCGCGGTTTTCTCTTCAAGAATCTGAACCAGCTCGACGCGGCGCGGGCGCAGCTGGATGAAGCGCTCAAGCTCTCGGCCAATCCGATCAATCCATTCCAATACCTCAGGACGCTGCTGGTATTGAGCGGCGTGTCGGCGGCGGAGGGCAACTCGCTGCAGGCGGAGCAGCAGGCGAGTCAGGCGATTCAGCTGGCGCGGGACAACGGCATCGCGAACCAGGCGACCAACGGTCTCATCTGGCTCGGTAACGTGCTGCTCAATCGCGGCGACTACGGAGGAGCCGAAAAGCGCTATACGCAGGCGCTGGAACTGGCGCAGCGCGACAACGGCCGGCTGAACGAGGCGATCGCGTTGTTTTCGCTGGGCAGCCTGCGTTCGCAGCAGCGCCGTACCGATGACGCGCTGCAATACGTCGAGCGGGCGATTCCTCCGCTGCAACAGGGCGGTTATCGCAAGTGGCTGGCGGTGGCGTCGACGCTGCTCGGCCGCATTCACCGCGACCGTGGCGAATACGACCCGGCGCTGCAGGTCTTCAAGGACCAGGTGACGCAGGCCGAGCAGGTCGGCGACACGTCGCAGCTGGCGCTCGCGCACGCGGAAATCGGCGGCGTTCTTGCCCGTCAGGAGCAATACGTCAACGCGCTGGCGGCATTCGACCGCAGCTACGCGCTCAGCAAGTCGCTGAATGCGACGATCTCCATCGGCTACGCGCTGATGTATCGTGCGGGTGTGCTGTGGCAGATGGGCCGGTTCGAGGAGGCGGCCATGGCGCTGGACGAAGCCACGGTCATCGCCGGCCCTGGCGGCGTGCACAAAGGATTGCTCGCGGAGATCTACCTGACCGGGGCGGGCCTGGACCTCGCCGCCGGCCGTGTCGGGACGGCGAAAGTGAAAAGCCGCAAGGCTCTCGGCCTGGCCGGTGAAGAGTACGCGGATACCGCGGCTCAAGCCACGGCAACGCTTGGACTGGCAGAAGCGCGCTCAGGCGCGGCGGGCGCCGGGGCGGTCAGATGCGCGGAAGCGGTTGATAGGGCGGCGCGGACGGGCGATCCGCAGCTTGTCGCCAGCGCGCGGTTGGCCCTGGCCGAGGCGCAGCTCGCCAGCGGCCAGGCGGGAATTGCGCTGCAGTCGGCGCAGCGGATACTGGAAAGTGTCGCTCGATCGGGCCAGCTGGATTCGGAATGGCGTGCCTGGCTGATCGCGTCGGACTCGAGACGCCGCCTGGGCGACGCGGCCGCCGCCCGCGAGAGCGCGTCAAACGCGGCGGCGCGGCTCGCGGAGTTGGAGCAGCGATTGGGTCCCGGCACGTTTCAGCGTTTCGCGGCGAGACCGGATGTGCTGGCGTTTCGAAAGCAATTACATCAGCAACTCACTCCGTAACCCAGGATCGGGAGAGAACCTGCCATGTCGCAACCCATCACCATCGACGGCCATTCAAAGAAAGTCACGCTCTCGTTCCGTGCGCCGCACAAGCTCACCGCCGGCGCCGACGGGGTGACCACCATCGAGCTCGACGCGCAACCCGGCTCGGCCTTCGCCGGCCTTGTCGTCAAGAACGAAGCGGGACAGGTGACGTTCCGGACCGGCGAATTCACCACCAGCTGGAACGTCACGATCGCGTAGCGGGCCGGGCCCGCCTGGGCCGAAAGTCGGTAGGTCGAACGCAGAGCTCGCAGGAAACCACATGGTTACGACAATCTCTGCCGTCTCTGCCTTCTCTTCGGTCTCTGCCTTCTCTGCGGTCTCCGCGGTCTCTGCGTTGATCGTTTGTCAGTGAGCTACAGGGACCGGCGCTCGGCGTTGAGGCGCGCCGCGCCCTCGGCGGCTGCCTCCATCGAAACATACCTCTCCAGACATCTGACCGACTCGCCGAGCTCTTCCGCGTGGACCATCGTCGCAAAGCCGTACCGCGGGTAGCCGGGGAGATCAACGACGGACTCGACGATCACATAACCGGTCTTCTCGGACATAACATGGCCTCACAGTGAATAAACGTCGGAGCTGCCCGACTTACTCAGTGAGAGCCTGGCGGTTTCCTTTCCTCTCACGACCCGGACGGAGCCAAACCCGTCACCGCAGTTCGACGGCCTTCGCCAGCGCGCGGGGCTTACCGCCGTGCAGAATGGCTGGGGAGAAGCGGTATCGTGATGGAGGGGTGAAGGTGACGGCTCGCCGACTCCGGGTCCTCGTCATCGCAATTGCGGCAGTGAGCGCTCCGGCGGCTGCCCAGCAGCCGCAGGCAGCGGCCGGCCGCATCAAGCTCGCCTCAGGCGCCGCCTTTATCGTCCGGTCCGGCATGGAGCTGCCGGCGCAGGCCGGACAGACGGTGCTCGAGGCGGACGGCCTCAGAACCGGCGCCGACGGCCGCCTCGGCATCACGCTGAAGGATGACACGCGCGTATCAATCGGCCCCAACAGCGAGGTCCGCGTCGATCGGTTCGTCTACGCTCCGGCCGAGGGCGCGATGGCCCTGGTGCTCAAGGTGCTCCGCGGCGCCATGGCGTACGTCTCGGGACGGATCGCCAAGCTTTCGCCCGATTCCATCCGGCTGGAAACGCCGGCGGCGATCGTCGGTGTGCGCGGCACGACGGTCGCACTGCGGGTCGAGTCGAAATGAATGCGAGGCTTCCCGCGGTTCTCGTCGCAACCCTGGCGACGGCGCCGGGAATTTCCTGCGGACCGCAACGCGCTGCCCCGCCCCCTGCCAGCGCCGCCCGGGATCTCGTCGTCCTGCTCCCTGATTCAACGGATGGCACGGTCGGTCGAGCCGCCGTTTCGAACCCGGCCGGCACGGCGGACTTGACGGCCGCGCGCGCGTCGACGTCGATCGCGCCGCAGCAGCCGCCCGCGCCGGTGACGATCATGAGCGAGGCCGACGTGCAGTCGCTGTTTGGCGACGTGCTGTCGGCTCTGCCACCGCCGCCACAACGCTTCACGCTGTACTTCCGCGCCGAGTCCGAGCTGACCGACGAAAGCCGCGCGCTCCTGCCGCAGGTGTTGCAGGCGGTCCGGAGCCGGCCCGCCGCGGACGTGGCGGTGATCGGTCACACGGACACCATCGGGACGGCCGCCAGCAACATCGAGGTCGGGCTGCAGCGGGCCGCCGCGATTCGCGCCCTGCTCCTCGACGCGGGGCTCGACACGTCCGCGGTCGAGGTGACGTCGCACGGCGAAGCCGATCTGCTCGTGCCGACGGCAGACGAGGTGCTCGAACCGCAGAATCGCCGCGTCGAGATCACGGTGAGATGACGACTCGGCCCGGCCGGCTCGTCCTTGTGTGCGGGCTTCTGCCGACGCTGGTCACTGCCGCTCTTTCGCTGGCCCGCCCTGCCGCCCTCACCTCGCTCGAATTCGCCGCGTACGACGCGACCGTGCGTGCGGCGCCGGCGCGGCCGCCCGGCGGCGGCGTGGCGATTGTCGATGTCGACGAACGCAGCCTGTCGGCGATCGGGCAATGGCCCTGGCGACGCGATCGCATCGCGCAGCTGATCGCGCGCCTTCGCGAACTCGGCGCCGCCACGGTCGCGCTCGACATGGTGTTCGCGGAAGCAGATCGTGACACCGGCAGCGGCACCGACCCGGACGAACAGCTCGCGGACACGCTGCGCACCGGAGGGGTCGTGATCGGATACGCGCTGACGTTCGACAACCCGTCGGGCTCGCCGCGCGCATGCGTGCAGCATCCGCTCGGGCTGGCCGTGATCCAGCAGGGCGACGACCGTGACCACGAGCCGTTCTTCCGGGCAACGGATGCCATCTGCAGCCTGCCGTTATTGACCCGGGCCGCCGCGGCTTCCGGTTTTCTCAATGCCGCGCCAGACCCCGACGGGATCCTGCGGCGCGTTCCGCTGGTCATCGGATTCGATGCCGGCGTGTATCCGAGCCTCGCGCTCGCCGCGGTGATCGCCTCGACGCGGAGCCGCGACATCACCCTTCGTGTGAGCAACGTCAACGCCGCCGCGCTGCTGCTCGACACCTGGAGCGTGCCGCTCGACGGCAAAAGCAATCTGCTCCTGCGCTATCGCGGCGCCCGGCATACGTTTCCTTACATCTCCGCGGCCGACATCCTGAACGGCCACACTTCCGCCGATGCATTGCGCGAGAAGATCGTCTTTGTCGGCACCACCGCCCTCGGCACGCGCGAGGTCGTGTCGACACCGCTCGACACCCTGTTCGCCGGCGTCGAAGTGCAGGCCACCGTTGCCGACAACCTGCTGCGCCGCGATTTCGTCCACCGCCCGGACGCCGGCGTCATCGCCGAAGCGATCATCGTGCTGGCCGCCGGCATCCTGACGACGCTGCTCGCACGGCGGTTTGGCCTGGTCTGGGCGGGAGCGGCCGCCGTCGCGTGCCAGGTTGCGATCTGGGGCGGCGCGATCGGGCTGCTGTCGTCCCGCGGCATCTACCTGTCGCCGCTCTTCCCCTCGCTGAGCCTGATCGCGACCTTCGCGGCCGTCACCCTGGGGCGGTTCACGATCGAGCGGCGCCGCGCCGACCGGGCTGGCGAGGAACGGGCCACCTCGCAGCGCCTGATGGTCCAGGCGCTGTTGTCGCTCACCGAGGTCAGGGACGCCGAGACGGGACGCCACTCGCGGCGGACGCGTGAGTACACGCGGGTTCTGGCGCTGCAGCTCGCCACCCGTCCCGGCTTCCGCGACTATCTGACGCCCGAGCGCATCGACCTGCTGGCGAGCCTTGCGCCGCTGCACGACATCGGCAAGGTCGGCGTGCCGGATCGGCTGCTCAACAAGCCCGGCAAGCTGACCGCCGAGGAGTTCGTGGAGATGCAGAAACACCCCGTCCATGGCCGCGATGTGATCTCGCACGCCGAGCGCGATGTCGGCGCGCCAGACGACGCGATCCTCGCGATGGCCAAGGACATCGTCTACTCCCATCATGAGAAATGGGATGGCAGCGGCTATCCAGACGGGCTGCGTGGTGCGGCGATTCCGATCCCGGCGCGGCTGATCGCGCTGGTCGACGTCTACGACGCGCTCACCGCGCGGCGCGCCTATCGCGAACCGCTGTCGCACGACGAAGCCGTCGCCTTCATCGCCGCCGGCCGCGGCACGCACTTCGATCCGTCGGTCGCAGACGCCTTTCTCGAAGTGGCGCACCTGGTAAAGCGGCTGTCCGATGAGAATGCGCAGGAACCGTCCGCCACAAACCGTGTGGTTTGACTCGGGCAGGGGCTCGGACGTATAAGGCGGCCGCCTGCCGGCGTTTCTGCCGCAGCCTCTTTCAAAGGACACCACATGGCGAGCGTCGACGAAGCAGCGGGTGATCAGAACTGGCGATCGGACACATCGATCGCGTACGCGATTCTCCGGCTGACGCTTGGCGTCAACGTCGGGCTGCGCGGCCTGGTGCGCATCGCGCACGGTCCGTCTGTCTTCGCGCAGGGTCTGGTCAAGCAGATGGAACCGACGATCCTGTCTCCGGCGCTTGTCTACGCATTCGCGTCGACGCTCGTCTGGGTAGAATCGGCGGTGGGGCTGCTGCTGATCCTCGGGCTGCAGACGCGGCCCGCCTTGATCGTAGGCGGCCTGATGATGACCGCCCTCACCTTCGGGACGATGCAGATCGAGAACTTCCAGAACGCGTGGCTGCAGCTCACCTACGCGCTGGTGTTCTTCGTCGCGCTGGCGCTCCGCTCGTGGAACCGCATCTCGCTCGACGCCTGGCTGGCGTCAAAGCGGTAACCGACGCTCGCGCCTCAACTAATGGCTCGTACCAGCTGATTCGCCACCGATAATCAGCCACGAAGACGCGGAGACACGAAGAAAAAACCACCTGATTTCGTGCCTTCGTGCCTTTGTGGCTGATCCGAGCGGTACTGATTCAACAGGTACGGTTCACTAGTTCGACGTCACAGTAGCACTCGTGGCGGCCACATCGGCATTCGAAGGGCTGCCCGAGAAAAAGCTGCTCGAGAAGTCGGCGCCGAGCACGTCGTTGGTGGGAACGATGATGCCGGCCAGCGCGCCGACGCCGAAGCCCAGACTCTGCGGGTCGTTGGTGACGCTCACGAGAAACTGAAAAATGACCGGGACATTCGCCGCTGCCTTGTACGGGATGAAATCGAAGGCCGTGATGTTCCCTGCCAGGACCGTAGAGAACGAACCGACCGCGGGCGACTGCGTCGGGATGCCGCCGGTAACCACCAACGTATCGGTGTGGCCCGGCCCGGTCGCGTTTCCGGCATGATCGGCACGAGCGGCCAGAGTGAAGATCCCGGGTCCTGAGGTGATGCCCATGTTGCCGGGCAACCGCCACGTCTGCGCTGTGCCTGACATGGTGAGCAGACCGGTCGTGGGGTTGTAGCTGATGTTGTTGAGGGCGGTTCGATTCTCGGTATTGGGGCCGGGAGTGAACACGATTGGGCTCGCCGAGCCCACCGAAGCCAGTCCCAGCACCAGGGCCGCTGCGCCGATAAGCGTTGTTCTTGACAGCATAGGCTTACTGCTCCCGCCGTTTGCCAGAGCCGGGGTGCAGGCAAGCATAGTCCAAATGTGACGCCGGCGGCACTAGGGTTTGCCGCTACGACTTGTCGCGGTGAAACGCCTGGAAATACAGCGCCAGGCCACGCCACAGCGCCAGGCCGGCCGCGGCCACGAGCACCAGCGTCAGCTCGAGCACTCTCATCCCCGACGTTTTAGCACGAAGCGGTACGTGCCTTCGTGGCTAAAAATCCACCGTCACATTGAACCGCACGAACCGCGCGGTGAGCACGGACGTGGGCCTGAACCACGACGCGCCGTTGGTCTGCGGATCGAACACCTGGTTGAACGCCGTGCCGGTGTTGGCGTTGGCCAGGTTGTAGAAGTCGAAGCCGACGTTCGTCCGGAAGCGGCCGAGCTTCAGCACCTTGGCGAGGCGCAGGTCGAGCGAGTTGATCCGCTCCGGATACACCTGGCCAGGCAGCGTCAGGTCGACCGTCTGGAACGCGAGGCCCGGCGCGAGGCCGCGGCCCAGATTCGACGTCTGCAGAATGGCGCTCGTCACGTTCTCGTTGGCCGACACCGACAGACCGTTGGTCGCCACATAAGTATTTACCGTCGACGGCTGAACGTTCGCCGCTGACCGGAACGAGCTGCTGACGAGCACATCGATCTTCGGCACCACGTAAGTCACCAGGCCGCGCACGCTGGTGAGCCACGGTTCAGTGACCGCGCAGGCGCCGACCTGCTGATTCGCCAGCACGCTCAACGGCGTCACGTACGTTTCCGGCAGCTGGTTCATGACCGGGCAGTAATCGCGAACGCCGCGGCCGGTGCCCAACCCGCCCTGAAACGTGACGCCGCTCCTCGTCCGCGCCGTGATGGCGACGTCCGCGCCGTGCCAGTAGGTCTTCACGTCGCCGTAGTCGCTGGCGAACGTGTAGTAGTTGTCGACCGCGCCGATCGCCGATCGGCTGTTGCGGGTGTAGAACGTCACCGGGTAGCCGCCGCCATTCGGAAGATTCGGATTGGCCGGCGCCGTGATCGTGGCGACGTCGAAGTCGGCCGGCGTCAGCGCCCGGTTGTCGGTGAAGAAGAAATTGCCCCACGACCTGCGGTTGTAGCTCACCTCCACCGAGACGCGCGGGACGATTTCCTGCTGGATCGACACGCCGAACTGCCAGTCGTACGGCCGGATGCCCCATCCATGCAGCACGTCCGGATTGACCGTCGTCGTGCTGAACGGGTTCCCGAAATTGAGGTTCTGCCAGGCGCCGCAGATGTCGCCGCCGCGGGCCGTGTTGTCCTCCGCCACGCGGCTGGCCAGCACGCAGTCCACGACGCGGTTGTTGTTGCTGTCGGTCCAGCTGCGGTTGGTCGTCTGCTGGAACGTCACCGCGTTGTTGGAAATCGTGTATTGCGCGTCGTTGTTCGCGGCCTGCAGATACTTGCCGGCGTTGATCTTCAACGACGTTCGTCCGTTCCCGAACACGTCCATGGCCATGCCCACGCGCGGGGTGATGTCGTGATAGCCGGTCACACCGTCGGTTCTCGGAAACAGGTACTTCGTGCCGAACTGGTTGTCTTCGACGATGCCGTTCTCGCCTTCGGGGAACCAGCTCCAGGCGTGCTCGTAGCGGATGCCGCCCTGCAGCGTCACGCGGCCGCGGGTCCATTGATCCTGCACGTAGATCGCGTCGAAGCGCGTCCGGTTGCTCTGCCAGAACGGCGCGTCGCGCAGCGTGAACTGCACCGGCACGGTGTTGTTGAAGACGTAGCTCAATTGGCTGCCGGCGTTCTGGAAATTCTTCTGCACCTGGAAGGCTGCCTGATAGCCGACCTTCATGCTGTGGGCGCCGGTCACGTAGGTCGCGGACGCCCGCCACACGTTGTGGAACTGTTCGTTCGAACCGGCGGAGGACCAGCCGCGGTAGGTGAAGTTCCCGACCGGCACGCCGCCGAGCGTGCTCTGCTCCTGCACCGGGATGAAACTGGTCAGCGCGCCGCCGGGAATCTGGCCGCCGAACCGGCTGGCGAATTGTGAAAATCCCGCCTCGAACAACAACTTGCTGGTGGCCGGCGACGACCAGTTGAACTGCGTGATCTTTTCGCGATCGTCCCACACGTTGCCCGACTCGGGCGCGAGCGCGCCGAAGAAGCCGCCGCCGACGCTGCCGAGCGCGATCCAGTTGTCGCCGCGATCGCGGCATTGCGTGGCGCCCTGCGCGAACGCCGATCCGTTGCACACCGACTGGTAATCCAGGTAGAAGCCGACCTTGTTGCGCGCCGACACCTGCCCGGTCAGGCGGATGGCTTCAATCATCTTCGCCGCTGCGTTGCGGCCGGCCACGCTCGTATCGGCGAGGTACGTCCACTTGGTGGGATCGCCGGCGTTCTTGTTGGCGTAGAGGTTCAGGATCTCCTGGTGGTTGCCGTAGCTCCTGACGTTGTTGAAGAACCACAGGCGATCCTTCTTGATCGGACCGCCGAGCGCGAAGTTGGTATCCCAGTTCTTGACCAAGGCCGGTACGGTGGTGAAGCCGAAGCTTTTCAGCTGGTCGTCGAAGTTGTCGCCCTGCGACCACTTGCCCGCCGCGCTCAGGAATCCGGTGCCGCTGAACGTGTTGCCCCCGGTCTTGGGAATCAGGTTGAACGCCGGGCCGCCGCGATCGGCTTCGCCGAGCCCGCCGGCTATGGTCACCTGAATTTCAGCCGACTCGCCGATCGGATAGCCGAAGCCCGCCACGCCGCCGCCGTTGAACGCCGATCCGACGTTCATGCCGTCGATTTGAATCGTGCCTTCGTTGCCGCGGCCGCCGCGCGAGGTGAAGAAGTTCGTGCTCACGCCCGCGCCGATGTCCACGCCGGTTGCCTGGATGCCGGGAACGGTCGCCAGCAGGTTGCCGTAGCCGCGGGACGCGGGGATCGACTCGATCATCGCGCTGCTCAACACCACCTGGCGCTTCGTGCTGGTCTGCAGGTCGACCACTGGAGTCTCGCCGGTCACCGTGATCGTCTCGGATACCGTGCCGATGCGCAGATCGGCGTTGATCGTCGTGACGCCGCCGCCGGTCAGCTCGAGATTGTCGCGACGAACGGTGGCAAAACCGCCAAGCGTGAACGAGACCGTATAGATACCGGGCGTGAGGTCCGGAAGGCGGTACTGGCCGGTGGAATCGGTCACCGTGCTGCGCGTCTTTTCAATCAGCGCCGGGCTCGTGGCCTCGACGGTGACGCCGGGCAAGACCCCGCCGGAGGAGTCCTTCACGACGCCGGCGAGCGCCGTCTGGGCCGAAGCCGCCACCGGTGCGAACAGCAGGCACGACAGCACGAACAGGATCCTCTTCACGTTGAGCATGCCCCCTCCTCGGATGTGCCGCAGCTAAACCGCTTCCATCGGCTGGTCCGGACCCGCCGCGATTCATGGAGTCCAAACTAAGCAGGCCGTATTAGAGAGCGGGCGGGAATCGAGGTCAATCGGTGAGGGGGCTGCCCGGTAGACAATTTTCGGGCAATTCGAGAAGTCGGATCGGCCGTGGCGCCGCTCAGCGCGGCGCCACGCCCTGTCGTTTCGGGCCGGATTGCGGCTGGTGCCTTTACCGCGTGATGACGGCCAGGAAGAACCCGCTGTTGTCGCCCAGTTCGTTGTCGTTCACGCCGAGCAGCAGGCGGCCGGACGCCGGCATCGTCACCGGCTGGTTCTGCGAGCCGATGGCAAAGGGCGCGCTGTTGCCAATCTTGCCCAGCAGAGTGCCCACTGGGACGTTCGGATCAGGATAGTTGCCGCGCCGCTCCGTCCCACCCTCGGGGCCGGCCGTCTGCCCCGCACTCTGGCCGTAGGCGATCTGTCCGGACGCCTGAATCATGATGCGATCGCCCTGATTGACGGTCAGCCCGGAGTCGGTCCACGGCTGCTTCGCATCGACGCGCACGGACGTGCTCGGGCCCCCCGGGGCCGCGGGCGCCGCGGCAACCGGACGTTCGGGCGCGTGGAAAATCCGGCGCGCGCTCTCCACGTCGAGGTAGATACGGCTGACGTCGCGCAGCGCGAAGCGCTGGCGCTGCCCGCCCAGGTTGTCCCAGAGCAATGTGTCGCCGTTGACCATGTTCACGAAGCGGCCGGCTTGCGGTGGGCCGCTGCGCAGCACGAGCGCCTGTGCCGATCCGGCAGGAAGCTGCACGAGCTCGTCCTGGCCGGGATTCCCGCCCGCGAAATCGATGACCGCAACCTGTCCGAGCGGCAGGGTCACGTCGTTCGCGCCGTCCTGCGCGAGATTGAGATAGCCGTTGATGAGATTTTCGTGCTGATCGCCGTGCGCAGCGATGGAGCCGCTCTTCTTCTCGCCGTTGGTGAGAATGAAGTGTGCGCGTTCCGCCGCCAGCGCGTATCCGGAAATGGCCGCGATCAGGGCAATAGTGGCGATCGGTTTACGCATTCGAGTGCCCTCCATAACGTCTGCGCCAGTTTCAGCAACATCCACGCCAACGCAACCCGGCAAACGGAAGAGTCTCGTGTACGCAGTTGGCGGCCGCGGCGTTATTGCCCGCAGGTCCTCCGCGGAAGAGCGACGCACAGGCGATTCGAGGACAGGGAGGAGGCATGGCGCGGCTCAGGAATTTCCTCATCGGCAGCACGGTGTCGAGGTCTTGGCGCGCCGGCGGCGTGACACCGGTAACGACTCAAAGCCGCGCCGACGCTCGAACGCGTGGCCGCTGCGGCCCGTCTGCGCGCCACCGATGAGCGCTATCTCGTTGCGCTAGCCAACCAAACCGGCCGGAAATTCGTCGAAGACAACGCCATGCGTGATCTGCGCTTCTGGCGCTGGCGCCAGGCGGGCGACGACGAGGCCGAGCGCGAGATCGAGGCGCATTTCGCGCTGGCGATGGAGGTGCGCCTCCAGGCCGGGTTCACGCCGCGGGACGCACGCGTCGCGGCGCGCCGCGAATTCGGCAGCGTCGCGCTGATTAAAGAGGAGCTGCGTGACATGCGCACCGGGACAGCGGTGGAGAGGCTGTGGCGGGACGTGCGGCACGCAGGCCGCCGTTTATGTCGCAGCCCGGCGTTCACGGCGGCGACCACTCTGACGCTCGCCCTGGCGATCGCCGCCAATGTCACGGTGTTCGCGCTCGTCGAGCGCGTCCTGTTGAACCCGCTCCCCTATCCGGATTCGGGCCGCCTGGTCATGCTCGATTTCGCCATGCCCGGCCGGAACATTTCGTCCGGATTCAATTCGATCACGACCCGCCAGTATTTTCACTACGCCGCCCACGCCCGGACGCTTGCCGCACTCGCCGTCTACCGGAACGAGGACCGTACGCTGACCGGCCAGGGAACTCCCGAGCGGATTCGCGTCGCGCGCACGACGCCGTCGCTCACGGCGGTTCTGCGCATCACGCCCGAAATCGGCCGCTGGCTGCCCGCAGGTCCGCCGCGCGGCGCAGCGCCCACCGTCGTGTTGTCGCACAACCTGTGGCGCCGGCGCTTTGCCGCCGACCCTGGCGTTCTCGGCCGCGTGATCACGCTCGACGGCGCGGGGGCAACCGTGGTCGGCGTCATGCCGCCGGGCTTCGCATTCCCGGATGCGCGCGTGGACGTGTGGGCCACGGAGCTGTTCCCGGCCACCTCGGGCGACGACTCGTATTCGTTCACCGCCGCCGGCAGGCTCGCGGACAGCGCCTCGCTGAACGCGCTGCGCGCCGAGATCACGTCGCTCACACGCGCCCTGCACGCCGAGGCGCAGGGCAACGGCTACGACGCGCTTGTCTCAACCGCGCTGCCGCTCCGCGATTTCACCGTCGGCGGCGTGTCGTCCGCGCTGTGGGTGCTGCTGGCGTCGGCGGCCGGGGTACTGCTCATCGCCTTCGCGAACATCACCAATCTGTTCCTGGTTCGAGCCGAGGCACGGCAGCGCGAGGTCGCCGTGCGGAGTGCGCTCGGCGCCGGGCAGAGCGGCATCGCGAGGTTCTTCCTCGCGGAAAGCGCGATCCTGTCCGCGGGCGGCGGTGCGCTCGGCCTGCTGGCGTCGTGGTACGGCGTGACCGCGCTCGTGGCCGCCGGCCCGGCGAACCTGCCGCGGCTCCACGAACTCCGGCTGGCGCCGAACCACGTGCTCGTCACGCTGGGGCTGACAGCGCTCGCCGCACTGACCTTCGGCCTCGTGCCGCTGCTGCGGCTGGCGGCGGCGGCGCGGCCGCTGCACGAGAGCAGCCGCGGGGCAACCGCCGCACGCCAGAGTCATCGCGCGCGGCGGCTGCTGATGGGCGGCCAGATCGCCCTGGCGCTCGTCCTCCTTGTCGCGTCGGGCCTGTTGACCCGCAGCTTCGTCCGTCTACGCGCGGTGGATCCCGGTTTCGATTCCACATCGGCGCTGACCTTTCAGATCGGTCTTCCCCGCGCCGATTACCCCGAACGCGAACGCGTCGTCCGCACGCATGAGGCGCTGCTCGATCGGCTGGCCGCGCTGCCTGGCGTGGCGTCGGCGTCTGCCGTGAACTGCGTGCCGCTTTCGGGCCGTGGATTCTGCGGCGGCGCCCCGATTTATGTCGAAGGCGGTCCGCCGCCCGGCCCGAGCAACGTGCCGCCGATTGTCGCCATTCGCCCCGTCGCCGCGCGTTTCTTCGAGACGATGGGCATGCCGCTGGTGGCCGGGCGCGGCATCACCGAGGCGGATTTCGTCGGCAACGCGCTCGTGGCGGTCGTGAACGACACGCTGGTCCGGCAGACATTTCCCGGCGGGAACCCGCTCGGCAAACGCGTCCGGCTCGCGCCGCATGCCCAGGCGAACGTGTGGTTCACCATCGTCGGCGTCGTGAAGACGACGCCAACCTTCGCGCTGGCCGAACCGCGGCCGGCGCCCAAGATGTACGTGCCGATGCTCGCCGCGCGCAACGTGTGGCCGTCGAACCTCGAGGTCATGACCTACGTGCTGCGAACCTCGATTCTGCCCAACGGGCTGGCGGCCGCGGCCGCCGCCGCGGTGAAGGGGATCGATCCCAATCTCGCGCTCGCCGAGGTGCGTTCGCTGCAGAACATCATGGACGCTGCCGCGGCGCCGCGTGCGCTGACGATGACGCTGGTCGTCCTCGCGGCGCTGACCGCGCTGCTGCTCGGCGTGATCGGCATCTACGGCGCGATGTCCTACATCGTCAGCCAGCGGAGCAGCGAGATCGGGGTCCGCCTGGCCCTCGGCGCCGAACCGGCCAACGTGGCGCGGATGATTGTGGGTGAAGGCGCGCTCATCGCGCTGGCCGGCATCACCGTCGGGCTCACGGCGGCGGTCGGCGGCGGGCGTCTGATTCAGGCGCTGCTGTTCGGCGTCAGCCCGCGCGACCCCGGTGTGTTCGCCGGGACCGCCGCGCTGCTGTTGACCGTGGTACTGCTGGCCTGCTGGCTGCCCGCACGGCGTGCGGCGCGCCTCAACCCGCTCGAGGCGCTGCGCGCGGAATAGGCCAGGGGCCTACCAGGCCTACCAGCCCTCTAAAGCGTGAGAGCCGTCGCGCGGTTGGTTCTGGATCGGATCAGCAGATACAGCGGCGGGATCAAGAACAGTGAGATCAATGCGGACGCGAGAGTCCCGCCGACGATCACCACCGCAATCGCGTGCGGGATCTCGAGACCGGTCGCGGTCCGCAGCGCGACCATCGGCAGCAGCGCGGCAATGATCGCAGCGGCGCTCACCACCACTGCGGATAACCGCTCGCTGGCCCCGCGCACGACCAGGTCCGCATCAACCGCCATCCCCTGCTGATCTTCGAGCGTCCGGTACTGTTCCACCGTGAGGATCGCGTTGCGCGCGGAAATGCCGAGCACGGCAAGCAGGCCCAGCACCGAGCCCATCGAACTGGCACCGCCGACGAGGAGCGACGCGACGGCGCCAGCGGCGACTGCACCTGCCACGCCAGCAGCAGCCACGGCGGCGAGCCCCCAGCTGAGGAAGCACGCCTGGAACAGCAGGAAGATCCCGATCAGCGACGCGACCAGGACGAGCACCGTCTGACGCCTGGCGGTGTCGCGCTCGAGGGCCTCGCCGAGCAACTCTGCCCGATGCTCGAGCGGAAAGGTCATCTGGCGCAGCTGGTCCTGCACATCAGCGGCGACCGCGCGCATCGGCCGCCCGGAGATATTCGCCACGACGTCCACGTAGGGCGCCATGCGCTCGTGCCTGATCACTGTCGGCGTCGAACGGATGTTGACATTCGCCACATCGCGCAGCCGCACACGCGTGCGATCGGCCTTGTCGATCCAGAGATCGCCCAGGTTGGCGAGGCTCTGCCGCACTTCCGGCGCCCCCCAGACAACGACCTCGAAGATTTTCTGCTCTTTGAACAGGTAGCCGACGACGATGCCGGAGAAGAGCGTGGCTGAGGCGCGCCGCACGTCGCCAGGCTTCAGATCGGCCTTGCCGGCGGCTTCGAGGTTCACGTTCACCTGCACCTGCGGTTCCTCGATCTCGCCTTCGACCTTCAGATCGACGAGGCCGGGCACGTTCTCGATCGCCTTGCGCACGTCTTCGGCCTTCTGCACCCGCACGTCGCGTTTTGGACCATACACGCGCACGACCACGGTGTTGTTCTCGCCGGTGAGCAGACCGTTCACCTTGTTGTGCAAGTAGGTGTGCGTGCTGCGCTCGATGCCCGGGTAGCCGTCGATCACCTCGCGAACGGCGGCCACCGTCTGCTCGTGGTTGGCGCGCGGATCGATGCCGACCCAGATCTGGCTGGCGTTCATGCCGACGATCTGATCGCCGGTGACGGCGCGGCCGACGTGAGCGCCCACGCTCTTCACGCCCGGCACCGTCTGCAGCTCGCGGCTGACGCGCGCGGTGATGCGCTGCGTCTCGGCGTGCGAGGTGCCCGGCGGCGTGCTCCACGTCACGACGACTTCGCGTTCGCGAAGGGTGGGCACGAGCGACTGGCCGGGAATCATCGAGGCGCCGACGGCGGCGACGGCGAGCAGGCCGAGCGCGATGTACGCCGGCCCGGGCGCCGCCATCACGCGGCGGAGCCGCTCTTCGTAGCGCGCCGTGAGCGGCTCGAGCCGGGAGACGGACTCTGAATGGCGGTCGTCGAGGAGGATAGAAGCGAGTGCCGGCGTCAGGGTCAGCGCGACGAGCGTCGACGTCAGGATGGCGAGCACGTAAGTCCAGGCAAACGGCTGCAGGAACGCGCCCGCGACGCCGCCGATGGAGAGCACTGGCACCACCGACAGGAGCACGATCAGCGTCGCGTAGAGCGCCGTCGCGCGGGTTTCGGAGGCCGCGTCGAGAATCGCCGCGAGCGCGGGCGTGTTCGCGCCGCGCGCGCGCAGGCGGGCGACGATCCGGTTCGTATCGACCAGCACCTCGTCGATCACCACGGCCAGTGCGACCACCAGGCCCGCGAACACCATCGCGTTGAAGGTGACCTCGGCCTGGTAGAGCACGATCATCCCGGCGACCAGCGACACGGTGACGACGCCGAGCAGAATCAGCGCCGAGCGCCAGCTGCGCAGCAGCGCGCCGGTGACCAGCGCGAGCAGGAGCGCCCCTGCGGCAATCGCGCCGGCGAGGTTGATTGCCGAATCGTGGAGATACGACGCGAGGCGGAACACGCTCGTGTCGATCGTCACGCCGGGCAGGCCGCGGGCGAGCTCGTCGAGCGCCGCCTCGACGTTGCGCGTCACTTCCGGCACGCCCGCTGCGGGGAATTTCTCGAGCACCAGCAGCAGGCCGTTGTGGCCGTTGACGTAGGCGTCGCCAATCAGCGGCGGATGCGAAAAGGTGAGCTCCGCAACGTCGCCGAGCGGCACCGCGCGCCCGAAGCGCAGCTCGGGCTCGGTCACGATCGGCACTTTCGCGAGGTCCTCGGGCGTCGAGATCGGCATCGCGTGCTCGACGCCGAGGCGCTGGTTCCGGTTGTCGATCCAGCCGCCGGCGCCGGTGGCGGACGCCTTCAGGAAGGTGAGCGGCGACACCCACAGCGCGTCGCCGGCCGCGGCGATGACTTCATCCTGTGTCACCCGCGCCTCACGCAGCCGTTCCGGATCGATGTGCACGTGCAGCTGGCGCAGGCGCTGCCCCCAGATCGCCACGTTCGCCACGCCCGGCACGCCGACGAGCCGCGGCTTGATCGTCCAGCGGGCGAGCAGCGACAGCTCGGTGGACTCGATCGTGTCAGAGGAGATGCCGATCATCATGAAGCGGTTGGTGGATGAGACCGGCTGCAGAATGACGGGCGGGGTGGCGACGTTAGGCAGCTTGTACTCGAGCGTCAACCGCTCCTGCACCATCTGCCGCGCCTTGATGAGATCGGTGCCGCGCTGAAAGATCAAGGTGATCGTCGACAGGCCGGTGACCGACCGCGAGCGCGTCGAGTCGAGCCAGGGCACGCCGCTCAACAGCTCCTCGAGGCCCAGCGTGATCAGGCTCTCGACTTCGTCGGCTGACAGGCCGACCGCTTCGGTCTGGACTTCAACCGTCGGCGGCGCAAACTCGGGGAACACGTCCACCGGCATCTGCCCCGCTTCGCGGATGCCGAACCCGAGCAGCGCCACGCCGGCGGCGAGCAACAGGTAGCGAAGTTCGAGGCTGGCGGCGATGATGCGGCGAATCATCCTTGCTGATCCTTGTAGGGATTGGGGATTAGTAAGGGCCGGATACTTTTGCCAATCCCTCCCTAATCCCTCACCCCCAACCCCCAAACCCTATTTTCCGAATATCTCAGTGCCGTAGAGCAGCGACACACCGACCGTGGCCACCCGCGTGCCGACCGCCGGACCGCTCGACAGCAGCGCCAGATCGCCCGACACGCGTTCGACTTTCACTTTCTCGCGCATGAACTTCAGCGGCGCCTGGCTCACGTAGACCCAGGCCTCGCCCTTCTCGTCGTAGTAGACGGCGGAGTACGGCACCACTTTCTGCGCGGCAGCGATTCCCTCGAATTGCAGCTCGGCGCGCACGCGATCGCCGATCGCAAGCGTCGTGATGTCCTGCGGTACAACGAAAAACAGCGCGAGCATGCCGCTCTTGGCGACTTCCACCGGCGGCTCGCCGGTCGGCTTCGCGAGCATCTCCTTCGGGAGGCCCTGCCGCGTCTGCAGCGGAAAGATGCGGGCCGGCTGGTCTTTGGCCAGCCTCTCCCACTCAGGCGGCGAGAGCGCCAGGCGCACCCACAGCTTCGCGCTCTTGGCGGCGGCCGACGCCTCTTCCGCCTCGAAGCCGATGGCAGATGGATCCACGAGGATGGCGCCAACCACTTGCGTGCGGGTGACGGCCTGCTCGGTCACGCTGCCCAGCTGAACGTCGAGCCGCTCGGCGGCTTTCTGGCTGAGCACGACGCGCTTGATGGCGCTCCCCGCCACCGTTTCGAGCGTCACGGGCGGCTGCTTGCCGCCGGCCGGCGATTGATCGGAGGCCGCCCGCACCAGCGCGATCAGCAGCACGCACGCCGTCGCCGCCGCCAGCGATCCGGTGAACCATCGTCGCGCGTTGTGCGGGTCCTTCATGTCTCAGTCCTCTGCCATGCCGCGAAAGTCGCGAAGCGTGTTTCGCCGTGCCGTGTGCGGTGGTGGTCCGTCACTACCGGCTTTCGCGGGAGCGAGCCGCGCCGCCTCGATCCGGAGATAGAGCACGGGCAGCACGAACAGCGTGAGCAGCGTGGACGACACCAGGCCGCCGAGAATCACCACCGCCATGGGGTGCTCGATCTCGTGGCCGGGGATGCTGCCCGCGACCACCAGCGGCAGCAGCGCCGCCGCCGTCGCCAGGGTCGTCATCAGAATCGGCGAGAGCCGTTCGGTCGCGCCGCGCATCACGAGCGCGACGCCGAACGGCTCCCCTTCGACCTGCTCGAGGTGGCGGAAGTGGTGCATCAGCATGATGCCGTTGCGCGCGGCAATGCCGATGACCGTGATCACGCCGACCAGCGAGCCGAGCGAGATCACCCGATCGCCGGCGAACGCCGCCAGTGCCGCGCCGACCAGCGCCGCCGGCAGCGTCAACAGGATCAGGCCGGCGAGCTTCCACTCCCGCAGTGATGAGTGCAGGACGAAGAAGATGGCGATGACCGCGAAGATCGACGCGCCGAGCAGCCCCTTCTGCGCCTCCGCCCGCTCCTTGTACTCGCCGAGCAGCTGCGGGTAGTAGCCGATCGGAAAAGACATCCCGCCGAGCCTGGCTTCGACATCGGCGGCGACCGCGCCGAGATCGCGCCCCTTCACGTTGGCGTGGATGTCGATACGGCGCGAACCGTTCTCGCGCCTGATCTTGTTCGGCGTCGGCACCAGCGACACGTCGGCCACGTCGCCGAGCCGCACCTGGCCGCCAAACGGCGTGTCGATCGGGAAGTTGCGGATGCTCTCGACGTCGCCGCGGAACGATTCCGGCGTCCACAGCCAGACGCCGTAGATCTTGCTGTCGCGGAAGATGTCCGAGAGCTCGATGCCCGAGATGTAAACCGCCGTCGCCCGGCGGATGTCTCCCGGCTTCAGCCCGTGCTGCGCCGCCTCGTCCAGCTTCACGCGCACCTGCACCTGCGGCACATCGACGTTCTGCTCGAGGTTCAGATCGATCAGCCCGGGGATGTCGTTCAGCTGCTCGTAGACCTTCTGGCCTTCGCTGCGCAGCACGCCGAGCTCCGGCCCGAAGAGGCGGACGACGATCGATTCGCTGGCCCCGGTCAGCACCTCTTTGATCCGCTCGCGCAGGTAGGTCTGCACGTCGCGATACAGGCCCGGATAGCCGGCGACGGTTTCCTCGATGCGCTCGCGCGTCGCGTCGAGATCGGCGTTCCGGTCGACGCTGACCCAGTTTTCCGTGAAGTTGACGCCATACGGCTCGTCGCCGGCCACGGCACGGCCGATGTGCGCGCCGAAGTTGGCTACCCCGGGAATCGACCGCAGTTCGCGGCTCGCCCGCTGGGTGATCCTGAAGGTCTCGGGATGCGACGTCCCTTCCGTCGTGACCCAGTGCATGAGGAAGTCGCGTTCTTTGAACGACGGCAGCAGGCTGCTGCCGAAGAACGGGAGCACCGCGATGCCGGCCACCACGAACGCGCCGGTGGCCGCGTAGGTCGAGCGCTCGGCGGCAATCACCCGGCGCAGGCCGCTGGCGTAATGCCGCTTCAGCCACGGCACGAGCGGCGACTCGCGCGATTCGCGGCGGGCGAGAATCAGGCAGTGGGCCGGGGTGACCATCAGCGCGACGATCATCGAGGCACTGACCGCCAGCAGGAAGGCGAGGGCCAGCGGCTCGAAGAACGCGCCCGACAGCCCGCCCATGAAGAACACCGGCAGGACGGCGAGCACGATGATCAGCGTCGCGTGCCAGATGGCCGGCCGCACTTCGAGCGACGCGTCGAGGATGATCCGCGCCGTCGAACGCGTATCGCCCTCGCGCCGCTCGCGCAATCGCCGGACGATATTCTCGACGTCGATGATCGCGTCGTCGACCACCGGCCCGATGGCGATGATGAACCCGGCGAGCACCATCGTGTTCACCGACGCGCCGAGCAGCTTGAGGATCAGGCCGGCGGCGACGAGCGACAGCGGGATGGCGACGACGCTGATGAAGGCGACACGCCATTCGAAGACGAACGCCAGCAAAATCAGCGTGGCGAGGATGACGCCGGCGATGAGCGACAGGCGCAGGTTGCTCATCGACATCTCGATGAACGTCGCCGGGCGGAAGATTTTCGCGTCAATGTCGATGCCCGGCAGCCCTGGCTTGAGCGCCTCGAGCGCCGCCTCGATGCCGTGCGTGACGTCGAGGGTGTTCGCCCAGGGCAGCTTCTCGACGATCATCATCAGCCCGGCCTGGTCGTTGATCACCGCGTCGCCGATCAGCGGGATCGTGCCCCACTTCACCGTCGCCACATCCGAGAGCCGCGGCGCGTCATCGCGGCGAGCGCGCCCCTCGAAACGGTTGATCGGCACCGTGCCGAGCTCTTCGGGCGAGAGCACCGGCGACTGCTGGTGGATGACGAGACGCTGATTGGGCGTGTCGAGCATCCCGTCGATGCGCGTCTGCGCGCTCTCGCTGTAGGGCAGCAGGCCGACGTCGAGCGCGCCGCTGACCGCGTCCAGCACCTCGTCGAGCTTGACGACGTTGGCGGTCATCAGCGTCGGATCGACTTCGACGCTCACCGTCTTCGGCCGCTCACCCCAGATCGGGATGTTGGCGACGCCGTCGACCGCCATGAGCCGGAATTTGATCGTCCAGTAGGCGATCATCGAGAGCTCGGGGAGGTCGTACTGCTTCGAGGTGAGGCCGATCTTCATCACCCGGCTGGTCGACGAGAGCGGCTGGAGGATTTCCGGAAGACCTGCGGATTGCGGCAGCTCGGCGATGGCCAGCTTGATGCGCTCCTGCACCCGCTGCCGCGCGGTCATCAGGTCGGTGCCCGGCTTGAAGAGCATGACCACCTGTGACAGCCCGACGACCGAGGCGGAGCGGATGACGTCGATGCCCGGCGTGCCGCGCAGCGCGTCCTCGATCGGGATGGTGATGAGCTCCTCGATCTCGGCCGAGGTCATGCCGATGCCCTCGGTCTGCACCTCGACTTTCGGCGGCGCGAACTCGGGGAACACGTCGACCGGCATGCGGCGCAGTTCCTCGGTGCCGAAGACGAGCAGCGCGCCGTAGGAGGCGAGCACGAGGAAGCGGAACCGCAGGCTCGAGCGGATCAGCCAGGCAATCACGCGCGCATCACCGCGCGCGCTTTGGGGGCGGCGCCTTCTTGCAGTAAATCGTCCCGGAAACGATTGCCGTGGTCGTCATGAACCGGTTGTCTTCGTCGCGGCCGTCACACTGATAGTTGGTCTGCGGCCCGACGCAGCCGGTCAGAATCGGCTCGGCCTCGAGGCGGACGTCCTTGAAGGTCACGTACTTCGATCCGGGTCCGACGGTGGCCTCGTACTGATTCGTGGACCAGCGATACATCTTCGCGCCGTCCTTGAGGCTCACCCACATGTCGTTTGGCGGTTTGTACAGCTTCGGCCCGACGTAGCGTTCGACGTTGATGAAGAACATCAACTCGGTGCCCTTCTTGGCGCCCGGGCGCGCCACCTCGAGCAGCAGGTCGTCGTATTCCGCGGAGCAGGTCGCCTCGCCGGTCAACTCGAACGCGCACGGTCCGGTCGCGGTGATGCTGCTCGGCCCCTTTTTCGTCTCCGGCGGCGGCGGACATCCCGGCACGTGAATCGCCGACGTGCCCCCATGCTGCTGTTCCTGGGCGGGCGCTGCCTGCTGCTCCTGAGCAGGTGCCGCGGCGCGGCCTGCGGGCATCGCCCCGAGAACGACCAGCATCGCGCTGGCAAGGACCACCCATCCCGGTTTGTTCACCATAAAATCAATTCCGCCAGTCATTTCCACTGACGCGGAGCTGCTGATCCACTATTTCCTTTATAGTTCGTTTACTCATTATCGATGCTTTACTCGTTCATTTTCAATTCATTTTCGATGATTGCCGGCGTTTTCCGTGCGTCGGGGTGCTACCCTCCTCACGCTTGTAGGGCTGAGGGCTGAGGGCTGAGGGCTGAGGGCTGAGGGCTGAAGCGATTGGAATGCATGGCCGGCTTTTTCAGCGGCCTGCCCAGGGGGAGGCTCCATGCGTCGCAGGCAATTTCTCCGGATTGCAGCGAGCGGTTCCGCAGGATTGATGGTCGCGCGCGCCGGCGGCGGGCAGAGCCGGCGGCGCGAGCTGACGATCGGCGGGCGGCGCGTGAAGGTGGTGGACGTGCACGGTCACTGCCTCGTGCCGGAAGTGACCGAGGCGATCAAGGATCCGGCGCTCGCCACGACGTTCCGGAACCTGCTCGGCGGCGGCAATCTCGTGCTCGGCCCCGATCGGCTGCGCTACATGGACGAACAGGGCATCGACGTCCAGGCGCTCAGCATCAATGCGTTCTGGTACGGAGCCGATCGCGACTCGGCGCGGCAGATCATCAAGATCCAGAACGAGCGCCTGTCGTCGTGGTGCGCGGCGCAGCCGGATCGGTTCGTTGGCCTGGCGTCGGTCGCCTTACAGCATCCCGATCTCGCCGCCGAGCAGCTCGACGAAGCGATCAAGAAGCTCGGACTGCGCGGCGCGGCGATCGGCGGCAGCGTCGAAGGCGAGGAGCTCTCGGCGCGCAAGTTCGATCCGTTCTGGGCGAAGGCCGAAGAGCTCGGCGTGCTGCTGTTCGTGCATCCGCAGCCGGCGCCCGGCACGACGCAGAATCCCAGGCTGCAGGGTAAAGGCGGGCTCGGCAACACGATCGGCAACCCGCTCGAGACCACCGTGTTCTTCTCGCACCTGATCTTCGAGGGGACGCTCGACCGCTTCCCCGGCCTCAAGATCTGCGGCGCGCACGGCGGCGGCTACCTGCCGTCCTACAGCGGACGATCGGATGCGCTCTGCGGCCGCGGCTCGGGCGCCGACTGCAAGGCGCTCAAGAAAAAACCGAGCGAATACTTCAGGAAGGAGCTCTTCGTGGACACGATGGTCTTCCACGAAGAGGGACTGCGGCATCTCATCGCCGAAGTCGGCATCGGCCAGATCATGTACGGAACCGATTACCCGTTCGACTGGCCGGTCGGCATCGACTTCGTGCTCAAGGCGCCGTTTCTGAGCGACGCGGACCGCATCGCCATCCTCAGCGGCAACGCAGCGAAGCTGCTGAAGATCGCGTAGCGCCGATAACCTCGTCGTTGCCGCGACAAACCATCAAACGCAGAGCTCGCAGAGCACGCCGTGGTCCTTTCTTTCTCTGCGGTCCTGCGGTCTCTGCGTTTCAGATGTCGTCAGTCTTCAGCCGCGCTCCCAGCGCCGGATCGATGCGACGACTTTCCCGCGCGACAGGCAGATCGCGCGGGCGCGATAGTAGCGGCCCTCCGGTCCACGGCTATAGAGAAGGCAGATGTCACGCGGCGGGCCGAGCAGCCGCCGCACCTCTCCACCCGGCATACCCGCGGCGATCCCGTGCGCTTCGCACAATTGTGTCGCCGGCCCACGATCGCGGGCGAGAACGGTGACCGCATCGGACTCGAGATAGACGAAAGGACAGCCGTCGCCCGCCGCCGCCGCCTCGTCCGCGGAGAAGTAGTCCCAGTATTCGCCGAGCGGCGTCCCGAGCTGGCGGCGCACGTCGGCTTCCGACTGTCCCGCCGCGATCGCGCGAAACGCCGGCTCCGAATAACCGCGCGCGAATTCGGTCTGCTCACGCACCACCCGGCCGACCAGCGCCTCACGCGCCGGATCGGACGAGGCAAGCAGCCACAACGCCGCCGCCCAGAGCGGCAGCCACCAGCGAATCCATCCGCCGCCAAGGCCATAGGCGAGGAGCGGCGCGAACAGCACCAGCTCTGTGGCGACAACGACGGCGCCAAACGGGGAAAGCATGCGCAACCCGATCGGCGCGACCGGAATCGGCTGCCACGGGGCGAAGTAGCGGGTGAGATCGAACGGCCAGAAGAGCGCGCAGCCGAGGCCGCCGTCGGTCAGCGTATCGAGCAGCCCGTGGCTCGCGAGCACGAGCGTGGCAAGGATGGCGGTGCGAACAAGCGGCAGGCCGCGCTTCCATCCACCCGCGGCGACCACCGCTGCGACGCCGGCGGCAAAGAGCAGCGAGTGTGTCGCGCCGCGATGGCCCCACGGATCGCCGTAGCGCACGCCGAACGAGAAGCCGATCACGTCCGCGTCGGGAAGCATCGACAGCGCCGGCCACAGCACCATCGACTGCCAACGCGGCGCGGCGGGATGGGCATGAACTCGCGCCGCCGCAAGGCCAACCGCGATATGCCCTAGACTGGCCATCCGATCAGGGATTAGGGATTGGGGATTAGGGATTGGGGATTGGGGATTGGGGATTGGGGCTTCGGGATTAGACGGTCCTCGGTTATGTCTGCGGTCTTTCTAATCCCCAACCCCTAACCCCCAACCCCTTCAAGCGCGACAAGCAAAGCGAAAGCGCTCTAATCGTCACACCGATCGCCTATTTGACGACGCCGTACTTCTGCGCGCGCGCGAGCCACTCGCCCTGGTTGATCAGCTTCGCGGAGACGTCGCGCGGCAGGCGCCACTTCGCGGCATCGTCGAACGGCCCGCCTTTGGCCTTCATTTCCTTCAGCGCGAGATACATCGCGCCGATGCCGATATCGTCGATGTGATAGAAGGCCATGTCCACGCCTTTGGCGTGCCACTCGGCGGCGGATCCGCTCGAGCCGATCATCAGCGGCTTCTTCAGGGCGCCCTTCGCCCGCTGCTGCTGGTCCAGCGTGTAGCCGTTGATGAAGAACGCGTCGGCGCCCGCGTCTGACACCGCGCCCAGGAAGTCGAGCGTCTGCGCTTCCGAATAGCCCTTCGCCGGCCGGTCGCTGCGCGCCATGATCAGCGTGCCGCGATCGCGGCGCGCGTCCACGGCCGCCTTGATCCGGCCAACCATCACTTCCTTCGCGGCCATCGTCACGCCCTTGCCGCCGTATTCGCTCTCCGGGCCGGTCGAGTCTTCGAGCATGATCACCGCCGCGCCGCCGCGCTCGAGCTGCTGCACGGTGCGATACGTCGTGACCGGGCTGCCGCCGCCGTTCTCGCCGTCGGCGACGATCGGCAGGTCGGTGTTCGACATCACCTGGATTTCGTAATCGATCACTTCCTGGATGGTCTGGATGCTGGTGTTCGGCAGCGCGTTGCGCGCGGCCATGCCGCTGCCGCCCATGAACCCGCCGTGAAAGCCTTCGAGCTCGCAAAGGCGCGCCAGCATGATGCTCTCGACGACCGGCAGCATCAGCGGCTGGCCGCTGGCGAGCGCGGCGCGAAACCGCGCGCCTTTGCTCATCGAGGCCGCGCCGCTCTGGCCCTGCGCCGGCGCGGGCGCCGCGCCGGGAAGCGCCGAGCCGCCGAGCAGACCGCCTGCCGCCAGCCCTGCGCCCTTCAGGAATTCCCGCCTACTCCGCTCGTCATGGGACATCGACATGCTCCTCTCATCGAGCCTCGCCACATCACGTTAACCACCGAGGCCACCGAGCTCACCGGGAACATGCTGCGGGATTGGGCTCGGTGTGCTCGGCGGTTGATTTCAGCTACGGTACGCGGCAGACGAAATTCGCCGCCTCGTCGATGCTTCCCGTGCCTGTGTAGCGCGCGACCTGCGGATACGGGCAGAGCGGACGCGTGCGATCCACCTTGCCATCGGCGCTGTGCGACGCGACGAGCTGCGCCGGCGCCTGGCCGTGCTCGCGCCACTGGTCGAGCGCGTTGATCTTGTCAAAGGCGTTGGGCCCTTCGCCGCCGCCGCAGTGCCCCATGCCCGGTGCCAGGAACAGCCGCATGCGGTCCATCGACTTCGCCGCGCCGCCCAGGTTGTCGACGACGCTCTGGTAGTACTTGATCGTGTTCACCGTCGGCACGTTCGTATCGCCCCAGCCGTGATACATCAAAAGCTTGCCGCCGCGCGCGAAGAAGGCCTTCATGTCCGGGCTGGTCGCGTTCATCGGCACGTTTTCCGGCCGATCGCCGCGGACCACGTCGCTGTCGAAATTGAACGTCTTCCAGTCCCACTTCGGATCCTTGAAGACGACGTAGCGATACTGGTCGTAGATATTGGCCGAGGGCTCCGGCCCTTGTGCCTGCACGCCCCAGGCGAGCTCGGTGCCCGGCACGAGCGACGCGAACAGCTGCTGCCCGGTGCGCGGGTTGATCGCCGGCGAGTAGATCTTCTTCGCCGCCTCGACCTGCTTCGCGGTCAGGCAGGCGGGGCCGTCGCCGCCTTTGCAGAGCAGCGCTTCCGGATCGAAGGCGCACTTGGTCGGGTCGTCGATCAGCCCGTCCTTGAGGCCGTCGTTCAGGTCGCACGCGGCAAGCGCCGCCTGATGAATCACCGGATACTTCGCCGGCGGGATGTAGCTCGCCGGATCCTTCAACACCGCGTGCGCGATCCACAGCGAGATCGCCGTGCGGTTGGCGGGCGCGCCGGCAATGATCGCGTCGAAATCCTCGGGGTACTGCTGCGCTTCCTTGAGCCCCTGCCGCCCGCCGGTCGAGCAGCCGTTCCAGTACGACAGCTTCGCCGCGCTGCCGTAGAACGCCTGAATCACCGCTTTCGCTTTCACGGTCATCTCGTGCTCGGAGCGCCACGAGAAGTCGAGCAGTTTTTCCGGATGATCGAGGGCGAACGTCCCGCGGCCGCCGACGTGCCCGGTGTCCGTCGAGGCGCTGGCATAGCCGGCACGCACCGCGTCGGCCATCGCCGCGTAACTGATCACGCCGGCCCAGCCGCCGTTGCCGACCGCTTGAAACTTGCCGTTCCAATTACGCGCCGGCAGCCACACTTCCACCTTGATGTCGGAGTCGCTCGTCGGCTTGATCGTCGCCGCGACACGGCAGAATTCGCCGAGGTCCTTGTAAGGATTGCCGCCGCGCCCCGCGCCCTGCCGCTCGCCGGGGAGCGAGAACTGCCCGGCCGGCACGATCTGCGCCGCCGTGATCGTGGTGTCCTTCAACGCCAGCGCGGCGAGGCTCTCGCACGTCGCGGCAGACACCGGCGCCGCCCACACACTCACGAGCGCTCCAACCACGCACGTCATCGCGGCACGCTTCATAAAGCCCTCCAGGTCAGGGGGAAGTATACGGGCTATTCCTCCCTCCCCCAATCCGGGTAGAGCCCGGACCTTGCGGAGTGACGATCGCTGCTCGTACACTCGCAGCGATTTAATCTGCCGGAGATGAGAGACATGCGCGCAGGCCTGCTTGCCGTTCTCGGCGTGTTCGGATTCGGATTGCTCACCGCGCCGGCGTCGCTGCAGGACGTCCCGCGGAACCCGTATACCCAGGCGGCGACGGCCCACTACGACGTCCAGACCTGGCCCGCCAGCTTCGCCTCGCCCGGCTACATCAGGATTTCCAACTCGGCGATCTTCGTGGAGTCGCCGGATCGCATCTATCTCGGCACGCGCGGCGAACTGAAGCTGCCCGAGCAGCTGCCGGCGAATTTCAATGGCACCGTCAGCACGCTGCCGGCGGAGGTGACCCGGCAGAAAGCCGACCTCAAAAACTGCCTCATCGTCGCCAACGCGAAGGGCGAGGTCATCGAGCGCTGGTCGCAGCACGATCATCTCTTCGCGGTCGGCGGCCGCGGGCCGCACAAGATCAAGATCAGCCCCTACGATCCCGAGCGCCACGTCTGGGTGGTGGACGATTCGGGGCAGGTGATCTACAAGTTCACGCACGACGGCAAACAGCTGGTGCTGACGCTGGGCGTGCCGGGCGTCGCCGGCAACGACGAGACGCACTTCGGCCGGCCCACCGATCTGGCGTGGCTTCCCGACGGGACGATCCTCGTCGCCGACGGCTACGGCAACTCGCGCATCGTGAAGCTGGACAAGAACGGCAAATACATCACCTCCTGGGGCACGAAAGGGATCGGTCCCGGTCAATTCAACATCCCGCACTCCATCGACGTCGATCGCAACCGGCGCGTGTATGTCGCCGACGCGCACAACAGCCGCGTGCAGGTGTTCGACGAGAACGGCAAGTTCCTCGATCAGTGGCCGAACATCTGGCGTCCGGACGTGCTCATGGTGTCCGCCGATCAACACGTATGGGTCGCGACCGGCGCCACCGACATGATGTTGAAGTTCGATCTGAACGGGAAGCAGCTCGAGGCGTGGGGCAAACCCGGCCCGGCGCCGGGAAACTTCAAGGACATCCACGGCTTCGGCGTCGACGCGAACGGCACGTTCTACGCGGCGGAAGCGGCAGGCGGGCGGACGCAGAAGTTCACCCCCAAGCCCGGCGCCGATCCGGCGAAGCTCGTCGGCGCCCAGCAGCCGCTGCTGCCGCTGAAGTAGCTAATCCCTAATCCCTAATCCCTAATCCCTATTCCTACCGTGCGTACTTGGTCACTCCCCGCAGGTTAGCTTCGGCGGTAAAGAGGTTGCCCGCGGCGTCGATGGCGATGCCTTCGCCCATCGCGCCGTCGGCGGCGTCTGTCTTATGCGGCGGGATGAATATCGTCACCTTGCCGTCCTTGACGCTGCCGATCCGCACGCCGCGCTGCCAGCCTGGATGCACCCGTTCCGTTGATTCCGAATCGGCCGTGTAGATCACGTCGTTGCGATCGATGGCCAGGCCGCTGACGCGGCCGAACTCATCGTGCTCGGCGACGAACGCGCCATCCTTCGTCAGGATCTGCACCCGGTGGTTGTGGCGATCGGCGACGACCAGCCGCCCGGCGGAATCGAACTCGAGCGCGTGCGGCGTGCGGAACTCGCCCGGGCCGGTGCCGGCCTTCCCGATCGTGCGCAGGAACTTTCCGTTCTTGTCGAACACCGAGATCCGCGCGACGAGGTTGGGCGACGACACGTCGCTGTGGCTTTCCGCGACGTAGACGTCGCCGTTGCGATCGGTGACGACGTCGGTGGGATCGGTCAGCGCGTCGGGCGGGTTGCCGCGAACCCCCGGCTTGCCGAGCGTCATGAGCACGCGCCCCTCGGGGCTGAATTTCACGACCGCGCTGCCTTTGTCTTTCTCGGCCGGAAACTTCGCGAGATCCTCCGCACCCGGCGCCCGCGAGTCGGCCACCCACACGTTGCCGTCGCGATCGACATGAATGCCGTGCGGCCACACGAACAGGCCGCGGCCGAAGCTTCTCACCTCTTTCCCCGATTCGTCGAACTTATGGATCGGATCCGCCTGGCTGCCGATGCAGCCAGGCGTCGTGCCCGGCGAACAGCGATCCGTGGCCCACACCGATTTGCCGTCGCGATCGATGGCCACGCCGTTCGAACCGCCCCACGGCCGGTTGTCCAGCGTGAACTTCGCCCAATCGCGGATCACGCGATAGGGATTCGCGCCGCTGTTGACCGCCGGCACCGCGTCCGTGCGCGGCGTGCCGCCGCGCTGCTGTGCGTGGACGGCAACGATCGCAAACGGCACGATGGCCAGAACCGCAAGCTGCCGGCGCATTCCTACCACACCCCAGGAAACGGTTTGCCGACGAGGAAATCCGGGTTCGCGCCTTTGCGCGGCGCGTACTTCTGCACCCGCCCGGTTCTCACTTCCGCCGTATAGAGGTTGCCTTCCTTGTCGGTCGCGAACCCGTGCACGCCCCACTGGCAGCCCTGGCAGGTGCCGAACGTGCCCCACGAGTAGAGGAAGTGCCCCTCGGTGTCATAGGCGAGCAGCTTGTTCGATCCCTGATCGGCGGCCCACAGGATGTGATTCGCGCCCATGTAGATGCTGTGGATGTTCATCGGCGGCCGCGGACCGAAGTCCCACTGATCGAGAAATTTTCCGTTCTCGTCGAACACCTGCACGCGGCCGTTGTTGCGGTCGTTGACATACACGCGGCGCGTCGTCGGATCGACGGCAATGCCGTGCACGCTGTTGAAGTAGCCGGGGCGCTTCTCGTTCGGCGGCGTGCCCTTCTGCCCCCACTGCAGCAGCTTCTTGCCGTTCATGTCGTACTTGATGACCCGCGTGCCGTCATAGCCGTCGGCGAGATACCAGGTGTTGGCGTCCATGAACGCCATGAAGGTCGGGCGGCTGAAGTGCGTGTCGTCGGTGCCGGCGACGCCCGGCGTGCCCAGCGTCAGCAGCCGCCGTTTGCCGTCGTGCGAGAACTTGCTGACGAAGTGATTGTCGGCATCGACGATCCAGATGTTCTTCTCCGGATCGTAGGGACTGATCTCGACGTCGTGCGGCCGCCCCCAGATCTTGTCCCACTGCGACCAGTCCTCGATCATCTTGCCGTTGCGATCGAAGACGACGATGACGTGCTCCCAGCGCCAGTCGACGCCCGGGCGGCCGTTGCGGCCGTCGGGTGCGGCGACGCCGCCGCTCGGCGTTGCGCTCGCCGTCTCGCGCACCGGCAGACCGCCGCCGACCGGGAACTTGATGCTCGGCCCGATCTCAGGGAGCCACGTGGTCCCGCGCCCCAGATTCAGCACGGGCAGTTCGCCCTTCTGCGTGACAAACACCCGATCCGGGCTCTCGGCGAACACATCGGTCGACTGCGACCAGGTCCATTTTTCGTGGTCCGGGAGGCTCTCGCCGAGCGGCTTCGGCCACCCGGGCACCGGATCGTACGGACCAAACGCGTCCTGCCCGCCTTTGAGTCCGGGCACTGCGGCGAAGCCTTCACCCGCCGTTTTCTTCTGCTGTCCCTGGACGCTGCTGTATTGCACGCTCACCAGCGCCGCCGCCAACACCGCGCAGACCGTCGCGATCCTCAGCCCTCGTGCTGTCATATGGGCCCTCCAGGCGCGCCCATCATCGCGCCGGCCACGATCCGCTGCAAGCACTCGATTCACATCGGCGCTGTGACACGAGTGTGTGCAACCGGTTACCCAGGCCACAAAGAGTCGCGTTGAACAGCTGAGCCTTCTGCTCGAGGTTGTGTCATACAGACCGCGTGTCAAGCACAGCCGTCACGCCAGAGCTGGCTCTAAAGACAGCGGAAGAGTGCGTCTGATTGTTCTTTCAATGACGATATGGGTCATGTAAGGTACAAGACATCCACAATTGCTACAGCTGTGTTTAAACGACCCTTCGGGGTCGTGCACTAAAGGGATGTCGCGATGATGCGCCGCCTGCAGTTACTGCTCAGTCCACTTTCGTTCAGCGCTCGAGTGATCGGGATCGCGGTCGCGGTAGTAGTTGTCGTCGGCGTCCTCACGCCCACGCATGTCACACGGCGATTGATCGAAATTCCGCTGAACGCGCAAGCTGCGCCGCTCGCGCCGGCGAGCGGCCCCTTCGCGATCACCGCGACCGCTGGATCGAGCGAGTTCGCAGACGCGGTGTCGTACACCGTCGGCGCCAGCCCGGTCGCGATCGCGTCGGCGGATCTGAACGGCGACGGCATCGGCGATCTGGTCGTCGCCAACTCCGGCGGCAACAGCGTCTCGGTGCTGCTCGCGAACGGGAGCGGCGGTTTTCTCGCGAAGACTGATTATCCAACCGGCGCCGGAACCGGCGCGGTGACGCTCGGCGATCTGAACGGCGATGGCCGGCCGGACATCGTGGCCACTAATCGCAGCGCGGCGACGGTGTCGGTGCTGATCAACAACGGCAGCGGCGGCTTCGGCGCGAGCACGCCCTACACGACCGGCACCACGCCGTTCGCGGTCGCGCTCGGCGACGTCAACGGCGACACGCTGCTCGATATCGCGACGGCGAATCTCAACGACAACAAAGTATCGGTGTTCCTCAATACCGGCGGCGGCAGCTTCGCCGCGAAGACGGACTTCCCGACCGGCAGCGCGCCGGCGTCAGTCGCCTTTGCGGACCTCGACGCGGACGGCAAGCTGGATCTGGCGGTCGCCAACTACGGCAGCAACACCGTGTCGGTGCTGATCGGAACGGGCACCGGCACGTTCGGGGCGAAGACGGATTTCGCGACCGACCTCGGTCCGATCGCCGTGGCGGCCGGCGATTTGAACGCGGATGGCAAACCCGATCTCGTGGTCGCCAACTACCAGGCCAACACCATCTCAGTCCTGCGCGGCGCCGCAGGGGGCACCCTGCTCGCGAAAATCGATGCCGCCACCGGCACCAATCCCACGTCGGTCACGATCGGCGACGTGAACGGCGACGGCAAGCTCGATGTGGCCACCTCGAACATCAACGCGAACACGGCAAGCGTGGTGCTCGGCCTCGGCGACGGCAGCTTCGGCGCGCGAACCGACTTCGCCACCGGCGGACAGCCGAATCAGGCGGTCCTCGCGGATCTCAACGGCGACGGCGTCGCGGATCTGGCGACGGCGAACTTCAGCGGCTCGAGCTCGAGCGTCAGCGGCTCGACGATCTCTTTCCTGTCCGGCCTCGGCGGCGCGATCGCGCCGCCCGGCGTCTCGATGGTGGCGTCCGGCGCGAGCCGGACCTACACGATCGCGCCGCAGTCCGGCTTCGTCATCGTCGACGTGCGCACCGACGGTGTGTCGCAGGGCGCGATCACCAACTACACGTTCACCAACGTGCAGGCGCCGCACACAATCAACGTCAACTTCCGGAAGATCGGGCCGCCGAAGATCGTCGTCGAGCAGCCGGCCGGAACGCCGCTGGCCGCCGGTAGCAGCCAGAGCATGGGCAGCGTCCCGGTCGGCGCCAACAGCAGCCTGACCTTCACGGTGCGGAACAACGGCGGACAGGATCTCACCGGCATCGCCGCAACGATCGACGGCGGGGACGCGGCGATGTTCACGCTCACCGCGACGCCCGCCGCGACGCTCGTGCCGACGGCCTCGACCACCTTCACCGTGCGCTTCGCGCCGACCTCGGGCGGCGCGAAGACAGCGGCGCTGCATCTCGCCAGCAACGACCCGGCGACCAATCCATTCAACCTGACGTTGAACGCCACCGCGACCGTCCCGGTGCTCAGCGTCGAGCAGCCGGCGGGGTCGCCGATCGGGTCCGGCGGCAGCCGCGACTTCGGCTCCTTCATCGTCGGCACGGGGACCACGCTCACCTTCACCCTGAAGAACACCGGCGGCGCGACGCTCACCGGCCTCGGCGTCACCATCGACGGCAGCGACGCGGCGATGTTCAGTGTGACCACGAATCCGGTTGCGCCGTTGTCCCCCGGCGCGAGCACGACGCTCGGCTTGCGGTTTGCCCCGGCGTCGACCGGCGCGAAGGCCGCCGCGCTTCACGTCTCGAGCAACGACGCGCAGAGTCCGTACAACATCTCGCTCACCGGCACCGGCCTGCCGAATCCCGGCCCGTTCACCATCACTGCCACCGCGGGTTCCGGCGATCTCGGGGCCGAGGTGCAGTTCCAGGCCGGCGACCACCCCGGCACCGTCGCGGTGGCCGATTACAACCACGACGGCATCCCTGATCTCGCGGCGTCCAACTACAAATCCAACACGGTCTCGGTGTTCCTCGGCCTCGGCGGCGGCGCCTTCGCCGCGAAGGTCGACTATCCCACCAACGAGACGCCGATCGATGTGGTCGCTGTCGACCTCAACGGCGACAACGTTCCGGACCTGGTCACCGCCAACAACACGAATCACTCGGTGTCCGTGCTGCTCAACAACGGCGACGGCACGTTCGCTGCGAAGACGGATCTGCCGGCGGGGAATCTGCCGCAGTCAATCGCCGTCGCCGACATGAACGGCGACAGCAAACTCGATCTGGTCATCGCCAACTTCGGCACCGCGAGCGTGACGATGCTGCCGGGCAACGGAGACGGCACGTTCGGAAACCCGGCCTCGGTCGCCGCCGGGACGACGCCGACGTCGGCAACCGTCGCGGACGTCAACGGCGACGGCATCCCCGATCTGCTGATCACGAACTACCTGCCGGCCACCGTCTCGGTGATGCTCGGCCTCGGCGGCGGCAGTTTTGGCGCGCGCACCACTTACGCCACCGGCGACGGTCCGTTCCGGATCGCGGTGGGCGACGTGAACGGCGACGGCCGTCCCGACCTGGCCATCGCCGGAGCCGACGCCGACGGCGTGACGATCCTGCGCAATCTCGGCGCGGGCAGCTTCGGGTCGCGCACCGATTACGCGACCGGCGACACGCCGACGTCGGTCACCTTTGGCGATCTCAACGGCGACGGCGTGCTCGACCTCGCGGTGGTCAATCTCTTCCAGAACAACGTGTCGCTGCTCTTTGGCGTCGGCGACGGCACGTTCGCCAACAAGCAGGACATGTCGACCGGCGCCGAACCCAATCACGTCACGCTGCCCGACCTCAACGGCGACGGCCTTGCGGATCTCGTCGTCGCCGACTACGGCACGGGGTTCGTGTCCGTGCGCCTCGCGATCGGCGGCTCCATCGCGCCGGCGGGCGCCAGCGTCGTCACCTCGGGGGGGACGCAGGCTTACGCGATCGCGCCGCAGCCTGGCTACGCGATCACGGACGTGAAGGTGGACGGCGCGTCGCAGGGCGCGATCACCAGCTACTCGTTCACCAATGTGACCGCGCCGCACACGATTCGCGCGGCGATCCGCCGCGCGCCGCCGCACCTGATCATCGAGCAGCCGGCGGGCTCGGCCGTCGTTTCGGGCGCGACAAAGGACACCGGCAGCGCCGCGATCGGCGGCACGAGCAGCGTGACGTTCACCGTTCGCAACACCGGCGGTTTCGATCTCACCGGCCTGGGCATGACGATCGACGGCGCTGATGCGGCGATGTTCTCGGTGACCACGCCGCCGACGACGCCGGTCCCCGGGCCAACCGGCAGCACGACGTTCACGGTCAGCTTCGCGCCGACCGCCAGCGGCGTGCGGACGGCGGCGCTGCACATCGCCAGCAACGACGCGACGCAGAATCCGTTCAACATCATCCTCACCGCCATCGGCACCAACCCGGGATCGCCGTATATCGTTGTCGAGCAGCCGGCCGGAACCGGCGTGGCGCAGAACAGCACGCGCAACCTCGGGACGATTGACGTGGGAACGACCAGCACCACCACGTTCACCGTGAAGAATGTCGGCACGTCCAATCTCACGGGTTTGAATGCGACCATCGACGGCGCTGACGCGTCGTTCTTCACGGTCACGACCAGCCCGGTGGCGCCGCTCGCCCCCGGCGGAACGACCACGTTCGGCGTCCGTTTCTCGCCGACGAGCGTCGGGCCGCGGACGGCGGCGTTGCACATCGCGAGCAACGACCCGGGCCAGAATCCGTTCAACGTCACGCTCAACGCCGCCGGCGGCGGCACGGCGGCGGCGTTCGCACGCACCGATACCGCCACGAAAGGCACGTGGCACGGCGCTTATGGCAGCCAGGGCTATACGCTCGCGGCAGACGGCACGAGCCTGCCGGCCTACGCGCAAATCAGCCTGAGCGGCCAGGGCACGTGGACCTATAGCGGCGCGACCTCGGATACGCGCGCGCTGCAGAAAGCGACCGTGAGCGGACGCCAGGCATCGGTCTGGTATTCGTTTTCGAACTTCGCATTCGATCTGCGGCTGAACGACGGCACGTCGCATCAGGTTGCGCTCTATTTCGTCGACTGGGATGCAGTCGGGCGAACCGAGCGCGTCGACATCGTGGACGCAGACACGCAGGCGGTGCTGGACACGCGCACGCTGGCGAATTTCTCGGGCGGCCAGTATCTCGTGTGGACGATGTCGGGCCACATCACGATTCGCGTGACCAACACCGGGCCCGGCAACGGCGTGGTCAGCGGCTTGTTCCTCGACGCCGTGTCCGGCACGGCGGGCAACAACTCGCCGACCGTCAGCATCACGGCGCCCCTCGGCGGAGCGGCGCTCACGTCGCCGCCCGCCATCACCGTGTCGGCCAACGCGGCCGATCCGGACGGCACGGTGACCTCGGTCGTGTTCTTTGCCAACGGCACGCAGATCGGTGCGGACGCGAGCAGTCCCTACAGCGTCAGCTGGACGCCGGCGGCGTCGGGCAGCTACGCGCTGACGGCGGTGGCCACCGACAATCAGGGCGCGACCACGACGTCCACACCGGTGAACGTCAGCGTATCGGCGCCCAACAGCCTGCCGTCGGTGAACATCACGGCGCCGGTGGCCGGCGCGGTCGTGACCAGCGGCGCTTCGGTCACCGTCTCTGCCAACGCGAGCGACACCGACGGCACGGTGAGCTCGGTCGACTTCTTCGCCAATGGCTCGCCAATCGGCTCCGACACGAGCAGCCCGTTCAGCATCAGCTGGACACCGGCGTCGCCGGGCAGCTACGCATTGACCGCCGTGGCGACCGACAACCTCGGCGGGGCGACGACGTCCGCCACAGTCACCATCACCGTGAACAACCCGCCGGCGGTCAGCATCAGCGCGCCGGCGAGCGCCGCGACGTTCGCCTCGGGCGTATCGATCACGGTGTCGGCCAACGCGAGCGATACGGATGGGACGGTCAGCCAGGTGCAGTTCTTTGCCAACGGCTCGCCGATCGGCACCGACTCGACCAGCCCGTTCAGCATCGGCTGGACGCCGCCGGCACCCGGGTCCTACTCGCTGACTGCGGTAGCGACCGACAACCAGAACGCGACCACCACGTCGGCGGCAGTGAGCATCACGGTCAACACCGCGCCGGCGGTCACCATCACGGCGCCCTCGGGCGGCGCGACGATCACTTCGCCGCCGGCGATCACCGTGTCGGCGAATGCGAGCGACGCCGACGGCACGGTGAGCCAGGTGCAGTTCTTCGCCAACGGCTCGCCGATCGGCACCGACGCAAGCAGCCCCTTCAGCATCAGCTGGTCGCCCGCCGCGGGCGGCAGCTACGCGCTGACCGCCGTTGCCACCGACAACCTCGGCGCGGCCACGACATCAACGCCCGTCAACATCACGGTATCGGCGGCCAACGTCGCGCCGTCGGTGAACATCACGGCGCCGGCCGCGGGTGCGGCGATCACCACGCCGCCGGCGATCACGGTGTCGGCGAACGCCAGCGACGCCGACGGCTCGGTGAGCCAAGTGCAGTTCTTCGCCAACGGCGCGCCGATCGGCACCGACGCGAGCAGCCCGTTCAGCATCACCTGGACGCCGGCGGCGGGCGGCAGCTATTCGCTCACCGCGGTGGCGACCGACAATCAAAGCGCCACGACAACGTCCGCAGCAGTGAGCGTCACGGTCAACCTGGCGCCGACGGTGAGCGTGACGGCCCCAGCGGCAGGCGCGATCGTCACCCCGTCGCCGACCGTCACGGTGTCGGCGACCGCGGCTGACGCCGACGGCTCGGTCAGCCAGGTGCAGTTCTTCGCCAACGGCGCGCCGATCGGCACGGACGCGAGCAGCCCGTTCAGCATCAGCTGGACGCCGGCGTCGACGGGGAACTACTCGTTGACCGCGGTGGCGACCGACAATCAAGGCGCGACCACCACGTCCGCTGCGGTCAGCGTTACGGTGAACAGCGCGCCGACGGTCAGCCTGACCGCTCCGGCGAACGGCGCGTCGTTCGCGGCCGGCGCGGCGATCACCGTCTCGGCGAACGCCGGCGACGCCGACGGCACGGTGAGCCAGGTGCAGTTCTTCGCCAACGGCTCGCCGATCGGCACCGACACGACCGATCCGTTCAGCATCAGCTGGACGCCGGCCAACGGCGGCAGCTTCGCGATCACCGCGGTCGCCACGGACAACCGCGGCGCGACGACGACCGCGACGGCTGTCAGCATCACGGTCAACGACGCGCCGGCGGTCAGCCTGACGGCGCCGGCCAACGGCGCCTCGTTCATTTCGGGCGCGGCGATCACGGTGTCCGCGAACGCGAGCGACAGCGACGGCACGGTGAGCCAGGTGCAGTTCTTCGCCAACGGCTCGCCGATCGGCACCGACGCGAGCAGCCCCTACAGCATCAGCTGGACGCCGGCGGCGACCGGTCCGTACTCCGTGACGGCGGTCGCCACCGACAATCAGGGCGCCACGCGGACGTCGACCCCGGTTTCGATCTCGGTGACGGCGCCGAATGTCAACAGCGCGGCCTTCGTCAAGACGGACACGACGACGAAAGGCACGTGGCGCACGGTCTATGGCCTGCAGGGTTACTCGCTGGCCAACGACGGGATCAGTATCCCCGCCTATGCACAGCTGTCGATGAACGGTCAAGGCTCATGGACGTGGTCATCGTCGACCATCGACACCCGCGCGCTGCAGAAGAGCGCGGTCTCGGGTCGACTGGCGGCCACCTGGTACAGCTACACGTCGTTCACCGCGGACTTCCGGGTGACCGACGGCGCCGCCCATCAGCTCGCGATCTATTTCGTGGACTGGGATTCGCTCGGACGGACCGAACGCGTCGAGATCCTCAACGGCGATACCAACGCGGTGATCGACACGCGCAACCTCTCGGGGTTCTCGGGCGGGCAGTATCTGGTGTGGAACGTGTCCGGCCACGTCATCGTCCGGGTCACCAACACCGGCTCGGGCAACGCGGTGGCCAGCGGCCTCTTCATCGACGCGATCGCGGCGCCGAATACGCTGCCGGCCGTCAGCCTCACGGAGCCCTCGGCAGGCGCGTCGTTCAATGCCGGCAGCGCGATCACCGTGTCGGCCAACGCCAGCGATTCGGACGGCACGGTGAGCCAGGTGCAGTTCTTCGCCAACGGCTCGCCGATCGGCACCGACGCGGGCAGCCCCTACAGCATCAGCTGGACACCGGCGTCGCCGGGCAGCTACGCGATGACGGCGGTGGCGACCGACAACCTGGGCGGGACCACGACGTCCGCGACGGTTACCATCACCGTGAACAACTCACCGGCGGTGAGCATCAGCGCGCCGGCCAGCGCCGCGACGTTCGCGTCGGGCGTGTCGATCACGGTGTCGGCCAACGCGAGCGATACCGATGGGACGGTCAGCCAGGTGCAGTTCTTTGCCAACGGCTCGCCGATCGGCACCGACTCGACCAGCCCGTTCAGCATCGGCTGGACGCCGCCGGCACCCGGGTCCTACTCGCTGACTGCGGTAGCGACCGACAACCAGAACGCGACCACCACGTCGGCGGCAGTGAGCATCACGGTCAACACCGCGCCGGCGGTCACCATCACGGCACCCTCGGGCGGCGCGACGATCACTTCGCCGCCGGCGATCACCGTGTCGGCGAACGCGAGCGATGCCGACGGCACGGTGAGCCAGGTGCAGTTCTTCGCCAATGGCACGCCGATCGGCACCGATACGAGCAGCCCCTACAGCATCGGCTGGACACCGGTGAGCGGCGGGAGCTACTCGCTGACCGCCGTGGCGACCGACAACCTCGGCGCCACCACCACCTCGGCGTCCGTGAACATCACCGTCTCGTCGTCCAACGCGGCGCCGTCGGTGAACATCACGGCGCCGGCCGCTGGTGCGGCGATCACCACGCCGCCGGCGATCACGGTGTCGGCAAACGCCAGCGACGCCGACGGCTCGGTGAGCCAGGTGCAGTTCTTCGCCAACGGCGCGCCGATCGGCACCGACGCGAGCAGCCCGTTCAGCATCACCTGGACGCCGGCGGCGGGCGGCAGCTATTCGCTCACCGCGGTGGCGACCGACAATCAAAGCGCCACGACAACGTCCGCAGCAGTGAGCGTCACGGTCAACCTGGCGCCGACGGTGAGCGTGACGGCCCCAGCGGCAGGCGCGATCGTCACCCCGTCGCCGACCGTCACGGTGTCGGCGACCGCGGCTGACGCCGACGGCTCGGTCAGCCAGGTGCAGTTCTTCGCCAACGGCGCGCCGATCGGCACGGACGCGAGCAGCCCGTTCAGCATCAGCTGGACGCCGGCGTCGACGGGGAACTACTCGTTGACCGCGGTGGCGACCGACAATCAAGGCGCGACCACCACGTCCGCTGCGGTCAGCGTTACGGTGAACAGCGCGCCGACGGTCAGCCTGACCGCTCCGGCGAACGGCGCGTCGTTCGCGGCCGGCGCGGCGATCACCGTCTCGGCGAACGCCGGCGACGCCGACGGCACGGTGAGCCAGGTGCAGTTCTTCGCCAACGGCTCGCCGAT
>JADMIO010957428.1_pt1 | contig 54687 bp, 40 predicted proteins | sample 8958161 | NCBI WGS metagenome assembly JADMIO01 (sample SAMN16585339, study PRJNA669376) | soil metagenome | isolation source: Crop rotation soil | place: USA: Cullars Rotation, Alabama | collected 2011
CCGCGACTTCAAGTCACGTGAATTCCAAGCTTCGGATCCCACTGTGCTGGAAAGCTCTCCATCTTGAAGCCGTGCAAAGGCTGCGATCCGGAGATGTATGAGTGTCTGCGCAGCCATTGCACGCAGGAGTATCCAGAGTTCGAGATCGTTTTCGGTGTGAATGACGCGACCGACGAGGCCATCCCATACATCGAGCGACTCAAGCAGGAGTTCCCGCAGGTCCCGATCAAGCTGGTGGTAGCGCAACAAGTGTTGGGCGCGAACCGTAAGGTCAGCAACCTGATCCAGATGTTGGGCCAGGCGAGGCACGAGCATGTGCTGATCAATGATGGTGATATCAAAGTGCCGCAGAACTACTTGCGCGATGTGCTCAGCGGTTTTGCGACACCCGGTGAAAAGCCCGTGGGCATGGTGACCTGCCTATATCGCGGCGTGGCGGGAAAGACTATCTGGTCAAAGCTGGAAGGCTTTGGCATCAATGTGGACTTCATGGCGGGTGTGCTTGTTGCGAAATACCTCGACGGTGAAGTGCGCTTCGCACTCGGCTCGACACTGTGCACCACTAAACAAGCAATCGCGGCGGTCGGCGGGCTGGAAGCACTAGTTGATTACCTTGCGGATGATTACGAACTAGGAAAGCGCATTTCCGAATCCGGATATCGCGTAGTCATCTCGCATTCCGTCGTGGAGACGCATCTGCCGGATTACGAGTACGTTGCCTTCATGGACCACCAACTTCGTTGGGGACGCACCGTACGCAGTTCGCGTCCCGCCGGATACTTTGGCATGGCCATCACATTCGGCATGATATGGGCATTGCTCGCGGTGATCGCCAGCATGGGTGCGCTTTGGAGTTGGGCACTGCTTGCGGTCGTTCTTCTCGCGAAGACCGCGGTCGCATCCGCGGTGGGCAAACGCATCATCGGCTGCGACGAATTCAAACGCCATCTCTGGCTGCTTCCGTTGCGCGAGCTAATGACGCCGACGATCTGGCTGCGCAGCAACTTCGGGAACAAGATCGTCTGGCGTGGCGAAACGTTCACGCTGCGCGACGGCAAACTTTATAGGTGATGGTCGCCGATCACTGGCGCACCGGTCCGGTCGGTGTGGGTTCATCGACAGGCGCATCGGGCGAGGTATGCGGACGTCCGGGTGGCTCGCCGATGGGTACATGCGGCTCCTGATCCGGTGGGACGGGAAGATCAGGTTGCACGTCAGGCTTTTTCTTTTGTCCTGTCATCCGGCGATCGTCTCCCATCCCAGCACCGGCAGCACTTCGCCGGAGATATAGCTCGAGCAGATGTCTGATGCGAGAAAGACGAATGCGGGCGCGAGTTCCTCCGGTTGCGCAGGGCGCTTAGCCGCGACGTCGGCACCGAAGTCCTTCACGTTTTTCGCCGGTTGGTCGGCGACATTCAGCGGAGTCCACACCGGACCCGGCGCGACACAGTTCACGCGAATGCCTTTCTCCACCAGATTCTGCGCCAGCGATTTCGTGAATGCGTGGATGGCGCCCTTGGTCGAAGAATAATCCAGCAATTCCTGTTGTCCTTCGAGTCCGGTGATCGAGCCCGTGTTCACGATGGCCGCGCCGCGCTTCATGTGCTTGAGCGCCGCCTTGGCCATGAAGAAGTATCCGTAGATGTTGGTTTTGAAAGTGCGATCGAACTGCTCGTCAGTGATGTCCGCGATGCTTTCTTGATGTTTCTGAAACGCGGCGTTGTTCACTAGGATGTCGAGCTTGCCGAATTCCTTCACCGTTTGCTCGACGGCTTTTTTGCAGAATGCGGAATCCGTCACGTCGCCGGGGATGAGCAACGTGCGGCGGCCTTCGGCCTCAATGGCCTTCTGCGTCTCTTCCGCGTCAGACTGTTCCGCCTTCAGATAGATGATGGCGACATCCGCACCTTCGCGCGCGAAGAGCACCGCCGTTGCGCGTCCGATGCCGGAATCGCCGCCGGTCACGATGGCGACCTTGTCCTGCAGCTTCTCTGAACCTTTATATTGCGGCGCTAGATACTTTGGCCGCGGCCGGATCTTGGATTCGATGCCCGGTCGTTGTTGATGCTGCGCGGGAAGCGGCGCCTTGGGTTTGCGGTTGCCGTCGCGTGGCATTTCCAGCAAACGTTTACTCGCAGATTTAGCGGATTTGGGTTGTTCGTCGGCAGCTTTGGGATGCGAACTCATCTATACAGAGAAGTCAGGCCGCTTCCTGCGGTTGCCCCAAACGGTCTGTACGGTAAGTGCGGATGGAGAGTTGCTCGCCTAAGCGGACGAAGGCGTCCGGCCACTCCGGACCAAGCTTCTTATCGCCAAAAACATACTGGTGCGCGATCTTGAAATAAATGTTCTGTACACGCCACAGACTGACGGGAAGGCCGAGTCCGGTGACAACCTCCACGGCGTGCGAGATCTTCCGGATCATCGCGACGTCTTCCATCTCCTGGCAAAGATGTTCCATCATCCGTTCCAGCGTCTTCTGCACGGTGAAGCCCAGGCCGGCACGGTCCAATCCAACCCTTTCCAGCTGAGCGCTGTCCATCAGGGAACGAATATGTTGGCTGTTCAATTCATCGGATGACAGCTCCCGGCGTAGTTGCGCATTAAGAATGAATTCGCTGGTGGCGGTAAGCACCTTCGGACGGTCCGTGCCGGAACCGGCGAGGACGCGCAGGATGGCAGCGTGTTCGTCGTGGATCTTCCGGTAGGCTGACTCAACATCCGCCAGCGTGCTTTCAAGGATCACATTCAGGATGCGCTGGCGCTCATCGGCGAAGAGCGATTTCAGGGAGTACTCGGCAGGGCCGAAGTGTTTTTCCATCGCTTGCGTCGCAGTATTCACGTCCTGCATTTCGAGCGCGTGTTTGATCTCGCTCGCGGCCGCGGTAAATGTGTTTTCATCCGCGGAAGGATGTAGCGCGGCGTTGAGGCTTTGGTCGCCACCGTATAAAGCGGCAAAGTCGAAGACCCCGGTCTCCTCGGTGACCTTTGATGTCACACGTGCACGGCCTACGACTGCGCGCGCTGAGCCGCTCTCAATCTGCTGGAAATTCTGCCGCTCCGCGCGATAACAGAATATGGGTGACTCCTTGCCCGCGACTTCAAACAAAGAACTGATGGCGTAGTGCGCGGCTACGTCACGCAAGCCGGCCATCGCCGGCTTCACCCATTTTGCGTAGATCTGTGCGCCATTCTCGTGTTCAGGAAGATTGCTCTTCGCCTGAGCCAGCCTTTCCAAAAAGCCCGACTCCAACCCTTCCGCTTCCGCTGGGAACAACTGCTGTGAGAGCTGGAGTACCCGTCCCGCGTACTCGATGACCTTTACCGTCTCAATCCCGCTGATCTCGTCAAAGAACCATCCACAACTCGTGAACATCAACATGGCATAGCGCTGGAGTTCGAGAAGCTGCAATGCGCGCACGCGCTCGTCATGCGAGAACTCGCGCTGCTCCCGCCGATGTGCAGCGAAAAATTCGTCCGTCTTACCTTCGCGGTCGAGCACTACATTGATGTAGTCATTGCGCGCGGCCCAGGGATTCGCAAACAAGTTCTGAGCTTCGCGCTCATACAGTGCGTGGACGCAGTCGCGCAGCCAATCGAGCGCGGCGCGCAGCGGACCACGCCACTGCTGGTTCCAGCCATTGCCGCCGGCGTTGCAGCCGCAATCGGCATTCCAGCGACCGACACCGTGTGAACAGCTCCACGCCGTGCGCTCGATGATCTGAACTTCATTCCTCGGCGGATGCTTTTCCAGGAATTCGCCATAGTTCGTCAGGCGCGCCAGCTTCTTCTCTTCTATATAGCGAATGGCATAGGCCAGCGCCATGTCGCCGTGCGCATGGTGGTGTCCGTAAGATTCGCCGTCAGTGGCGATGTGCACCAGCTGCGGCCATTTGCGTTCATCAGAGAATCCGGAGACCAAACGTTGCGCGAATTGCTCGCCCGAGTTGAGAAGTTTTTCAAACGCGACAGCGCGTGAGATGGGGCCATCATAAAAGAACAATGCCATCTTGCGGCCTGAGGGCAATTGGACGCGGTAGGCCTGAGTGGGATCGATCTTGGCGCCGGTCACGTCTTTCCAATTCTTCGCGCCGATACGCCGCACTGCAGCGGCTTGTGATGGCGCCAGCACAGCGAACTTCAGCCCGTGTTCTGCCATGATGTCCAGCGATTCAAGGTCCACCGCCGTCTCCGGCAGCCACATGCCCTCCGGCATGCGCTGGAATCGCGCCTCGAAATCGCGGATGCCCCAGATGATCTGCGTCTCTTTATCAGCGCGATTGGCGAGTGGCAGGATGATGTGGTTGTAGCCCTGGGCCATAGCGGATCCGTGTCCGCCGAACTGTTCCGCGCTGCGGCGGTCGGCCTCGAGGATGCTCTCGTAGACCTCAGGCTGATTCTCATGCAGCCAACCCAGCAGAGTCGGACCAAAGTTGAAGCTGATCTTGGAGTAGTTGTTTACGATCTCAAGGATGCGGCCTTTGTCGTCGACGATGCGCGACGCACCATTGGGCGCATAGCACTCCGCCGTGATTCGCTCATTCCAGTCGTGGAAAGGATAGGCGGAGGGCTGAGCCTCGACGGTCTCCAGCCACGGGTTCTCGCGGGGCGGCTGATAAAAATGGGCGTGGATACAGATGTAGCGTTCCATAGACGAAGTGGCACGCAGTTGGATGCAAGTTGCTGAAGCCGTGCCGCTGCGCTTTGCGCGGCCAGCGCAAAAGAGGTAAAAAGTCACATGGCGCAGGGGTTCTTGGTGAACGGCCGCTGGGTGACTGAAGGCGAGAAGGTCACGATTCATTCGCCTTATGACGGGTCGGTCGTCGGCGAGACGTGGAACGCGACGGCGGCACATCTTGAGGAGGCCATCGCGGCCGCGGAACGCGCATTTGACGTGACGCGAAAGATGCAGCCGGGGGAGCGAAGCAGGATTCTTCTAGCGGTTGCGCAGGGAATCGCCGAGCGAAAAGAAGAATTTGCCAAGCTGATCGCGCTGGAAGCAGCGAAGCCGATCAAGACGGCGCGCATCGAAGTCGACCGCGCCATCTTTACTTTTACGCTCGCCGCGCAGGAAGCGCTCGAACTCCATAATAAGGATGAGGTCTTGCGTCTCCATACTGACCTCAATCCCGGTTCGCCGGTGCGAACGGGCGCGGTGCGGCGTTTTCCCATCGGGCCCATCGCGGCGATCACTCCATTCAACTTTCCGTTGAATTTAGTGGCGCACAAGCTGGCTCCGGCGATGGCGGTGGGATGTCCGGTGGTGTTGAAGCCTGCGCCGCAGACGCCGCTGACTGCGTTGAAGCTAGCTGAATTGATCCAGGATTGCGGTTGGCCAGCCGGAGAGCTCAGCGTGCTTCCCATGTCGAACGATGTCGCGGCGAAGCTTCTCTCCGATGACCGTCTGAAGGTGCTGAGCTTCACAGGCAGCGCGACTGTCGGGTGGCAATTGAAGTCGCAGTCGGGTAAGAAGCGTGTCGTGCTGGAGCTTGGCGGCAATGCGGGATTGATCGTCGCGGAAGACTGCGATGTCGAAGAGGCGGCGACACGCTGCGCGGTCGGCGGATTCTCTTATGCCGGACAAAGCTGCATCTCGGTGCAACGCGTCTTCGTGCAGCGCAAAGTCTGTCCGCAGTTCATTGAATCGCTCGTACCGAAAGTAAGGGCGTTGAAGTGCGGTGATCCGCTTGATGAGTCCACGGACGTTGGGCCACTCATTCGCGAGTCTGATGCCAAGCGCGTGGAAGACTGGATCGCTGAAGCCGTTCGCGGCGGTGCGTCATTATTATGTGGCGGGAAGCGCATCATGAACGGACGCGGCATCGAGCCGGCTGTGCTTACAGACACAAAGCCAGACCAGCGGGTGAACTGCGAAGAGGTCTTTGGACCATTGGTCACCGTCGAAGCTTACGACTCCTTCGATGAGGCGCTGCGGCGCGTGAATGCCACACGCTATGGATTGCAAGCAGGCATTTTCACCAAGTCAGAAAAATACATCGCGCGGGCATTCGAAGAACTGGAAGTCGGTGGCGTCATGGTGAATGATGTTCCGACTTATCGCAGCGACCAGATGCCTTATGGGGGAATCAAAGATTCCGGCCTCGGCCGCGAGGGCGTGCGCTATGCGATGGAAGAGATGATGGAGATGAAGGTGTTGGTGTCTCGTTCGTGAATCCAGTGTGCTAAATTCCTGCAATGCTGCGAATCATCCTACTCTCAATGGTTCTCGTTAGTTCGTCGCTTGCAAAGGACTCAGTCTCTGATCTGCCGCGGAAAGCCATTGAAAAGTCCCAGCTTACATTGCCCGGCTCCCACCCGTTTCATCTCAAGGCGACGGTCTACGAATCCACAAACCGCGAGAACGATTCTTTCAACGCAACTATCGAGGAGTATTGGGTCGCGCCCGATAAATGGGCACGCACTGTTACAAGCAAGGACTTTTCAGAGACTTTGATCGTTAACGGTGACAAGGCGGACCAGAAGATCAGCGGCGACTACTATCCCGCATGGTTGAGAAATCTGGTCGAGGCGATATTCGAGCCCGGCGCTCGTCTCAACGGTGTCGACATGGCCGCTTCTGGCGACAATCCCAGGATCGTGGACCCGCGGAAGCCCAGCACGCAGTTTTGCCGGCGCTTTTCGTTCCGGGCCGGCATACCTCCCTCGAACAATGTTTTTTCTTCTTTCTGTTTCGACAATGGCTTGCTTGAGTCCGCAGCGACACCCGGATACCACGCTACCTACCACGACTACAAAAACTTTGGCGAGAAGAAGGTGGCCCGTCGAATCAGCGAGTACATGAAGCCGGGCGAAGAGTTGGAGGCCCGGATAGAAGTATTGGACGAACTTGACGCCGCCGCTAGCGATCAGAAGTTTGCTATCTCGGATCCAGTCGTGCCGCTGCGGACGATAGACATCGACGAGGCAAAGCTCCGTTCCATGGTGGCTACTTCATCCGAGATCAGCTGGCCGACCATCAAGGACGGCAAGCCAGTCGGAGTATTGAGTCTGCGTGTATTTCTTGATCGCGCTGGAAGGGTCAGGGAAGTTTTCGCGCTCAATTCGGATAATCCGTTCATGACCGAAGCAGCCAGCCAGGCCGTTAGGACATGGCAGTTCAAGCCGGCTTCGAGCAAAGGAGAGCCCGTTCAAATCTCATCGATATTGACCTTTTCATATCAAACGAAAATAGTGAAATAACACGGAGGCGATTGTTTTTACATCTGACCACTTGCCGAAATCGCCCTGCAGCATTTATTGTTTTCTGTCGCGTTCAACCTGTAAGTTGTTGTACAAAGATGGAAAATAATTAGTTGGCGCGCTGCTATAATCTTCCGTTCTCATATTCGCGCAAGACGTTAATAGTTTCGTATTCATCCTTAACCCAGTAACGAGTGACTGAAGATTCTCTGTAGGAACGGGAAAAACGGTTAGATGCCGCAATTCTTTCCACCGAGTGCCAACCAGTACGCACGCACCAGTCTTATTCTTGCTGTCGTCATACTGGGAACGGTAGGGCTCGCCGGATACAAATTGCAGAGTTCGCCCTGGGTGACGCGCGAAGGCCTGCGTCCGGAGCAGCCTGTCCCATTCAGCCACCAGCACCACGTCGCCGGGCTCGGCATCGATTGCCGCTTCTGCCATACCTCAGTCGAGACTTCCGGTTTCGCCGGTATCCCTCCCACCAAGACTTGCATGAATTGCCACTCGCAGATATGGACGAACGCTCCGCTGCTTGAACCAGTACGCGCCAGCTTCCGCGACAACAAATCGCTTGTCTGGACGCGGGTGCATGACCTGCCGGATTACGTCTACTTCAGCCATGAGATCCATATCAATAAAGGTGTGGGCTGCAAGAGCTGCCACGGGCCGGTGGACGAGATGCCTTTGATGTATCAGAACGCCTCGCTGCAGATGGAGTGGTGTCTGGAGTGCCATCGCGACACGGCGAAGAACCTGCGTCCGCGCGAAGAAGTCTTCAACATGACCTATAAGCAGCCCAGCAGCTGGGAGCCAGTCATGTTCAATGGCGAGAAGTTCTTTGCTCAAAAGAAACTGGGCGAAGCGATCCAGAAGAAGTATCACGTGAAGGGCGCGTACGAGCTGACGACCTGCGACACCTGTCATAGATAAAAAAGAGAATGGCCGACGAAAAAGACAACGGATTGATACACATCGCGCCCGCCAAGGACACGCCCGCGACCAAGATGGACCTCGCCGATGTTCGCGAGAAGCTCTCGCAGGCCAAGGGCCCGCGTTATTGGCGTAGCCTGGAAGAGCTTACGCAGCAAGACGGCTTTGACGCGATGATGCAGCGCGAGTTCCCGCGCCAAGCGTCAGAGTGGCTCGACCCGGTTTCGCGTCGTGGATTCCTGAAGCTGATGTCGGCGTCGCTCGCTCTCGCCGGACTTTCCGCCTGCACAAAGCAGCCGGAAGAGACCATCGTCCCATACGTTCAGCAGCCGGAAGAATTGATTCCCGGCAAGCCGATCTTCTATGCCACGATCCGTCCGACCGCATTCGGCGGGCAGCCGATCCTGGTCGAGAGCCATCTCTTCCGTCCGACCAAGATTGAAGGCAATCCCGATCATGAAGCCAGCAAGGGCGCGGCCGATTCGTTCACCCAGGCTTCCATCCTCGATCTTTACGATCCTGACCGCATGCAGCAAGTGTCGAAGGCGGGCGTCACTCACACATGGAGTGACATGATGGGCGCGCTGCGTGAGATCGCGGCCGGAGAAAAGGGAAATGGCGGCGCAGGCATCCGCTTCCTGACTGAAACGATCATCTCGCCCACACTCGGCGACCAGTTCAAAGGCGTTCTTAAAGAATATCCGCAGGCCAAGTGGTACCAGTACGAGCCAGTGAATCGTGATTCCGCGCGTACTGCGTCGCGGCAAGCGTTTGGCCAGTATGTGGACGCGCAGTACAAGCTGGAAGACGCCGATGTCATCGTCTCACTCGACGCCGACTTCCTCTCCGGCGGTCATTTCCCCGGATTCCTGAAGCTCGCAGCGGGATTCGCCAAGCGCCGCAAGTTGGACGACCCGAAGGCGGAGATGAGCCGCCTGTATGTCGTCGAGAGCCAGATGTCGACGACCGGCGGCAAGGCCGACCATCGTTTGCCGCTGAAGGCCGCGCACATCGAACAGTTCGCTTCCGTTCTCGCGAATGCGGTAGGCGCAGGTGGCGGCGGTTCACTCAACAACGAGGCAGCCAACAAGTATTTGACGGCAGTCGCGAACGATCTGAAGGCCGCACGTGGCAAGTGTGTGGTCATCCCCGGCGAGCAGCAGTCGCCCGCGGTGCACATGCTCGCGGCGTCAATGAATTCCGCTCTCGGCAACGTCGGCAAGACGGTCGTCTACACCGACACTGTCGAGATCAATCCGACCGAGCAGGTTGCAGGACTCAAAGAGCTCGTCGCTGACATGAATGCCGGTAAAGTGAAGCTGCTGGTCGTTGTCGGCGGCAATCCGGTGTTCGATGCGCCTGCCGACCTGAATTTCCTCGAAGCGTATGACAAGGTCCAGACCCGCGCGCACATCAGCTCGCATGTGAATGAGACCTCGCGCCGCAGTCACTGGAATGCGCCACTGGCCCACTATCTCGAATGCTGGAGTGACGCCCGCGCTTGCGACGGCACCGTCAGCATCCAGCAACCGGTGATCGATCCTTTGTATGGCGCGCGCGGATATCACGAGATCCTTGCCATCTTCTCTGAGAACCCGGGCGTGACCGCATACGACACGCTTCGCACCTACTGGCAAGGCCAGACGAAGACAGCCGCAGGCCCAGGGTTTGATGCGTGGTGGAAAAAGGCGCTGCATGATGGCTACGTGCCCAACACCGCCTTCGTGGCAAAGAACGTCAGTGCCAAGTCTGCTCCGGCGGCGGCAGCGAACACACAGCCCGGCCTCGAGATCGTTTTCCGTCCCGACCCGACTATCTATGACGGACGTTTCGTCAACAACGGCTGGTTGCAGGAATTGCCTAAGCCTGTCTACAAGCTGACTTGGGACAACGCCATCCAGATCAGCCCTGCGACGGCCGCACAACGCGGATACGCCAACCAATCGGTCGCTGAGATCGAACTGAACGGACGCAAAGTCAACGCGCCAGTGCAGATCGTTCCCGGACATCCTGACGATTCCATCACAGTCACGCTCGGTTATGGCCGCGACTACACCGGACGCGTCGGCACAGGCACGGGATTCAACTCTTATAAGCTGCGCACGACTGCTGCCACCAATTCCGCTGTCGGTGCGAACCTGCACAAGCTCGAAGGCGAGAAGTGGACGCTGGCCGTCACCCAGCATCACTACCTGATCGAGCCGGACAGCCACGATGCCAACAGCAAAGGACATCCAGGTGAATCCGCAAGCGGAGTGGCGGCGCACGAGCGCGCCATCATTCGGCAGGCTTCGCTCGAAGAGTTCCGCAAGACCCCGAACTTCGCCAACGAAGGCCTGAACGAAAAAGAATCGACCGACGTCACGCTTTATCCCAACTGGACGGAAGATCCCACCAAGACCGGGATGCACCAGTGGGGCATGACCATCGACATGAATTCCTGCGTGGGCTGCAATGCCTGCGTGGTGGCCTGCGTGGCAGAGAACAACATCGCTGTCGTCGGCAAGGATCAAGTGATCCATGGACGCGCGATGCAATGGATCCGCATCGACACCTATTTTGAAAGTGGCGGCGCTTACAACGCTGACGTCGCGAACCCGCGGGCGTTCTTCCAGCCTATTCCGTGCATGCAGTGTGAGAACGCGCCTTGCGAGCCGGTATGCCCGGTGGGCGCGACGGTGCACAGCACAGAAGGCCTCAACGACATGGTGTACAACCGCTGTGTCGGCACGCGTTATTGTTCCAACAACTGCCCGTACAAGGTCCGCCGCTTCAACTTCCTGCTCTTCTCTGACTGGGACACGCAGAGCCTCTATCCGTTGCGCAATCCGGATGTCACGGTTCGCAGCCGCGGTGTCATGGAAAAGTGCACTTACTGCGTGCAGCGCATCACCGAGGCGAAGATCCACGCGGAGAAGCGCGAAGGCCAGCTCGACGCGAACGGCAAGCCGTACGACGGCCGCGTTCGCGAAGAAGACGGCCTGCAGACCGCGTGCCAGCAGACATGTCCGACCGGCGCCATCGTCTTCGGTGACGTGTCGGATCCGAATAGCCGCGTCAGCAAGATCAAGGCGCAGGCGCGCAACTATGCACTAGTCGCGGAATTGAATACGCGTCCGCGCACCACGTATCTCGCGGAAGTCCGTAACACGAACTCGCAGCTGGAACAGCCAAAGCAGGCGGAGACCCATGGCTGAAGAACAAAAACACGGTAGCGCAGTCCTTGATTACAGTGAGCCGGGCGCAACACCGCCGGTGATCGCGCCGGGGTATGACTTCGGCCGGGTCACTGACAAGATCGCTGCTCCGGTACTCACGTCGCGGATGCCGTGGAGCTGGGTCTTCGGTACGCTGATCGCGTTTGGCATCTTGAACGTGTTGATGGCCGCGGTGACTTACCTGTTCCTGAAGGGCACCGGGATTTGGGGCATCAATATCCCCGTCGGATGGGGCTTCGCCATCGTCAATTTCGTCTGGTGGATCGGTATCGGACACGCCGGAACTTTGATCTCCGCCATCCTGTTGCTCTTCAAACAGAGCTGGCGTACATCGATCAACCGTTTTGCCGAAGCCATGACGCTCTTCGCCGTCATGTGCGCCGGCATGTTTCCGCTCATCCATACCGGACGCCCATGGCTGGCCGCCTACTGGCTGTTGCCGTATCCCAATTCGATGAGCATCTGGCCGCAGTTCCGTTCGCCGCTCATCTGGGACGTATTCGCCGTCTCCACATATTTCACCGTCTCATTGGTCTTCTGGTACACCGGCCTTATTCCTGACGTCGCGAGTTTCCGTGACAAAGCCAAGACCGCGTTCGGCAAACTTTTCTACGGCATCCTCTCGATGGGATGGCGCGGCTCGGCACGCCATTGGCACCGCTACGAATACGCATATCTGCTGCTCGCGGGTCTCTCGACGCCACTCGTGCTCTCCGTCCACACGGTCGTAAGCTGGGATTTCGCGGTCTCCGTCATCCCCGGATGGCACGCCACGATCTTCCCGCCGTACTTTGTCGCGGGCGCTATCTATTCCGGATTCGCGATGGTACTCACGCTGGCCATTCCCATCCGCGAGGCCTACAACATGAAGGACTTCATCACCGATCGCCACCTGAACAACATGGCGAAGGTGATGCTCGGCACGGGTTTGATCGTCGGCTACGGATACATGACGGAAGCGTTCTTCGGCTTCTACAGCGCGAACAAGTATGAATCGTTCATGATCCTGAACCGCATGACCGGCCCCTACTGGCCGCTCTATTGGGCGCTGATCTTCTGCAACATCCTCACGCCGCAGACGCTGTGGTTCAAGAAGGTGCGCGCCAACGTGCCATGGCTCTTCGTGATCTCGCTCATCGTGAACGTGGGCATGTGGCTGGAACGTTTCGTAATCGTCATCACCAGCCTGCACCGTGACTTCCTGCCGTCGTCATGGGGCCTGTATCACCCCACGAAGTGGGATTGGGCGACGTTCGGCGGCACCATGGGCTTGTTCATTTTCCTGATGTTCCTGTTCATCCGTGTATTGCCGATGATCTCGATCTTTGAAGTACGAATGCTGGTGCCCGCAGCCAAGGTGGAACATGAAGCCTAGAGGACTGCATGGAGTGATGGCGGAGTTCAACACGCCCACCGAATTGGTGGCGGCGGCGAAGCGCGCCCATGCGGAAGGCTATCGCAAGATGGATGCCTACTCGCCCTATCCCATCCATGAACTCGATGAGGCCATGCACATCCCGCGCACCATCCTGCCCTGGCTCGTCTTCTTCGGCGGATTGTTCGGCGGCATGGCTGGGTACGGCCTGGAATACTGGACACAGGTCATCCACTATCCGTTGATCATCGGCGGCAAGCCGCTGCACTCCTGGCCGAACTTCATCCCGGTGTGGTTTGAGACCACTGTGCTGGGTGCGTCGCTTACCGCCGTCATCTCGATGCTCGGCTTGAACGGGCTTCCGCTGCCGTATCACCCGGTCTTTAATATCGAGAACTTCCTCGAGCACGGACAGAAAGACCGTTTCTACCTTGTGCTCGAGGCCAAAGACCCGAAGTTCAATGTGGAGTCGAGCAAGAACTTCCTGAGCGGATTGAATCCTATGAACGTTTGGGAGGTGCCCAATTAAAGCACTGAACCCAACACGTTTCATGCTCGCCACAGCAGCGCTGCTCGCGCTCGCCGGCTGCCGTCAGGACATGCATAACCAGCCCAAGTACGTGCCGTTGCGCTCCAGTGAGTTCTTCAAAGACGGACGCTCTGCGCGTATGCCGGTCGACCACACCGTTGCGCGCAACACGTTGGTGGAAGATACGCAATTCTATAAAGGTGGCAACGTCTTTGAAGACCAGTACTTCCTCACGGGAAAAATCAACGGTCAGCCGGGTGACAAGTTCCCGCTGCCGGTCACCAAGGAAGTGCTCGCGCGCGGACATGAGCGCTACACCATCTATTGCACGCCCTGCCACTCGCGCACAGGAGACGGCGACGGCATGATCCCCAGCCGTGGATTGAAGCGTCCACCGTCATTCCATGATGCGCGCCTGAAGAAGGAACCCATCGGCTACTTCTATGACGTGATGACCAACGGCTTCGGCGCCATGCTGAATTACTCCGCGCAGGTGAAGCCGGAAGACCGCTGGGCGATCGCAGCGTACATCCGCGCGTTGCAGTTGAGCCAGGACGCGAAGCTCTCTGACGTGCCAGAGAACGAACGCAAGAACATTAAAGATCTAGCGCCCAACGCGCCCAGCGTGTTGACGCAGCCTGTAGGACACAAACCCGGTGAAGTGCAGAACACGACTAACACTGAGAAAACACAGCAAGGGGGCAAGCACTAATGGCGGTTGAAGTCCACGCCCGACAGCTTACCCCGCAGGATGTCGCGCCTCCGCCGGCCATCGACAAGATGCGGCGCATCTGGTTCGGTGTCGCCGGGATCGGCATCATCGTCAGCCTCGGGTTGTTGTTGCTGAACTTCCGAAACGCTGACGGTATCCAGCACTTCATGCGCGCGTATCTCGTCGGCTTCATGTTCTGCTTCAACATCTTCCTGGGCTGCACGGCGCTGATGCTGCTCTATCACGTGGTCGGCGGCAAGTGGGGATTGGTCGTACTGCGTCTGCTCGAAGCAGGCTCACGCACGTGGTTCGTCGTGGTGCTCATGTTCATTCCTATCGCGCTCAGCCTGCACCACCTTTATCCGTGGGCAGGAGCGATGGAATTGGACGCTCACGGGCAGGAAGCTCTGCACTTGCGTAAGGCATATCTCGATGTGGCGCCATTCCTCTCGCGCGCTGCGTTCTATTTCCTCAGTTGGGGCTTGATCATCTACGTGATGAACAAATGGTCGCACCGGCTGGATGAAGTGCCGGCATCAGCGGAAGCTTACAACCTGCAGCGCCTGCGCTTTATGCGCCTCGGCGGTGGCGGCGTGCTGTTTTACGCGATCACCATCACGCTGGCCTCGGTCGATTGGGTGATGTCACTCGATCCCATCTGGTTCTCCACCATCTGGGGCATGCTGTACATGGGCGGACAGGCCCTGAGCGCGATGGCCTTCGTGCTGGTCATCCTCTCTTACCTGGTCAAAGTCGAGCCTATGCATTCCGTTCTACGCAAGGGCGAACTGCATGACAACGGCAAGCTGTTGCTCGCCTTCGTCATGCTCTACACGTACCTTTCGTTCTCGCAGTTCATCATCATCTGGAGCGGCAACCTGCCGGAAGAGATTCGCTGGTACCTGGCGCGCTCGCAGCATGGATGGAAGCCCGTGATGATCATCCTCGTGGTGATCCACTTCGTCATCCCGTTCCTGCTCCTGTTGAACCGTGACCTGAAGAAGGTGCCGGGCCGTCTTGCCGCCGTCGCTACGCTGATACTGTTCGCGCGCTTTGGCGAATCGTACTGGCAGATCATCCCGAATTTCCCTGACACCAACGGCCTTACCGGACACTTCAGTCCGAACCTTTTTGACCTAGTCATACCGATCGCGCTGGCTGGGATCTGGATCGCCGCATTCTTGTATCAGCTAGGCAAGCGGCCGCTGTTGGCCATTCACCACCACCTCATGCCGGAAGTCCTGGAGAAGACGCATGGAGCACATTAAGCCGCAGAGTGGCGGCCAGGTGGCCGGTCACGGCGAAGCACAACACGAGACCACAGACGTCAATATCAAAGCCGTCGCGGGCTTCGGTATCTTCCTGGTGATCTCAGGTATCGTTCTCCATTTTGCGCTCTATGGGCTGTATATCGTCTTTGATAAGCAATTCGAGAAGCGCAATCCGCCGCCGAATCCGATGATGGAAGCTGAGCGTCCGGTAGGGTCTGACACCATGACCGCGGAGACGCAGGCTGAGACCGCGAAGCGGCTCAACAAGACTTTTGGCGGTAATGCGCTGAACCCCATGCTGCAGATCGATGATGTGCGTGACATGGACGTGATGCGCAAGTCGCAGAACACGCAGATGGCGGAATACCAGTGGATGAACAAGGACACAGGAAGCGTCCGCATACCGATCGAGCGCGCGATGGAATTGATCGTCGAGCGTGGACTGCCGAACGTTCCTATGCCGCCACCGGGCAAGGCGGCAGCTCCGGCAGCAAGTGCTCCCGCGCCATCGCAAGCGAATAATCCACCGGCTAGCCAGACTGTGAAACCGGCTAGCCAGACGGTGAAGAAGTAGAGAAGCTTTGAGACTGTTGACCACAATCCGAATCGCGCTCTTGCTGGTTGCGACCTCTGCTTTCGCGCAGATGAATGGCAGCATCGCGTCTGTCGATGACACACAGCAGAACACGCGTCCGCAGGTGTTGACCCAAGTCGGCATCGACCAGCATCTCGCTCAAGAACTTCCGCTCGACGCCAAGTTCAAGGATGAGACCGGTAAAGACGTCACGCTCGGTGACTACTTCCACTCTGAGCGTCCCGTGCTGCTGGCCATCGTTTACTACGATTGCCCCATGCTCTGCACGCAAGTGCTCAACGGCATGACCAGCGCGCTCGGTGTATTGAAGTTCACCGCAGGAAAAGAATTTGACGTCGTCGCAATCAGCATCGATCCGCGCGAGACGCCGGAGATCGCTGCGGCCAAGAAGAAGACATACATCCAGCGTTACCGCCGGCCGGGCTCGGAAGATGCATTCCACTTCCTGACCGGGCAACAGCCAGCCATCACCGCCGTCACTAAGGCCGCAGGCTTCCGTTATGTGTGGGATGAGAAGACGCAACAGTACGCGCACGCCAGCGCGCTCATCCTGGTCACGCCGGAGGGCAAGATCGCGCAGTATTACTACGGCATCGAGTACTCGCCCAAAGACATGCGCCTGGGGATGATCGAAGCTTCGAAGGACCGCATCGGCAATCTGGCTGACCAGATCGTTTTGTATTGCTACCACTATGACCCGACGACGGGAAAATACGGCGCCATGCTGATGAACGTGGTCCGCGCCGGTGGAGTGTTCACAGTATTGCTGCTCGTAGGATTCATGTTCATATCGATACGCCATGAGAAACATGCGGGAGGACACACTGCTTGAATAGTGGCAACATGTTCTCGCCGCACTTCCCGTTCTTCCCGGAACAGGCCTCCACGGTGGCCATGCACGTGGACGCGCTCTATTTCTTCCTGGTAGCGCTGACCATCTTCTTCACCGGACTGGTCTTTGCGATGGTGCTCACTTTCTCCATCAAGTACCGCAAGGAGAAGAACCCCATCGCCACGCAGATCGAAGGCTCTGTCCCGCTGGAGATCATGTGGACGGTCATCCCGCTGGGCATCTCGCTCTTCATCTACGTATGGGCCGCCGCGCTTTACTTCCACATGGAACGCGCGCCGAAAGAATCACTACAGGTCTACGTCGTCGGCAAGCAGTGGATGTGGAAGGTGCAGCATCCCACCGGACAGCGCGAGATCAACCAGCTCCATATCCCGATCCATAAGAACGTGCGCCTGACCATGATCTCGCAAGACGTGCTGCACAGCTTCTCTGTGCCTGAGTTCCGCGTGAAACACGAAGTCATCCCCGGACGCTATACCGAACTGTGGTTCAATGCCACCAAGGCCGGCACCTACCATCTCTTCTGCACGCAGTATTGCGGCACCAAGCACTCGGGGATGATCGGCGAAGTCATCGCCATGGAGCCGAATGACTATCAGGTCTGGCTGAGTGGCGGCACTGAGGGCGGTTCGCTCGCGTCGAACGGCGAGAAACTGTTCACCAGTCTCGGCTGCGTGACTTGCCACTCGGGTGAATCGGGTGCGCGTGGCCCTGACCTGCATGGACAGTTCGGCAAACCGCAGAAGTTAGGCGATGGACGCACCGTCGTGATGGACGAGAACTACGTGCGCGAGTCCATCTTGAATCCGCAAGCCAAGCTTGTCGCCGGATTCGGGCCCATCATGCCCACGTTCTCCGGACAGGTGAGTGAAGAGAGTTTGATCGCGTTGGTAGCATATGTGAAAGGACTGCAGCCCGCCGCCGGTGCGGGTGCAGCCGCAGGCAGCACGCCGGCAAAAGGTAAATAATAATGAGCCCCGCAGTATCCGATGATGTCGTAACAGAACAGCATGTAATGCCCGCAGAGCATTACCTGAATGCTGATCACAGCTTGAAGAGTTGGCTGCTCACCGTGGACCACAAGCGGATCGCAGTCCTCTACATGCTGACCATTACCTTTTTCTTCTTTATCGGCGGCGCCATGGCCACGCTCGTCCGCCTGGAATTGCTCACGCCCGCCGGCGACCTGCTCGAATCAGACACCTACAACAAAGCCTTCACCATGCATGGCGTGATGATGATCTTCTTCTTCCTCATCCCCTCCGTGCCCGCGACGCTCGGCAACTTCCTTATCCCCATGATGGTGGGCGCGAAAGACCTCGCCTTCCCGCGCATCAACCTTTTGAGTTGGTACATCTTCGTTATCGGCGCGAGCTTTGCCGTCACCGCCATGATCCTCGGTGGCGTCGATACCGGATGGACTTTCTATACGCCGTTCAGCACTACATTTTCTAACTCGAACGTAATTCTTACGGCGGTGGGCATCCTCATCGCCGGATTCGCCTCGATCTTTACCGGACTCAATTTCATCGTCACCGTGCACCGCATGCGCGCGCCGGGACAAGGATGGTTCCGGCTGCCACTCTTCGTGTGGTCGCACTACGCGGCGTCACTTATCATGGTGCTGGGCACGCCGGTCATCGCCATCACGCTGGCGCTGGTCGCGTTGGAGCGCGGATTCCACATCGGCATCTTCGACCCGAAGCTGGGCGGAGATCCCATCCTCTTCCAGCACATGTTCTGGTTCTACTCCCATCCCGCGGTCTACATCATGATCCTGCCCGGCATGGGCGTGATCTCTGAAGTCATTCCCGCGTTCTCACACAAGCGGATTTTCGGCTACAAGGCTGTGGCCTTCTCCAGTATCGCCATTGCGGTCTTCGGCTTCCTGGTGTGGGCGCACCACATGTTCATCGCCGGAATCTCCATCTACGCCGCGCTGGTCTTTTCGCTCATCAGTTTCATCGTGGCCATACCGTCCGCCATCAAGACCTTCAACTGGTCAGCGACACTCTACAAGGGCTCTGTGCGCTGGAACACGCCGATGCTCTACGCCTTCGGTTTCATCGGCCTGTTCACCATCGGTGGCTTGACAGGATTGTTCCTCGCATCGCTCGGCATGGACATCCATCTCACCGAGACTTACTTCATCGTGGCGCACTTCCACTACGTGATGGTCGGCGGCATGGTGCTCGCATATCTGTGCGGTGTCCACTTCTGGTGGCCGAAGATGACCGGGCGCATGTATCCGGAATTCCCGGCCAAGCTTTCCGCACTGCTCGTCTTCGTGGGATTCAACCTGACATTCATGCCGCAGTTCATCCTCGGATATCTCGGCATGCCGCGCCGCTATCACGCATACCCGCCGGAGTGGCAGGTGCTGAACGTGCTTTCTTCCGCCGGTGCTTCCATCCTGGCCATCGGCTTCCTGCTGCCCATGATCTACTTGGTATGGTCGCTGAAGTACGGCAAGGTCGCGGGCCCGAACCCATGGCAGGCCACCGGCCTCGAATGGGAGACGTCGTCACCGCCGCCGACACATAATTTCCTGCAACAACCTGTCGTCACCAGCGAGCCGTACAATTACGGCCCGAAGGAAGGAGAGGTCTAGTTGGCTACAGAGACTGAACCCGTCCATCACGATCATTCCGGCGACCACGGGCACCACGAGCTGGAGCATCCGCGGCAGATGCACCACTTCGACACCATGGACCAGCAGAAGGATGCGTCCGGGCTGGGCATGTGGGTCTTCCTGATCCAGGAGATCATGTTCTTCGGCGGATTGTTCATCGCCTACCTGGTGTACCGCAATCGCTACTTTGACGGCTTCGGCTTAGCCAGTCATTTGGCACTCCGAACGGGCCTGGGTGCTGCGAACACGCTTGTCCTGATAGGCAGCAGCTTGACCATGGCGATGGCCGTGAACTCGGCGCAGCGTGGGTTGAAGAAGCATTTGATGGGATACATCGTGGGTACGATGATTCTTGGCTCGATCTTCCTTGGCGTGAAAGTCATCGAGTACTCGGAAAAATACGAACGTCGCGAAGTGCCGGGCGCCAACTTCTGCTTCCACCCGACTGGCACTCCGTGCGCGAACGTCGGCCGCGAAGAAGACTTAAGTGACATGTTGAAGCGCTGGGCAACGCCCGGTGGTTTTGGACATCCGCCCATGGAGGCCGAAACTGCGGAAGTCAGGGCGGAACCCTCCGCTGCCGGTGAAACCACAGGCACGGGTGAAGGACACGCATCGGGAGAAGCCGGGGTCAGCGGTGTCCCTGAGAATAGCGAACGCGCGCGCTCCATCCCCGGCTCAGAGATCTACTTCTCGCTTTACTTTGCGATGACGGGCACGCACGCGCTACACATGATCGTCGGCATGGGCATCATGCTCTGGTTGCTGAAGAATGCCCGCGCCGGTGTCTATGACCAGAACTACTACACGCCCATTGAGAACTTCGGGCTGTACTGGCACTTTGTCGATATCGTTTGGATTTATCTTTTCCCGTTGCTCTATTTGATCGATCTGCACGCAGTGATCAACCACTGAGGACTTATGGCCGACCATAAACGCGATCCGCACGCTGACCATCACGACTCGGTGCACCATGTCGGTCATATTTCCACTTACATCTTCGTGTTTCTCGCGTTGATCGTTGGGACGATCGTCACTTACCTCGTTGCAAAACTGCCTCTAGGCATTTTTAACGCCCCGGTCGCGCTGGTCATCGCGACGACTAAGGCCACGCTCGTTGTGCTTTTCTTCATGCACGTGAAAGATTCCAGTCGCTTGACCAAGGTCACCGTTAGCGCAGGCGTCTTCTGGCTCTGCATCCTCTTGTTCCTCACCATGACAGACTTTCTAACGCGCGCCTGGCACTAGCAGCACTGTTCCACGTGGAACAGTTACCAGTTAAGTCATTTAAAATGAATAACTTATAGTCTTACTCAGAAGAGTCATTCCGCTGGACTCTTGAAGTGACTGCGAATGAAATCAGCTGCTTTCTCGAGCGCAAGAGCTGATTCTGGAAGAAGTCCGTCGAGCATCTGCCAGCAGTGAAACAGATCGTCATAGATCTGAAGAGTGCTTTGGCCGCCGCTGGCCAAGATCTTTTCGTGCGGCACGCGCGAGTCGTCCAACAACAACTCCGTGGAACCAACTTGAAACAGCATAGCCGAAAGGCCGTGGAGTTCCGCGTGAAGAGGAGACGCGTAAGGATTTCGGGCGGAGGCTTTGCCGAGATAGATGGCGGCGAAGTCAGCGATGTTCTGCTTGCGGAACATGGCGCACTGCCCATCCATGTTAGTAACCGTCAAGCTTTCACCAGTCAGGTCTGTCCAAGGTGAGAAGCAGATACCGAATGCCGGTAGAGCAAGGCCCTCGTCGCGTATCTTCAGGAGAGTGCTCAGCACCAGCCCGCCGCCGGCCGAATCACCGGCCAGCCCGATCGACTTTGCGGGAATGCCTTGAGCAAGCAGCCACCGGTAAGCTGCGAATGTGTCTTCCAGAGCGGCGGGGAATGGATGTTCGGGAGCGAGGCGATAATCCACGCAAAAGATTCGAACTCCGGCGCGAGGCCGCTTGTGATAGGACGGTGCGTTGCTGGAGAGCAAGAAACAAAACCGCCTCCGTGGAAATATAAGACCACTTCGTCAGTCGCATCGATACCGGCGACCCATTCGCCTTTCACGCCACGTTCATTCACCTTCGTGATGCGCAATCCGGTGGACCACAACCAGTGCACCGGGCTGGGGACGCCGAACAATAAGCGGGCCCTCCGTGCAAGTTTGCGTTCGTCGCCCCAGGAACGACGACGCAAAAGCACTTTGACGGCAGTGTTCACGATCCGCGCGCGCAAGCTGGGCATGTCCTTTCAGCCTAGCAGCGAGCGTTTCCACTGGCAAAACTTCTTCCTATGGCTGACAATCTTCGCGCTGACGAAGGAGAGCGAATGAGACGACTTTTGATCTGCCGCATATTCATAGGCTTATTTCTTTTTACTTCGGCGAGCTTCGCGTATGAGTGGCCGAAGCCGAGTGAAGCGGACTACCTCATCAAGGATTTCAAGTTCGCGAATGGACAGTCACTGCCGGAGTTGCGCATGCACTACCTCACGTGGGGTGAGCCGAAGCGTGACGCACAAGGGCACGTGACCAACGCCGTGCTTATCCTGCATTCCACCGGCGGCAGCAGCGGACAATTCCTCAACGAGCGTTTCGCAGGAACCGTCTTCAATCCCGGACAGGTTCTCGACGTGACGAAGTATTACGTCATCATGCCGGACTCGATCGGGCACGGGAAGTCGAGCAAGCCCAGTGATGGCATGCATGCGCGCTTTCCTGCGTATCGGTATGCCGACATGGTGCGCGCGCAGAACATGCTGGTGAGTGAGCACCTGAAGATCGACCACCTTCGGCTGGTGATGGGAATGAGCATGGGCTGCATGCACGCGTGGGTGTGGGCGGAAGAGTATCCCACGATGATGGACGGCGTGGTGCCGCTGGCGTGCTTGCCGGTGGAGATCGCAGGACGCAACCGCATGTGGCGCAAGACAGCGCATGACGCCATCACCAAAGACCCTGAGTACAACAACGGCGATTACACACATCCGATCCATGGCCTCGCGACTGCGGAACAGATCTTGCAACTGGTCGGCAGCAATCCGCTCGTGCGGCAGAAGACGTATCCCACGGGCGCAGCAGCAGAGAAGCTGATGGACGATGTCGCGCTGTTGAACCACGGTGAAGATGGGAACGATCTAGCGTATGCGCTCGATTCGTCGCTGGATTACAACCCGGAGCCGAAGCTGGCGGAGATCAAAGCGCCATTGTTGGCGATCAATTTTGCCGATGACTTGATCAACCCGCCGGAGCTCGGCATCTTCGAACCTTCGTTGAAAAAAGTTGCGAAGGGAAGAGCGGTGCTCATTCCCTTGGGGCCGAAGACAGTCGGGCATGGGACGCATACTTCGGCGGCGGTGTGGCAGCAGTACTTGGTCGAGTTCTTACAACACCTAGTGCCGAGCAACTAGCGTCGAGCGTTTCTTCGGCGCGGGAAATTCCCACATTAGCTCCGCGAATGTGGGGCATCCGGCTAGTTGATACTTCGCATTCCTGATTTCGTTACATTCCTGTGTTTTTGATGACCATCAACATGGCGCGCAGTCTAAACTGACTGTTCGACCTCTAAGCGCCATGATCGACCAGACCATCTCGCATTACAAAGTCATCTCCCGGTTGGGAAGTGGAGGGATGGGTGTCGTTTATGAAGCCGAGGATGTGAAACTGCATCGCCGGGTGGCGCTGAAGTTCCTGGCTGCCGACCTGGCGCAGAACGCACAGGCACTGGAGCGGTTCCAGCGCGAAGCACGGGCTGCATCGGCGCTGAACCATCCCAACATCTGCACTATCTACGAGATCGACGAGCATGTGATCGACGAGCAAAAGCGCGAGATGTTCATTGCCATGGAACTGCTGCAGGGTGAGTCGCTGGATAAGCTGGTGGCTCAGCGTCCCATGGAACTCATTCCCATGCTGGAGTTCTCCATACAGATCGCGGACGCGCTCGATGCGGCGCACTCGCACGGGATCATCCATCGCGACCTTAAGCCTGCGAACATGTTCCTCACGAATCGCGGAAACGCGAAGGTGCTCGACTTCGGGCTGGCGAAGCTAGAGAGTGACGTCAAGGAATCGAGCAGCGGCGATTCGACGCTCGATCCGCACATGATCACCAGCCCTGGCGTGGCGATGGGAACGATCGCGTACATGTCGCCGGAGCAAGCACGAGGAAAAGATTTAGATCCCCGCTCTGATCTGTTTTCCTTCGGCACGGTCATCTACCAGATGGCGACAGGCAAGGTTCCGTTCCCGGGCGAGACGTCCGCGGTGGTCTTTGATTCGATCTTGAACCGCGACCCGGTATCGCCGGTGCGATTGAATCCCGAACTGCCGCACGGGCTGGAGATACTCATCAATCGTGCGCTGGAGAAAGACCGCGACTTGCGTTACCAAAGCGCGCGCGAGATGAAGTCGGAATTGAAGCGCCTGAAGCGCGACTCTGAGTCCGGCCGAACGACCATCGCAAGCGGCAGCGGGGAAGTGGCGCGCGTTCCTTCAGGCGGAGCGACGGCAAAGAACGGGTCAAGCGCGTCGATCATCTTGGGCGAAGTGAAACAGCACAAGACGCCAGTCGCAGCGGCGGCTTTCCTGCTGATCGCCGCCATCGTTGCCGGATTGTATGGCGGCTATCGCTATTTCACCGACCAGCGCACGATGCCGTTCCAGGACTTCAACATGACGGCCATCACCGAGAGCGGCCAAGCCATCCACACGGCCATCTCTCCTGATGGAAAACTCGTTGCCTACGTTTTGCGTGAAGGGACGACGCGCAGCCTGCGATTGAAGCAGCTGGCAACGGGCAGTGATGTGGAACTGGTGAAGCCGGAGGCCGGACAGTACTTGCAGATGACGTTCTCGCCAGACGGGAACTACGTTTACTACGTGCACCAGAGCGCGGACAACGCTTACGTCAACGACGCATACATGGTGCCGTCACTAGGCGGAGCGCCGACTCGCATCGTAAGTGACATCGCCTTCGGTCTTTCGTTCTCGCCGGATGGAAAAGAGATCGCGTTCATCCGCGCGGCGGATTTCGATACGACGCAATTGATCATCGCCAAGCCGGATGGTTCTGATGAAAAGGTGTTGGTGACTCGGAAGTCGCCGGAGCAGTTCACGGACTCTGCGCCGTCGTGGTCGCCGGATGGAAAGACACTGGTGAAGACCGTAGGCGGAAGCAATGCGCAGTCTTCGCCGAGTGAATTGGTCTACATTGACCGTGCCGACGGCACGATGATTACGCAGCCGGAAAGTATCCTCGCGGACCACGCGGTGTGGATGCCGAGCGGTAAAGGCATCCTGCTGACGGGCGCGGAGGACCGCGAGCATCCGCAATCGCAGATCTGGTATCAGCCGTATCCACGCGGGCCGCTGAAGCGCATCGTGCACGACCTGAACAACTACCTCTACCTGAGTGTGACAGCAGACGGAAAGCAACTCGCGACTTCGCAGAGTCACAGTGCCAACGTGATCACACTGAGCGATGCGGCGACGCCGGACAAAACGACGCCGGTCACGCGCGAAGGGACAGAAGGCATGCGCCTGGCGTGGTTGCCGGATGGCAAGGTGCTTACACAGAACGGCAAACATGAATTCCTCTTGCTGGACCCGGCGCATGACGCGCGCACAACGGTGATCAAGCGAGAGCCATCGGGAGACTTGGGCGCTGTGTGTGGGAACACGGGGACGTTTCTCTTCGACGCTTTGAGCAGCGACAAAGGTGATGTGAATGTGTTCCGCATGTCACTCACCGGCGCGGGCAAGAAGAAACTCACGGAAGGGCACGTGAACGGTAGCCCGGATTGCTCGCCGGACGGCAAGCAGTTCATCTACGTGACCAGCCAGAACGGGAAGATATTGTTGATGCTCGCACCACTCGAAGGTAACGGAGCTGCGAAGCAGATTGCGGAAGACCCGCGGGAGCAGGCGCGCTTTTCGCCAGATGGTACGAAGATCGCGCTGTTCACGAAGGGCAACCTTGTGGTGGTCTCGGCCGCCGACGGCACAAAACTAAAGACTTTCCCAATCAACTTTGAGGCTGTGAACAGCTTGCATTGGATGCCGGACGGAAGCGGCATCTCGTTCGTCGCGCAGAAGGGTGCGGCGTCGAATATCTTCGTGCAGCCGTTGTCCGGCGGGAATCCGGTGCAGAAGACAAACTTCACATCCGACTTCACCATTGCCTATGCGTGGTCACCGGATGGAAAGAAGTTGTTGATGACGCGCACGCACATTCCAAGGGACATTGTGGTGCTGACGGATACGACAAAAGAACAGTAGGGTCAGCTTCCAGTTTCCAGCTACCAGTTTCCAGTAAAAACAGAAACCCGCACAGCCGAGGACGGCAGTGCCACACGAGCCGTGCCGGTGGCTTTTTCTTGACACGCTAACCGGGCGAATCCATACTGCCATTCTGCTCTTACTGGGGAGAGTGGATCACATTTTCAAAGGTGTCTGATGCCGCGGCTCCCGAAGGCCCTCGTACAACTCTGTGTCTGTGCGTCGATGGCGGTCCAACTCTGCCTCGCGCAGGAGCCCGCTCAGGAACAAGTGAAACGTGACCACGCGGAAGAGCGCGCTGTCTATCACCGCAGCGGACGCACCGCGAAGGGCGAGAACGCAGCGGACCTGTTGCATCGGGGATATGTGCAGAAGATGGCGAAGCGCGAAGCGCTGCGCCAGAAACAGGCCAGCCTTTCTTCTTCGTCCGCGAAACGACTGCGTGAGACCGGGCGCGCTGTGCCGGAATCCGGCACTCCGACCTTCGCAAATCTTATCTGGCAGAGCCTGGGCCCGAGCCCGGCGGTCTTCGATCCGACAAACCTCAGCTCTTATGGGAATGTGACTGGACGCGTGACCGCAGTGGCCGTCGATCAAAGCGATACGACGGGGAACACGGTTTATGTAGGCGGTGCGTCAGGCGGAGTGTGGAAGAGCACGAATGCAGCCGCGTCCGATCCCAACACCGTCGCGTGGACGCCACTCACGGATGACCAAGCTTCGCTAGCAGTAGGTGCGATTGCGTTGCAGCCGGGTGGCAATGTGTTGCTGGTGGGAACGGGCGAGACGAACGGCTCGGGCGATTCCTATTACGGACAAGGCATTCTTCGCTCCACGAACGGCGGACAGACATGGACGCTGATCTCGTCCGCGAACAACGGCGCGCGCCCGTTGCGCGGGTTGGGTTTCTCGAGAATCGCGTTCAGCACGACAAACACGAATCTGGTTGTGGCAGCGGCAGCGTCAACGAACGGGACTGATAACGGCGCAGAGACGCAAGGTGCGGACGGGCGTGGCCTCTACTACTCGACGGATGCAGGGGCGACTTGGACTTACGCAAGCGTTCTCGATCCCGCGGGCGCGACTCAGGCGGGAAGCGTTGGGGATGTTGTCTATAACCCCGCGCACGGAAAGTTTTATGCAGCAGTGCGTTTCCATGGATATTACACATCGACTGATGGCGCGACGTGGAACAGACTGGCAAACCAGCCGGCAGGCATCAATAGCGGGGTATGTCCTAATAGTCCGACTGACACGCTGAACTGCCCGCTGGCTCGCGGCGCACTGGGCGTGCGGGAAGATACCGGCGAGGTCTTCACCATCTATGTGAATTCCGCCTCAGTGAACGGCGGCGTGTATGTGCTGCAGTCTGACGGCGGAACTTGGAGTGCGATGGGTCGCGCGGGCATCGACGGCTGCGGAGATGCCGGCAGCGCAGGTTGCGGCACAGAGCAAGGTAAGTACAACCTCTATATGAGCGCTGTGCCGAACGGAGCGAACACTGACTTATATGTGGGCGCGGTGAACATCTACAAGTGTGCACGTTCGGCATCGAATCCGCTTTGCACAAACAACGGCTCGTGGTTGAACCTGACGCACGTGTATGGATGTACGCCGTTCGGAGCGCCGGCGCATGTGCATCCGGACCAGCATGGGATCGACTTCGCCAAGACGTCCAGCCCGAAGCACATCTATTTTGGAAATGACGGCGGCGTGTGGCGAGCGTTGGATGAGACCGCACTGACGTCGACGAGTTGCAATGTCTCAAATCCTTTTGACAATTTGAACGCGACGCTGGGGTCGTTGAGCGAGTTCGTCTCATTCGCCCAGCATCCGAGCGATCCGGGGATCATCCTGGGTGGATTGCAGGACAATGGCTCGCCGGCACTGGTGCCGGGCAATGCGGGCACTAACGGGACGACGTGGCAGGGCGTGAATGACAGCGACGGTGGATACAATGACATCGACCCCGGCTTTCCGCAGATGTTCTACACCAGCATCTTTGACGTGAGTGTGCAGCGCTGCGCGTCAGGAACGTCGTGCAATCAGGCGACATGGAGCAGCATTGTGACCTCGGGCACGGTCTCGGGCGATGGAGCGCTTTTCTATCCGCCATGGCAGCTTGATCCGCAGAACAGTGCGAGGCTTGCGATAGGAACGTGTCGCGTGTGGCGGGGAGCTTCAGCGGGCGGTGGCTATGTGCCATTGAGCAACAATTTCACCGCAGGATTCAATACTCCATGTGCCGGAGACAGCGCCGATGGCGATACGAAAGTCCGGGCTATCGCTTTGGGCGGGCCGGTCACCGGAAATGGTTCACAAGTCGTCTACGCCGGATTGGCCGGTGCAGCGCCGTTGAATGGACACGTTTTCGCAACGACGAACGCCGATGGCGGCGCCGCAACATGGACCGATCGCACGGCCAACATTAATCCCAGCGGCTATGACGTCGCGGACATCGTGTTGTCGCCCTATGACGCGACGGGGCAGACGGCTTATCTCGCCATCATGGGCTTCGGCACTGCGCACATCTTCAAAACGACGAATGCGGGCTTGAGTTGGACAGACAAAACCGGAGACTTGCCCGACGTACCAGCTAACACGGTGCTCGTGGATCCGCTCACGCCGAATACTTTGTATGTGGGAACGGATGTGGGCGTGTTCGTATCCACCGACGACGGCGCGACATGGGCCGAGCTGGGCACGGGATTGCCAAACGCTCCAGCGATCAAGTTGCGAGCATTCGTCTCAGGTAACGTGAAGAAGCTGCGGGTCGCGACCTATGGACGCGGCTTGTGGCAGGTCGACTTGCCGCAGCCTGATATCGACTTCTTCTCCGCGCCGCTTCAGATGGCCGCCATCGTTGGCCGTTCGAGCAGTCAGGTGACGACGCTGCAAAACAACTCGGCGAATCCTGTGACGTTGACGAGCATCACCGCCGGCGGTGACTTCAACTCGACGAGTGATTGCCCTGCGGTTCTAAATCCCGGCAGTTCGTGCACGGTGACTGTGATCTTCAGCGCACATGCGGTTGGCGCCAGTGGCGGAACGCTTACATTGACGTCTAATGCTCCCGGCGGCGCGCGCACACTGCAATTGAATGGGACAGGAATCGACTTCAGTGTCAGCGCGCTGGGACCGAGGCCAACGCGGCCGGTACGGAGTGCGGCAGAACTCACCGGCGACGTCTTACGTATAGTGCGTGGGCAGAGCGCGACATTGACGCTCAGCGTGAGCGCGACAGATGCACGGGCGGTGGGCGAACTCCCGACTGCTGACCGCACGGCGAAGCTTGAGTGCTTCGGCGCGGGATTGCAATGCAGCATTGAACCGGCAATCGTCGACTTGGCGAACGCGAGCACAGTGCGAGTGACGGTGTCGCTAGCGGAACCGAGCCGATCCAAACGGCTGGCACAGAGGGAAGCTGAAACTCTCCGGTTGCATGTGCGGGCGCTGGTGGGCGGTGCCGAGCGCGTGGTGCAAGTTCCTGTTCAAGTCATAGTCAACGCTCAGTAAACGAGCGACTTCCAGTCCCTTCAGGCAAATACCCTTAGTCACTCCCCAAAAGCACCTTGGTAACGGTAAAGCCGCGAAAAACAGGCTTGAGAAAGCGGCTGGAATGTTAAAGTTAAGGCTCATTCAGCAACTCTGGAAAGTGGAGATCAGGAGCAGAAATGGCTTCGTCCGCCATCGTGCGTCGTCTATTGCTGGCCGGCTTGTTGCTATCCGCGGTTTTGCCCGCGTCCGCGCAAAAGAAATCCAGCGAGGCCGGCGAACAAGCGCCGGAGGCCGAAGCGGCACACGATAAGGACGACCCCCGCGCTCGCGCAGAATACCTGGAGAAGAGACGCAGCGGCGGCAAGCCCGTGCCGCGCGCGGCGCGACTGAAGGCGCTTCGCGAACAGCAACAGATGATCGACAACGAAGGCAAAGCCTTCTGGGACCAGCAAGCCGCGGACGCAGCCACCACCAGACCAGAACAGACCACGACCGCACCGGAGACGGGCACAGCCGCACCGGAGCGAACCGCCGCGCCACCGGCACTCAGCGCGACTCAGTGGGTCAACATCGGGCCTACGTCAACGGTGGAAACAAATGGTTCACTGAGGGTTTCCGGTCGCGTGACTGCGCTGGCGGTTGATCCCAGCAATACCAACACGGTTTATCTCGGCGGAGCACAAGGCGGAATCTGGAAGTCGACGGATGCCGGCGTGAACTGGACTCCGCTTACGGACAATCAAGCATCGCTGGCGACGGGATCGATGGTCCTCGATCCACTGAACTCACAGATCATCTATGTGGGGACGGGTGAAGAAAACTTCGGCGCAGACAACTATTACGGCATCGGCATCCTGAAATCGACCAATGGCGGTACCTCTTGGACCAACGTTGCTGACAGCACTAAGTTCAGCAACATTACCGAGCCGGAGTGCAATCCGGTCACGATCGGTCTACAGGGCATAGGTGGGGGCTGCGGCGGATTACGCATCGGTGGTTTGGCTGCTTCGACGTTGGGCGGCGGGTCCACGGTGCTCCTGGCAGCGGTGGAAGGCGGCTTCAGCAACACCGGCGGACTCTACCGGTCGACTGATGGAGGAACCACGTGGATCCTTGTGAGCGGCATTCCTCCGCAGAATGGCAACCGCTATACCGCTGACTCGGTGGTTTTCGTCGGCAACACGTCAGTGGCGTATGCGGGCATCCACCATCTGGGCGTTTTTAAGTCGACTGACGGCGGCGTGAATTGGAGCGCGCTGAACACTGGCATCAGCAACGTGGTGGCGATAGCGTCGACCTCCCGCGTGTCTTTGACGGCTGCCAATGACGGAACAGTCTATGCGGCACTGGAGTTGACCAGCAGCAGTACGCTCGCCGGGTTGTTCAAGCTTGCGCCGAACGGTTCCACATGGACACAGCTCGCCGCACCGGCTGACTTCTGCGGCGGTAGCGGTACCGGACAATGTTTTTACGACATGCTGGTCTCGGTGAATCCCACGAACTCGAACATGGTGTTCATCGGAGGATCTGGTTTCCCGAACAACAATTTCCTCTATCACTCCATGGACGGTGGCAGTAACTGGAACCTCGACACCACCAATATCCATGCTGACCAGCATGCGGGTGCGTACGCGGGCGCGAACACTTTTTATATCGGGAATGACGGTGGTGCGTATAAGGCGACGGGCATCACAAACTCGGCCGTTACGTGGACCAACCTGAATGACACGCTTGGGCTGACGCAGTTTTATCCGAATTTCGCCATTGATCCGAACAATAGCCAGATCTCTTACGGCGGCACGCAGGACAACGGCACGCAGAAGTTCACAGGCGATCTGGTGTGGAATGAGGTCACCTGTGGCGATGGCGCAAGCGTCGTGATCGACTCCAACACCGGAAGGGTGTTTGCCAACTGCAACGGCATCGATGTGCGTGAATCTGCGAACGGCTCGGCGGGAAGTTTTGGCGGTTCCAACTCCGCGGGGACGGGCATCAATACTGGTGAGATCAACGTTACGGCGTTCATCCCGCCAATGGCAGGCGATCAATCCAACCCTCAACGCCTCTACTTCGGAACGAACAAGATCTACCAGGCGACAAGCGCCGCTTCGCCCGCGTGGAGTGCGGTGTCGGCGACAGTCACCAATGGCGGCGCAGTCACGAACATGGAAGCCTCGGCAGATGGAGGCACGCTCTATTCGGTCAGCGAGGACGGGAAAGTCTTCAAAGGTGTGAACATGCTGACCGCACCCTCGTTCAGCGACGTGACGCCAGTCGGAGGAACGTTCCCGGCAGGGAACTACATTACCGCCGTTCGTGTCTCTCCGACGAATGCGAACACGGCGTACATCACTCTTTCCGGATTCGGAGCCACACAGAAGATATTCAAGACGATCAACGGCGGAACTTCGTGGACGAACGTGAGCGGCAATCTGCCGAACACGCCCGTCAATGACCTGGTCATCGATCCCGACTTGGCGAACACGTTGTATGCGGCCACCGATATCGGCGTCTTTGTCAGCGCTAACGATGGGACTACATGGAGCACCATGCAGACGATGCTGCCGAAGATCGCGGTGCTCGGGATGAAATTGCATCGCTCCTCGCGCACTCTGCGGGTGGCCACACACGGCCGCGGCATGTGGGACATCTATACCCTCTCCTGCAATCCCGCTGCCGGTCCTTGCCTGGTGCCGTCCCCGACCGCCCTGAACTTCAGCAACCAGGCAGTGGGCACCACAAGTTCGTCACTCCCGGTCACCCTGACGAACAACGGCACGGGTACTTTGACGATCAACGGCATCACATTGGCGGGCGCTGATTACCTGCAAAATAATAACTGCGGTTCTCTGGTGCAGAATGCCAGCTGCACCATCAATGTGACCTTTAACCCGCGCGATGGTCTCACTCGCGACGGCTCGATCACGATCTTTTCGAATGCGGGTAGTCCCACGGTCATCGCCCTCACGGGCATTGGACTTGTGGTTCCAGCGAATGATGCGATCGTAAACGGTATCGCGGTCACGTCATTGCCGTTTACCGCTACTGTCATCACGAATGGAGCGACGACGGAAGCGAATGATCCTATTCCTTCACTGGGCTGCGTCGGTATCTATAATCCGCCCGATCCCCTCGGTTATGCCACTTCGGCCGCGTTCAATCATCACTCGATATGGTTCTACTACACACCCCAGACGAACGGGGCCGTGGAATTGGACACGCAGAACACCGCAGGCATCGACACAGTGCTTACGGTCGTTACGGGTTCGCCAGGAAGCTTCGCGGAAATCAGTTGCAGCGACGATACAGCCAACAATAAGCAGTCACAGATAACCAGCCTCAATGTGACTGCGGGCACAACGTACAAGATCATGGTGACCGGCTACTACGCACCCGATTTTGGCGCAGTGACCTTCCACATGCAGAACGCGACCGGAACGCCCGGTGCGCCATTGACGCTATCTGCCGCGCAATTGAACTTTACGGCGTTATTGAACCGGCCAAGTCCGCAGTCGCTGACCATCACAAACAATTCCGGAAGCAGTAAGAACATCACTAGCATCACCGCAAACGGTGAGTACTCCGTCACACATAATTGCCCCGGGACACTGGGAAATGGTGCGAGTTGCTCTGCCACTGTATCTCTGACGGCGACCAGCGTCGGTCTGCGCGCCGGCCAGTTGACTATCACTGACACCGCGGCTGGAAGCCCGCAGATCGTGGCTTTGAACGGCTTTGCTTTCAATTTCAACCTGAACAATCCGCGACCGCATCGTTCGAACCGGAGCGGCAATGTCGTCCAAGGGCAACGGCAGCAATTCACCGTCGCGCTGGACACGCAGACCGGCGGCGGCACAATACCGGTTAGTGTGAGCTGCGCAAATGCACCTCCGGGGTCGACGTGCAGCGTTTCACCTTCACAAGTCACGGCCGGGGATGGCTCGCTCGAAATGACTGTGACATTGCAAACCTCTTCTCCCAGCGCAGCGCAGGCAGGAGCGCGCACGCGCAGGCTGGGCGGAGGCACACCTGTGGGCAGCTACACCATGCTGGTAAAGGCCCGGGTGGGCGACGCAGAACAGACTGTTGCCATTCCAGTGACCGTCACTGCGGCAACGCCAGCGCGTTCGGTTAGAATCTCCCACTAAATGGCAAAGAAACAAAGCGGACAATTTGACGGCAAACGGATCCTTGTCACCGGCGGCACCGGCTCGCTAGGTAAGACCTTGGTGCGTCGTCTTCTCGACGGCGGCGCGGGCAATCCCGCAAAGATCATCGTGTTTTCCCGCGATGAGACCAAGCAGCATCACATGCGCTTGGACTACCAACACAAAGCCAATGCCACGGAAGAAGTCATCTATCGTGACTTCGAACAGAAGCTGGAGTTTCACATCGGCGATATCCGTGATTACGCGACGGTAGTCTCGGCGCTGCGCGATGTGGACATCATCATCAACACGGCGGCGATGAAACAAGTCCCGGCCTGCGAGTACGCGCCGTATGAAGCGGTGAAGACAAACGTCCTGGGTGCAGAAAATATCGTCCGCGCCATCCAGGAGCAGGATTTTCCCATCGAGACTGTGGTCGGCGTCTCTACTGACAAGGCATGCAAGCCCGTGAACGTGATGGGCATGACGAAGTCAGTGCAGGAGCGCGTGTTCATCCAGGGCAACATGCGGCATCCGGCGACGCGTTTCATCTGTGTGCGCTACGGGAACGTGCTTGCCTCGCGCGGCTCGGTCATTCCACTCTTCGTGGAGCAGATACAAAAAGGTGGTCCGGTGACCATCACTACGCCGAACATGACCCGCTTCCTGCTTTCGCTGGATGACGCGGTAGACACGGTCTTTGCTGCCATCAAGGACGCTGATCCGGGAGAGATTTTCATCCCGCGGGCGCCGTCGGCACTAGTGGCTAATGTAGCCAAGGCGTTGATAGGGAACCGCAAGGTGAAGATCGTGAACACCGGCATACGTCCGGGAGAAAAAGTCCACGAGAGCCTGATCAGTGAGGAAGAAGCGACGCGTACGGTGGCGAAAGGGAACTGGTATGCCATTCGTCCCATGCTTCCCGAAGTCGGCGACCAGAAGGTAAAGAAGCCGGCACTGAAGGCGGAATACACTTCGCGTGACAAGGTGATGAACCTGAAACAGACAGAACAGCTGTTGCGCCGCAACCATCTCACGGTCGAAGAAGTGAGCATGTCCGCCGGCGAGATCCTGCGATGAGGGTGATGACCATCCTCGGGACGCGTCCCGAGATCATCCGCCTGAGCCTCATCATCCCAAAACTCGACAACGCGTGCGAGCACACGCTCGTTCATACAGGACAGAACTTTGAAGAGAGCCTGAGCGACGTCTTCTTCCGCGAGCTTGAGGTGCGTAAGCCTGACGTCTTCATGGGCGTGCGCTCAGAAAGTTTTTCCGGACAGATCGCACAGATCCTCGAAAAAAGCGAGATAGCATTTCGCGCGCACAAGCCCGATCGGCTGCTGATTCTGGGAGACACCAATAGCGGATTGTCAGCCATCATCGCGCGCAGGATGGGCATTCCCGTCTACCACATGGAAGCGGGGAACCGTTGCTACGACGATCGCGTGCCGGAGGAGATCAACCGGCGCGTCATCGACCACAGCAGCAACGTGCTGCTGCCGTACACGGAGAACAGCAAACGCAATCTGCTGAAAGAAGGGATTTCCGAGTCGCGCATCACGGTGACAGGGAACCCGATCTATGAAGTCATCCGGCATTACAAGAAAAGGGTCGATGCCAGTGGTGCATTGAAATCGCTAAATGTCGCGTCGCAGAAGTATTTCCTGGTGACTTTGCATCGCGCAGAGAACGTTGACTTGCCGGAGCGGTTGAAGAGCTTCGTTAGCGCGTTAGTGCAATTGCATGCCGAATACAAATTGCCAGTGATCGTGAGCTGCCATCCGCGCACGCGAAACAAGATGAAAGAATTTGGCGTGGACGCCGAGTCCGACGGCGTGCGTTTCATGGAGCCAATGGGTTTTTTCGACTTCGTCCACCTCGAACTCAACGCGTTCTGTGTGATGAGCGATAGTGGTACGGTCCAGGAAGAAGCATGCATCTACAAGGTGCCGAACGTGACGCTGCGTGATGTTACAGAACGCCCGGAGACGCTAGAGTGCGGCTCGAATGTGCTCACCGGAGCCGAGCCCAAGGACATTCTTGCGGCCGTAGAGACTGTCACCAGCAAGAAGCCCGAGTGGACGCCGCCAAAGGAATACTTGGCGGAGGATGTGTCTAGCGTGGTGCTGGGAATCGTCCTGGGCGCCTGACGTCGAGGCCCGCCCTCGCCTGCGCGGCAATCGTGTATAAAAGACAGGCGCCGCCTAAATACTCACATTTTTTGCCTTCCGGAGTAGTCATCAGACCGCATCGCCATCTGGCACGCCTTCTCTTTGCGCTTGCGTACGTGTGCTTCGCTCAGTCTGCGCATGCTCAGGCTAGTCCGTCGGCGACCGCGAAACCTAAGAGCCATGTGGAAGTCCTGGAGCGGCGTTTCGCCATTAACTTTCTGGAAGACCAGAAAGCCATCTGGACAAGCCCGCTGCACCTGAAAAAGAGAGATCTGTACTGGCTTGCGCCCGCCGCCGCGTTGACCGCAGAGGCGATTCACAGAGACCAGTACGCGTATCAACACCTGAATCCCGCAGTGCATACGGGCGAGCTGAGCAAGAGGTTCTCTGATGCAGGAGTGATCGCGCTTGCGGGTACTGCAGCGGGAATGTACGTCTGGGGGCGGGTGCATGAGAATGATCACCTGCGCGAGACTGGCATCTTGGCGACGGAGGCATTGGCCAACAGCTTGACCACGGGATACGTGATCAAAGGCGTGTTACAGCGTGAGCGTCCGTTCAACGGAAGCGGGAACGGAGACTTCTTCGTCACCGGTGGTGGCACGTCGTTTCCTTCCAGCCACGCGCTGATGGCATGGTCGATGGCGTCAGTCATCGCACATGAGTATCCGGGGACGCTGACGAAGTTGGGCGTATACAGCCTGGCTGCGGCAGTGAGCGCTACGCGCGTGACGGGCCGGGAACATTTTCCCGCGGACGTGCTGGTAGGCAGCGCACTAGGCTGGGGCATCGGGACGATGACCTATCGCAGACACCATGACACGGACCTTCCGGGGCAGGACATCGGCAACTTCAACTCCAGCGACAAGCAGCGTGCAAGTGTCGGCACAGTGGAGGTGCCGCTGGACAGCTGGGTCTATCCGGCGATGGACCGTTTGTATGCTCTTGGCTTTGTCCCCTCAGGATTTCGAGCGATGAAGCCGTGGACACGCACTGAATGTCTTCGCATCGTCAATGAAGCTGACGACCTGGTGGAAAACCAGGATGATTCCAACGCAACCACCGAAGGGCGGTCCATCGTCGAAGCGCTCCGGCGGGAATTCGACGAAAGCGTCGATAACGACGGGTCAGATGTGACTCTCGAGTCGATCTATACGCGCTTCACCGGCATCTCCGGCGAGCCCCTGCGCGATGGATACCATTTTGCCCAGACTGACTACAACGATTATGGCCGCCCGTTCGGTGAAGGCGGGAATATGTATTCCGGCGGGTCAGCGTGGGCGCACTCAGGACGATGGTCAGCTCATGTGCGCGCCGAATATCAGCACGCGCCCGATGGCCCAGCGCTCCCTCTTGCCGCGCGAATCGCGATCTCTGATCCCGCGACCGGTGACGCCACGCCGCTGCAACCAGCGACTCCGATCGCAGAGTTAAATCAAGCGCGCCTGCTGGATGCATACGTGGCGGTGAACATTTGGGATTGGCAACTCTCTTTCGGAAAGCAGAGCCTCTGGTGGGGGCCGGGTCAGGACGGCGCCCTAAATCTTTCGAATAACGCTGCGCCCATGACCATGGTGCGTCTCTCGCGCGTGACGCCGTTCACGCTCCCCAGCTTGCTGGCGTGGATGGGACCGATGAAGACTGAGTTTTTTATCGGGCGATTGTCTGGGCATCAGTTCGTCAGGACCGATACCACTCTGTTCACGCCACCTATCCAGCCGCAGCCGCTGATCGACGGCCTGAAGTTGAGTTTTAAACCCACTCCTAATCTGGAGTTCGGATTCTCGACAACCACCATCTTCGGTGGACCTGGTTTCCCCGTGACGATGAAGAATTTCTTCCGCACTTTCAGCATATCCAACGCATTCCCGGGTGCCGTGAATGACCCAGGAGACCGCAGGAGCGGTTTTGATTTTTCTTACCGTGTCCCCAAACTGCGGAATTGGCTTCTGATTTATAACGACTCGTTCATCGAGGATGAGTTCTCGCCAATCGCATATCCTCGGCGGTCGGCGATGCGGTCTGGACTCTACATGCCGCGGCTGCCCAAGCTGCCGAAGGCGGACTTCCGCGTGGAAGGTGTTTATACCGACATTCCCAACCTGCGCGGAGCGGGCGTCTCTTATTTCAATACGCGCTACCTTAGCGGCTTTACGAATGACGGGAACGTGATGGGTGATTGGATCGGCAGAGAAGGACAGGGGCTGAGCGTACAGACTTCCTATTGGCTCACGCCCCAGAACAAGATAAAAGTGAGCTATCGGACGCAAACGGTGAATCCGGATTTTCTGCAAGGCGGGCACTTGCAGGACTTCGGAGGCGAAAGCTCATGGACGATTAACAAGCAGCTGGATGTTTATGGAAGCTTGAAATACGAGCACTGGAACTTCCCGATACTGGGCGCCCCGAGGTCGAATGTCTCTACTACGATCCAGCTGAGCTGGCGCCTGCCGAAACATCGATGAATAGCTAGGGAAGTGGGCTCTTTAGGCAGTGTTAGGATATAAATAACCGCACCAATCGGCAGCTGATAAAGCGAAAACCGAGTCGGATATTGAATTCGAACAATGGGACTATGAGGATTTCTATAAGACATAGGATGCGTGTTCGCCTTGCCGCCTGCCTTGTGCTATTTGGCACAGGGTGTATGGCCCAGGTGGTGGATCCACTTTCTCCTTTCGAGCAATCCCAGAATCAAAACCTGCCGACAGTACAACAGCAGGCTCAACAGCCGCAGCAGGTTCCCACGAGAGAACAGATCCGCAATACCGCCCCCGACAACCAACCGAGGCGCGACGCATTGCAACGGCCCATCCCTTATAGGGAAGAAATGCCGGAGCCGCCAACAGAGTTTCAGCAGTTCATCTTCTCCTCGACGGGATACCGTTTGGAGATATTCGGCCAAAACCTATTCCGCGACGTCCCAACTACGTTCGCGCCGATGGACCGCGTCCCAGTCACAGCGGATTACCAGGTCGGGCCCGGTGACGAGATACTGCTTCGCGGTTGGGGTCAGATCGATGTGGACTACCACGGTGTCGTCGATCGCAACGGCAACTTCTTCATCCCGAAGGTGGGGAATGTAAGTGTCGCTGGGATCAAGTACAAGGACCTGCAGCCATACCTGAAAGCTGCCGTCGGCAAGGTCTTTCACGATTTCGAACTCAATGTGGCACTAGGACAACTGCGCTCGATCCAGGTCTTCGTTGTTGGCCAGGCAAAGCGGCCGGGCGTCTACACGGTCGGCTCCCTAAGCACTCTAGTAAACGCTATCTTCGCGTCTGGAGGACCGTCGAACAAGGGTTCGATGCGGCGCATCCAACTCCGCCGAGACAACAAAGTCGTCACCGAGTTCGATCTTTATGACCTCCTTGTAAAGGGCGACAAATCCAAAGACGCGCCTCTCCTGCCGGGCGACGTGATCTTCATTCCTGCTGTAGGCCCATCGGTTGCGGTGATGGGCAGCGTAAAGGTGCCCGGCGTCTATGAAGCCAAGGATGATTCCACTCTCGGTGACGTGCTCGATTATTCCGGAGGCCTTACTCCTACGGCGACCGGCGACAAGGCATCCATCGAGCGGATTACGAGCCGTACCGTTCGGACCATTGAGGAGTTCCTGCTCGACAAAGAAGGCTTGGCGCGACGCTTGAAAGATGGAGACTTGGTCACGATGCGCGCACTTTCCGCGCGCTTTGACAATGCCGTGACGCTTCGCGGCAATGTCGCTGTTCCGGGGCGGTATCCGTGGCATGAGGGGATAAAGGTCCGCGACGTCATTCCCGATCGTGAGGCACTGATCACCCGGGATTATTGGCTGCGCCAAGGGGACCTCGGCAAGGATGATTACCTGCAACGCAGGAACAACACTCTCGCTGAGCAATCGGAACGCCTGCGTAAGAAACAGGCCGGCGAGTTACGAGATGATGACAAAGATAAGACCTCTCGGCGCGATGACTCCAGGCCGACGGCTCAGGATGACGACTCCCGTCGCCAGGTTGACACAATGCGCGACCAAAGACCTGCGGAAGCCGGAGTAGCGCAACGAGAGGCCGATGCAGCGGATCCGAGCCGTACGGCCAATACACGCAGATCTGTCGGCGAGTTCCTGCTGACCAACGACATCAAGCGTAATGCGCCGGACATTAACTGGGATTACGCCGTCATTCAGCGGCTTAATCATCAGAACCTGACCACGCAGTTGATCCCGTTCAATCTGGGAAAGGCCGTTGCTGATCCCGCCGATCCGGCCAACCTCGCGTTGCAACCGGGAGATGTCATTACGATCTTTTCGCAGGCAGACATCAAAGTACCGGTGCAGAAGCAAAGTAAGTTTGTCAGGCTCGAAGGCGAGTTCAATGCCGCCGGTGTATATGAGGCGGAGCCAGGAGAGACGCTGCGCCACCTGATCGCCAGGGCCGGAGGCCTCACGCCCGAAGCCTACCTTTACGGCTCGGAATTTACCCGTGAATCCACGCGCGAGGCGCAACAAAAGCGCATCGACCAGTTTCTGGAACAGTTGTCACGGGATGTTGAGCGCTCATCTTCCGTCCGTTCACAGAACGTGGGCACAGCGGAAGAAGCTGCAGGTTTGCAACAGCGCGCTGAGAGCCAGAGAAAGCTTGTGGACAAGCTTAGGCAAGTCAGGGCTACCGGCCGAGTGGTCCTCGCTTTGAAACCCTCTGACGCCGACATTGGATCACTGCCTGACTTTATCCTGGAAGATGGCGATCGATATGTGGTCCCTTACCAGCCCGCAGTCGTAAACGTGGTGGGCGCTGTCTACAACGACAATTCATTTCTCTATCAGCCGACCAAGCATGCGAATTATTACCTTCACCAGGCAGGCGGCCCTACGCGAGAGGCGGACGCAGCCAGGACCTTCATCGTGCGGGCAGACGGCTCCATCATCAGCAGGAACAGAGCATCAGGCTGGTTCGGTGGCAGCTTTGAGAGTATCAAGCTGATGCCGGGAGATACCATCATCGTCCCCGAGCGCCTGGATAAAACGAGCCTGCTTAAGGGCCTGCGAGATTGGTCACAGGTGATGGCGCAATTCGCGCTGGGAGTGGCAGCATTCAAGACGTTGAGCCCATAGCGGTTGAGAAGTCGCCCGCTGGTCTCGCAAAAGCCCACACGAAGCCAGCGCGGGAAGATAACATCTTCGATTTTCTCCGGCTGCTCGCCGCAACCACCGTCATCTGCGGACACTCCTTCACTCATTTCGGAATCCCCGTTCTGGCCCGATGGGTCAATGGTAAGTATGAGCCAGGGATGTACTGGTTCATCGATGGAGTGCCGCTCTTTTTCATGCTCAGCGGCTACCTGGTCTTTCGCTCGTGTCACAAGTGTTTTGAGACAGGCCAGCCTCTCGGACACTTTTATTGGAACCGGCTGCTCCGTGTTGTGCCGGCGATTTACCTGTACATCCTGGCGGTCACGATCTGGCTCATCCTGATCGGTGTTATACAGGCCAAGCAGCTCTTCACCGGACAATACCTGTCGTGGCTGGGCTTGAACCTTTCATTGATGGGAGTCGGTTCACCGCCGATCTTCCAAAGCTTCGGCATTGGTGTGATCAACGGAAGTCTTTGGACCATACCCGTGGAAGTCAGTTTCTATGTCGTGATTCCACTGTTTGTCATGGTGTGGCGTAAAGCCGGGGCGACTTTTGGAACTTGGGTGTTAGTCCTGGCGGCTCTAGTGGGGCTGCTCCTGCGATGGCTGATCTTCTTACGTTTCCACGATGGTCTTGCGACAAAGGTCGTGGACGTCACACTGGCGCCTTACATGCTTTGGTTTGTGCTCGGGATCCTCGTCGGCCAGAATTGGAAACGTTTGAGCCATTCTTGGGTTTGGTTTGTAACATCGGTGGTCGTCTACTTTGCGATCCGATGGATATGGTTCGACTACCGTGAGACGGCCGGGCCCGTATATGACGTCGCATTCGGGCTGCCGTTGGCGTATATGGTGTTTTGGATCGGATTCAACGGGTGGAAGAAGTTCAACTTGCTGACGCGGCCAGGCGATGTGAGCTATGGCATTTATATCTGGCACATGATCGTGGTCAATTCTCTGCTGTACTTCGGCGCGGGATCGAATCTGCAGGGGTATTCCAAACTGGCGATGGTCCTACTTACCATAGCCGTTACCTATCTGATCGGGTTGGCGTCATGGTTATTGGTGGAGAAGCGTGCGCTGCGAATGAAGCCTTACACCTCGCGGCCAGCCGAATCAAGGGTTTCAGAGGCCTAGGCAAGTTGCTAGGCGGAGGCTGTGTAGCCCGGTCAGCGGCGGCCAGGGACGCTATAATAGGTGGAATTGGCATGGATCAACCTGGTCCGCGCTGCTCTGAATGATATCGAGTTCTGCTGAATGCAAAGCAGAACTTCTGGTCTGGATACAAGCACCACGAAAACCCTCAACCCTCACACTGCGCCACAGTGGAATGGAATGACATGTCTGGAACGTCGCGCCCAGTAGAGATAGACAACGAATCCCTAAAACGCCTGGTGAAAGAACACTGGGAAGAGGAGAGTTGTGGCGCGCGTAATGGTCTTGCATCTGAGGACCGCCGGGCATTCTTCGCGAACATCGAGCGGATCCGGTACGAACAGGACTACATGATCAAAGCGTTCGCTGACTTCCCATCGGCGAAGGGCAAACGGGTACTCGAAGTCGGATTGGGTACCGGAACAGACTTCATGCAATGGTGCCGGGCCGGCGCAGAAGTGTACGGCCGCGATCTGACAGAAAGCGCAGTTGAATACGTGAATGAGCGCTTGCAACTCGAAGGCTTAAAGGCGAACGTCTCAGTTGGGGATGCTGAGAGACTTGACCTTCCGAGTGATCACTTCGACATTTATTACTCGTGGGGTGTACTGCACCATACCGCCGATCCGGATAAAGCGTTCGCAGAGGCTTATCGCGTCTTGAAGCCCGGCGGCACCTTGAAGGTGATGCTGTATCACTATCACAGCGTCGCCACGTTTCTGATCTGGCTGCTCTATGGGCCGTTGCGCTTCAACTGGCGGTCTGCACGCGAGTGTGTCTTTCACAACGTGGAAAGCATTGGCACCAAGGTTTATTCACGCGAGGAAACCCTCCGTTCGTTTTCACGGCTCTTCCCGGAGAATTCGATCAAGATCACGACCTATCTAGGAGCAGGAGATCTGCTGACTCACTCGCCGTCAAAGAAATATCAAAGCGGTTTGTGGCGGTTCCTGATCGCAGCATATCCGGCTTGGTTGGTGAAAGCCGCTTTGGGCCACAGGTTCGGGTCCGTCATGACAATAACCGCCACTAAATAGCGGTCAGTGAAATGGAGAAACAATAGGTTGGCTGAGAACGTGATTAAGCAGGCGCTGGTGACTGGAGGCTCGGGAGCCATCGGCTCCAGGCTGGTGCGGACGCTGCTCGATCGAGGCGCTGAAAAGATCGTCGTGCTGGACGACATGTCATCCGGATACGAATGGCTGCTACCGCAGGATTCCCGGATCCAATTGCTGAAGATGGATGTCTGCAACATCTTTGATGCCGGTATTCAACTGCAACAGCCAGTGGTTTTTCATCTGGCCGCATTCTTTGCTAACCAGAACAGTGTGGACCATCCACTGGACGACCTGCACACAAACGGCGAAGGCACCCTGCGCGCGCTGATGTGGTCAGCAGAGAACCATGCGTCCAGATTGGTATATGCGTCAGCCGGATGTTCGATCGCCGGCCACGGCATTGACGCCCCTATCCGGGAGGACATGCCGGTAAGTCTGCACTTGGACACTCCCTACCAGGTTACAAAAGCGCTGGGCGAGTTCTACTGCAATTACTTCTTGGACCGCTTGAGTTCGGTCCGATGCCGCTTCTTCAATTGTTATGGGCCAGGGGAAGTTCCTGGAAACTACAGGAACGTCATCCCGAATTTCATCTGGCTGGCAATGCACAACCGGCCGCTGACTATCACCGGCTCCGGCGCTGAGACGCGGGATTTCATCTTCGTCGATGACATGGTGGATGGCCTGATAAGATGCGCTTTGACCCCGGGCGCCCACGGAGAGGCGTTGAACCTCGGCACAGGGATCCAGACTCAGATCATCGAGCTGGCTAAACTCATCATTGCCGAGTGCGGTTCCAAGAGCGAGATCACATACGCGCCACGCAGAAGTTGGGACAAGAGCACAACCCGTCAAGCGGACATTAGCAAGGCTAAGGCCGTGTTGGGATTCGGGCCATCCACGAAAGTGAAGGATGGAGTGCGAAAGACGGTGGAATGGTTCAAGGAAAACCGGGAACAGATTGAACGGACAATGAGGACGGATTTGTGAAGGTACTGGTCACTGGTGGAGCTGGGTTCATCGGGTCGCATATCGTCGATGCCTTTTGCGCATTGGGCGCGCGTGTCTTGGTGGTGGATAGCCTCGACGCAGGGGTCTATCGCAGCGTTCCTCCTTATCTTCGGAAGGATGTTGACTATTGCTTTGCCGATCTTCGCCAGTGGACGCCGGATTCCAGATTTGAAGATGTTGAGTGCGTCGTGCACCTGGCCGCGCTAGGCGGCGTAAGCCGCGCAGCACGCGAGCGCGCTAACGTAGTGGGCGCCAATGTCCTGGGCACTGCGCGTCTGGTGGACGCCGCAAGCCAGTGGAAGAAACTCAAGCGCGTGATACTGGCGAGCAGCTTCAGCATTTATGGATCGAACTACACCTATCGCATTCCTTCAACAGGCAAGCTGCTCGACGGCAGCCGGCGCGCTGCAGACCTTGAAGCGGGCCGATTTGAAGTGACTGATGCTGTGACCGGGGAAGTCGCTGAGATACTTCCTATCAAGGAGACGGCGATACCTTCTCCGCTTGAGACATATGGCGCTTCCAAGTACATGCAAGAACTCTGTTTCCGCGGGTTCACGCATTGCCCGGTGACGATATTCCGTTTTTCATCCGTTTACGGCACCAGGTTGAGGCTCGATGACGGCGAAGCCACAATCATTGCCAAGCTTGCGGGATGGATCGGTTCCGGTGTCGCTCCGCAGCTCTTGGAAGACGGACAGCAAAAGCGTGACTGGGTGTATGTAGGAGACATCGTGGAAGCTACTATGAAAGTGGTGAGCGGTGTCGCCGCGCCGGACGTGCTCAACGTCTGCTCGGGCGTTCCCACTTCATTGCTGCAAGCATGTGACTATCTACAGACCGCGTTGGGAGTGACCTGCCCCCCTAAAGTCGTTGGCGGTTTTCGCCCCGGCGACATGAGGCATTGCCTGGGTGACGCCTCATCCCTTACGGCGTTGCTTGGAAGGAGACCCGTGTCCTTCCAGGATGGCGCAGGACTGATGTTCGCGGCGGCCGCCGAACAAAAGGCGGGCGCAAGATAATGTGCGGCATCTTCGTCAGCAGTGACAAGAACAAATCATTTCATCATCGGCAGCTGCAAAGCCTGAAAAGGCGAGGGCCTGACGAAGTCGGATTTTGGGCCGACGAGCATGTGCGCATCGCGCATACCCGCCTGGCGATCATCGGTCTGGATGATCGCGGCATTCAGCCCATAGAGAACGAGCGCCATGTACTGGCATTCAACGGCGAGATCTACAACTTCGTCGAGGTCAAGAACCAGCTTGCGCAAGCCGGAGTGCGCGTATCAGGCGTGACGGACAGTGAGGTCTTATTACACGCATGGACCCTTTGGGGGCCGGCGGCGCTACAACGGCTCACCGGCCTGTGGTCATTCGTCGTCTATGACAAGCAGGCGCAGACGTTGTCGCTGGTCCGGGATCAATTCGGCGTGAAGCCGCTCTACTACTCGGTATCGAAAGAAAGCGGCGTGCACGTTGCGTCCATGATCAGCACGATCGTGGAAAGCCTGGGGCACATCCCGGAATTGGATACCCTGGCGATGTCAGAGTATGTGCGTTATCAGTTCACCTTCGCTGACCGCACATTCTTCAAATCGATAAGGCGGGTGTTGCCGGGCCAGATCGTTGAGATCGACCTGAAGAATCTCACCACCAAAGCGAAGACCTACGAGTCGATCTTTGCGCAAGAGAATGGAAGCCATGTTCCGCTCACGGAAGAGTGGATCGAACAGACTCGTGCTCTGCTGACGCAATGCGTATTGGACTCGACCATCAGCGACACTTCATTCACCACGTTTTGCAGTGGCGGATTGGACTCAAGCCTCATCACCAGGCTGGCAAAGCCGGAGTTGGCGTACCACTGTAATTTCTCCGATCCCGATTGCAATGAGACTTTCTTCGCCAAGCAGGTAGTCGAAGGGACTGAGACGCGCCTCTTCACTGTGAATGCGGAAGAGGACTTCAACCTGGTCGACAAGCTCGCGCACATCATCAACGACTTTGACGATCTTTCCATAGGATCCGTGATCCTCCCGCTGGATGATCTCCTGGCACAAGTGAAAAGGCGCTACAAGGTGATACTCACGGGCACCGGAGGCGATGAACTGTTTGCCGGCTACGTTCGCTTTCAAATGGTGATGGGCGAGTGCTATCAGGATTCCTACAAAGCGCTCTTCGCCAAGATGAAGAATGTGCGGTCGACTGTTCAGCGCTTCGAAATTACTCACCGAAAAGGCAACGTATCGCTGTACAAGTTCTACGAGCCGAAAGCGCAGCAGGAATTCGAAGACGCTTTTGCTAAGTGTGGCGCCGGCGCGGATGACCTGCAAGCGATGCTTCGTTTTGACCGTGAATATTTCCTCCGCGGTCTGCTGAACATTGACGACAAGATGTGCGGTCGACATTCGCTGGAAGGTCGTCCCAGCCTGCTGCATCAGCACCTGGTACGCCATGTGTTGAAGCTTGACCCGCGCGCGTTGTTCAACGGCGGGGAACTTAAGCCCGTCTTGCGAAGACTGGCAGAAGGGCTTTTGCCCAAGCCGGTCATCCACCGGACAGACAAGATGGGCTTTACCACACCGATCGGCACGTTCGTCAACAAGTCGACGCATCTGATCCGTGAACAGATCAGCAACTCGCCGTTCCGGCACTTTTATGAGCTGCAAGGCATCCACTTGGCTGCAGAGGACAAGTTCTCGCGTGAGGTCTTCGGGCTGCTGATGCTGGACCTTTGGCTCAATCGCTATGCCAGATAGGCCCATCCGCATTCTCATGCTCAGCATCTCGTGGGACCCTGAACCTGGAGCCCTGCGTGGATTGCCCCTGGCCAAATGGCTCTCGGCGCATGGTTATGAAGTGCAAGCGCTCACCGCTTTCCCTTGGTATCCACTGGGACACATCTATCCGGGTTACAAACAGCGGTTGTGGCAGTGGGAGACGATGGAGGGGATCCGCGTCCTGCGTGTGCCTCTGTTGCCGAGCCATGATAGTTCTGCCATCCGGCGCATTCTCACTTACTTGAGTTTTATGTGGAGTGCGGTGGTGTTCGGCATCGCAAACGTAAAGAAGCCGGACATCGTCTACTACTTTGACAATCTTCCTACGACGGGCTTCGTGGCATGGCTCATCAGCTTGATCTACGGAGCGAAGATGGTCCAGCACATCGCTGACATGTGGCCTGATACTCCGATCGAGAGCGGCATGATCCGCAGCCCTTTTCTGAAGAGCACTGTGCAAAGCATCGTCGGTGGTTGGTGCAAGTTCCTGTATCGCCGGCATAAACGGATCACAGTACTCTCACCCGGATTCAGGCGTATGTTGCTGGAACGTGGCGTGCCGGATGAAAAGATTGTCCTCAGCTATAACTGGGCGGACGAAAGCAAATTCTTTCCCGTCCCGAGGAATGCGGACCTGCTACGCGAACTAGGGTTGGAGGGTAGAGTCAATGTCCTGTATGCGGGCAACATTGGCCCGCTGCAGTCGATTGATACGGTGATACGCGCGGCCGCGCTGGTGAAGGGCGATCCCAGATTGCAGATCGTCATTCTCGGGACAGGCCCGTCGGAGGCAGACATCAAGAGTCTCGCCGCGGAACTGCAGACTACCAACGTGAAGTTCCTGGGCCGCCGGCCGGTGGAACAGATGAATGACATCAATGCGCTGGCTGATGCCCAGATCGTGATCCTCCGGGACATTCCTTTCATGCACAACACGATCCCCAGCAAGACGCAGGTCGCGCTGGCTAGCGGCCGTCCCATCCTGATGGGCGTGCAGGGTGACGCGCGTGAATTGGTAGAGCGCTCGGGTGCGGGGATATCATTTGCCTCAGAAGATCCAGCAGGCCTCGCGATGGCGATGCGCCAATTGGCCGACCGCACGGAAAGCGAGCGGCAAGCGATGGGCGAGAACGGTCGTAAGTTTTACGAGAATACTCTGTCATTCGCCATCGGCGCGAAGATCAATGACGAGATGTTTCGCGCCGTAGCGCGGCAGGTAGGCTAGGATTGCCGCGATGAGTGTCTTGTTCTATCGGCAATCTGCACAGGAAGCACCGGAGCCCGGCCACGCTCGTCCAGAATCGGTCGTAGTCCATTTTTGGAAACCGTCTCCTTTGTCACTCTTTCCGCCCAAGTTGCCGTTGCAGGCGACGGAGCTGCAAGCAGCAGTCCAGTACTTGATCTTCCACGCTCTTGGTATTCTAAGGAACAAGAAGTACTCGGTGTGTGGACTCTATGATGAGCAGCATTTGGCACACATCTCATTCATCTATCCGGGATATTTCCGGTTCCCCTTCATGGCTGAGAATGAGCTGCAGATCGGTGCAACATGGACCGATCTTAGATACCGCGGACAGGGCTTGGCGACGCTTGCCATAAAGGAAATCGTTTCGAGAATGAAAGACGATACCCCCACATTTTGGTACCTGTGCGATAAAGCAAACGTCGCCTCGATCCGCGCCGTGGAAAAGGCAGGTTTTCGCAAAGTCGGGGAGGGCCGTTTGCGGAAGCGCTTTGGGCTGGGTCTGCTCGGCGTTTACGAGATCACGAAATGGGAGAATGCCGTTGTATCCGGTTCTTAAGCGCATCATCGACTTCCTTTTGGCGCTCACTGCATTAGTAGTTCTTTTTCCGGTGCTTGCGGTAGTAGCAATCATCATCCGGCTCAGTTCGCCCGGCCCGATCTTTTATCGTGGTGTACGTGCCGCGAAAGGCGGAGGCTCTTTCAAGATGCTCAAGTTCAGGACGATGGTCGTGAATGCTGACAAGATCGGCGGCCCTTCCACTTCCGCCGACGATCCGCGCGTCACCCGCATCGGCGCCTTCCTCCGCCGATATAAGCTCGACGAACTTCCTCAACTCATAAATGTGGTCAAAGGCGAGATGAGCTTCGTGGGTCCGCGTCCGGAAGTGCTCGACGAAGTGAACAAGTACACGTCCGAAGAGCGTAAGCTTCTCTCCGTTCGCCCCGGCATCACGGACTGGGCTTCCATCAAGTTTCGCAATGAAGGTGAGATTCTTCGCGGCAGCCCGGATCCCCATGCCACCTACCTGGAAAAGATCCGTCCGGAAAAAGTTCGATTGGGGCTGGAGTATGTAGATAAGTCATCATTGATGACTGATATCCGTATCATTCTAGGGACTTTAAAGGCCATTGCCGAGTAACTGACCGCGACGAATCGTCGCCAAAAGTGGCATGTTAAAATCTACTTTTGGCCTCCTGATGACCCCCACTATTGACATGAACGAAAAGCGCTTGCTCGCTAAGCGCATCCGCCACCACGTGTTGCGGATGACCAATCGCGCTAAGAGTTCACACGTGGGGTCTTCATTCTCAATGGTCGAGCTGCTGGTAGGCCTGTACAGCGACACGCTCAACGTCCGGCCGAAGGAACCTTCCTGGCCCCAGCGCGACCGATTCATCCTCAGCAAGGGCCACTCGTGTTCCGGACTCTATGCCATCCTCGCCGAAAAAGGCTTTTTTCCCGTCGAGTGGCTCGATGAGTTTTACGTCGACGGCGGAAAGCTGTCTGGCCACGTGACATGCAACGGAGTGCCCGGTGTCGAATTGTCGACCGGCTCTTTGGGACATGGACTGCCAGTCGCCTGCGGAATGGCATTGGCAGCAAAACGTGACAAAGCTACGCATCGAGTATTTGCACTGCTTAGCGATGGAGAGTGTGATGAAGGTTCCAACTGGGAAGCCTTCTTGTTTGCTCCCCATCACAAGTTGGACAACCTGGTAGTCGTGATCGATTACAACAAGATCCAAAGCCTCGGCAGCGTGAAGGAAGTGATGGACCTGGATCCATTCGCTGACAAACTCAAGGCGTTCGGATGGAGCGTGCAGGAGATAGACGGTCACGACTTCGAACAGATCCAAACTGCATTTTCACGATTGCCGTTTGAGACCGGCAAGCCGAGCTGCGTGATCGCGCATACAGTCAAGGGCAAGGGCGTAAGTTTTATGGAGCACAAACTCCTCTGGCACTATCGTTCACCGGCGGGTACGGAACTTGATGACGCGGTGGCGGAACTGGAGAGCCAGAGTTGAGAACTGCTTTCTTTGAGACCCTTTTGGCGCTCGCCGAGAAGGATTCCAGGATCAACCTTGTTGTTGGCGACCTTGGATTTGGCGTCGTCGAGCCGTTTGCACAACGGTTGCCGCTGCAATTCCTGAACGCTGGCGTGGCCGAGCAGAACATGACCGGAATCGCCGCGGGAATGGCCCTGGAAGGGCGGGTCGTATTCACTTATTCGATCGCGAACTTTCCCACGCTGCGATGCGTGGAACAGATTCGCAATGATGTTTGCTATCACCACGCCAATGTGAAGGTAGTGGCGGTCGGCGGCGGATTTGCGTATGGCTCTCTCGGCATGACCCACCACGCTACGGAAGACATCGCCATTCTCCGCGCACTGCCTGAGATGACTGTGGTTGCGCCCGGTGATCCATTTGAAGCCCGTGAAGCGACACGCGCCTTGGTGCAAAAGGAAGGGCCGGCGTACCTGCGGCTGGGCCGCGCGAATGAGCCCGCGGTGCACGGTAGTGACGCCAAATTCACTCTGGGGAAAGCGTGTAAGGTCACAGAGGGCGAAGACCTCACCATCATCGCTACCGGCGCCATCCTGCATACCTGCATGCAAGTAACGGAACGGATGAGGAAAGAGGGCGTGCATGTGCGGCTGTTGAGCATGCACACCGTCAAGCCTATTGACGAGGAAGCAATCCTCGCTGCAGCCATGGAGACTGAGGCGATTGTCACTGTGGAAGAGCACAGCATCATCGGAGGCCTCGGCGGTGCCGTGGCTGAGGTTCTGGCAGAGATGGACGGGGTCCATTCAAGATTTCGCCGCATAGGGCTTCCATCCGCGTTCTCATCGTTTGTAGGCAGCCAGGAATACCAACGGGAGAAGTTCAAGTTGGATGTCGCAGGCATTTGCGAAGGATTAAGAGTGTTTCTCCGAGCAGGGAAGTCGGCCGCCCGCGTCTAGCCCGTTCTCCATTTAGAATGGAGTCCAGTCATTTTTTTGAGGTGTTGATTGAGTTATCGCGTCCCATTTATCGATCCGAAAGAACATTACCGAAAGCTAAAGTCAGAGATCGATTTTGCTTTTACTGACACGTTGTCAAAAGGCGACCTGGTCTTACGACAGCAGCTCCGCGATTTCGAAGCCCGTCTTGCCGACTACTGCGGCGTCAAGTATGCGGTGGGCGTCAACAGTTGCTATCACGCGCTGCACTTTTCGCTTCTCGCAGCCGGAGTCGGTCCGGGACATGAGGTCATCACTGTTGCCCATACGTTCGCGGCAACCGTCTCAGCTATCGTCCATGCCGGAGCAAAGCCGGTATTGGTTGAAGTCCGCTCTGACTACAACATGGATCCGGATGCGTTTGAGAAAGCCATTACTCCACGCACGAAGGCCGTTATTCCCGTGCACCTCAATGGTCGCGTGTGTGAGATGGACCGCATCGAGGCTATCGCCGCAAAGCATGGCATCGCGGTGATCGAGGACGCAGCTCAAGCTCTAGGAGCGCAGCACAAAGGTCGCCGGGCTGGCTCATTCGGTGTCGCCGGCTGCTTCAGTTTTTATCCGTTCAAATCGCTGGGCGGTTTGGGCGATGGCGGTGCTGTCACCACGAATGATCCAGAAGTGGCGCGCATGGCCACGTTACTGCGGTTTAATGGCGAAGATCGCCAGACCGGCGATTTCCACTACCACGGATATACCGCTCTATTGGACAACGTGAACGCCGCCATCCTTGACGTTAAGCTCAAGCATTTTGATGAGTTTGTTGCACATCGCCGCAGCACTGCCCGTCTTTATCACGATCTGCTTCGCGACGTGAAAGAGATCGAGCGTCCGCACTTTGACGGCGACGGCTACTTCGATACTTTCCAGAACTACGTGATTCGAACCAGTCAGCGCGACCAGCTTCGCCAATACATGAAGGAGCAGGGCGTCGAGACCCTCGTGCACTGGGCCAAGCCGATGTGGTCGTATCCGGGACTCAAACTCCCTGATCCCAAGCTTCCGTACACCGAATCCGTATGCCGTGAGGTCATATCTCTGCCTATGAGCGCGGAGACCACGACTGAACACGTGCAGATCACCGTGCAGGTCATCACTGATTTCTTCGCGCGGAATTCACAAGAGAAGCCGTTAGCGGCCGGTACCAGGGACTAGGGCAGGGGACTCATGTCATTCAGGATCAGCGAACGGGCGAACAGGATCGTACAGGCAGAGATCCGTGCGATGTCGATCGAGTGTGAGAAGGTCGGTGGCATTAACTTTGCCCAGGGTGTTTGCGACACGGAAGTCCCTTTGGCAGTGCGCGAAGGCGCGCATGAGGCCATCGATAGCGGAGTCAACAGTTACACGCGCTACGACGGTTTAGCGGAACTGCGCATTGCTATCGCGGAAAAGCTCCGCCGGTTCAATGGTATCTCGGCCGATCCTGAGACGCAGATCACCGTCAGTGCAGGGTCCACAGGCTCGTTTTACTGCGCCTGTTTGGCTCTGCTGAACCCCGGCGACGAAGTCGTCCTATTCGAACCCTTTTACGGCTACCACTTGAATACTTTGCTGGCCGTGGAAGCTGTTCCTGCGTTTGTCACTATGTCGCCGCCGGATTGGTCTTTCGATATCAAGGACCTGGAACGGGCGATCTCACCGCGCACCCGGGCCATCATGATCAACACGCCGTGCAATCCTTCAGGCAAAGTTTTTTCTGAGGCGGAGTTGCGCGCCATCGCCGAGGTGGCGGAGCGGCACGACCTCATCGTCTTTACCGATGAGATCTACGAGTACATCCTTTACGACGGCCGCAAGCACATCAGTCCAGCATCCATTCCGGGCCTGGCAAAGCGCACGGTCACCATCTCCGGCTTTTCCAAGACGTTCAGCATCACGGGATGGCGTATCGGCTACAGCGTGGCTGACGAGAAGATCGCCCGTATGATCGGGTACTTGAACGACCTTATTTACGTCTGCGCTCCCGCACCACTGCAGATGGGAGTCGCAGCCGGCATCCGCGGGCTTGGCGCAGAGTTCTACGCCAAGATCGCAGGGGAATTCGCATCGAAACGCGACTTGTTTTGCGATGCGCTGGCAAGAAATGGTCTCACGCCGTACGTTCCGCAAGGCGCTTACTACGTGTTGGCAGATGTTTCAAGCTTGCCCGGCAAGAACAGCAAAGAGAAAGCGATGCATTTGCTTAGGCAGACGGGGATTGCGTCAGTGCCAGGAGACGCCTTCTTCAATAGCGATGCAGGAAAGAATCTTGTTCGCTTCTGTTTTGCTAAGACTCAGGCTGACGTCGATGAAGCTTGTGATCGCCTGGGAAGATTGAATGCGGCACATCCGAAGGATGAACTGACCGCAAAGGCCGCGCGCTAGGCTGGATTCTCTTGAGTTACGGTCCAGGTAGCCTTTTGGGCTGACGGTGCTGGCTCCCCCGTCCACGGGATGAAATACAACAGTGCGACGCCGAACAGGAAGCCTCCACCCAGCAACGAAGTGTGAATGGCCGAATTCATGAAATTCGGCACTTGCATCGCCATCGCAGTCACCACGAACCGCAGCGGAAGCTTTCGATGGCGGCAGACACTGTCCAGGATCCAAAACATCAACGCTGCGACTGCACACTCGATCAATACGCCGGTATAACCCAACTGCGCGAAACCGTCTGCCATGAAGTGTGCGTTCGGGTCAGTGCGAACTCCCCAAAAGTGCCAGCCCAACTCTTCCTTATAACTTACGCTGTATGGCGATGAGACGAACCAACTGACGCCGCGCACGTCTGCGAAGAACACCTTTGGATTGATGCTGAAGAAATCGAAGTACCACGTGGAAAGTACTCCGCTATTAAAGAATGGACGGTTCAATACCAGGTCGAAGAACAGGAATGAGATTGACTGGGAGCTTGTCTGCGAGCCGATCGGGATGATGAACGGCACGGTAAATGCCGCAATCGCGCCGCCAACCCATTTGAAGGCAAACCGCCTGCCCTCGTCACGGAACAGCTGATAGATGATCAGCAGCAGGATTGGTCCCACCAGGAATATCCTCTGTGCCCCTACTGCGAAAAAGAACATCATGCCAGCGGTTCCCAGTGCGAACAACCACCATCGCCGCCGCGAAAGAGCGATCGACATGATGGCCGGCATGATGATGAGCGGCGTCCAAGTCTGCGCGTATCCCGCGAATGTACTCGCGCCTGAGTCCATCAACGCGAACCGCTGGATGTAGATATCTTCCAGCGACACGATGCGTATGATGGATCCCAATTCGATCCACACTACCGCGTAGAAAAAAATGACCAGCAGGCTCAGCCCGCACCAGAATACGGTCGGCGATACATGAACGCGCGGAAGCTCGAGGTACGGAAGGTTATACGTCACCCCCAGGAGAGCCATCCCTGCAAGCATGACCAGCAGCATGCCCAGGATCTCAGGGAATGATTGTCTTGAGAATGCCGCGACAATCGCGGTCGGCAGAAACACCATCAGATAAACAGCCCACAAAAGCACCTGTGAGGGCCGCTTGATCGCTATGGGCATCACAAGAGACGGGCACAAGCCCAGCGCCCAGATGATCAAGCTTTCAAGGAAATTTCGGCTGAAGCTGGGATAGCTGGCGGCGGCGTACGCATCGATCGCGAAATCCCGATATGCGATGTCAGCTACCCACATGAGCAGCGCCACCGCAAGAACAAGCCACATCCGCTCTTTGGAACTCTTTTTCACTGGGGATTCAGTATCCAATCATACGCCCCGAGTAGTTGAGTCATTGAAACGCTCGAATTCATACTCTTTTGATATGCCGCTTTCGCATTCGCGCTCATTTGCTCGAGCCTTTGTTCTGAGCTTAGCGTCCTCTTGATCGCCTCGGCGATCGCACCTGAAGTCGCATCCTCCACTACTTCGCCGCATTGGTAGTTCTTC
>JADMIO011089332.1_pt1 | contig 54673 bp, 49 predicted proteins | sample 8958161 | NCBI WGS metagenome assembly JADMIO01 (sample SAMN16585339, study PRJNA669376) | soil metagenome | isolation source: Crop rotation soil | place: USA: Cullars Rotation, Alabama | collected 2011
CGCGACAACTTGTCCACGTGGAATTCTAAGCTTAGGATCCCAATGTGCTGGAAAGGCTTCTTCCTTGGCATTGAGATCACCCGTTTTTTCATACAACAATGCGTTAACCGATGCATATCTTGATGTATGGCTGCCCATGACATAGAAAAATATTTCCTGCTCCTTGATCTGTGTACCTCCTAATGTTGACTGACCGAAATTATTTTTTACCCATGTCAGTAATCCCCGTGCATGTGTTTCCCAATTCACATCGTATTGCGGATGTTCGAGCAGGTAACGGGCTGTCAGCATTGCATTGTATTGATTGAGATTGTTGTTATAACTTCCCTGGATACCGACGTCTTCGAAATACTGTGCCCATACATTGTTTTGCATCGGGTAGGTCATCATCCACGTCCATGCGGCATCGCGTGCAGTTTGATAGGCAGACACATTGCCCAGGCCGGCTGCGATCAATCCGTCAAACAGTGAAATAGGTCCGATCACGTTGGAGCAATAATCTTCAACAACAGAATTATTACTTGCTTTAACCCTGAAAGGCCACGGTGATTGTGATTGAGAACCGGTGCGTCTCTTCGCTGCCAGAACATTTGCACATTGTATCGCTGCATCGCGAAAACGCGTGTTGCCATCATACTTGTATAATTGTAACCAGCCATACCCCAGTTCACCGATCTTATCCGGTTCGAGATTACCAACACCATCCTGCGGCGCACCTCCATATGTTGTAGAACCTGCTTGTCCCTCCGAGTAAGGAACACTGGCCCAACTATCGCTTGCTGTTGTCATCCCATGATCAAGGTGCCAAAGCGCTACTGTTTCTGCTAATTGCATCACGCTTGAATTACCTGAATAGTTATAATACTTGGTCGCTGATTCGATCAGCATTCCGAACAGACCAGCGGGGTTATGTGGCCAATCAACCACCTGTTGTGTAGAAGGATTGAGATAGCTGCGGCTATAATAAGCCGGCTTGCCGGTTGATGGATCATTGGGCACTGTGTTTAATAAATAATTCCACGCTGCAGCAACCACAGTACCGTAACCATCTGTCGGGTTGGTAGTCCAGGATACTAACTTTCCGCTTGGATAAGCAAGGATGGTATGACCATTCAAACTTCCCAACGATGAAGCAAGACCTGCAGTAGTAAATGTGTTATCACCCGATGTAGAAGGATTTCCCCCGGAATTACCCGAGCGTACCTGGAAATGGTAAACAGTTCCCGGTGCGAGACTATACAAAGTCATCGAATGAGAAGTACCCATCGTTGAATCAACTAACGTAGAAATGCCATAGGTAGTTGTTGTTCCGAAATTCACCTGCGAATTTCCGGGGAGACTGGTGTTCCAGTTTACAACTACAGACTTTTCAGTGATTGAATTGACAGCGATGCCGGAGATAATTTGCTGAGCATTTGTATCAGCAGCTAATACGATTGCAAACGCTATAAGAGCGGAGTGCGGTAGAGGTTTTTTCATATTGGACTTGATTAAAGATCCTATCGAACACGAACTTCTGTCTACCAAATTCTATACCACTAATAGTTTATAACTGCGATTGCTATATATGCCATTTGAAAAAAATAATAAAAACTTTACACGTTACGTCACAAAAAAAGATACCACTTACTCAAATTATCTGTCATTGACTCAACGACATAAACATACTACGGGCACTATTTTATCTTTATTAAAAAAAGGATCACATGAGGAAATTGTTTTTGTTGGTTTTAATTGCCACCTGCTCACTATTTACAGCGTGCAATAATTTTTCACCGGAAAAAAATTTCGATACGGCTGTACTGGGTTGCAATATGCTGTATGGATTTGCTTCCGACGGTTTTCAACATGAATTGGAGAGCCCTTCCGTGCGGATGATAAATGGAGATAAAGACAAATTCGCTCCAATGAAACGGAAAGAAGTGCTGAATGATAAGATTGAAATTATTACCGATCATTTCAACCGCCTCAAACAATTAAAAGAAACTTCGGACAACCGGGAAATACTGGCGGCGTCCCGTGCATTGCATGAGTATGTTTTGCCCGTTTATGAGAACGAATACCGCGAACTTGCCCGTTTGTATGATGATGGTGCTTCTGATGAAGTGATCCATGGATATGCCCGGTCAATTCACGATAAATATTACTTATCCTATACACAATTATATGATAAGCTGATCGCTGCCGGTAAAGTGTATGCGGCAAAACATCATATCAATGTAACATGGGATGTGCAAATGTCGCCGCAATAAATGTTTATTCGTTACCAGCGCTCACTTTACGAAATTATTTGCCTGGTTTAGTCCGCCTTCGATAGATACAGGTGATAGCAAAAGCAACACCGCTGAATGCAAGCGCTTCAAACACGCTGGTAAGTTCATTGCCTTTATCCATGTTGGGGTAATCGATCGCCCGGGGTATATGTAATAAGATTACCCATAGAAAAAGCATGATGCCGAGCAACAGGCTTATTAACCTGGTCATGATTTTAAAAAGAATGCATACACCCGAACCGATCAATGCTACTGCGCCGAAATAAGTCCAGAACAGGTGCGCCGGTATCCACGAAGGGACCAACGTGACGACAAATGCTGTATACTTAAAATGAGAAATACCAAATACAATAAGCATTACCGAAAAGAAAATTCTTCCGATCGTCAACCAGACTCTGTCTGCGGATGATGGCAGATTCCTGCTAAATGAAACGGCAACGATAAATGCGCCGCCCGATAACGCAAGCTCTTTTAAGGGGTTGATCCATGTGCCCAGTTCGAACTTTCCGCCGCCTTTGGTCAATAACATTAATTGATCATCCAAATGGAAACAGGCAAATAATAAGAAAAATAAAATACCCAGGCCAACGGCTACTGCCTTTGACCGGTTGCTGATGATAATAAACAGCCCGGCAAGTATAAAGACGGAACCTGCTATGTAGGCCCATGTCGATTGAACCGGGGACGGGGCGTGCCATAACAAAGGAAGAATTACCGGTCTGAATTCTCCATAAATAAATTGCTGAACACCGATACCAGCAACCCCGACACCATAAGAGACGCGGGCAATACGAACAAGATTTATCATAGCTGTAGCTGGTTTTGGTTTGAAACAATATTGAATGCAGGCAGCAAAATTTTTCCCCGGCTAAAATATTAATTAAATATCATCATCGTGTCCTGGTGCTATAGTATTTACCCTTTGGCACAATAATTATTCATAAACAAAAAACAGGTCATGAAACATAAAACCAGCCCGATACGGGATAAAGAAGAAATCAAACAAAATCCTGATCATAAAATAGACCAGGACTTTGAAGGATATCCGCATGGACCCGCAAAAAAAGAAACAATCAAACCCCGTACAAAACAACAACACGATACAGCTGACACTGACAATAAGGATGGCGAAAAGAGAATTTATCGAAGTGATGAAACAGATGAACAGGATTCTGATGGCTCAGCGAATGCATTTGAAGATAAGTGAAGGGGTTCATGCAGACGCCAAGATCCGCGAAGAAAGATTTTAGTTTTTGTCTTTTATTCCTACAATAAAAATTAGTGGAAATGGCAGTATTCGGACAATCTGCGTGTTTGAGCGAATACTTAGGGCCTGCACGTGAAACCAGATGTTAATGATCATCGCGTGTAGAAAACAAAAAAATTAAATATTGCCGCTGGCAAAATCTTTGTATCAATTACAGGGTGTGCGGTGAGGTATTATTTACACACCCAATCTTCAAACAAAACAGACAACTATGAAAAAGATGAATGTGATTCGGATCTCAATTTTTCTTGCAGCTGTTATCGGCTCGACTTCCTTATTTGCCCAGGATAGTAAAGCCAGGAAGTTGATCTCCGACTGTAACGTTGCTAAATCGGAATTCATTAAAACCGACGCATTGATGAAAAATTTATTTGATCATTCCGCCGGATACGTCATATTTCCGAATGTCGGTAAAGGTGCTATTGGAATTGGAGGTGCGGCAGGTAATGGTATCGTCTTTCAAAATGGAAGAGCGGTAGGTAGTGCCAAGATGAAACAGGTAAGTGTAGGTTTTCAGTTTGGTGGACAAGCGTATCGTGAAGTAATCTTTTTTGAAAATGCCGGGGCATTAGATCGCTTTAAACAGGATAATTTTGAATTTGCTGCCCAGGCTTCAGCAGTGGCTGTAACTAAAGGTGCTTCTGTAAATGTAAAATACCGAGAAGGTGTAATGGTATTTACACAAAAGAAAGGTGGACTTATGTATGAGGCTTCAGTCGGCGGACAGAAATTTGATTTCTCACCGTTTTAAACGAATAGATAAGTGGGAGAGAAAGGAAAGTCTGTTATCCGTAATGTCCAGATCACTCTTTATTTTTATTTTCCTTTTTCTCCTTTTCTTTCATAAAGGATTTCAGTGATCTCCTGACTTGCGCAATCAGTTTGTGCAGGTCTTTTTCATGACGGTCGAGTATTTTTTGAGTAGTAGTGGCGGTCTTATCGAAATAGCGATTGGCCTTATGCAGGTGCATATTAAATTGTCCCGCCTCTTCATCCAGTCGTTTCAATAAATCCCAAAGTGTTTCTTTCTTTTTCATGTTCTCTTTTTAGCGAATCAAATTTTAAGCCGGCGGAATAGGTGAACCTCTTAAAAAGGTGTCACCTATTCTGTGAATTTTTTTCCCCAGTTCTTAGTCATTCCTTCTTCGCATGATCTAAAAATTTTATGCCACAAGTTTTACACGGCGTGTAAATTAAAATTTTTTATTCTGCTCGTATTTATACGGTTTCAAATTTCAAAAATATAATTACATTCATTATGAAAATCTTTTTTCCCCACAACAAAACGCATTCACATGAAAAAAACCATTTACCAGACCGGTATTGCAGTTTTGCTTGCTGCTACGTTAGTCAACTGTAACAAATCTGCTAAAGAACAAGTCAGCACGGGTTCATTGACCAGTGATGAAACAACTCTTGTAAAGGCTGCCGGCTTCAACAGCAACTGGGCCGAGAAAACACAAGACGGTAATTACCTGATTGAAGGCGACATCCTGCTAAATAAAAGTCAGCTGCAGGAATTGGCCGGTGTCGGTTCACCTACAGAACTGATCGTTGCCAATGAAGAACATTATCGCACTACGAATGTAGTGAGCTTGCCCGGTTCGGGTGTCCGCACTATCACCGTACGACTGGGCTCAGGTTTCCCTTCTTATTACTCCACGGGTCTTGACCAGGCATTAGCCCGTTACAACGCTTTAAATCTTAGGATCCACTTTCAACGTGTAACATCCGGTGGCGACATTGTTATCTCTGGTCGCAACCTCGGCACTTCCGGTGGCGGATGTATTCTTGGTCAGTCAGCCGGATTTCCGTCATCGAATGGCAATCCCGCGAGTGGCTTTACTCTTAGCACCAGCAGTTGTGCTACCAGTTACCTTAACACAGCAAACAGGGTAGATGAAGTGATCGCGCATGAAATGGGTCATTGCATCGGTTTCCGTCATACTGATTATATGAACAGATCAAGTTGTGGTCAAAATGCCAATGAAGGTACTGCCGGAGTAGGGGCTATTCATATTCCTAACACACCTACTACCGTTACCGGCAGTTATAATTCCTGGATGATGGCTTGTACCAACAACAACCCGGCATTCAGCTCGGCTGATAATACGGCGTTGAACTATGTTTATTAAAATACAGCAACACACTATAAAAATCCCTTTCATACCGGAAGGGATTTTTATTTACAATACTTATATCAGTAATTTTAAGTTTGCCATTCTATCCTTACAGAAACGTACATGTTGAATCTTCTCTTTTCGTGGAAAAAAAATGTCTCCAGGCTTATTACTATCCTGTCATTCTTGTTAATGCATTGCTGTGTAACTGCCCAGCAACGTTACGGGCAACATCTGCTGTTTAATAAAATTGCAGACACGATCAGCCAGCCTTTCAATACAGCGAGACCCTACTATATTGGTGTATGGGAAAAAAATATACCAGCGTCTGTTAAACGTATCCGCCAGTTGGATGAAAACACTGCGATTATCGAAGTGACCAGTCAACCTGCACTTGATTCATTAAGGCAGCAAATAAGAATAGCCGCTGCAAACGATCGGTGGAAGTATTCACCCTATGCAGAGCGAATGATACAAAATGATAACACAGAGCAACAACAATATATATTATGTGCATCGGATATTTATTCATTGCTCAATATTTTAAAAAGCTATAAAAGCCAGCTGGCAATTGTTGCAGTCGATGAACCATCAAATACTGTATTGGTAAAAACTACGCCGGCAGTGTTAACAGCAAAGCTGCTTTCTTTAAAGGAAATAATATTTGCAGATCTGCGTGCCGGGCCACGATCGGAGATCAGCATCATCGGTTACAACAGGAGTTTTCACGGAATAAATGCAGTGGATTATTCTATCCCCGGTGCAAATGGGAAAAATATTGTAGCCGGTGTAAAAGAGCAAAAAATGGAAGAAGCAGATCTTGATCTGTATAAGAGAGTGCTTATCTCCCCAATCGCTTCTGCAAATGTCTCGAATCATGCCACCGTCATCTCATCAATCATCGGTGGTGCCGGTAATAGTTTTTACGATGGGAGGGGGATAGCTTATGCATGTACGTTTTTCCCGAGCACATTTTCCAACCTGTTTGCCGACGATGCAACAATATTAAATGCCAATAAAGTTTTTGTGCAAAATCATTCGTATGGTACGGTCGTGCAACAGTTTTACGGAGCAGAAGCAGTTAGCTATGATATGCAGGCATGGCAAAATAAAAATATTGTCGCTGTCTTCTCATCAGGTAATTCCGGAAATACTGCCGCTACAGATGGTCAATATGCGTCTGTAACAGGCTATGCGAATCTTACCGGCAATTTTAAGATGGCGAAAAATATAATTACGGTCGGAGCGATAGATAATAAAGGGATCGTTGCGCCGGAAAGCTCAGCCGGTCCTTTATATGACGGAAGAATAGCACCGCAACTGGTAGCATTAGGGCCCGGCGGCACTTCGGATGCTGCTGCAGTTGTCACGGGTACGATAGCAGTAATGCAGCAGGTGTTCAGTGACAGCAACAACCAGTCGTTGCCGGTGTCATCATTGATCAAAGCTGTCTTATATAATACTGCCGAAGATATTTACCGCGCAGGTATCGACTACAAAACAGGATATGGGTTGCTGAATAGTTTCGCTGCTATCAAATCCATTCAACAGAAGGAATTCGATAGCGGATCGCTCATGCAGGGTCAACAGTGGATAAAAACAATTTCGCTTCCTGCTAACATAGCGCAATTGAAAGTTACCCTTGCATGGACGGACAGCGCTGCTACCGTCAATAATAATAAAGCATTAATCAACGACCTCGACCTGCAAGTGATGCAAGTCAGCAATAGCACCGTTTTTCGTCCATGGGTGCTAAGTACTGCTGCTGATGCAGATTCATTGGGAAAACTGCCATCACGAAAAAGAGATTCACTGAATACCGCAGAACAGGTTAGCATCCTGTTGCCAGCAGCAGGTAACTACCAGCTAAAGGTAACGGGCACGTCAATCATTAATTCGCCGGTATCGTTTAACATCGCTTATCATGCCGATACGTTGAACACTTTTCATTTTACCAGTCCGCAACATACTTCTGATGTAAACAGGCAGGAAAATCCCGATCTCGATGTCCGGTGGAAAACATTTGTTGCGGACACGAATCAAACAGGTAATTTATACATTAGTTATGATAGCGGATTGAACTGGCAATTGGTTAAAGGCGGTCAGAAACTTTATACGAACTATTTGCAATGGCCAATAAAGGATACCAGCAGCAGGGCGGTATTTAAAATGGAAACAAGCTTTGGGGATTTTCTATCGAAGGAATTTGTGATCACCAATGTGACCCGTGTCAATGTTGATTTTTTGTGTGATGACTCAATGCGTCTTTCCTGGCAAAAACATATTTACGCAGGCAGTTACAACATATATACGCTAACCGATAGTGCCTACTTAAAAAAGATAGTGAGTGTTGTCGATACGTTTATCGTTCTTAAGCGTGGGCAATACCCCTGGTTTGTGTATGCGGTAGAGCCTGTACTGAATAATAATTTACCAGCAGCAAGAAGCGTGGCTATCGATATAAGAGCGTCAGGTGTAAATTGTTTTTATAAGACGCTTTACTACAACTTACCCGGGCCCGGAAAACTTGAGCTTGTATTGGAACTAAGTACAACGGGTTATGTGGATAGTATCATTTTTGAAAGGGTAACAGCAAATGGACAACTGTTACAAACAGTTGGCAAAACAGTAGTAAATAACAATAGCACTATCTACTCCCAATTAACCGATGATGTGCCCCCGGGTACAAGTTACTGGAGAGCGGCGATAAAATTGAAAAATGGATCTATCGTTTATACCGATATCATTTCCATGATTACTTCAGGCAAAAAGTATATCCTGTTTTATCCCAACCCGGTGGATCGAAACAGTACACTGGCGTACCTGTTGCAACAAAATCTGCCAACGGACAGCAAGCTGCAATTGTTTGATATCAGCGGGCGTTTCTTGAGAAGCTATTCAGAAATTCCTAATAGTGTTAATTTAAAAACTTTTTCGGCAGGTGTGATCATTTATAAACTGTATAGCAGGGATAACCGGTTGTTGGAAACCGGTAAGCTGATTATCAGGTAGACTGCAGTTCATCAAGCCATTCTTTCAACTCATGTAAATAGTTCCAGCCTCAGCGATACAGCATCTATTTTGTGTTGGATTAAAAACTGTTTACATGCAAAAGAGATTTTATTGCTTCGTTGTTGTGATCATCCTTGGATTAACAGTGTCGGCCCAGCACCCATTCAAACATTGGACCGATGCCATGGACGCCAGGTATGATATGACTAAACCCATCGTAAATTATTTACTTACCATTGACACATCCGGCTTTTCTTCATTCACTGTTGAAATGAAGATTAAGCATGCTGCAGATACTTTTCATATTGCGATGGTGGCCCACCCGGAATATGATGACCGATATTGGAAATATGTCAATGATCTTTCTGTTAAAACAGATACGGGTCCCGGGAAAATAATCCGCGAGGATAGTGCTTTATGGAAAGTTATTTGCCACGGTGATGACGTCGTCATTCATTATAAAGTAGTCTTGCCTGCTACAGCGGGAATACGATCGTCATGGAAAGCCTATATGACTTCCACGGGCGGTCTGATTGGTGGTCCGCACTCATTTATGTACATCGTCGGATCGACATTAATGCCTTCTTATGTTTCTTTGCAAATACCATCAGGCTGGCAAATTGTTACCGGTTTGCAACCGACCTCTGATCCGAAAACATTTTTTGCGCCATCAACAGCAATACTGATCGATGACCCGATTTTTATTGGAAAATTCAGTCGATGGAATTTTACAATAGCCGGAACACCGCATTGTATTACTTATTGGCCATTGACACCGGTAAAAGTTTTTGATAGTGCAATGCTTCTTCGTTCCATTGAAAAAATAGTGGAGCAAGCTGCTTTACTGTTTGGCCGGTTACCCTACCGCGAATATTATTTTATGCTGCAGGATGGGGCGGTAGGTTCACTTGAACATAATAACTCGGTGACTGTCGGTGCTCCGTCTGACCAGCTTATGGATGATATGACAGGCATACTTTCCGAGATCGCTCATGAATATTTTCATACATGGAACCTGGTCCGGATAAGACCGATGGAATATGGTGATGTCAGTTATCAAACACCACCGTTATCAAAAGGACTATGGTTCAGTGAAGGGCTCACCATATTTTATGCTGATCTTTTACTAAGAAGGGCGGGGCTTCGTGTCTTTGATTCTACCCGGTTAAATCACCTGGAGACATTGATCCGCCGTTATTCGGCGAGCCCGGTATATACAAAATACACAGCGGAAAAAATCAGTCTCGCATCTTATGGGCCTACCGGTATGTTGGGCGATTATTCAGGCAGCACACACTTGCAGGGCGAAGTATTGGGAACGATGCTTGATCTTGTCATTCGTCATTCAACGGATGGAAAACGATCGATGGACGATGTAATGAGAAAGATGCTTCAGCATTTCAGTGGTGAAAAGGGATTCGTTTCGAAAGACATAGAACAAGCCGTAAGCAGGGTATGCGGATGTAACGTGCATACGTTTTTCCAGGATTATGTTTATGGCAATAAGGCGATCGATTTTAACAAATACCTTACGTTGATAGGTCTTCGTTATACGATGGAATGGAAGGATGTATTGGATAGTGATAACAAAATACCCGATCTGCGCGTATTCACTTACCAGGTGCCCGGTGAAACGGCTTTACGTATCGGCATTACCAATCCGGCAAGCGCCTGGGGAAAAGCTGGTATTCATACCGGCGATATCATAAGAGCGATAAACGGGAAACCATTAGTATCACAAAGAGAATTCAGGCCCTTATTAAGAAATGTAAAGATTGGCGATAATATCGTAGTAGATGTGGAAAGACCAACAGGGAACAGGAAAATAAATGTTTTGATAGCAGGATATCAGCAGCCGGTCGTTCGTTTGATACCGCTTGATAAAATAACGGAGAAGCAACAAACGCTTTACGAACAATGGCTTCATGGATAACCCGCTCCGAAATTCGAAGTATGCCGGCGTGTTAAACATTTTCAATTTTCAAACTTTGCTTTCCGGATTTCATTTTATTTCTCTCAATTTTATTAACTTGAGCATCTACTTGAAATGCGCTACCATGAAAAGAGTTTGTTTATCCCTGTTTTTATTTCTCGCTCTACGCGGCATATCGCAGCAGTTGAGCCAGGTGAATTTTTCTGATGGATCAATGTTTTCATCCTTTTCTTTTATTACCGATCAAAAAGTAGTGATCCGTATATCCATCGACGGAAAGATGATAGAGTGGGGAACTGATCCCGGCGTTGGACGCTATAATTATTATACGGGTAAGCTACAGCCTTTTATGGGAAGAGTAGATTATTACTCCGCAACAGAATATGATTCGTTATTGAGAGGAAAGGTAAAAAGTATCGGCACCTGTTCATTCACGTATTACGGTTCATCCGAGCCGGAAACAAAAAGAGGGAAACTAAAAACAATCGGGAAAGCGCAACTCGACTATTTCAGTTATGAAAGCGTGGATAATAAAGGAAAATTGAAATCAGTAGATTATACGCCATTGGATTATTATTCTTCATTTGAAAACGAAGCGTTCAAAGGGAAACTAAAGACGGTAGGGAACACAGCGTTGACATGGTATTCTTCATTTGATGATAAAATGATCCGTGGAAAAATTAAGAGCATTGGTAATTTCAATTACACATGGTACTCCTCTCATGATATCAATGGATATGGAGGATTAAAATCGGGATCTCAGACACAACTGGTAAATGGGATCACGTATATTATACGGTAAGTTTAGCACATATTAAATACAAGAGGCAACTAGTGATTAGTTGCCTCTTGTCATTATCAATATACCCTGGTTGATGTTGACAAAAATCCACAGCTGAGTATTATGCGTCTGCTCTTTCCCTTCCTCCACGAAGCAATGCTACCAGCAATAAGACAAAGACAGCGCCTCCGACAATCCATACCCAGGGCTGAGCGTACCAATTATTGCCTTTATCTGTATTAATATCCACCTTAACATCGGCTGATTTTTCCTGTGCAAAACAGATGAGGCTGAAAAAAGATCCGGCAATTGCGAATACAATCCGGGCCATAGTGTTGCTAATGGTCTTCATAAATAAAAATTTTTAGTTATTTACTATTTATACCAAAAGCATGCCCGTACAATCACATGACAGGGGGTTTATATGCCACATAGAAAGCACACTTTATTTTAAGACCTTTTGCCGGGAAGACGGAAAGACGCAAAGAAATATTTTACCACAGCTGTCCTTTACACTTTATTTTTTTCCGGAAATATGCTTTGCGATCAATTGTGCATCCCTGGCAATTTCCTGGATCTGCCCCGTTGGTGAAATATAAAAGCCGCAGAAATACAAACCGTCTTCACCAAAATATTTTTGTTTGGTCGCCGGCGATTTTAAATCATCAAACCTGTGATTACCGACGCGAATGAAATCTGCATAATCCCGGTAATATCCGATAGCTGCAATGATAGCATCAAAATTTTCCTGTGTACCATCAGTAAAATAAACAGTGTTGCCTTCAATATGATCGATGCCGGGGAATATCCGGATATGTTTACGGCGGATATGTTTAACTGTACCTATATCAAGAACCGGGACACTACCTTCCCTGCGAATTTGTTCAAATGGTCCGTACGGCAATTTTTTTAATCCGAGTTTACTGATATTACCCATGGCTAATCTTAACAGCGGTGCATTGATCGTATCGGCTAATCGTGGTGGAAGTTTACTCATCAGCTGGCTCAACTCAAGGATAGGGACGCCTAACAGATCGCGTGGTATAATATTAACCGCGGACCGGACGGACATTGACGGTTTCGCACCTTGTTCATAGAGATCGATAGCGATCTCGCAGGCAGAATTGCCAAAGCCTGCTACCAACACATTTTGCTCCTTAAATTCTTTACCCGCCCTGTATTGTGCACTGTGAATGACCTTACCCGGAAAAGTTTCCATTCCAGGAAAATGAACAGTCTTTGGTTTGCTGAAAGCGCCTGTTGCAATCACCACATAGTTGGATTGAATAGTGCCGTTTGTTGTTTCCGTGATCCACCCATTGGCTGTTTTATTTACCGATAGCGCTTCAGTATTAAAAAGCGGCTGAATATTAAATTCATTTTTATAACCTTCAAGATAGTCTACTACTTCCTGCCGTGCAGGATACCGCGGGATTTTATTGTCAAATTTTTTAAAGGGAAGATTGGAGATGCGTTTGTTGGTATGCAGGTGCAGGCGGTCGTAATGATTCCGCCACGGCATTGCTACATGTGGATGTTTTTCGATAATGATGTATTCAATGCCTCGCTTTTGCAAGGATGCGGCAGCAGCCAACCCTGAAATGCTCGCGCCGATAATTAGTATTTCTGTTTGCTGGCTAATCATATGTTTATTCAGTGATTAAATATAACACTCTTATGATTTTTAATTTTTAAACATACAACAATGCCGCCCATGGCAAAACATCCGGGTTGTGTCTGGTATCAACATTGCTGCCTGACCCCTGATATAATATTTGTCCATGATAAATTACATACTATGGCATTGCATAAAGGAAAACCATCGGGGATCAATAAACCGGCAATAACCGGAACAGGAGTTCCTTCGGATTTCAGTCCCGAGAAACAAAAAATAAATAATCAAATGACAAGGAAGTATACCAAGGATGACGAAGGTCTCGCCGACGGTATTAAAACAAAGCACCCGAACAGGAATGTTGATAAAAGAAACGGGAGCAATGCAGGAGGTTATAAAGGTTAGCGATTATGGTAAAAGATAATTTCTACCTGGACATGGGCTGATGCATGATCAGTTTATTGATGAGCTGTGCGACAGACGATGGAGTTTGCGCTTCTACGAGGTAACTATGCAATAGTGTTCCCGTTGTCCAGGTATTGCTCCCGTTGGCGGCTACAATAATTTGACCTTTTTCCACAGTATACCAGGGTTCGTATCCCTTGACGGCTACCAATACAGCCGTTTCATCCCAACTCATTCGTCCGGCACTGTCTTCTTTAGCTAATGGGATGCAGATGCGAAAAACATCTTTTACCGGGCTGTTTTGAATGGCATCGTTATGTATTAACGGTAAACCCGTTTTTATTTTCAATCCTATTTCTGCACCACTGAATACAACCGGTGTGGGCCAGTTATCAAAAACAAACTGCGAAGCTTCGGCATCGATGCGGATATTAAATTCACTGCCCGAGGGAAACCGGCCGCCCATGCAAACGAATTGCCTGACTTTTCGTTTCACTAATTCTTTTCCACCGAGCTTCGAATATCTGTCCGGCAATGACTGCAGCAGGTAGGACAGGTTCGTCAAAAATCCAGTAGTAATAATCGTTATACTTTTATCAGGTTGCGATGCAAGTATTTTTCTATACACATCCACTGCGTTCGCTGCCTGGTCATTACTTTTTATTGCATGCGGGTATTTTGTAAGTAATGTATCGGTCCAATGTTGAAAATCTTTTAGCTCAGATGCTTTTTCCTTTGGCACACCAATTAAAATGCCCGGTCTTTTAAAGTACGTATTGAATACGCTGAATATACCGGCTACATCTTTATACTTTGTGCTGGCTACGGTAGCGAGTATCTTAATATAACCGCTGTCGGCAAATGCATGCAACATAGTAATGGCACCGACATCATCGTAGTCGGGTCCCATATCACTATCGAAGATGACGGGTATGGGCTCTGTCTTGTGCTGGGCCCTGACCGGTATAACATAGCCAGCCAACAGGCAACACGTGAAAAGTATTTTATAAAACATAACTATTGAAGATAAACCCTATAAGGTTTAAAAGATTATTAAAGGGTAAATCCTGCCGAAAACCTTATCGGTTTTTTGTGTATGCCTTCTTCCCTGATTTTTCAGCAGCTTTATTTAAACCATCAACCCCATTGCGCCGGTTCGGATGCAGTTTCAAATCCTGTTCAAACGCTTCATAAGCCAACCCGGGGCTGTTCATCTCCAGTAACATTTCTCCCAATAATTCACGGGCGGGAATAACAGCTCCGGGCGTGACGGGATGCTTTTCTGTAGCATCTTCCATGTCTGCGGCTGTATGCATCAGCTCAAGCGCTTTACCCTTATTACCTTGTTTAAATTGGATCCATGCGTCGCCAGCATTGATCTGAACGGCGACCTGTGCGGCTTCCAGTGTCTTATTTTTATCTTTACTCAACACATTATAAAGTGATCTTATAATAGCTAACTCTTTTTGTGCTGAATCAATTTTATTGGTGTGTACATAGCCAAGCGATCTGGCAAAATGAAAAATAGCTTTCTGCCACGGAAATTTTTCCCATGGAATATTAGCAACCGGCAATTGCAGGTCAGCAGCTTCGTTCCATTGTTTTCTTTCCAATGCATAACGGGCGGGAATGGCGGCAAATGCGTAGGCAACTTTAAAATTCACGGGTGATACTTCGTTGATTGTTTTTAAATAGGCGAGTTGTTGTTTGGCATTGGCATCGTCGTTCTTCTGCAGGTAAGCGTAAATGAGATAATCCAGGGAATGTAATTCTTCATCCCAATGACCTTTCAGTTTTGCCTGCTGTGCATAACATCGCGCTGACGAGGCCGCCTGGATATTTGATTGTATGCATTCATCCCATAATCCGAGCCGCGTAAAGATATGTGAAGGCATATGCTGTGCATGCGCAGATGAAGGCGCGATGCTTGCATATTTTCGTGCCGCGGGCAATGCGAGCTCAGCCAATTCAGGATAGTCGCAATTGTGAATGATATAATGTGCAATACCCGGATGCAGGGGTTCTTTCTGAAAGATCGGGTTTAATAAGGCAAAAGCTTTTCTTTGATTGGCATATGTTTTATCTGCGGGATCAGCAGCAGCATTTAGCGCCAAAGCATAAAATACCGCAGCTTCGCTATCATCCGGATATGTTTTGTATACGACTTCCATCGCTTTTTCAAATTTCATTACGCGGGTGCGATGGTCCAGTTGATCAGCCTGGGTATAGAACTGGCCAATAGCCTCGATATAATCTGATTCTCTCTTCGTTTTATCTTTTATTGATCGTGCAATTTCGATGGCTGTCATTCCCTTTTTCAATTCATCGGGTGCAGGCGGCGCCCATAGCTGGTGAAAATTGCTCATTGCTACACCCCAATAAGCCATTGCACAACCAGGATCTTTATCGATGATCTTAGCAAACATCTTTTCTGATTCATCGTATTCAAATGAGTAAAGCAAGGCAATACCCGTATTAAAATCCTTACGTAGCTCTGACGGAATAGACGCACTGAAAGAAACAGTGCCATATTTTTCTCCGTCCGGCGGGCCACAGGAAACAATATCGCCCCTTTTAAGATCTAATGAGCTCATCGCTGCAGTTTCCGGTTGGGGTTTACTTTTGCATGAATAGAGGACAAAACATAAACCTGCAAAAACCAAACAAAGATCTTTTCGCATAGCAAAGGTTTTAATCAAATTTAATTAATTGCTGCGAGGGGAAGCCGGTATCATTTTCGGTCGGACCGGGCCGTCTGCCCGAAAATATTATCTCCAGAATAATTCTGTGTACGCCCTATCGATGAGGAACGTAATAATGGCGCCGGCGATTGCTGCACAAAGCGGCCACATAAAATAATAAAAAAATGGCCGGATATACCAGCGGGACAGGGTTATACTTTTTTCTGATGAATATGTGGTGGGTAATACAGCATCGTTATAGACAGGGGGAACTATTGCAGGTTCATTATTTTTCGGTGTTGGTTCGACAGCAGTTGTTACGTTAACCCATTTGGGTGCAGTACTACTAATCATTGCTTCTGCTTCTTCAAAGCTGCCTGCGGTAGCTACCACGGGATTAAGGGATGTAACAATCTTTTTTGACTTGTTGGGTAAAATGATGATTTTCTTTTTTACTAACGTTTCTTTTGCCAATTCAGATAAGCCGATGGACAATTGTCCGCGAAACGCATCCCTGTTCCATTTAATCTGGTTGGATGTTTTGTGTTCCTGGAAGATAACTTCGCAAGCAGTTTTTAATTCCGGTGTCATAACAGAAGGTTCACAGGCTTTCAAAAAGATAAATGACTTTCACCAGGGGCAGGAAGCCGAAATTAAATACAATTCTTAAATAATATGGGAGAGAGGATTTATTTTTTTCATAACTGCATGGCGAACATCCTAACCCGGCGATTTTAAAGTTTCGCTTACAAAAGAAAAATCCTTAACGACCGATAAATGAAAAACCGGCATAAAGGTCTCCAGCCACGAAAAAATTGATTTGCCGGTTAAATGTGGAGATAGTTACCCCTTTGTGATTTTATAATCATCGTTTTATGCACATTTTAAGCGCAGGAAACTGGCACAATTTTTTGAGCTAAGAAAGAACCGCGTTCATCTCTCTACGTTTTGCATTTACGTCTGGTAAAAATCAATTTAGAATGGATGTTATTTGTTTTTCGCATTTGCGATGGAATTTTGTATATCAACGGCCGCAGCATATTCTAAGCCGCCTTGCAAAACATTACAGGGTTTTTTGCATGGAAGAACCTGTTTTTCATGAGGGCACATCTTATCTCGATACCGCCTTAAGTACTGAAGGAGTCTGGATCGTTGTACCTCATCTTCAATCAGGTTTAGATGAATCCGCAACGATAAAGGAACAGCAACGCTTATTGCAGGAATTACTGGTCAACTCAAAGATCACCGAATACATCTTGTGGTATTATACACCAATGGCTTTATCATTCAGTGATAATTTATCACCTGTACTGACTATTTATGATTGTATGGATGAACTGTCGGCATTTAAAAATGCGCCGGCCGCATTGAGAGATAAAGAAGCTGAATTGATGAGGAAAGCCGATCTTGTTTTTACCGGTGGTTATAGCCTTTATGAAGCTAAGAAAGGTTCGCACAAAAGTATTTATGCCTTTCCGAGCAGCATTGATAAAAAACATTTTTTAAAAGCACGTTCCCTTGATATGGATATGCCGGACCAGTTTGGTATTGCACGTCCGCGGATCGGATTTTTTGGCGTGATCGATGAAAGAATGGATCTGTCGTTACTTGAAAAAATGGCGTCATTGAAACCGGGATGGAATTTTATCCTGATTGGCCCGGTGGTAAAGATAGATCCGGCGACGTTGCCACAGTTATCCAATATTTATTACCTGGGAAGCAAAAAATATGATGAGTTACCTGATTATCTGGGCGGCTGGAACGTAGCGATGATGCCTTTCGCATTAAATGAGTCAACCCGTTTTATTAGTCCGACAAAAACACCCGAATATCTCGCTGGCGGGGTTCCCGTAGTATCTACAGCGATCAATGATGTCGTAAAGCCTTATGGAGACGAAGGATTGGTTTACATCGCTCATTCAGCGGAAGAGTTCGTGGAATCGATACAGGCAGCCATTGATATAAAGGATAAAGAAATATGGCTTGCCAAAGTAGATACTTTTCTCCGGGACAATTCATGGGATGAAACGGTTAAGGCAATGATAGAACATATCAATGATAAACTGCAGTTAAAGAATAATTCACTTAAAAATACGAATGCCTATGTTTGATTATTTAATAGTAGGAGCCGGATTTGCTGGAGCAGTGATGGCTGAGCGCCTGGCCCGTATCGCCGGGAAAAAAGTGCTGATCATAGATAAACGCAACCATATCGGCGGCAATACCTATGATCATTATAATGAAGAAGGCTTATTAGTACACCGGTATGGTCCGCATATTTTTCATACCAATTCAAGGGAAATATACGATTACCTCGGGCAATTCACTGAGTGGAGACCTTATGAACATCGTGTCCTCGCCAGTGTCGATGGATTGCTTGTTCCTATCCCCATCAACCTGAATACAATTAACCAGCTATATGGTTTACAACTTTGCTCGAATGAAGTCGAGTCTTTTCTAAAGTCAAAAGCAGAAGAGAAGGCACAGGTGTTGACATCAGAAGATGTAGTGGTCAGTAAAGTCGGGCGCGAGCTATATGAAAAATTTTTCAAAGGGTATACACGCAAGCAATGGGACCTTGATCCGTCAGAACTGGATGCATCGGTGGCCGCACGCATTCCTGTACGAAGTAATCGCGATGACCGGTACTTTACCGACACCTACCAGGGAATGCCGCAGGAAGGTTATACAAAAATGTTTGAAAAAATGTTGTCGCATCCCAATATTAAAATCATGCTGAATACCGATTATAAAGAGATAGAAGATGCGATAGCGTATCGCGAGATGATTTATACCGGTCCTATTGATTATTATTTTGACTATTGCTATGGAAAGTTGCCTTATCGTTCCCTTGAATTTAAATTCAAAACGTATGAGAAGGAAACAGCGCAACCTACCGGTACGGTGAATTATCCGAATGAACATCCTTACACAAGATCTACCGAGTTCAAATATCTGACAGGTCAGCAACATGCTAAAACGACGGTAGTGTATGAATATCCTCTGGCAGAAGGCGATCCTTATTACCCGGTACCGAGGGCAGAGAACACCGAGACCTATAAAAAATACCAGAAGCTTGCAGCGCAGGTAAAAGGTGTGCACTTCACAGGCAGGCTGGCAACTTATAAATATTATAACATGGACCAGGTAGTGGCCCAATCGTTAACGCTGTTTAAGAAAATAGTGTCTGCACAGGAAATTGTTTCATCGCAGGAAAACGGGAAGCATGTCAACGGTCACAAAGTTTCCATATTACAATCCTGAGATCTGGGGCGGAGTCGAGTGTACAATCAACAGGGTCGGGGATAGTTACCGCGATCAGTTAGATGCTGCCGGTCATTATGCACGGCCGGGTGACATTGAACAATTTGCTCAATTAGGTATCCGAAAACTCCGGTATCCTGTTTTATGGGAAAAACATCAGCCATTACAGAACGAAGAAATAGACTGGCAATGGACGAGTGGACAATTAGAGAAAATACGTTCGTGTCACATTCAACCCATTGCCGGTTTGTTGCATCATGGAAGCGGCCCTGCTTATACTGATTTACTGGATAAAGATTTTCCGTTCAAACTCGCCAGCTATGCAATGGAAGTAGCAAGCCAGTTTCCATGGCTCGAATACTATACGCCGGTAAACGAACCGCTTACTACTGCGCGGTTCAGCGGGCTTTATGGGTTTTGGTATCCTCATCATAAAAATGAATTGAGCTTCATAAAAATGTTGCTGAACCAACTCAAGGGAGTTGTTCTTTCCATGCAGGCGATACGCAGCATTAATCCATCGGCTAAACTGGTGCAAACAGAAGATCTTACAAAAACATATAGCACGCATCTGTTGTCATACCAGGCAGCTTTTGAAAACAAACGGCGTTGGTTGACATATGATTTGTTGTGCGGCAAAGTAACGCCCCGGCATTTCTTCTGGAATTATTTTGTGTCAATGGGTATACCCGAGGAGGATCTTCAATTCTTTCGTGACAATAAGTGTGCTCCCGATATTATTGGATTTAATTATTATGTCACATCAGAAAGATATATTGATGAGCGCATTGAAAAATACCCGGACCGGACGCACGGTGGCAATGCAAAGCATCGTTATGCAGACGTCGAAGCGGTGCGAAGTAGTTGCGGTATCAACCTGGATACATTGCTTAAAGAAGCATGGCAGCGTTATAAACGACCGATTGCTGTCACCGAATGTCATCTAAGTTGTACCCGTGAAGAGCAATTGCGTTGGTTCAAAGAAACCTGGGATACAATATGCGCATTAAATAAGCAAGGAATAAATATTCATGCTGTTACTGCATGGGCATTGTTAGGTGCTTACGATTGGAACAGCCTGCTTACATCTAACAACAATCATTATGAATCGGGCGTATTCGATATACGTCATGACCCGCCGCGTGCGACTGCATTAGCCAAATTGATCCGTACGTTGGCCAATGACGAAAAATATGATCATCCTGTATTGGAAGAAAAAGGATGGTGGCATAAAAAAGAGATCATCCTGCACACTTCATCTGTTCCGAAAACGCCTTTGCTTATTACTGGGTGTAATGGTACCCTTGGAAAAGCATTTAGCCAGATCTGTAAACACCGTTCACTCCCGTTTATCGCTTTATCGAGACAGGAGCTTGATATATCCAGTGAAATACAAATAAGAAAAGCGATCGATTTTTATAAACCATGGGCCATTGTTAATACGGCGGGTTATGTCCGTGTGGATGATGCAGAAACCTATCGTGACGAATGTTTTGCTATCAATGCTAAAGGTCCGGGTTGGCTGGCGATGACATGCAGGGAGAAGGGTATCCGGTTGATGACATTTTCGTCTGATCTTGTATTTGATGGTAAAAAGAAAGCACCGTATCACGAAGGGGATGAAGTAAACCCATTGAATGTTTATGGAAAGAGTAAGGCATTGGGCGAGGAACTGGTGATGAAAGAAGATGCCTCGGCATTGATCATTCGTACCAGCGCATTCTTTGGGCCTTGGGACCGATACAATTTTGTCTATTATGTGCTTGACTCGTTAAAAAATAATTTGCCGTTATACGTGGCAGAAGATGTGATTATTTCCCCGACATATGTCCCTGACCTGACCAATACAGCGATGGACCTGTTTATTGATGAAGAAAAAGGTATCTGGCACCTCTCGAACGAGGGGATGATTACCTGGAAGGACCTTGCGTTGCAGGTGGCGGACAGGGGTGGATTCAATAAATATAAAATTATGGCAAGACCATTGCAGGAAATGCAGTGGAAAGCGCAAAGACCTTTAAATAGTGTATTGCAAAGTGAGAAAGGAATAAAGCTGCCTTTGCTGGATCATGCATTGCAACGGTACTTTGAAGAAAAACGTTTGTAAACTTATTTTCATGGCAGGAAATAAATTTATGTTTTGTACGGGGATCGAAAACAGTTATCCCACAATTACTTTACCCGATGGTTCCTGTAAGCGAATCGATGAAATGGAAAAAACGTTCCATTACAAGTACTGGGAAAAAGATTTTCAATTGGTGAAGGAACTTGGACTTGAGTTCCTGCGGTACGGTCCTCCTTATTACAGCACGCATCCTGGACCGGGCAGGTACAACTGGGATTTTGCAGATGCGACGTTCAACAAGTTAAAAGAATTGCATATCACTCCCATTGTTGACTTGCTGCATTTTGGTTTGCCTGACTGGATGGGAAACTTTCAGAACCCCGACTTTCCCGGATACTTTACAGAATTTGCTGCCGCCTTTGCCAAACGTTTTCCTGAATTACAATTGTACACGCCCATCAACGAGATATTTATTACGGCTATGTTCTCAGCGCAATATGGCTGGTGGAATGAATGCCTGCAATCGGATAAAGGATTTGTTACTGCGCTTAAACATCTTTGCAAGGCGAATGTAATGGCCATGCATGCGATACTGAAAGTGCAGCCGGAGGCGACCTTTATTCAAAGTGAATCGTCGGAATATTTTCATGCGATGGATCCTGAAGCAGTACCCAGAGCAAGGTTCCTCAATCAAAAGCGTTTCCTGTCACTTGACCTTACGTATGGCTATCCATTGAATGTAACAATGTATGAATACCTGCTCCGAAATGGTATGACACAAGATGAGTATCGCTGGTTTGCACAAAACCAGGTAAAAGCAAAATGTATCATGGGAAACGATTATTATGTTACCAATGAACATCTTGTTTTTCCCGATGGGCATACACAGGCTGCCGGCGAGATATTCGGGTATTACGTAATCACCAACCAATATTACAGGAGATACAAATTACCCATCATGCATACTGAAACCAATATCAAGATGCCGGCTTCGAAAGAATGGTTATTGAAGCAATGGGCCAATGTTCACCGTTTAAAACATGATGGAATTCCTATCATCGGGTTTACGTGGTACAGTCTGCAGCACCAGGTGGATTGGGATTCGGCCTTGCGTAATGATGTCGGGAATATTAATGAATTGGGGTTAGTTGACCTGGATAGGAACATAATGCCGGTGGGACAGGCATATAAAAACCTTATCCTTCAATGGAAGGACATTTTGAATGAGGAAAGTTTCGGGTTAGTATTTGACAACTGGTAAAATCAGGTCAGCAATAAATCCTTAACGTGTAAAAATCACTTCTTCTTTAATAATATCAGCTGTAAACATGGAAAAGAGCTCAGTGGCATGGAGCTTATTGTCTTCTTTTTCTTTATCACCTACCCATTGCTGTTCTGCAGGCGTTTCAGTAAAAGGTAAAACACTGCTTAGCTGCTGCACATGTTTAAGGAGGGATCTCAATTTCTTGGTATATTTCTTTTCTTCTTTCATATCGATTGATTAACAATAATTATGCCTCGTTAACGATTTGATAATGTAATAAAATATGCAAGAGTAGTGACCTGATCGCTAAGATATCAGGCATGGAGAATAAATTGTCTTTATCACGTTTCGATATTTACTAATAACTGTATGTAGAAAAAAATGCGAGGTGAAAACAAAAAATTCCCGTTGTAATACAGTTATTAACAATTATTGCAATGAAGGATCGTGAAATGTATCGCCCTGGTTGATATCGCCGGTATCAAATCCTTTTTTAAACCAATAGTATCGTTGTTTGGAAGTGCCGTGTGTAAAAGATTCAGGTACTACATATCCTTGTGCTTCTTTTTGCAGGCGATCATCACCGATTGCAGTAGCAGCATTCAACGCTTCATCGATATCACCTTCTTCCAACACATTTTTCATTTGTTGCACATGGTTGGCCCATACACCCGCGAAAAAATCAGCCTGCAGTTCCATCATTACAGAATACTTGTTGTACTCAGTTTCATTCAATTGGCCATGCAGTCTTTCCATTTTATCCGCGATACCAAGAAGCTTTTGTATATGATGGCCGACTTCATGAGCCACAACATAAGCCATTGCAAAATCACCGGGAGCATTAAAGCGATCTTTCAGTTCCTGGTAAAAAGAAAGATCAATATACAATTCCTGGTCACCGGGACAGTAGAAAGGTCCGGTGGCTGAACTGGCAAAGCCACATGCAGACTGCGCCTGCCCGCGGAACAATACAAGTGTGGGAGCCGGGTATTGTTTTCCCTGCTGAGCCATTAACTGCGTCCATACATCCTCGGTATAACCCAATACCACTTTAACAAATTTTGCGCGTTCATCATCTGCTGCCTTCTCTTCAGTTGTCATTTGCTGGCTTTGACCGCCACCGGGTATGGGTATTGAACCATCACCGCCACCACCAAGCAATAGCCGCAATATGACAACGATTACACCAATGATGCCGCCACCGGCTACTAACCCGCCGCCGGAAACACCCCGACGATCATCTACATTGGTACTTTCTCTACCGCCAATCCAACGCATAAAAAAAAATTGAGTGGTTAATTGAAATTATGACAAATATAAATGTGATAAAAATCTTGCCAGTTTATTGCCCGGTCTTTAAAGGTCAGATAATAACATCCGGCATTCTGCTTGCTGCCTTCGTATCATGGCAAATTCAGATTTCGATATTGCGCAAATCATGGGCGGTTTATATGGCGATGGTATTATTGGTCTCAAAGGTGCTTTTACCAAACAATGGACCAGTCGTCTTCATGAAGAAGTTATTAAACTTTATAAGGAAGCACTGGCCCGACCGGGCGGAGCAGTAGGACGGGGTCCGCAACGACATTATGTTGAAATACACCCGGAGGATATCAGTGGATTTATTGACCTCGCGACACATCCATGGGTACAGTTTGTGAGCGAATCGGTACTCGGCCCGGATTATAAAATCGTGGAAATCGGGTTTGATGTTCCTAATCCAGGTGCTAAAGATCAACCATGGCACCGGGATTTTCCTGCACCGGAAGACACTATCAGGGCCAGAAGACTGAATTCGCTTGCTTTTAATGTGACGACGGTTGATGTTGATGAAAATATGGGACCATTCGAAGTCGCACCGGGTACACAATGGGATCTGCCGCTCGATTTTGAACATGAAATGTTTCCTCCGCGTACCAATTACCCGCGATACCAGTCAAGAGCACAAAAGAAAATGCCGAAGATGGGAGATATTTCAGTACGGTCGGCACTTACCATTCACCGGGGTACAGCGAACCGATCTGATAAAAGCAGACCAGCACTTGTATTGGGCGTTGATGCACCCGGGGCTATCAATGCAGAGCGACACGACTTACAAATAACAAAGCGCTTTTTTGAAAAATTACCCACCTGTTTAAAGGAACATCTTACCTGCCGGATAGTAGATGAACTGGAACCCATATTCCAGGCGCATACCATAGAACAGTTGATGATGGGTGAAGCGTGAGGAATGTTACACAGATGAGCGATTGAACTACGAAGGCGCCAATCGGTTCATGTTTTTTCCTGCCCGAGTAATAATTTTCAATAATCGATTCTCAATGTCCAATTTCAGGTAGAAAGATTTGCTAAGCAGGCATTGAATATTGAGAATTGAGCATTGTATATTGAACATCCTCCTCTCATTTCAACCAGGCTATCGGTAACATTTGCATTTTCATAACCTTTTTTCTTTTCCTGCTTAATTAATTTACATCCACCATGAAAACACCGTGTTTATTTTTCTTCTCATCGCTTTATTTATTGTTATCACCGGTTTTTTTATCAGCGCAGGTAAAGGATATGGAGGATCTGGCCAAATATAGTTATCCCATCTTCACCGTTACAGGTCATCAGCAACATACGGGCACAGCTTTTTTTTACCGCTCAGGTGACACTACATTTTTAGTCAGTAATTATCATGCGATTAAAGGGATGAACCCATTGAAAGAGGTTATCGCATTTAATGCAGATACGTTATACCTCAAATACCAGGTGAGGCCATCACATGAATTCAAACTATTGCCGATTGATATCAGCGAAAAAAACACAGGTGAAACCGAGATATTTAGTATGGTCAACCGTGTAGATCTTTTCAAGATACCGGTAATCTTGCCTGGTGATGCCGATATTTTTTTTATCAATGACCTGATCAATGAAAATGATACCGGTGAAGAACCGGAACAGATCGTCGTATTCGGTTACCCAACAGGCAATGGCAGCATACCTGCATTTTATTCACGGCAACAACGCCTGGAAGGAAAAGTAAATCCCAATGGTTTTGCCGACTACGACGCGTCATTGAAAATAAATTTTCCGGAAGCTTCGGATAGTGCCCGGGCCGTTGTCGGCGCCACCGCTCGTTATTATTATTTCATCAAACCTTATGCTGAACAAGGTTACTCGGGTGCTCCTGTTTTTGGTAAATACCGGGATTCAAACAATGATGTGAGCTATCGTTTTAGTGGTGTAATATTCGCAGGACAGCCGGCAACCAGGCAAACATGGGCGATTAAAGCAACGGTAGCATTGCAATATTTACAGGGACAATTGTGAGTGCCGCCGGAGCCATGGTATACGCTGCGGGTTCCTGCGCTACATTTCAAAATATAAATGATAATGCCTTCTGCAATCAGGATTGAAAGGGCTATGACAAGTTGGACAATTGTTAGTTGAATCAAAATATGCCTGTATCGTCATTTCATTTTTGCATACGCCACATAGTATTGCTTTTTCATTGCGTTCTTCTTTTGACCATACCTGCGCCGGGTGATCGGCTGATTCATTGTGACATTCATAACAGGGAAAATATTCGTTGCAACATTTGAATTTAATGGCGATAACATCCAATGCGGAATGATAATGTACGCAACGTGTCTGATCATCTATGAGGTTTCCTTTTATCATTGAATCCCGCTTTCACAATTTGCCTGCATGCTTTTGTACCTTAAGCAGGTTACTCACCCTGAATACCTGGATGATGTTGGCAATGATGATTACCACGATCACATATCCCAATGTATTATAGTGCTGCAACGGGCTGGTCTTGGTGGGCTGCGCAACGATCAACCCACCAATGCCTGCAGCGATACCACCGGCGATCTGCTGCAAGGATGAATTAATACTCATGAATGCTCCACGGTCCTGCATCTTTGGTAAGGCCGATACCAGCGCTATACCCGGTACTGCGCGACTCATGATCCCGATCATCATCAGGATATTCATCACCATGATCACACCAAAGGGAACATCAGAAAGATTAGTATAAATAACCACAATGATCATCATCCATAATGCGGCAACGGTGAATATTTTCGCTTTGTCGATCTTATCACTAAGTTTTCCTACCATGGGCATAATGATCAGCGCGGCAATGCCACTGGCCATAAACAGCGCAGGCAATTCACCGTATGAAACATGTAAATTGTTTACCGCAAATGCACTTCCCCAGGGCATCATCATAAATCCACCCAGCGATAGCAATGCCGTTAATAAAAAACCGATCCTGTAATTGCGTTGTCCCAACGTGTGCCACAGGTGACTAAATGCGTTTCTTTCTGTTTTCAATTCAAGATGCTGTGTGATGGGCTGAAGTTTCAGCATCGTAAATAACCAGATAATAAAAGATAACCCAACGATCATGATAAAAGGCGATTGCCAGCCCCAATGATTAGCAATATAAAGGCTGATCGGTATACCCAATACCTGGCTCGCGCCAAAACCCATTTGCATAAATGCCATCGCTCTTCCCCGTTGCTGAAGCGGAAACAGGTCTGCAACAATTGCTAATGAAATGGACCCGATTACTCCTCCAAATAATCCCGTCACAATTCTTGCAGCGATCAACATAAAATAACTACCGGCCATGCTGCAGAACAATGTGCCCGCAATAAAACCAACATAAAAGAATAATAACAATTTTTTCCTGTCAAACCTGTCGGCAAAACCCGCCGTCATGATGCCGGAAAAACCGGCGCTGAACGCATAGGCAGATACAGCAAAGCCAAACTGCTTCGTTGTAAGCGACATCGATTTCATCAGCATATCACCCAATGGCGACATGACCATAAAATCAAGCACCACGGTAAACTGTGTTAGTGCTAATAAAATTATTACCAGTACCTGGTAGCTGGTAAACTTTTTTTCTTCGGCATGAGCCTTTATTGCTGCGGCTGTGGTGTCCATGACTGTCAAAAATAATCAAATGGTCAGCGAAGTGAAAATTAAATACATCAAACAATGATTTTATTTAGCACTACACATGCTGCCGGTGGGAAAGTCACTTCTGCCGATTGAAAACCGATCCCTCGGCCGCTTTCTGCCGTGTTTAATTTCACGTGGAGGCCGGAAAAAAATAACAGCGGGATTTTAAACTCCGGCATACTGCTTACTTGATCTTATGTAAAGAAGCAATCGTTTAGTCAGAACAAGACAGGCAAATCAAATCGACGCAATGGTGCCGGCACTGTAATAAACAGTTCTTACGCACCATTCTTTTTTTGTAAATCGTTAATGCAATGTTTTGAAATAGGCCAGGGCCCTGTCTATAAAAGGGTCCGGGAATGACGATGGCTTTGTAACATCCACCAGGATCTTTGGAAGATATTTTTCCCTGGCAAGCCCGTTAATATGATATAGCCGCTCTGCCGGAAATGAGAAGTGTATTTTGGAAAAAGGCATTTCATAACTATACACAGCGCCATTTAATCCTGCCAATGCAGTGCCGATGATAGCTGTCTGCGGCCTGTTAAGCGCATCGAAGCCAACGGTGATCCCTTCAGCAATGCTGCCGGTCCAATGATCGCACAGGATGACGAGCGGTTTGCCATAGTATTTATCGTTTCTTGGAGAAACAATTTCCTCCCAGCTTCTTTTGATACCATTACTTTTTTCTTCGAAAAAATATTCGTGTTTCTGGTAAAACTTTTCCTTGTTAGTGAACCATCCAAGAATGGCTCTTGCTACCTGTGTATTACCACCACCCGGTGTTTCCCGCAAATCAAGGATCAACCCGGTCGTTTTATCCATTGTTGCCATTATACTATCAAACACCCGGATGAGCGCATCGTTATAGAGGCAATCGTTGATCTTAATATATCCCACTGTTCCGATCTTTTTACTTTCGGCCATTGACGGATATTTCAGTTTATCCATTGCAAAGCCATTTTTATCCGGATAATAATCATTCGTCGAGCCTTTGTATTGCAGCGACAGCTTTCTCGGCTGCACATGATTTCCTGCCAGCAACAGTCGCAACGTAAAGTTCCGGGCTTCGATATCATCGCCCTTTAATGACTTTGGTAAAAAAGCATTCACCGCATTATCAACGGGCTGGTCATTGATTGCAACGATTTCCATACCGGCCGTTATCCCGAAAGATGATGCTCCAAAGCCCGGTCTTATTTCCGTGATCACAGGTTTGCCATTAACATATTCAGCCCACATATCGGTACCGGATGGAACCAATCGTTGCGAAGTGCCTATGTTTGTATTTAAGATCGCGTGATGATCATAAATTTCATACAGCACCTTTTCCATCACAGCGATAAACTGTTCCCGTGTAGTCACCCGGTCCACCAACGGCTCATAGATCTCTTTTACTTTTTGCCAGTTGGTTTGCTTTTTGTTAAAATAACAGTATTCATCATTTAGCTGTGACCAGAAAAAGTTGAAGTCTTCTTTGTAACCGCTTGTTGTCTTTTGGGCAGGGATTGCATCTATTGCATCGAATAATTGCCGGAAACAATTCCATGGTGTATTGTCGCCTGTTTGAGGATCTGTTGTATGTTGATAAAATCCATCGATAAAAACCTGCGGTCTTGACCATACCGTTTGAATGATACCACGAAACCGTAGCTTCATGTTGTTTGTTGCATTCTGCCGGAACGAGATCATATCATTCAGTTGCTGTACGGCCAATGATGGCGAACGCCAGGGACATGTCGCCACATTAAATCCATTCATAGCAAAATAAGGAGCTGTTTTATCTGCTCTTTCATAATGCCAATCGCAGATCATGACATCTTTTGGTATCATCCCGATTGCCGGGAACGTTTCGTTCATGCTGCCTTCCCACATGCCAATACCAGTAGCCGCACCATCGATCAGTCGATCACCCCATATCCATAGTTCACGATTCGATGCAGCGAGATGATCCCGGACACGTGTTACTTCATCTGCCAAAAGCTTTGCCTTGTTTTGTCCTTTGCAACGCGGACACTTATCGCTGCCGATATAAAATACTTCGTCCATCCCCGCATGGAAAGCGGTTGCTTCAAATACATTGCACAGCTCATCCACGACATCGAAAACAACTTTATGTACATCGGGGTGCAACGGACAATAACTTTTGCAATAAAGATTATCTGAATTTGGCCATTGATATTTCTCCGGTATTTGCACTTCCGGTGTTTCGTCAAAAGCAGGATAGGCGGATAAAAGTCTGCCGGTATGATTGGCCCAAGACTGGTGACCCAGCAAATTGATCTGGGGAATGATCCGTATGGCATGGACGCGGCAACTACTGACAATTTTCTTTATGTCGCTCTCACTTAATGCAATGCTATCCCTTAGTTCAGGATGTGTTTTATATTGGTAGTTATAATCGACCCGCAGGATCAATACGTTTACTTTGCGCGGCGCCAATTCATTTTCGATAAATAATACAAACGAATCAACATAAGAAGGCGAGGGGGCAGCAATGGCAAAACCACGGACGGGAAGAATGAGATCAGGATTGTTTTGAGCCCGCGAGACATTTGCATATAGCACCACTACTATGAAACCCGCAATCGATAATTTTTTAAAAACCATAAATTAAAAATAAGAAGAAATGCAGAAGGAACGCAATCGGGGAAGATGAGTAAGTTATTGTCACCGGCGAGTCGCAATATGGTGATAATGCTGCATGTTTATTTATAATCGCGGACCGTTAATTTTCTTGTTGCAAAGCTCATGATGACGTGCCTGGTTCGCACACCCATTTTTCTCCATGCTTCGGTCAGATGACCAAAATGGTTATCGAAATTCAGGTAGAAATCAACGATACCGTCCTTGTTAAAATCAGCAACAGCAAATTGAATCGCCGAATTTTTCCCCATTTCTTTCAAACGCGTCCCCGTTTCGATAAAAGGCATGTCCACCTGTGCTGATGGAAAATCTCTTACTACACCATCCGAACTGAGTACTACTCTTAAATAAAAATAAATGTGAGCGCCGCCATTCCCTATAAAATAAACCGCATCTTTTTTTCCGTCGCCATCGACATCCCATTTGCCTGAATAATTATAGGAAGGATTAATGAACCCCGTTTGTGGATCATAAATATTCTGAAGATACGAGGCATAGGCTGGCTGCAAGGAATCGTTGGAAGCGGTGCTGGTCGACAACTTCTGCGTTTGTTCAGCATGTTGTTTGCAGGACAGTTCTATAATAAGCAAAGTAACGAACGCTAACCTGGTCATATTGTACAGATGCGGTCAACGGTATCTTCCATAATACCGTCCGGTTTTACAAATGCTATGTTATGCGGATTCAAAAATTATGCGTCTTTGTCCACACTCTTTGCATGGTACCAACCGGTGATACTTCGTAAACATCTTCGGTCAGGGTCCCTTTCTGCAAGGTAAGCATGGCAAACCCGTTAAGCACCCGTTTCTGCTGTTGGACGTCAGGCTTTGGCAATGGAGTATGCGCATAATAATCTACGGCTGCGATGGGCTTGCCACTGCTGTCATATAAATCATACCCGTTACCAAAAGGAATGGCGCCGTGACCAATGCAACGGATCTTTGGATGACGATTAAAAGCTGTTTTATAATTTTTTGTAACAGAGTTATCATTATACACAATTCCATTGTGCGTATGCCCATAATACCAGAAATCGGGATAGCGTTCATTCAATGCGAAATAAACATCGGCAAACAAATTGCTCATGTCTGAAGCGTTATTAATGGCGCTGCCATCGGTTGCCAGCGCAGTATGATGAGTGAATACGATCACTTTTTTATCGGTACCGATATTAAGCCCCTGTACAAAAGATTGCTGACCGGGATCCAGTGCGCCCTGCATTACGAAAAAACTATCATCATAGTAAGCGGAATCCAATGCTACCAGCACCCAATCGGCAAAATTGATGACGAAATAGCTTGTTTTATTTTGCACAGCAAATAATCCATTGGTCAATGCCGTTCCAAAATATCCATTGCCTCCGTCATACATTTCATGGTTGGAGTTCAGTGTAAAGTTGTATTGACTACCTGCGGGAAAAGTTTGAAGCAGGTGCATTTGTTCTTCCGGCCAGAGACCACTATAATATACGTCCCCGAGATGAAGGGTGATATTTGGTTTCAATGAACTGATCGCTTTACCAACTGCTACAGATGGAGAAACATATTGGCCATCCTGCCAGCTGCCGGTACCCCAATCACCCATTACAGCGATGGTTAATGTAGTTTGATTGTTAATATTGACCGTAGCGGGATTAGTACCAAAAGTAGCTTTGGTATCCTTCGCGTAATAATAATAAACATAAAATGCAGCAGCAAGTGCCCATCCTTTATCCAGTTGTGCGAACGGTATGTTGCTGATCAAAGTACCATCGCTTGCGATAACACCGGGACCTTGTTCAACAACTACTTTCCAGCTATTCCATAAAGTTGTTGATATTGACGATTGAGGCATGCCAAGGTCGCGCAAAACGTCGGTGATGTAAGAAGGCAGGTCATTATTCATGAGGTAAAGCGTAGGACCGAATTCAATATTGCCTTCTGTATTATCCGGGGGATGTCCGCCTGCCATTAGTTGTATGAGCTTTTGTTCGGAATCTTCCAGGTAGGTCCAAAGACCGGAAAAGATTGCAGGATCTGATGTAGTTGCGATAGTGGTGAGTTTGACTTTGAGATCGGCATACACCAATTCATAGTCGATGGCGGCTGAATTTGTCATAAGTAAAAGTTTGGTGGTATTGAAGATAGGGAATATAAAATGAGAATAATACGGGTAAGGGTAATACCTTACGTGAAGTGGAACGATATGTCCGGTCATTCCGGAAAATGTTCAGTTGAACATTTCCAATTGTAGTATGAATTCTCAATAATCAATTTTCAATGTTCAATATTCAGTGGCCGATCCCTAAATCAGAAAGAGTCTGAGAAATTGAACATTGAGTGTTGAATATTGAATATTTAAGATGGGGTTTCAACAGAAATATTTATCGCGAAACAATTTCCTTCAACCGATCGATATCCTGCATGCGTTCATACCTGATGGGAATTTGTTTGGAGAAACCGGCTTTTTTTACAAGGGCAGAGCCTTCGATCCGTACCAATGCTTCTTTCTTTTTATAAATGTCGTGCTGGTTTCTTATTGCGCCGATGTTATCCAGTTTAAAGACAACAGGCAATATAAACTCCGAACGTTTTTTTACCTGTATTTTCTGGTCCAGTTCAAAATGGCCAACATAAGCGTTATCGATATACACATCTGCACTTGCATTGGCAAGCTGAATTCCAAAATCATTCTGATTATAAAAAACCATATCTGCACCGGCAGTAGTTTGTAATAAGCCTACTTTAACCAGTTTAACATTATTGATGTCGCGGAATTCCGGCTGGCTGATATCTTTTACGCTGCCACAAGAGGATAAAACGATAATAAAAGCTAAAGCAAGGGTAGAGATCAACGTTTTCATATGATTTTTTTTTAAGTGAACTGATAAGTTTCGCCATGCAGGTGAAAGGATCAGGCCAGTTAACGTTAAAAACTTCCGAACAATTCTTTTAACAGGATTTTGATAAAAGCGTGCGAAACGTTTTTATATATGAAGATATTCCGGGCATCGATCAAAAATGTTTCACTGCATAGACGAATTGACTTTTGGTACATCGTTTTGATCATTTATTATACAAAAACTACCTCTAAGTAGTATTGTTTTAGGGCCGGTCCCGATGTTACATTCGCATAGTAAAAGCATATCCTCCCATCTTAATAGCAATATCTATTAGTCATGCAGGTAATACTGATCTCTTAATCAGTTAGCATTCTCTTCCACGTCCACCTGCTTCCTGAGCCTGGCTTTTGCATAATGCATATCCGTGCCTGGTTGTTGTAAACCTTATTCATTAATCAAAACGTTTATGATGGAACCTCAATCAAAAAACTGGTCTTCTGTCTCCGGAAAGATGGAAGAACGTTATGGATTGAATTACGATCCAAAGAACAGGAAGGAAGTTCATCAATCTTTATCCCAGCTGCTTGTAAGGGAACTTCCGAATATTGAAAAAAATACGGTGCTTCATGCACTGGATGACACATACAAGCAGGTGAAAGTTACTATTGACTGGAGCCGGTTCATTTGTATTTTTCTTTCACGGTTACCGGGCTGGTGGACGAAATTGAATAATGCTCCCGGGTTTGGTGCAAGCACGATGCTGTTATTAACCGATGGCACGGTGATGTGCCAGGAAGAAGGAGGTGTAAAATGGAAAAAGTTAACGCCTGATGCATTTGGAAGTTATGTCAATGGCACGTGGACCGACCTCGCACCGATGCATAATACACGCCGCTATTATGCTTCTGCAGTTTTAAAAAATGGGAAAGTGATCGTTAGTGGCGGCGAGTACAGTGATGCAGGTGGCTGGACAAACAAAACGGAATTATACAATCCTCCTACCGATACGTGGACGGTGATAACTCCTCCATCCGGATGGTCGAATGTAGGCGATTCACCTTGCGCTGTTCTTCCCGACGGAAGAATGATCCTCGGAAGTTATAACAGTACAAAGACGGCTATTTATGATCCGGTCACCAATTCATGGACAGCCGGTCCAAACAAGGGAGCGTCTTCATCAGAAGAAAGTTGGGTATTGTTACCGGATGAAACGGTAATCACGGTACGATGCAATAATTCGCGCAAGGCAGATAAGTATGTTGCGGCTACCAACACATGGGTAGATGGCGGTACATTGCCAACGGGTATTGTCGAAATATCATCCAGTGAGATCGGCGCGGGTATATTATTAAATGATGGCCGTGCTTTTTTTGCGGGCGCAAATAATCATACTGCGTTATATACTGCTCCTGCTATTGCAAGTGACCCGGGCACATGGACGATGGGACCTGATTTTCCCAATGACAGTTCAGGCCGCATGGTCGGATGTAAGGACACACCATCCTGTCTAATGACAAATGGAAAAGTGCTGGTATCTGCAGGACCCGTTGATGGCAGCCATTGGCTTACACCAACTTATTTCTATGAATTTAACGGCTCATCATTGACGAGAGTGGGTGATCCAGGCAATGCTACCAACGTGCCGTATATCGGAAGAATGTTGTTGTTACCAACGGGACAAATATTATTTGCGGCACAGACGAATGAGATATATGTTTATAATTACTTCTCCTGTCCGTCCAGTTCATGGCGCCCGCATATTACTTCGTACCCGCATATGGTGCGGCCATTCCATACATATACGATCTATGGAACGAACCTGAATGGATTATCGCAAGCGGTAGGATATGGTGATGATGCCGCAGCGGCAACGAATTATCCATTGGTAAAGATCAGGCATCTTGCATCCGGTAAAATCAGGTATTGTAAAACGTTTGATCATTCTTCGATGGGTGTGGCAACAGGTTCAGCTATTAACTATACCCATTTCCTCGTGCCATGGGATATCGAAGAAGGTCCGTCGGAAATATATGTTGTGGCAAATGGTATTTCTTCACAACCCTGCCCGGTAAGTGTTGAACCGTGGATACTTCATTGGCCGCTGTTTGACGAAGCAATCGTAGCAAGATTGATCGGAAGTCTTGCTGATGGTCCGTTATGGGTATTGGGACCAAATGGTCCGATACCCGTTGATCCGTGGGGCCCTAAGTATCTAAAGGAAACTAAAGCTGCTGTCGATGAAATTATCCATGGCATCAAAAGCCTGCAGCGGTTAGGCAAAGAAGTAAATGCCGATCGCAAGAAAATTGCGAATGCAACGCCGCTGGCACCCGATGAAGATGCTGAAGAGGGCGAAGAGGAAGAAGAAGAAAATGGTAAAGCAGCAATGAAGATGGTGAAGAAAAAAACAACTGCTGCAACGATGAATTAAAGACGATAGACAGATAGCTACAATGTGGTGAGATGCTGCCCGGGAATTGATGGGCAGCATCTTTTTGTTTTAAGATACTATCGACGGGAAGACGGAAAGGATATCCTTATTTAAGCGACTCATACGCTAAGGGAGCGTAGTCGTCAATGCGACCGAAGCAGTAAGCAATTAAAAGGATTTCTTTTTCAAATACCGGTCAAACCACGCATTGTAACGCTCCAACCTGTCTTTCTGGTAAGCCGGGTTAGTAATACCATGGAATTGGCCGGGATAAATGATCAGCTCCGTAGCAATTCCAATTGAACGCAATGCCTGGTACATTTGTTCACTTCCCACAGCAGGAACATTAAAATCTTTTTCGCCCGCCAGGAACAACGTAGGTGTTTTTATCCTGTCAGCTTTGAGGTAAGGGTAGGAGAGTTTTAAATATTTTTCAATATTCTTATCCTTCCATGGATAACCGATCTCATTTTCAAATTGAGTGATGTATTGATCAACGCCTACCAATGATAATTGCATTGCGCTGCCGGCACCGCTGCAGGCTGCTTTGAACCGTGTATCGCTTGCAATGGTATAGTCTGTTAAAATACCACCATAGCTCCACCCTCCAATACCCAGGTTATCGCCATCGATAATATTTGCTTTTACCAACTGGTCCTCTGCACCTAAAATATCCAGCACTTCTTTATTGCCCCAATCCGCTTCAATAGCCTTACTATATGCAATACCACGGCCATTGCTACCGCGATAGTTCACTGCAATTACCGCATATCCATTTGCTGCCAACATTTGCCGTGTGAAATCAAATCCATAATCATCCTGTCCCACCGGTCCGCCATGGATATAAAATACAGCCGGCATTTTTTTGCCCTCACTGCCAAAAGGTGTGAACAGCAAATTGGAAACTTTGTTGCCGTCTTTACTTGTTGAAACAATCTTTTGTACTGATGCAAGATTTATCGCAGTGACAAATTCGTCCTGTATTTTCGTAAGCCTTCGCAGACTACCGTTTTCCAATGCATAAAACTCAGCAGGTGTTTGTGGATCACTCATAGTGGTAATCCAATTACCACCAGGATGCAATTCGAGCGAATTGAAGACGCGGTCGCCTTCTATCATTTTGGTCATATTGCCCGAAGCCACATCATATATGGCAATGTAGCGCCGGCAATCATCTGTTACCAATACAGCGATGGCGTTCCCCGATTTGTTCCATCGTTCATTGCCAACGGGACGGTCCAGTTCCTTCGACAGTAACTGCGGCTCACCACCGTCTGCGGAAATGGTGCATAATACCGGCTGATCATACATGATAAAATTTCCATCAGCGGTGCTTCGCAGATAAGCGACCGTTTTGCCATCAGGGCTCCATCTTGGTGAACGATCCGTGCCTTTCCATGTGGTCAGTTGCTTTGCCCCTGTACCCGGTTTTGCTTCGGTAATAAAAATATCGGTATTCTCATTTTTATCGGGGTCTTCGGTACGATTGCTGACGAAAGCAATCTTTAAACCATCAGGACTCCATTGAATATCTGTTTCATCATATTTACCGCGGGTAAGCGTATCGAGTTTTTTTTCTTTTACATCGAACAAATAGATATGTGTTTTGCGGGTATCATATAAATAACCGGACACATCCTGTTTGAAATGGTAACGATCGATCACCCATGGTTTATTTTTCTTTTCTTTCGATGTATCCAATGCATCACGTTGCAATAACGCGATCTTCCTGCTATCGGGACTCCATGCATAATCGCTGAGTTCACCTTTTACATCAGTAAGTTTAATGGCTTCACCACCCATGCGATTGAGTAAGTATACCTGGCTCGTACCACCATTACGTGCGGCAATAAACGAAATATATTTCCCATCCGGGCTCCATTGAGGATTGCTTTCACCTTCCGGGCTATTGGTCAACTGGATATTTTCGCTGCCATCCCATTTCATCATCCATATATCCGTATTGCGATTGTTTTTTGCCGAGTCAGTCGACGTAATGGTATATACAAACCAATTGCCGTCAGGAGATATTAATCCTCCGCCGGTTGATTTAACGCGATAAATATCGTTGGGAGTGAGGTTTCTTTTTTGACTGAAGGAAGAAAAGGTCAGCAATAAAAAGGCAAAAGGAAAAAAAGACTTGAGCATGGTGGAATGGATTTGAATGGTGAAAGTAAGAAAAGTGGAGATGCTATGTGCAGGCTGGTTGGACGAATGTTCAACATTCAACGCTCAATTCTCAATGTTCAAGTTCGGGACGCCGGCACTTCAGGAATCTTTCACCTGAAAATTGAACATTGAATATTGGTTATTGAGAATTTAATTCGGATAAAACGCTCAATACTCTACTTAATTACCCGAAGGAGCAGACGGCTTCGTAAGGATGTCATCATTACTTACTCCTTTTTTCTTCGATACGTTTTCCGTAAGCTTCCCGAAGTTCCATGTTAATGCAACTACGCCACCCCGGCGGATCTGGCGGTTAACATTGGTACTGTAAAAATTCTGGTCTTTGGTAATCGTTGTATAGTTGTGGTTCTTTTCAAAATAGTTGATCGCTCTCAGCGAAATGTTCACCTTGTTATGGAATACCTTATAATTAAATGCCACATTGTGCCAGATACTGAACGGGTACGTCGTTTGGATCGTTTGCGGATCTTTCCATAAGCCGAGGTAACTGCTTATATTAAACTTTTCGCTGAATTTATAATTCGTATTCAGGTTGAAATAGAAGCCGACACCATTATTGGACTGCGAATTGTTGGAATTATTTCTTACAGAGATGTAGCGGCCCGAGCCATTCATAAACAAACCCCATCTCGGAGTGAGCTTCGTGCTGAAGTTCAGGTTAAGACCCGTTTGAAATTCCTTGCCGATGTTAAGACTGGTTGTTTTCGTGATCCCGGTTTGCGGGTCAAAGAACGAATACTGCATGATCTTGTTGCCACTGTAGCTGGCTTCTATGTTAATGCCGGCAAATGTATTGCCTTTAGCGTAACGGATCGATGAATTCAATACGTGGATCGTTTGGGGGCCAAGGTCGGGGTTACCAAAAGAAATATTCAGCGAATCATTGTTAAAGACAAATGGGTTCAGGTCATAAATATAGGGTCGCTGCAACCTTTTAGTATACGAAAATACCAATGTTGTTACAGGATTAACTCGGTTGGTGAATTGTATGTTGGGAAGCACCGTTGCATAATTGCTTTTCACATTTGTCTGCGAACTGATAAAATTGCCACTTACATCTGTGTATTCAACGCGGGCACCCAACCGGAAAGTTGATTTCTTTGTCTTGAACGTGTACATGCTGTAAAGACTGATGACATCCTGGCTATATTTGAAATAATCTGTATTGGCAGGATTGGTTTTAAAATCGTCAGCCGCATCATATTTTATCAAACTTTCAAAATTGGAGCTTGCACGACGCAGGATCGCCTTTACACCACCTTCAAAACGCTGGTTGTTTTTTAACGGTATACTGTTATCTACCTGGAACGTATATTGATTATTGATCGCATAACTGTTGTTGACCAGGAAACGATCGGTACCGGGATTGTCCTGCACGCTATTCAACTCTGCATCGTTTTTGCCAAACTCGCCCAGGAACCTTATGCTGAATTCCCGTTCTTTATTCTTTTTAAAATGTTTGATATAGTCACTCCCGACATTCACACCGGGATTATCGGCTTTGTTGTAAAGCTGATAATGGCTTATCGTTGATGGTGACGAAGTGAAATCCGTCGTGATCACCTGGTCCGTGATAACTTTGTTTGACCAGCTATCAATATTTGTATACAGGCTGATAGTATTCAGACTATCCAGTTCCCAGCTTAATTCTGCGTTGCCAAAGCTCCATCCCGCTTTGTTACGTTGGGTGCCGGCCAACGTTCTTTTTGAATAGACAATAGGTACAGTTGGAATAGTAGTGTTGGTGTTGTATTGCGATACCGGTTCAGCAAGACCTTTATTTAAAAACACACTTAAGCCGAAACTACCAGCCTTTGCGTTCCCATTGACCGAAAAATTATTTACTTTATCGCTGCTCCGTGAAAAAGAAGAAAGCGTACCATTATAACCGGCAACTTTTTTCTTAGTGATAATATTGATAAGCCCACCAATACCTTCTGCATCGTATTTGGCAGACGGCGTTGTTATTACTTCAATCTTTGAAATGAGCACACCGGGAAACCCCCGCATCGCTTCTTTGAGATTACGGGCAAACATAGATGTCTCCCTGCCATTGAGCAATACTTTAAAATTTGTTTTGCCATTTATTTTTATGTTGTCTTCTCCATCGACTGTTACAAATGGAGTCTTCCGCAAAATATCAAGGGCCGTTTCTGTTTTGGTAGCCGGATCATCTTCTACATTAAAAACTACTTTATCATCCGATTGCTCAATCATGGGTCGCACGCTTTTGACGGTGACACCCTGGAGTGTACCGGTTGCTTTTGATAACTGCACAGCATCTACCTGCATACCGGTTGGTTCCGTACTTACGGTTATATTGATCCGCTTTTCTGCAAAGCCTGTGTGTGTAAACGAAAGCACATAATTTCCAGCAGCAGGTTTATTAAATTCAAAGCCACCATTATCTTTTGATAAAGTTGTTTGCAAAGGAGGCTGGTTGTCGGCTTTGAATAAACGCACCGTCACCAGCGCAAGTGGTTTTGTACTATCAGAAACCGTTCCTGACAATTTTATTTTTGCCTGCGAAAAAACAGTTGCGGGTAAGATAAAAAGTAGTACGGGCAGGAGTAATGAGATCGCAATTCTTCTCATGGCTTTCGATTTACGATGTGTTGTGTGTTGGTACGATACAAGACTAACGAAAAATTTCGTACGTTTCAGGGTTTATGTGATGAGAGGTAGCGGGAGCGTGGTGGCTGGACAGGCTTTTATCTCTGCTGACGTTTTTTTACATCGTCTTTGTTGACGGAGATGCTATCCTGTCGTTCGCGGTTTTTTTTGATGATCGAATCTATAATGCGTATCCCAGCTGAATCATGCATTTTGTATTTCGGAAAATCCAATTCTCTATAGGTAGTATTGCCTCCTCCGTTACAACCGGAGCTTGCACCTTTGGCCAACATAAAGATCACCCATCCAATCCAAAAAATATTCCGCCATCCCGACGAGCCTGAGCTTCCCGTATATACCGCGTGATTGGATACAATGACCCTGTTAAGACTTTCAGGTATGTCCTGCAGCGATACAAGTTGTTTGCTCATTCGTTTGCAATCACGGCGGTGAGATTTTTGCACGGCGACACCGATATTAACCAGCCTTGCTATCATATCATTCTTCAGATCATAAAATTCACCCGGCAGATTATTAAAGAACAAGTGCCAATCGGTATAGATCCAGTGAGCGATCTTTGGTCGCATTAATTTGTAGTTCTCGCCATTGGTGTTGCGGATCAATCGCAGGTTCTCATCCAGGAAAATACGGATAGGGCGAAAGGCTTCTTCTCTTTCTGCAGGCAACAAAAATTCTTCTGACGCAAGCAGTGTCCCGACTTCGGTTAATTGTGATTTGGCTAAAAGCGTTCGTGATATATGATTAAATGGCCCGGCAAAGTAAGGGGAGAAGAATTTATCAAATTCCGGGTTGCCACAAAATGGTTTGAATGCTTTATCAAGACCGGCTATATCAATACTGTTCTTTTCCAGCATATGGAGGATTTGCGGGCTTTTCCATAGTTGCTTGTGAAAATTGAGACGCTGCGGAAAGGCAGGATGTTCTAATTCTTCAAACACATCATGAAGTGTGTAGGTATAGCCATGTACTTCGATAAATCCGCTTTTGGTAATGCCAAACTCTGCCCGCAATTGTTTTTTTGCTCTTGACAGATCAAAATCGTTGCCGGTAGTAATTCCACAATGATCAAATAGGCGGATGATCGATATGTATTGTTTGTTAGCCAATGCCGGTGCCTTTGAAATTCTTATTGATGTGATGATCCGTAACAGCCATCAGGTGTGTCAGGCTGAAAACCTGTGTTCTGAATTCGGCATATTTTTCTTTCTGAAGCGAGGCGTCGGCCATTTTTATCAATGAACGGGCAGCAGGATAATCCCTGTAATACTCCGCAGGCAAATCCCGCCAGATCACATATCTGCTGATCAGGAAGCTCGTGGTATTGCAAAGCGCATCCCATTGCAATTCCTGTAACTGGTTTAATTTATTTTCAATAAAGGAAACATTACGCGACCGGATGAATGAATCTTCGCTCTGTTCGATCTTTTGAAACTTCTTCCGCATTTCCTCTTTTTCAAAATCGCTTGAGCTGATAGCTGCTGCCACTTTTTCTTTTGTTTCAAAATATTCTTCTACCAGCATCGCGAGCCGTTCATTACCGCCAAGTTTATCGGCTTCCTGCGATATCCTCATCATCTTTTCGGCTATGATATACTTCTGGTCGGATTTATCTCCATCTTTCAGCTTAAACAATTTTTCTTTTACCGTCTGCAAATCTTCCAGCAAAGCATTTGCTTTGATCTCCCAGATATCATTGTCATTGTTTTGAAATTGTCTTATCGTTTCTACCAGTTCAGCTTCGAGCTGGTTGTATTGATCACATAGCCGGTCGAGACTGACCTGTTTTTCTGAAATAGAAAATACGTTTTTGAACTCCTGCTGTGTCATCACCAGGAAAACAGATGTATTGAGCACACGTGAATCAGTGATGTGTAATTGTATCTCGATATCCGATCCTTTTACAAGGTCCATTTTCAGATCCTTACCGGTAATGTTGATACAACCTATCGGCAGGTTGGAAGAAGGTCTTGCACTTTTGTCACCTTCCAGTATGTTTATGATCACCGAATCTTTTGAACCTTTTTTAATGGTCTTGGATATTTCGCGGTACAGGGTCCTTTTTTGCGGGAGCAATGAATTCCGTTCAAATATCGGTTCCAATCTCGTGGTCTTGTTTTCTATATCGTCGACTTCAATCGATATATCATGCGGCAACGGCTGACCGCCGACTGTATATTTTCCCTGCGTGATGCTTAACTGCCTGCCCAGGCTTTTTATTTCTTCATGATGATTATCGTATATATAGAGATTGAAGAGGTTGGTAACAGCAGGCACCAACGGAAGGAATTCCGTCTTTTTTGCTTTCAACGGAATAAGTCCCGTATCAAAACCGCCATCGCTACGAATGACGCGAAAGAATTTATTTTCATATGCACCATCACAAAACAACAATAACACTTCTTCCTTATCACGGCTTGCTTTGTTATACGATGTGTTGATCGTTAACTCCGGCAAATCGATGACTACGTTTGAAAGAATCTCACCAGCAACCTGTTCAGCTTCCGATGACGCTTTTACGTCTGTCGATTCGTAATATTTATTGGCTGCATAATAAGCGGCACCCGCCGCAATAGATGTAGTCGGATCGCACGAATAATTCAATGGGATCCCTGTTTGTAAAGCCAGTTGCTCTCTTACCTGTGGTACGAATGTGCTGCCGCCCACCAATATTACCTGGTTGATATCTTTTGCAGTGAGCCGGTTGTTCTCCATTACATTTTTGAGCAGCATTATCGTTTCATTGATAACAGGAAGAAATATTTCATCGATCTTTTGACGGGTAACCGGAATAGAGAAATCATGTTTCCTGTCGTTCAGGTAAGCACTGAACTCGATGACAACAGAAGACGAATAGGATAATTCCTTTTTTGCTTCTTCGGCATAATATAATATTTCGTAGTAAAGTTTTTCGTACTTACCATATTTTACGCGGAGCTCCTGTTCGAAATTTTCGATCCCGGTCTGGCGAATAATTTCCGGTACAATGATCTTTTCAATGATGGCAAAATCAAAATCGGCGCCGCCCAAAAAATTATTTCCCTGGTGATCGACCACTTTGAGTTCCTGTTCGGTGGAAAGCACCAATGCTGCGTCAAATGTGCCACCGCCAAAATCATATACCAGCCAGTAGCCATCTTTTTTAATATCTGCTGACTCATTAAAAAATGCAAGACTCGCGGCAATTGGTTCCTGTAATAAAAAAATATGTTTGAAGTTCGCTTCTTCACCTGCTTTCAATGTTGCATTGCTCTGCATGGTATCAAATGAAGCAGGAATGGTGACTACGCAGGCTTCCGGTATTTCTCCTGTATGAATAAAATTCTTTAGTTCTTTCAATACCAGTGATGAGAGTTGTATCGGGGTTACGTTATCATCGATATTCACTACATAATATCTTTCATCGGTCCCCATCTTACGTTTGAAGTTGCCAAACACGTTTACGGGATCTTTGGTAAGATATTCCCTCGCTTTATCGCCAACGAGTATACGATCGGGACGGTAAGCGACTACCGATGCCAGGGTCTCTTTTTGTCCAACGGGGTTTTTGAAGACATGTACTTTATTGCCTTCATACTTTGCAATAAGAGAATTAGTGGTCCCGAGGTCGATCCCGAAATTTACAGGTTTCATCATACGCTTTAGTTATTCTCTGCAATCACTACGCCCTTTTGCAACAAAAGCACATTGCCGTCCTTTCGCTGGTATATGATGGGTTTAATAGTTCTTGTTATTTTCATTTTTGATCCGATACGGCCGCTGATGCTGGCTTCGCAATCCGTTCTTGTTTCCGAATAGGCTTCGCCTGTCGGGTTTTGTATGATATATCCATCTTCTTCGAAAATATTGAACAGCCGGTTGAAGTTCCGTTCAAAATTTTGTGCAATGTTGCCTTCGGTCATTTTAGCCTGCATCTCGAATAGCTGGTTAATAATATGAACTGCGTTTATCATACAACTAAAATAACGGTGAAAATAAGAATCCGCAGGCAGAACACAAACAGTTATACCGGTCTTTGCGTTCGATCAGCGAGGGAAAAAATACGATGACCGCATGTATCAAAAAAGCCAGGTTTTAACCTGGGCCACGAAGACACGGTAACACGAATGGGTACAACGCTGTCTTTAAATTTTTTCATTATTTAAATATGAGCAATCCATTTTATTCCGTTGGACGTTCATATGTTGCTCCCTGTTCCAGAAATACCAAACCAATGGTCGTCCTGAATTTTGTTTTCCTGAATGAATCCATTTTATAATTCAACCGGCTCTTTACGGAAAAATGCAGGTGTGGCTGAAGCACTTGTCCCGTAGCGCCACTTAATGCAATCTGCTGGCCTTTGGCGACACGTCCCTGTTTAACTAATACGCCATTTTGCTGCAGGTGCCAGTAACAGCCGAAACTTCCATCATCATGTTTTATGATGATATAATTCGCTTTTCTTTTATAGCTCGCAAAAACACCGCCATCATTGCTATCATCTTTATAACTATAAACGGTGCCTTCTCTTGCTGCATAAACCGGCGTGCCGGTTGGCATATCGAAATCGAGGGCGGCAACATGCTGGTGTGTAAATAGCCCGCCATACCCCTGAGCGACGAGATGTTTGGTGCCTTCCCTGAACGGCAGGCTATATTCATACGTGTCTGTGTTTTTTGTTACCGACGTTGTTATATGGTACAATATGTAAAGTGTAATTAATGATACAAGCAATACGATCAGCAGGATCTTAATGGCTTTTAACAGAAGTGTTTTCAAGAAAATCAAAATTTATAAACCAACTTATATAATTCCGGTAATGGTTCGTCTCCCTTCAACCCATAGTCTGTAATTGTAAACGTAGTTTGTCTGGAATATATTATTGTGGTAGACGTTGGCTGATCTGATGCCGGCCATTTATAGGAGGTCTTTAATTTATTAAGGTTCGATTCTTCGAGTAATATCCGCACTTTTTGCATTTCTGCTGCAGATAACCTGTAGGCAGAACCTTTATACGCCGGGTTGTAATAGCTTTTTACACAATTGCTGGAATCTTTATCAAAGTCGATGTACACTTCGATCGATGGAAAGTCATCAGACTCCACACCAAATGCGCTTAAGCTCATAATAACTTTTGTAATGTTATGATCGGGCTGCCGGTTTGTTTGCGAGGAAATACAGGCAGGTAAAGTGCAAACGATAACTATCGCTATGAAATATTTTGGTTGTAACATATTTTAACGTGTGTGCTTTTATTGATGCTCTACTCACGGTCAAAACCTAAACAAAACTGGATATAGAATTGGTTATTCCGGTCAGGTGGCGCATTATTAAAGGAGCCGCCTCTTGTCGCCCAGTCAGTATTCTTAAGTCCATACCTGTAACCCACTCTTAGAAACTGCCAATAAAAATTCTCCGTCTTTGGACTTCTGAACTTCAGGCCAAGGGCAAAATCAAGATAACTTTGTGAGTGATTTAATTGTACAGTATTCGCTTGTGACTGGAACACATCATTAAAATTAGCCTGCCCGTACGGTCTATGAACAAACATATTTAAAAAACTACCTCCATAGCCGATTTGCGGATGCAGTACGACAGGGCTTTTCTTAAACAGGTTTGTTGCGAGATAAAATCTTCCATGTACCCCTTTGTAGGTTGTATTTCGAGCATCCAAAAAATAACTTCCGACTTCCAGGCCATAGGTAAGAACAGGTTTTCCGACTGCAAGACTTACTCCCCAGCTTGGCACGGCGGTCTTTATTGGTTCCTGGCCAATCGATTTCAGTCGCTCATTTAAGTTTTTAAAATTGGTAAAATAGACGCCGACATTGAACAACAATTCTACCGTGACCACCTTTCGGTTTTTAGTATGCAGCTTTTCAATGATCGCTTTATATTTCTCCGAATTTTTCAGCGAATCGTAGTTTGCTCTCCAAAGCTGGTTGAGCTGTTGCTGGTAATATTTAACAGAATCCCGCGGGAGCTTACCGGGCTGTTGTGCATTTGATAAGAAAGCGAATATTAAAAGAAGGCTCAAAAAAAAGCATTTCATGTTGTTTAAGGTTTGTATAATGGTTATTGAAATCACGAACAGGCCGTTTCCATAAGGATGCCATTAATGATACTAAGCAGGCCAGCGTGTAAGATCGGAAGATAATTTTCCTAATAATAAAAATCACCATAAATGATTAATGGATCAGTATTGTCGGTCATGGCATAACTTTTCGGCAGGCCGTTACTGTAATACTGGTAACTAAAAGTCACAACCGTTCCATCGTCAAAACTCCGGCTGACGGGATTATTCCTGGATAAAATGTAATCATTCCCATCTTCATCACCGGCTGCGAAGTAGAGTAAATTACCGGGATGATAACAGGGATTTGGCTTTGTGTCGAATTGCGAGTGAATATCTTGTTCCATTTGGAAAACACTACCCGTGTTCAGGAAAATCATTTTTTCTATAATATTGTCGATTTGATTATAGGCGTAGCTGGTATACCGGGAAATATCACCCGACCAATAACTCATCATTGTATCGGCAATAAGCCTGCCCAACGCATCATAAGCATAGCTATGCCGCAACGTAGTACCGGAAAGCAGTTTTTTAATGATGCGGTTGTTATTATCGTATTGAAATGAATAGGTGAAAACCGGGTCGAGGTCAAACCGGTCAGTGACACTTGCCAGTCTTCCCTGTTGATCGTATAACAATTGTCTGGTACGACTGTGACCATTGTTATCAGAATCGAGGATTGACACCAGGTTGCCCTGGCTATCATTGATAAAATATTCGTAGAAAAGTGAGTCGCCTGACTTGATTGTCGTTTTTTTAAGAATGGCGTTATCAACTGTCGGGGCCGTTTCTTTTTGACAAGAAGCGAGCATCCATAATAAAATTGCGATGCAGGGATAAGGCAGCAGCTTAGGCATCGGTTAATGGTTTTGAAGTATAATACTAAGACAAAAAAAAATTATCTTTTGTTAAAGAAGTTTGCAGGGTGGTAAGGTGTTACCGGGTTTTCGCTTTATTGAAAGCTGTATCATAGTCCCGCAACCACCATCGGGATATACCTGTTCAGGACGTTTGAGCCGTCACCCAACTGACCGTATACGTTGCTGCCCATCGTATATACCGATCCGTTTGTTTTTTGCGCCAGCGAATGAAAACTGCCACCAGTAATTCTTTTTATTCCCGGAAGCAGCATAATATGAACAGGGTTAAGTTCAGTAAAAGAAAAAGTAAAATCGACTCCTAACTGGCCATTACCATTCCATCCCCATGCCCACAGTGAACCATCATTTTTTACGGCAAATGAATGACGTTCACCTGTACCAATAGCCGTTATGTTTGTCAAAGAAGATAATTGTGCAGGAACAGATTTTTCTGTTGATGTCCCATCTCCTAATTGACCATAAAAATTATCTCCCCATGTCCATACTGTACCGTCATTTTTCAATGCGATGGAATGCAGTGAGCCGTTGGCAGCGATCGCTGTTATTCCCGACAACGTTGGTATCTGTGCCGGTGTTGATCGTTTGGCGATCGTACTTCCACCACCAAGACATCCATTGGCGTTCCATCCCCATGACCAAACGGTGCCATCGCTTTTAAGTGCAAGGCAATGTTCGGTGCCCGCTGCAATGAAGATGATCCCGGAAAGATTCATTACCTGTACGGGTTGATGCCTGTCATTGTAGGTACCATCACCGACTACTCCCCACATATTGGCGCCCCATGCCCAAACTGTTCCATCATTCTTTAATGCCAATGAATAATCAAAACCGGCCGCTATTGAAATAATGTTTGATAGCCCGGTGATAAGTTTGGGTGAATGGTTTTCAAATATGGTCCCGTCACCTAATTGCCCGCGATCATTCTTTCCCCATGCCCATACCTTTCCTTCATTGGTCAAAGCAAGGGAATGATAACCACCGGCGGCAACCGCTGCAATGTTTGTGAGTGTATTTACATCGGTAGGTAAGTTCCTGTCGGTAGTAGTACCATCGCCTAATTGTCCAAACTGGTTATTGCCCCATGCTCTTACTTTACCATCGATTAATACCACCAGGTTTCGCTCTTTCTCTGCTGCTACCGGTATTTTGATGATACCGTTAAGAATAACAGGTTGTGGATCGATGAGCAGCGTGGCCGTGCAATTCTTTCCTGCAAAGCTGATAAGGAAAATGGCGCTGCCTGCAGTAGCGGGTGTACCTGACACGTGAAAGACCAGGTTGCCGTTACCATTTACTAAGGTGCCCGCCGATAAAATAGCTGTCAGTCCTGTAACGCCGGTAGAGATAATTGTATCCGCGTTGTAGATTGCCCCGTTACCGCCTGCATAAGATATCCTGTACTGACCCGAATAGGGGGATGCTTCCAATGCACTCATCGAAAAACTTCCGCTGCTACAATTTAGTGAACCAATCACCGGCGATTGCGGGCCAGGTGGTGACGGAGGCGGGGGGATACCGGCGCCGGGTATGCAGCCTTCGCAACTATATTCTTTATGACAGGAAAAACATAGCAGGATAAAGAAGGAGAATATGATAAGCTTTCGCAGCATGGCTTCACGAAGTTATTACGAAGAAAGATCGATATAGAAAAAATTTGCGTTGCCTGCCTGTGTCCTGGAATCTGTTACATTGGAAATAGTTATCTGAATATTGGCGTTGAGGATGGATTATTAAGAATTATGGTGCAGGGAAATGTTCAATACTTAACGCTCAACTGTCAATCCTCAAATGGCTGCATTGATGTCGCCAGTATCATTGCTACCGCTGTAGCGAGTAGTTCTGTTCCTGCCCGTTCTTCGTCTGATGGTTGCCGGTGTTGTCTGAAATACGTTCCGAAGGTCCCGATAACAATACCGTCATCATTTTTGATCGGTACGCTCCATGCTGCAACGAAACCTAATGCCAAAGGAAGGTGACGCAACTCGGCCCATTTATTATCAGCATAAAAACTTGTGGTAACAATAACATTCCCTGTTGCGGCAGCTGCTGCACAGGTGCCTACATTGGCATCTGGTTTAAGACCATCGATTGCACGCAGGTAATCGTCCGGCAATTTTGGAGAGGCTGCATTTCGCAACAGGCCATCTTTATCGAGCAGCAGGATAGATGCTGCAGTCCCGTTGCCGGCTGCAGATTCAGCAGCAGATGCGATATACATTAGAATTTCCCGTGGCCTGAGACCATGTTCCTGCATGGTTAAGGCCTGTTGAAATGTTTTGCTGTAAAGATTTTCCATCATCGGACTTGCGTTTTCATTAATGCACGCCGTAAGTTACTCATTTCCTTTCATAGAAGCGTTGCATTTCATCGGATGGTACAAATCATCAGTAGTTATCTTCATATTATAAAGAATCCCCGGCTATTAACCGGGGACAGTTATCATCATCATCGTAAGCCGTCCTGTATTATTGCCCTTGTTTTACTTCCATGATCACATTGGGTAATAAGCCATGGGCTTCCTTGTGCGTTTGAATTACGGAAGCTGAGTCCTTTGCCTGTGAAAGGCACATGACCACGCCGTCCTTTTCATTTACCCAGTAGTTGATAAAGTTGACACCATGAGCCCCTTGTTTCGCCAGGTCCTTTTTATGTGCTTCTGCTACATCTTTAGCTGTCACGTTGCCTGCGCCGAGATAATGTATATCGAGGAACAAAGTGTTTGCACCTTTCAGTGACGCAGCTTCGCCATCTGTTACGAGATAAGTATACGCAGGCAATAGCCCGTGTGCTTCAGCATGTGTTTTGGTAATGGATGCGCTATCTCTTGCTGAAGAAAGACAATAAACAACACCTTTGCTTTCATCAACCCAGTATTTCAAAAACTGTACATCATATTTATATTCTACAGCCAGGTCTTTTTTATGTGCTTCTGCAACGGCCGCATAGGTTACTTTACCGGGACCTATTTGGTGAACGTCGATATAAAGTTGCTTTGGTGCATTGTTTGGAGCCGGAGTTGTTTGTGCCGATGAAAGTGTAGTTGCCCCAAGAATAAAAGCGGTAATGGTTAAGATTTTCATGATAAAAATTTTGATTGGTAATAAATTTATTTCGACACAAAACTATAAGACCATAAAGAGGAAGGGCATAACATATCTTTCAAAGAATGGAACAATTGTTTCGCCGGATGAAACAATTCATTCAAATGATGAAAATTTTGATTCAGCAGTGTTGAATGCGGATATGAATGCACGATACACTAAACGTCACGGTTAAGATGGTTATAGCAAGTGACGCTACGGCAGATCCGTAAGGAAAGGAAGTTCTTCGTATGCGCGAATCGCTGTATTATTGACGTGTGAACTCAAGCGTCTTCGATGGACTTTGCATGCGCAATGTCGAAGAGTCAGGAAATGACCAGGAATTCGCTGTCTGAATATATGTTTGAAAATAAATACCCCATGGTGGATCGAGCGCCAGGGTCCATAACCCACTCACATAATGAAAAGCTTTCTGGGGAGTAGCAGTGAAATTTATTGCACAGCCATTATATATTGTAGACCCATTGATGGTCCCCGATGTCTTTGTCGAATCTTTAAACGATATCCTCATAATCACATCACCAACCGGCGGGTAAGGAAAGGTGCTCATAAAAATATTGTTGTGTAAATAAGAAACATCTTTTGTCTCACTTACACCTGATGTGCTGTCGATGTATAATGTCATTTTCCAATTACCTTCCAGTGGCGGGTCGTTGGTAGTAGTCGTGTTGGTATTCGTGTTATTATTGGATGTAATATCGTCCGTTTTTGATTTTGTACAGGAAGCTACAGCGAGAGCAATAAAAAAGAATGCAATGGGTAAAGTGGTTTTCATTATAGTAGGTTTATGGTTCATACCTTGCCTGTTATATCAAGCGGTATCAGCAAATAAAACTACGCTATGATGTGGATTAATGCAATGTTATTGGTAAAAATCGAGTTCCGGCAGAGAGAATTACGTTAGTAGTTATCGAAAAAACATCATTCCTCAGGTTTTTTAAGATCGGTGCAGCCTTTAGTAAGGAGCTGCGTCATTGGGTGTTGTTTAGAAAATCATCTTTTTTAATCGGTTTGATGATATAGTCCTTTTGCACCATGTGTTCCCATAGGACAGTTTCAATTTTATACAATCTCGCTATTTGAAAGATGCAGGGTGCAAGCAACGCACATCTTACGTCCCTGTGTGATAAGATTGGTGAAGTTGACGAAGAAATCGTTTTGAGCCAGGTAAATAGGTTTCATCTTCCTGGGCAGGGGAACGAAGACTATATCTTCATTTCAGTGATTTGCTTTTTCGTTGCCTCCCTTAGCGCAGGATCTATTGATGATTCGGGATCAAGTTGTAAATCCCTGTAGTCGCACCATTCACCGCGCAGGAACCGCAGCAGATCAAATTCTATGTTTTTTCTGCCAGGAGTCAATAAATGAATATTGTATCGTTTGATGCCAAGCGTTCCGCTTGCAGTTGGAAATACCATCTTTATACTGCCTTCTGAAACCTCTACGGTACCGCTATAGCCACCTGGTATATCAATTGAGTAAATATTCATTGTGTTTATTCCTTCAATAAATGTTATTTAATGAGATCAATTGCCGCACTATTGTTACTCTATGTTAAAACTACCATTGTTGTTGCAGGAAATAAAAAATGTTCTTAATTAAACCAAACTGCATAGCCGCGCTTCCGGAGTTCCCAGGCGAGTTTTTCTTCCATGATAAGTGCTTCTTCGCGGGTCATTGGGTTCAGGTTGATGTGATCATAGAGACTGGGCCGAAGGTATGCTCCGTATTTCTGAACGATGTAGGCCGATAGCTTATGACCTTTTTTATTTACGTAGCCGGTTTTATGTTGCCTGAAACGTTCCGCCGGGGTCTTACTTGTCATACCTACATAAAGACATTCGAGCGCGCCATTAAATTGAGGGTTTGCGGCACGGAATTTCCAGTTTTCGCTAAAGACGCGTTTTGATAGTTCGACAACATAAACCTTGTAGGGTGATCGTGCCAAAGGATACAATTTTCAGGGTGAAATTAATCGTAATGAAGATAAGATGCGTGCATCCGTCGCGAATAACTTCAAAATAATGCATTATGATAATTCAATGCCGGATCGTCTTTATAATCTAAAGAATATTTTTTTTGTATACAGGAAGTAACATAACAGCCATTCCAGGGTAAAAATGAGTGTGGACGCAATAATGTATTTCATCATTTCTGAATAGACAAACCAGCTTACCAGCCCATTTGATATGGCTGATATATAGCCATTGAACCATCGGCTGCCTACAATTTCGAAAAACACATAAATGAAAACTGAATTCATACCAACGATGGTGAAGAATAGCAGATGTTTGCGATGATTTTTTATATCGATCCACCAGTAACTCAAAGCCAAGAACAACAAACACCAACCCAACGATGCCAGAACAAATGAACTGGTAGCGATTCTTTTTATGATCGGCGTAATGCCCGTCCAGTCTAATCCAAACCCGATGATCATACAAACCAGCCCCCATATAATAAGTGGCTGTATTTTTCTTTTATCGCTTAATAATAATTTTCCTGCTAAAGCGCCGGCAATCGTATGTACCGCCGTAGGAATACAATTGATGGCTACCCATCCATGCCGGTTGATTTTATTCATCAGCACGAGGTCCATATAATTTCCGAAATTATGCTGGTCCGTAAAGGGTTGATCGAAACCCGAAACGTTAGTAAAACGATACAATATTTCAGTGAGCAGCAATAAGCCAATACATACTGCTATTTGCGCAAGATTGCTCCAGCGAAAAATAAGAAAGGCAATAAGCGTAGTAAAAGAAAGTTGCGTCAGTACGTCCCACAATTCAAATGACAAACCCTGCCGGCGAACTGCATAATCCAGCACGCCCAGGAAAAATAACCACCAGCAACGTTTTAATATTTTTTTAAAAGATTGTGTCCATGTTATTCCTTTTGACCATTGCTTATGCAGGGACAAAGCCATTGCGGTACCGGCCATAAACATAAAAGCCGGTTGCACGAGGTCCCAGAAGTGAAGGCCGTTCCATGGATGGTGCACGAACTGTTGAAAAAATGGATTGACCAGGTCTCCTTCAGTATGTTCAAATATATAATCATACACTCCTGTAGAGCCAAGCATCAGCAATACCATAATAAAGCCGCGCAAAAAATCGAGAGATAGGAGGCGTTTTGATTCAGCAGGTGGTAGTGGGGTTTCAGTCATGGTTGATTTATTATATTCCCGGACCGGGTTTGAAAATAAATCATTTTTCTATGAGTGAGAAAGCCGACCGAGAATATAAGAGGGCAATTTCCGGGAAGACTGACAGGAAACCGTTGTTACGCCGTGTGTGGTTGTTGTTCACCCGCCACTAAATTTTGAAATTAATTACGCTGGTAATGGTTTGTTTTATTTTACCTGTTGAGAGCCCTGGATTCCAAACAACGCATAAGGCGGTTTACTCAACTGGTCGTTAAAAAACCGGGCTGTAAGAAAAATAAACAGGATAAAAGAAAATACGATGAGTAACTGGCCTCCTGATATTCGTTGAATAGCTTGTTTTGATCTTGTATCACATACTTCGCCGGGGCAACGTTGTGGCTTTTCTTTAAAAATCAGTGGATAAAATTTACATCCCAGGCAAATCCCAAATGCTGATTCAAAAAACAGGAATATGAGACAGATGATACAAATACTTCCGGTAATGGCGCTATAGGAATTCACTATCACCATTAAAATAAACATAGTGGCGGACAGGACGACACCGATTATCCAGGCAAACTTCTTTTGTTGTGCGCCGACATACTCAGGTGCCTGATTACTTACTATCAAACGCCCGATGATTAATGTGGGTGAAAATTTCGGACTAATAAAAACACGGATCAAGAAATCTGCGAGGAATGCTGTCAAGACATACTTGATCGGTAAAAAATCTTTTTTAAAGATGATAAACATAGCCGAGATGAAAGTTGCCAGGAACAGGATGCCTGCTGCTGCCCTTATTTCTCTCTCGTTTAATACACGGATATCATATCCTTCGACGTTTTCCCCGAATTGTATGTGCGTGTTCATGTATGTATTTTTTGGCAATTGCAATGATCAATTGAACATGATTCAGCGAAGGCGAACCAGGAAGAGCATGCCGTGTCAACCGCATCGGAAATAAGGAACATAAAGTTTACAACGCCTTGCACTAAGAACACGACGCATTGCGAATAACCAATAGCATTATCGTGTGTTCTTAGTGTTTGTTGCGTGTTAGTTGTGCGTTGAATGGTCTTCTTTCCAGCACAGTGGGATCCGAAGCTTGGAATTCACGTGACTTGAAGTCGCGG
>JADMIO010852326.1_pt1 | contig 54671 bp, 50 predicted proteins | sample 8958161 | NCBI WGS metagenome assembly JADMIO01 (sample SAMN16585339, study PRJNA669376) | soil metagenome | isolation source: Crop rotation soil | place: USA: Cullars Rotation, Alabama | collected 2011
GCCGCGACTTCAAGTCACGTGAATTCCAAGCTTCGGATCCCACTGTGCTGGAAAGGCACTGTGACCGGGCAGAATCTGGCATACGGCGACAACGTGGTGTCGCGCGTGACCGGCACGTACGCGTTTCGGGGGTTGCCGCATGCGCCGGCGGGCATGATGTCGGGCGCGATGGACAGCGTGATGATCGCCAGGATCCGGCTCGACAGCATCGCGGGCTCGGTGGTGCTCGCGGATCGCTCGTCGGGGTCGATCGGACTCGTGGTGGTGGCCGACTCGGCGCGCGGAGCGTATCGCGCCGGGGCCCAGGTGCACTTCGCGCGCGACTCGGCGGCGACGCGCGTGACGATCGACACGGCGGGCGCCACGCTCAAGGATCACGCGTGGCATCTGGTTTCGCCGACGCACATCGTGGCGGACAGCAACGGTCTCGCGACCGACTCGGCGGTGATGCGCAGCACGACCGGCGGCGTGGTACGCGTGCGCGGCTCCATCCCGCAGCACGACGCCATCGACGCGGAGGTCGCGGCGGACAGCGTCGCGCTCGCCGACGTGGGCACGCTGCTGCAGACCACGCGGCCGTTAGGCGGAAGCGCGACGTTCGATTTGCGGGTGACGGGCGTGCGGAGCGACCCCGTGATGCACGGGACCGGGCGGTTCCGCGATGTGCAGGTGGGCGACCTGCACCTGCCGCTGGCGACGGTTTCGGGCGACTACGGCTCGCGCCGATTGGACGCGCGGGCGGCCGTGTCGAACAAGGACACCGTGCTCGTGACGGCGCGGGCGACGCTGCCCGTGGATCTCGCCTTCACGCGCGTGAATCAGCGCCTGCTCAACGATTCGTTAGGCGGGCAGATCCGTGCCGACAGCGTGGACCTGTCGCTCCTCACGGGCATCTCGCCGGAGTTCACCAACGGATCGGGCTTCGCGTCGGCGCTCCTCGATATCGGCGGCACGTTCTCGCGTCCCCAGGTGACCGGCGCGGCGCGGGTGAACTCGGGCGCGGTGGGGCTGCCGCGCATCGGCGTCAGGCTGAGCGACATCAAGGCCAGCGTCGCGTTCACGCCGGACAGCATTCGCGTGGACACCTTCTCGGCCGCCAGCGCCGACATCGGCGGCAGCCGCCTGAGCGTGACGGGTGGCTTCGCCGTGCCTAACTGGCGCGATGTGACGACGCTCGGCTTCGGGGTGACGGTCACCGCGCGCGACTTCCAGGTGTTGGACAAGCGCGGCTTCGCGCAGATGCAAGTGACGGGCGCGATGCAGCTCACCGGCACGTTTCAGCAGCCGGTGCTGCAGGGCGACATGACCGTCGACAAGGGCAATCTCTACATCTCGGACGTCTATCGAAAACAGGTCGTGAACCTGAACGACCCCGAGGCCTACACGATCGTGGACACGAATCTCGTGCAGAACCGCAGCCTGCTCGAGACGAACCCGCTGCTCGACAGCCTCGTCACCCATCTGAGCATTCCGAGCTTCGCGGTGCGCGTGGGGGATGACGTGTGGCTCCGCTCCGAGGAAGCGAACATCAAGTTGGCCGGCAGCATGACGCTGGGGAAAATCGGCACGCAGCGCGTCGAGAGCGGCATCCTGCGCGTGAGCCGTGGGACGTATCGGTTGGACCTGGGTGTGGTGCAGCGCACGTTCCAAGTGGACAGCGGATCGGTCACCTTTTACGGGGACCCGCACATTCCGCCCGACCTGAGCATCTGGGCCACGTACACGGTGCGTCAGCCTAACCGGCAGATCGCGGATGATGTGAAGCTCATCGCGCACATCAGCGGCACGCCGACCAACCCGCAGCTCGATCTGACGAGCAACGCGCGCTTCACGCTATCCAACACCGAAATCCTGAGCTATCTGGTATTCGGGCAGCCGTCCTTCTCCACGAATCCGGACCAAACGACGAACCCGGTGTTGCAACAAGTCGCGGCGGCGCTATTGCCGAGTGTCGGCGCTGTGCTCGAGCGCGCGTTGGCGGACCAGGTTGGATTCATCGATTACGTGCAGGTGCAAACCGGAAGCACGAACGATCCAACGACGGGCGCAACGACGGGCTTCCTGTCCGGCACGCGCATTGGCGTCGGCAAGCAGTTGGGCAACAAGACGTTCGTGACGGTGAACGCCGGCCTGTGCGGACTGTCCGGCCAGCAGTCCGGGATTTCCTTCGGCCAATCGTTGGGCCTGACGGTGGAACAGCGTCTCGCCGACGGATACTCGCTGCAAGCGAGCATCGAGCCGTCGTCGGCCGCACTGCTGTGTCATCCGGGACTCACGTCGATCGGCAGCCGCCCGCCGCAATACGGTATCGATCTGTTCCGCGAGTGGAGTTTCTGAGCGGGCCGTACCTCCTGATCGTGAACCCGGCCGCCCGGCGCGCCGCCCGCATGGTATCCATCGCGCGCCGTGTATTCGAATCGGCTGGGGCGGCCGTGGAAGAAGTCTGGACTGAACGCTCCGGTCATGCGGCCGAGATCGCCAGCGCACGTGCCGGAAGTGTCGGCGCCGTGGTTGTGTTGGGCGGAGACGGCACCCTCAAAGAGGTGGCTGGTGCGTTGGCGCATTCCGGCCGTCCCGTGGGCATTCTGCCCGGTGGCACCGGCAATCTGGTTGCCCGTTCGTTAGGGATTCCGATGGAGGCCGACAGGGCGGCGCGTGTCGTCTTGGAGGGGATGACGGCTGCCACCGATCTCGGACTCGTGCGCGGGCAGGGGACGACGCCGCACTGGTTTGCGTTCTCGGTGAGCGTTGGCGTCGACGTTCGCATGCTGGCCCGGACGTGGCCGCGGGCGAAGCGCTGGTTTGGGCCGCTTGCCTATGCGACGACCGCACTTGGCGAGATGCTGAACTTTACGACGTTCCGGGCGCGCGTTGCGATCGACGACGAGGCGCTCGAGCGTGACGCCGCGGAGGTGATGATCGCCAATATCGGGAGCGTGTTGAACGACTTGCTCGTGCTCGGACCCGCGATCCGTTCGAACGACGGCCGGCTGGATCTGTGTCTCTATTCACCCGCGAACGCCCGGCAGGCCATGGGCGTGCTGTGGCGCATGGCGCGCCAGCGCTTCGACGCGCCGGATCGACTGTTGTTTCGCGCTGGACGGGTGTTCCGCGTGGACTGTGATCCGGCGCAACTGGTGCAGGCCGACGGCGAGCTGGTTGGCACGACGCCATTCGACGTGAAGATCGATGAGGGTGCCGTGATGTTCCTGGTCCCGCGAGGACGTAATTGACCGCGTCACACCCGCGACTCACATTCGTCGGAGTCGTCGAGTTCCACGTCGCTCTCAGCTGACGGCCGTCGCATGACTAACGTTGCCGAAGGATTCGAGCCAGCGCGGCTATCCGGCACGGACGAGTCGCTGCTCCTCGCCGGTCTTCCGCCTGACAAGGCCGAAGCCGTGCGGGAGCTGTTGCGAGAGCGGAGCTATTTGAGCGAGCAGTATCGCCGCGTGATCGAGACCGCGAGCGACGCCATCCTGATCACCGATCCCGAGCGGCGCATCGCGTTCGCGAACTCGGCGGCGCACCAACTGTTCGGGCATCCACGGGACACGCTCATCGGCATGCGCGTCGCCGACACGCTGCCGCCGGAGATGCGCGACTCGGTGTCCGCGTTCGAGGGGGCAGCGTTGGGCGGCACGCCGCAGCGCTACGAAACGGTGGTGCTGCGGAGCACGGGCGAGCGGCGCACGGTGTCGGTTAGCACGTCGCCGCTGCGCGAAGGGAATCAGGTGACCGGGGTCGTCGCGTCGCTGCGCGATGTGACGGACGAGCGACGCGCGCGTGACGCGGTAGCGCGCTCGGAAGCGCGGTATCGCAATCTCGTCGAGACAGCCACCGATGCCATCTATACCATGGATGCCGACGGTTGCTTCATGTCGGTGAACCATGCGACGTGCGAGATCGTGGGCTACTCGCGCGAGGAGTTACTCGGCCGTCGCGCGCGGTGGTTGTTGGATCCCGATGAATTCGCGGAGGTCGATCGCCACTTCCGCCACGCGTTGGACGGACGGGCGCGACGCTACGAGTGCCATCTCTATCGAAAGGATGGCGATCGCCGGCTGCTCTCCGTGACCAACACGCCGATCTTCCAGGGCACGACGGTGGTGGGTGTGCTCGGCATCGCGCGAGACATCACCGCCGATCGGGAGCGCGAAGAGGCGCTGCTGCGGTCGGAGGCGCGGTACGAGCACCTGGTGGAGACCGCACCCGACGCGATCTTCACGCTCGATGTCGACGGGCGGTTCACCTCGGTCAACCGCAGCTTCGAGCGGACCATCGGCCGTCCGCGTACCGAGTTGTTAGGCGTCCGGTTCAGCACGATCCTCGATGCAAAGCAAACCGAGTGGGCGGAGGCGCTGTTTCAGACGACGCTCGCGGGGCGGCGCCAGCGCTCGGAGCTCCGGTATCGCGACGTCGACGGCGCAGTGCGCACGGGCTCCATCATCACGGCACCGGTGCTGGAGGACGGGCGCATTGCGGGCATGCTCGGTCTCGTGCGCGACGTGACAGAGGAGAAGTTGCTGGCGGCGCAACTGCTGCAGCGGGAGAAGCTGGCCGCGGTTGGCCAACTCGTGAGCGGCGTCGCCCACGAGCTCAACAATCCGTTAGCCGGCATCATGGCGTTCGCGCAGCTGCTCGAGAATTCCGGCGAGGTGACCGCCGATGAGCGCGACGCGGTGGAGACGATACACAAGGAAGCCAAGCGCGCGGCAAAGATCGTGTCGAACCTGCTCCTGTTCGCGAGGCAGCGCGATCCGGAGCGCACGAGCACGGATCTCAACCGCGTGATGACGGACACCCTCGAGTTGCGGCGGTACGTCTTGCGGACGCAACAGGTCGAGGTGGTGACCGAGCTCGATCCGGATCTGCCGCTGGTGTGGGCGGACTCGTTCCAGCTGCAGCAAGTGGTGCTGAATCTGTTGACGAACGCGGAGCACGCGCTGCGCGGGGTAGACGGCGACCGTCGCATCACGCTGGCGACGCGCCGGGTAGAGAATCGGGTGATCGCGAGCGTGACCGACACGGGGCCCGGCATTCCGCACGAGGCGCTGGATCACATCTTCAACCCGTTCTTCACGACCAAGGCCGTGGGCGAAGGCACCGGGTTAGGCCTGTCGATTTCGGACGGTATTGTGCGGCAGCACGGCGGACAGATCACGGTCACGAGCACGCCGGGCAACGGCGCGACCTTTTCGATCGAGCTGCCGATCACATCGCCGCCGCCGAGCGATGGCGCCGTGAGTCAGCGGGAGGAGTTGTTGCGCGCGGCGCCGCGCACGCTGCTCATCGTCGATGACGAACCGTCGATCCGCCGGGCGCTGGCGCGGTATCTGGAGCGCGAAGGACACACCGTCGACGCGGTCGCGACGGGCGCCGAGGCCCTCGCGCTCATGCGGGAGCGCCGCTACGATGGCATCCTGCTCGATCTGCGGATGCCGGAGCAGTCGGGCGATGCCGTGTACGCGGCGTTGCTCGAGAGCGATCTGGATCACGCGGAGCGTGTGGTGTTCGCTACGGGCGACGTCGAGAGCGATGCGGCGCGCGAGTTTCTGCGGACGGCGAAGCGGCCGTACGTGAGCAAGCCGTTCGTGCTGCCCACCGTGGCGCACCTGTTGTGCAGCGTGGGGACGCGCTGATGGCCACGATCCTCATCATCGATGACGATCCGGGCGTCTCGGCGGTGCTCGGCGCCTTCTTCGAGCGGCGGTCGCACCACGTGGTGCGCGCGGGCGGCTGCGAGGAGGGTGTGGAGACGTTTCTGCGCGTGCGGCCCGACCTGGTGCTCCTCGACTTGCGCCTGCCCGACGGGACGGGGTTCGACGTGCTCACGCGGCTGGCGGGCGAAGAGGCGGTGATCATCATGATCACAGGGCACGCCGACGTTCCGTTAGCCGTGCAGGCGATGCAGGCCGGGGCCGAGCACTTTCTGCAGAAGCCGGTAGATCCGGCGCATCTCGAGGCGGCCGTAGATCGAGCGCTCGAGAAGGCGCGCCTGCGGCAGTTGGCGCAGCTGGCGCGCGAGCGGCGGGGCGGCGGCCGTGTGAGCGCTCTGTTAGGCACGTCGCCGGCGATGCGCGAGCTCGCGCATCAGGTCGAGTTGCTGGCCGCCACCGATCGAACCACCGTCTTGCTGGTGGGCGAAACGGGCACGGGCAAGGGCCGGCTCGCCGAGATGATTCACGCGACGAGTCCGCGCGCCGAGGCGCCGTTCCTCGACGTGAGCTGCATCGGCATGCCGTCCGATGCGCTCGAGGAAGAACTGTTCGGGAGCGAAGTCGAGGATCGCCCACGGCGCAGGCGCGCGGCGCTGGTCGAGATCGCGGAGCATGGTACGCTCTTTCTCGACGAGGTGGTCGGACTGGACCCGGTGCTGCAGCCGCGATTGCTCAAGCTGCTCGAGGCGCACACGTATCGGCGCGCGGGCGGTGTGCGCGAGACGAACGCCGACGTGCGCGTCATTGCATCCACGTGTCGCGATCTGGTCGAGGAAGTGAATGCGGGTCGGTTGCGCGAAGAGCTGTATTATCGACTGAGTGTGATGCCGGTGCACCTGCCTCCGCTGCGCGCGCGGGCGCGCGAGGATCTGGTGGATCTGATCGAGCGGCTGCTGCACGAGCTGCAGATTCAGGTGCGGTCTGCGCCGTCGGAGATCGCCGATGGTGCGTGGGACGTGCTGCTCCGCTACCCATGGCCCGGCAATCTGCGCGAGCTGCGCAACGTGCTCGAGCGCGCATTGATCGTGGCGCGCGGGGCGCGCCGTGTCGGTGCGGAGCATCTGCCGTCGGAAGTGCGGCGTGCGAGCGGGGCGGGCCTCTCGCGGCACGTGCCGCGATCGTTGGACGAAGTGCAGCGCGCGCACATCGAGCGCACCCTGCGCGCGCACAATGGCAACCGCACGCGCGCGGCGAAAGAGTTGGGCATCTCGCGCGCGACCCTGATCAACAAGATCAAGCAGTACAACCTCGGCGAGATGCTGATGGCGGCTGAGCCGCGTGTCGTGGGCGGGGCGGGCTAGGGCGGGACGTTGGCGGTGTCCGGCGCGTCTTCACCACGGCGACCCTTCACTTACATTCGATACCATGCCCGAAACATCACCTGCGGCGGCGCCGCACGAACACGACGGCATGATGTGCCGCGCGTGTGGCCGCGAAGAACGCGCATCGGAAGGCTATCCGTGCGCGGACTGCGGCACGTTCATCTGCCTGGTGTGCAGCTTTCGCGGCGTATTGCGGTGCCGCGAATGCGAAGCGAAGCGCGCGGCGCGCGAACCGGGCGGCGCGACGTGAGCGACGTCGTCGTGGTCCGGCGCCGTGTTCTGTTAGGCGAGCGCGCGTTCTCGGTGCTCGGCGACACGGCGTTCGACCGGCGCACCGGCGAGTGGAGCGCGCGGCTGCTGTTCGTGCCGCTGGACCGGTCGCTCGCCCGAACGGTGGCGTCCAAGCCGATCAAGCGCGGTACGCGGCGCGACGACGTGGTGCGCAGCCTGAGCGACGTGAGCGACGCCGATCTCGCTCGCGCGTCGCGAACGGTCGTGCCGGCGGCGTCGCGGCGTGCACGCCCGCGGTGACGGATCGCGCGACGTGAGTAGCCTCGTCGTGCGCGTGTCCGTGGCGCCCGTGAACGCGGAGCCGCGTGCAGGGAGCGAGCAAGTGACGCAGGCGCTCGCGGGCCATTCGGTGGAGCGGTTGGACGAGGGAGCGCGGGAGCCATGGCTCGCGGTGCGGCTGCGCGACGGGTACGAGGGCTGGATGCACCGCGGCTACCTGTCGGAACCCGACAGCAGCGCTTCGCCTAACGGGAGCGGCCCGGCGCGGGTGTCGCTCGGGTGCGTGGTGCGCGACACCCTCGGCGCGCGGCGCGCCTTACCACTCGGCGCGTGGCTCGATGCCGCGGCGGTCGTGGAGAGCGGCGAGACCGTCGAGCGCGACGAGATGGCGCGGCGCTTTCCCGTGTCCGCCGCGGCGGCCGCGCACACGGCGGTCACGCGGTTCGAGGGGACGCCGTACGCCTGGGGCGGCGTGACACCGTGGGGCGCCGATTGCTCGGGTCTCGTGCAGACGGTCTTCGGGCTGCACGGCATCGCGCTGCCGCGCGACGCGCGCGCGCAAGCCGAGTGCGGCGAGTCGATCGCGTCGGGGCAGGGACTCGGGGAGCTGGCGGCCGGCGATCTCGCGTTCTTTTCCGATCGCGACGACGGACGCATCACGCACGTCGCGATTGCGTTGGGCGGCTCGCGGCTGGTGCATCTGGGGTTGGGCCGCGGCGGCTACGCGATCGAAAACGTCGCGGCGCCGGACGCGTACGCGCGCGCGCTGCTGTCGCGGTTCCGTTGGGCGCGTCGCGTGCGTTGAGCGCACGGCGCTGGCGCGGTCAACTCACCATTTTCACGGCGGGGACGACGTTGGCGCGCACGTGCAGGCGCACCTCGCCGCGCACGGATCCATCGATCGCGATGCGCATCGCGTAGGTGCCCGCGCTGTCGAGCGGCAGGTCGACCGCCGCGATGAGCGGGAAGTCGATGTCCGGGACCTCAGCCGGCGGCGTCGCGACGTTGAGCTCTCCGTTGGATGACCAGAGCTCGGCGCCGCCGGGACTCACCCACTGCAACGCGATCACGTGTGAGCCGGCGTCGGCGGCTGTACCCTTGAGCCGGACGACGAGGTGCGCGCGCGGGTGCACCGTCGGCAGGCCGGCGACCTGCACGGCGTCGAACACGCCGAGGATGTTGAGCTTCCCTTCGACGGAGAGATTGGCGGCGTCGGCGAACAGCGCAAAGGAGAGGTGCATGGCCGGGAACTTAGGTGCAGTGGTCAGACGGAGGAAGGCGCTGTCGCGTATCGAACGCGGCGCCTAGGTTTCCGGCATGACCACAGCGCTCGACACGGCGATGGCGCCCGATCGCGCGGATCCAGCCGCGCGGTCGGGCGTTTCGCTCACGGACCTCTGGCTGTTGCTGACGACCACGATCTGGGGCGCGAACTACGCGGTCGTGAAGTACGGGACGGACCACATGAATGCGCTGGCGTTCAACGGCGCGCGGATTTTGATGGCGACGCTCGCGTTCGGCGTGCTGGCGGTGGTGCAGCGCCGGCGGGCGGGCGCGCGGCCGATTGCGCGGCGCGACGCCCTCGCGTTGCTTGGGTTAGGCGTGTTGGGCAACTGCGTCTATCAAACGTTGTTCGCCGAGGGCGTGGCGCACACGCGGGCGGGGAATGCCGCGCTGCTGCTGGCGGCGTCGCCGGCGCTGATCGCGGTCCTGGGGCGTTGGTTAGGCATCGAGCGCGTGGGCGCGCGCGGCTACGCGGGCGTGGCGCTGTCGGTGGGCGGTATCGCGCTCGTGGTGCTCGGCGGGGCGGCGCACGAGGCGCCCGGCGCCACGCTCACCGGCGATTCGATCGTGGTGGCCGCGGCGGTGTGCTGGGCCGTGTACACGGTGCTGCTCCAGCCGCTCACCCAGCGCGTGTCGCTCATCGACATCTCGGCGTTGACGCTCGTGGGCGGGATGATTCCGCTGCTCTTCGTATCGGCGCCGGCGTTCGCGGCGACGGCGTGGGGACGCGTGAGCGCGCAGACGTGGGGGGCAATGACGTTCGCCGGCATTGGCTCGCTGGTGATCGGCTATCTCGGATGGTATCGCGGCGTGCGTGTGTTAGGCCCAACGCGCACGGCGATCTACTCGAATTTACAGCCGTTGGTCGCGCTGGCGGTGGCGTGGATGCTGCTGCCCGCCGAGACGCCCACGGTGTGGCAAGGTGCCGGCGCGGTGACGATCATCGCCGGCGTGGTACTGACGCGCGCATGAAGCTCGTTCTGTTCGACATCGACGGGACCATCCTGTGGAGCGATGGCGCGGGGCGTCGGGCGATGACGGCCGCGCTCACGCGCGTGTTCGGCGGCGCCGGCCCGACGGAATACCACTACGACGGCAAGACCGATCCGCAGATCGTGCGCGACCTGATGCGCGCGGCGGGACACAGCGACGAGACGATCGACGCGCGGATGGACGCGGTCGCGTCGAGCTACCTGTCGCTGCTCGAGCGGGAGCTGGCGACGGGCGAGCGCCGAACGCGCTTGTTCGACGGCGTGTCGGAGCTGATTACGGCGCTCGAGGCGCGGCCGGATGCCATTGTCGGATTGCTGACGGGCAATTTCTGCGACGGCGCGATGCTCAAGTTGTCGGCGGCGGGGCTGGACGTGGCGCGCTTCCGTGTCGGTGCCTTCGGATCCGATCATGCGCATCGGCCGGCGCTGCCCGCGGTCGCGCTCGACCGGGCGCGCGAAACGTTAGGCGTGGAGCTGCGGGGCGAGGACCTCGTGGTGATCGGCGACACGCCGGCGGACATCGAGTGCGCACGGAGCGTCGGCGCGCGCGCGGTGGCGGTGGCGACGGGCCGATTCAGCGTGCACGATCTGGCGGCGCACGCGCCGGCGGCGGTTTTTCCGACTCTCGCCGACACGCGGGCCGTGATCGAGGCGATTTTCGATGCGTGAGGTCGAGCTCAAGGCCGTGCTCGACGACTGGCCGCGCCGCGCCCGCTGCCTAACGGAAGCGGGCGCCGTGCTCGCGTTCGCCGGCCGCCTCGAGGACCGGCGCTACGACACGCCGCACCGCGATCTGGCGCGCCGCGACGAAGTGTTGCGGCTGCGCGTGTACCGCGATGCGTCCGGCGCGCGTGCGGAGCTCGGGTGGAAGGGGCCCACCGGATACGAAGGCGGATACAAGGTGCGCGACGAGCTGCAGTGCACGGCCGACGCCCCCGACGTGCTCGCCGCGATGCTCGTCCGACTCGGCTACGAGGTGACGCGGGCGATCGATCGAGAGATCGCGCAATACGACCTGGCCGGCACCACCGTCCGATTCGAGCGGTATCCGCGCATGGATGAGCTGGTCGAGGTGGAAGGGGCGCCGAGCGGCATCGAGCGCGCGATCCTTGCGTTAGGCATCGACCGTGCCGCGTTCAGCACGGAGCGGCTGCCCCAGTTCGTGATGCGGTGGCAGCAGCGCACCGGGCAGGAGCCCGCCCTGTGCGATGACGAACTGACGGGCCGTGTGCGCTACGCGCTCGAGGACGCGTGAGATGGCGAACGCCGGCGCGGTGATGGTCACACTGAGCGGCCTGCTGCGCGGTCACGATCTGACCGGCGACGCGCAGGTCACGCTGGACGACGAAGCGGTGCGGCTCGAGCGCTCCGGCGGCTCGGTACGACTGCCGTTCGACCGGCTGGACGGCGCCCGCTATGCCGTGGGCACGCTCGAGCTGTTCGTGTCGCGCGGCGATGTGGTTGTGTTAGGCGGGTCGGTGGCGCTGGCGTCGGTGGCGGCCGAGCTGGACCGGCGCGCGATGGCCGTGCCCGAGCTCACGCGCTCGCTGCGCGGGCTGGGTTCGACGCGCGGGTCGCCGGGCGCCGATCACGATCGGTATTTTGCGCCGCTGCTCACCGCGCGTCGCGAGGCCGAGGCGGCGGCGGGACCGGACCGTGCCCGGGCCGCATTCGATGCTCCCTCGTTGCGCGCCGCCATGATGCAGCGGCTGCACGAGCTGGCGGCGGAGCGCCATCCGTCCGATCCGCCCGAGCGCCGCGCGCTGGACGCCGAGCTCTCGGAGGTGGCGGAGCCCCTGGTCGCAGCGTTAGGCACGCTCGAGCATGCGCAACACGCGCTCGCGTCGAGCGACGACGCCGTGCGCTTCGCGCGGTGGCGAACGTGGGCGACGGCATTGCACGCGGTGTTCGAGACGGCCGATGCGGTGTGGCTGTCGCTCGTCCGCGTGCTGGCCGCGGATGTGCCGACGCGCCGGTCGCGCCGCGCGTCCTGGTTTCGGCGCGCTCCGCGGGAGGACGCGTGATCATCGGCGTCGGGCTCGACCTGGTCGATGTCGCGCGCGTCAAGCGACTCATCGCGTCGAAGCAGACGCGCGCGCTCGAGCGGCTGTTCACGACCGGCGAAGTGACGTACGCGATGAGCAGGCCCGAGCCGTACATGCATCTCGCGGTGCGCATCGCGGCGAAGGAGGCGGCGTACAAAGCGCTGTCGGGCTCACCCGGTGCGCGCGGGATCGGGTGGCGGGAAATGGAAGTGGTGTCTGTCGACGCCGGTGCGCCGTCGCTGTTGTTCCATGGGGCGGCTGAGATCCGGTGCGCCGAGCTGGCGGTGACGCGCGTGTGGTTGACGTTATCGCACAGCCAGATGACAGCGGGGGCAGTGGTGGTGCTCGAGGGGTCCTAACGACTCGGGCGAGTTTCGAACCCGATCGCATCCATAGGCGCGTCGCGTGCGAGCAGTGGTGTCGTGGCGGTAAAGCCGATAGATTCTCTCGTAAATGCGATTTCTTCCCTGTTCAGCCTGCCTCCTCGTCGTCGCGGTCGCGTCCGGTGCCCTGCGCGCGACCGCACAGGAAAGTCCGGCGCAGCGACTCGGCAACATCGTGGCGGTCGCGGTCGAGGAATACGCGAAGGGCGTCGATGCGCACGGACGTCTCGTCGCGCCCGACGAGTACGTGGAGACGGTCGACTTTCTCGCGGACGCGCGGACTACCGCGATGCGTCTTGGCACGTCCGACGCATCGGCGATCCGGGCGCTGCTCGATTCGATCGCCGCCGGCGTGCGCGACACCGTTCCGCCGGCGCGGCTCGCGGCGCTGCACGCGCGCTTCGTGGCTGCGTTAGGCGAAGCAGCCGCCCTCGATCTGCCGGCGCGGCCGATCGACCTCGCGGACGGGCGCGCCGTGTACGACGCACGGTGCGCCTCGTGTCACGGCGACCGCGGGTTAGGCGACGGCCCAGCCGCCGCCGGTATCCGGCCGCCGCCGCCGGCGATCGGCGATCCGACGGTGATGCACGGGATGTCGCCGGCGCTGCTCTATCGCATCGTGTCGGCGGGCGTGTCCGGAACGGCGATGCCGGCGTGGGGCGAGACGCTGACGAACGAGCAGCGGTGGAACGTGGTCGGCTACGTGCTGTCGCTGCAGGGCGTGCGCACGGTGTGCGCGACGTGCGCGACGTCCGAATCGCCATTGAGCGCCGTGACGGCTGCGTTGGATTCGGCTGTTGCCGCCCTGCGCACGGGCCGGCCATCGGACGCGCGGGAGCGCGCGGTGGATGCGTACCTGGCCTTCGAGCCCATGGAGACGGCGGCACGGGCCAGGAGCCCGGGTCTCGTGTCGGCTATGGAGCGCCGCTTCGCCGATTTCCGCGCGCAGATCGCCGCCGGCGATCTGCCTAACGCAACGCGCGCGCGGGATGCGATCGCGGCTACCCTCCCGGGGCTGGCGGCTCGTAGCCAGCGGGCGTCCAGTGCCTGGGAGGCATTCGTCCAATCGTTTGTCATCATCGTACGCGAGGGTTTCGAGGCGATCCTCGTGATCGGCGCGATCGTCGCGTTTCTCGTGAAGACGGGGCATCGTGATCGGCTGCGCGCCGTGTGGTATGGGGCCGGCGCGGGTATCGTCGCGAGCGCCGCGACGGCGCTGGTCCTCGAGACGCTGCTCGCGGCGGTGCCGGCGAGCCAGGATCTCATCGAGGGCGTGAGCATGCTGGTGGCTATGGTCGTGCTCTTCTGGGTGAGCTACTGGCTCATCTCCAAGGTCGAAGCCGAGCACTGGCAGCGCTTCATTCGCGAGAAGGTGACGTCGGCGCTGGCCTCGGGCGGCGCGATCGCGCTGGCGTTCGTGGCATTTTTGGCCGTGTATCGCGAGGGCGCCGAGACGGCGCTCTTCTACCAGGCGCTGTTGGGCGAGGCCGACCGGTCGGCCGGCGCCATCGCGTTAGGCATCGGCGCCGGGGCGCTGGTGCTCGCCGCCGTGTTCACGGCCTTTCACCGGTACGGCGTGCGGATTCCACTGCGGCCGTTTTTCACGATCACCAGCGGCCTGCTCTATGCGATGGCCTTTGTGTTCGCCGGCCGCGGCGTCGCCGAGCTGCAGGAAGTGAACGTGCTGCCCATCTCGCCGGTGCGGGGCATCCCGCGCATCGAAGCGTTAGGCATTTACCCGACGGCCCAGAGCCTGGGGCTGCAGGCGGCGCTGGTGGCGCTCCTGGCCGCGGCGTTGATCGTCACGTTCAGGCCGCGCCGCGCGCCGGCGGCCTCATCCGCTTCAGCATCTTCCCGAGACGGTGTACGTACTCGTCGTACTGCACGTAGAACGCGTGACGTTGCGAGGCGAGATACCTGATGCCGCCGCTCAGATCCGGCCGCGGGCCCGTGCGCTGACGCTCGAACCAGGCCGCGCGATCGCTGCCGTTCCGTTGGGCGAGGATCACCGACGCCACGAGCGCGGCCTGTTTGCTCACCACCGGAAGGAGCGAGCCGTCGGTGTCGAACAGCCCGATCACGTACAGGCCGGGCCGCTCCGCAAAGACGTTCAAATAGAGTTGGGCGCCGCCGCGCTCGGGCGAGAAGACGTCGGCGCCGAGGCACGGAATGGCGGATCGAAATCCCGTCGCGAAGATGATCACGTCTACCTCCGCCGACGTGCCGTCGACGAACGTCACGCGCTTCCCGTTCATCTCGCGCACGTCGGGTACGGCGCGGACATCGCCATGCGCGAGATAGTGCAGCAACTGCGAATTCACGATGGGATGGGTTTCCAATACCTTGTGGTCGGGCTTGGGTAGCTTGTAGCGGCGCAGGTCGCCGACGAGCACACGCAGCAGCAGCGTGAGGAGCGGTTGGGCCAGCCACGCCGGAAGGTGCGGACCGCTGCGGAAGAACGCATCCGTCGGAATGCCGAACAGATGCTTGGGGAGAAAATGATAGCCGCGGCGAAGGCTGATCAGCGTTTCGCGCGCGACCGTCGCGGCATCGCACGCGATGTCGCATCCTGAATTGCCGCCGCCCACCACGAGCACGCGCCGGCCGGCGAGCGACGCCGCGTGCTTGTAGCGGCTCGAGTGGTACATCTCGCCGTCGAAGCGACCTGGATACGATGCGTCGACAGGATTCCAGTTGTTGCCAACCGCGCACACGACGCCGCGGTATAAGCGGTGTTCGCCCGGTGCGAGCTCGACATCCCAGCCGCCATCGGCCGGCGTCGCCCGCGTAACCACGGTGTCGAACGTGATGTGCGACCGGATCCCGTCCTTGTCGGCGTACGCGCGCAAGTACTCGAGGATGCGCGTGCGCGAGGGATAGTCGGGATAGTCAGCGGGCATCGGAAAATCGTCGAATGCCGATTGCGTGCGCGACGAGATGAAGTGCGCGCTGTCGTACATTGGCGTGCCGGGGTTTTGCATGTCCCAAATCCCGCCGACATCGTGGTGGCGCTCGAAGACATCGAAGGGGAGGCCGGCGCGCTGAAACTCGTGCGCGGTAGCGAGACCGGACGGGCCGGCGCCGATAATGCAATAGCGGTCTTCCGTGTTGGGCACGATCCATGATCCGGCTTCGAGGATCGTGAGAATTTAGCGGCGCGCGGCGGACACGCGAGCGCTCGACATCACCAGCGGCCGAGAGCGGCGGGCCGCGAACGGCACACTGCCGCGCTTCCCAGGGGCATGGGTCGTGCTCCTTTTGCGCCCGACGCTGTTGGATGGGTGCGGTGGTGCGTGTGTTGAGCAGAGTACGTCGGGTGATTGTGATCGTGATGGATGGGCTCAGACCAGATGCCATCCATGCGCTTGGGCTTTCGAACGTGACGCGGCTGGCCGATCGCGGCGCCGTGACGCTCCGGGGGACCACGGTTGCTCCGAGCGTGACGGCGGCCTGCATGGCTTCACTCCTAACGGGGGTACGGCCGGCCGCGCACGGCGTGCAGAGCACGCGCTTTCACATTCCACGACATCGGGAGCGGATGCGGCCGTTACCGCGCGTGCTCGCGCAGGCCGGGTATCCGTCGTCGGGGTTCATGTGCCGTGTGCCGTGGCTCATGCGCGGCATCGCGCGTCGGATCGCTGGACGTCTTGGCCTCGGCACGGCCGGATTTCATGGCGCGCGCGCCGATGACGTGCTCGCCCGCGCGGCGCGTGCGCTGCACGAGCAACGGCGCGGGCTCATTCTGCTGCACTGGCCGGATTGCGACGATGCGGGTCATGATCACGGGTGGATGTCCGAGCCATACCAGCGGGCTGCATACCAACTCGACGCTGCCCTGGGCCGTCTGCTGTCGGGCGTGGATCTCGGTCCGACGAGCGACACGATGGTCGTTGCGATGGCGGACCATGGCGGCGGCGGCACGATACCGACGGATCACGACAGCTCGCATCCGTTAGACCGAACCATTCCGATCATGCTCGCCGGAGGTGGAATCGAGCCCGGCGCGCTGCGCGACGGAGCGCACCTGTTGGACGTGCCCCCGACGGTATTGCGCGCGCTTCGCGTACCGGTGCCGTCGATCTATGAGGGGCGCCCGCTCGTCGACGAGGCCGAGCCATCCGCCCTGGCCGGGTGAGGCGCGCGTTGGGCAGGGGTCATGCGCGGATGCGGTAGCCGGCCTTGCGGACGGTGAGGATGTAGTCGGGCGCTGCCGGGTTGCGCTCGAGTTTGCGGCGCAGCTCCGCGATATGCGTGTCCACGGTGCGGCTCACGACTTCGGATGCGTACCCCCACACTTCCTGGAGCAGCTCGTCGCGCGAGGCCAGTTTGCCGCGGCGTCGCAGCAGGGCGATGAGCAGCTCGTACTCCTTGGGCCTGAGCGAGACCGGTTCGCCGCTTCGGGAGACGGTGCGCGAGGCGGTATCGATCTCGATGTCGCCTACCTGTTCGCGCGGCGCGAGCGCGCTGCGCGCGGTTCGGGCGCCGTTGGCCGCGCGGCGTAAGAGCGCGTCCACCCGCGCCAGCAGCTCGAGCAACCCGAACGGCTTGGTGACGTAGTCGTCGGCGCCTAACCGAAAGCCCAACACCTTGTCCGTTTCTTCTCCACGCGCGCTCAGGATGAGCACGGGCGTTTCGGACCCATCGGCGCGCAGGGCGCGGAGGACGCGATAGCCGTCGAGGCCGGGGAGCATGAGGTCGAGGATGATCACGTCGGGCGAGCCGGCGCGGGCGCGCTCGAGACCAGCGTTGCCGTCGGCGGCCAGCTCCACCTGGTAGCCCTCGATCTCGAGGTTGTTGCGCAGCCCCATGGCGAGGTTGCGGTTGTCCTCGATGACGAGGATGCGCGTCATGTGCGTCCGGCGGTGGCGGCGTCGCCCACGGACGCGTCGAGGCCGGGGCCCTCGACGAGCGGGAAGGCGACGCCGAAGCACGCCCCGCCGTTCTCGGGCGCATCGTCGATCCACACGTCGCCGTGTTGCAGGGCGGCGAGCTCGCGGACGACGTAGAGGCCGATCCCGCTCCCGGCGGCGGCCGAATGGACGTCGCGCTCGAGGCGCTGGAAGGGCTGCCACACCCGGTGCCGCTCGCCTAACGGAACACCGGGGCCGCGGTCGCATACCATGAGGCGGGCGCGGCCGGCGTGCCGATCGACGGTCACCGTCACGGTCTGGCCCGCCGGTCCGTATTTGATCGCGTTGTCGAGCAAGTTGAGCAGCATCTGGCGCACGGCGCCGCGGTCGATGAGGGCGACCGCCTGGTCATCGAGGTCGGTGCACAACGTCGTGTCGGCCGCCGCGGCGAGGGGCCGCCATGCGTCGACCGTTTCACGGACGCACGGGGCGAGCGGCGTAGGCGCCGGATTGAGGCGCGTCATGCGGCGTTCGCTGCGGGAGAACAGCAGGACGTTCTCGACCAACTGCATGAGCCGCCGCGCCTCCTGCACGATCACGTCGGTCGCGCTCGTGCGCTCGGCGGCACTCCGCACTCGGCCTAACCGAAGGGTTTCGGCGAAGAGGAGAATCTGGGCGAGCGGGGTGCGCAGCTCGTGCGACACGCTCGAGATGAAATCCGAGCGCAGCCGCGCCAGCTCCTGTTCGCGGCGGAGCTGCAGCACCGCGAGCACCATCATGCCGGCCGTCAGCGCCAGGAGGCCGAGCAGCAGCGACACCTTGGATTGGGGAATGGCGCCTAACGCAAGCCGCTCGATGGCCAGCGGCCGCAGCGTGGCGCGCGCGGTGAGTCCGCCCAGCGTCTCCTGCGAGGCGTCGGCCGTGAACGGCGTCAGGCTGCGCTGCCCCGACTGCCAGATGGTGTCGCCCGCGGGATCCAGGACCGTGACCGAGACCAACGAATCGTTGGGCTCGCGCATCGCGAGCGTGCGCGGCAACAGCGGATGCCGGCCCATCACCCCCGCGAACACGGGCGCGCCGAGCGCACTGGCGCAGGTGGAAAATCCGAATGCCGCGATCGGCGCGCCATGGACCGCATACTTGACCGCATACGCCACCGCGCGCTCGGCACCGCCCCGCCCAACGAGAACCGTGGCGTACGACCAATCCGGCCGGTAGACCGTGCGGGCCTGCCGGTCGACGGTCGAGCGGACTAACGCACGCTCCTCCGCCGACGGCGCCGCTCCCGCGGTGGTGAACGACCCGTCGCGAAAGTCGAGGCGGAAGTACCAGCGGGAGGCATCGTCGCGTTGGTCGGCGCAACGGAGCGCGGCGCCTGCCGACGCGGCGAGAACCGAAGGACCCGGCAACGCGTCGTAGGGCGTGGCAGCCACACCCGCCGTCACGGGCGCCAGCGCAGCCGACAGCGTTGGGCCGATGGTATCGGTCGCGTTGGCGAGCAGCTCCCACGCGGCGAACGTCGCGTAGTCCCGCAGCGCGCGCTCGGCCGTGACGCGGTGCGAGCGCGCCGCATCGTGTGCTTCGTACGCGAGCACGGCCGCCAGCACGAACGTGAGCCCGAGCAGCGCGACGAGCAGCGACGCGCGCGACCGCCAGACCGCAGGCTGGCGCTGGAGTCCGGGCTGTCGCCGAGCGAAGGAAAACGGCATTGGGGCTCCTCGAGGGCGTCGGGCCATGGGCGCGACGCGAACCAATTGCAGGATGTACGACGCGCGGGAGTGCGGGAAGGGGAGCTCTGACTGAACTCTGACAGAGCCGCTGACGATGCGCTGACTCCCCAGACGCGGCCATGACGGCGCGCGCTCGCCGTCTCGTCATCTTCGCGCAGGCACGCACCGGCATCCGGCTGGTTTCCTTCGCGCGAGGTGTTTCGAGATGAGTCTCCTGTCCAAGAAACCGATCTCCGACTTGCAGGTGGAAGCCGAGTCGGGGACGCTGCGCCGATCGTTAGGCGCGTTCAGTTTGACGATGCTGGGCATCGGCGCGGTGATCGGCGCCGGGATCTTCGTGATCACCGGGACGGCGGCGGCGCAATTCGCGGGGCCGGCGCTCGTGATCTCGATGCTCATCGCCGGCGTGGGGTGCGCGTTCGCGGGACTCTGCTACGCGGAGTTCGCGAGCATGATCCCGGTGGCCGGCAGCGCCTATACGTATGCGTACGCGACGTTGGGCGAGATCTTCGCGTGGATCATCGGCTGGGACCTGATCCTCGAATATGCGCTGGGCGCGTCGACGATTGCCGTGGGGTGGGCGGGCAACGTGCAGAGTTTTCTCCAGGGCTTCGGGTTGGGCATTCCCGCCCAGTGGGCCGGGCCGCCGGGCTCGGTGGTCGCGCTCCCGGGCGGCGCGACCGTGCACGGCATCTTCAACATGCCGGCCGCGCTCGTCGTGCTGGCGATTTCGGTGTTGCTCATCATCGGCATTCGCGAGTCGGCGGGGCTCAACACGGGCATCGTCGTGATCAAGGTCGTGGTGCTGCTGTTGTTCGTCGCGTTCGGCGCCGCGTACATCAACCGCGCGAACTGGCATCCGTTCATACCGCCCAACGCGGGCCACTTCGGCGAGTACGGGTGGAGCGGCGTGCTGCGCGGCGCCGGCGTGATCTTCTTCGCGTTCATCGGGTTCGATGCGGTCTCGACGGCGGCGCAGGAAGCCCGCAACCCGCAACGCGACATGCCGATCGGCATCATGGCGTCGCTCGTGATCTGCACCGTGTTGTACGTCGCGGTGGCGCTGGTGCTGACCGGCGTGGTCAAGTACTCGCAGCTCAACGTGCCCGCGCCGATTGCGTTAGGCATCGACGCCACCGGCATCGGCTGGCTCAAGCCGATCGTCAAGTTGGGCGCGATCATGGGCCTCACCAGCACCATGCTCGTCATGTTGCTCGGCCAGCCGCGCATCTTCTACTCGATGAGCCGCGACGGGCTGCTGCCGCCGGTGCTGGGCAAGGTCCATCCGCGATTCCGGACGCCGTACGTCACCACGGCCATCACGGGCGTGGTCGTCGCGTTGGTCGCCGGGCTGTTTCCGATCGCGGTGCTCACGCAGCTCACGGCGATGGGAACTCTGCTCGCGTTCGTGATGGTGTGCATGGGGGTCCTCGTACTGCGCCGCCGCGAGCCGGATCTCGCGCGCCCGTTCAAGACGCCGGGGATGCCGTGGGTGCCCATCTTGGGCGCCGTGATCTGCCTCGCGCAGATGGCCGGCTTGCCGCTCGAGACATGGGCGCGCCTCGTGATCTGGCTGGTGGTGGGTCTTGCGATCTACTTCTGGTACGGAAGGCACCACGCCGAGCGCCTGCGGGAGGCGGGCTCGTCCGATGCCGCGATCGCGGCGGATTGACGCCAGAAACCAATTCCCGATTGGTGTTGTCGAATCTGGACAGCCGGTTCGAGCCGGCGAACCCACTGCGCCCCTCCGGAGGCTTCCATGCGCCGTCTGTCCGTCATCCTTGCCGTCGCCGCTCTCGTGTCGGCGCGTCCAGCCGCGCACGCCCAACACGCGGATCGCAATTGGCTCGCGCACTGCCGGGAGGATGCGGAGGATTCGGACCGACCGCAATACTGCGAGCAGCGTGCGTTAGGCGCGCACGCGACGGGAGGGACGATCTCGATCGATGGCGGCGAAAACGGCGGCGCGCGGGTGGCCGGCTGGGATCGCGACAGCATCGACATCATCGCGCACATTCAGACCAACGCGCGCAGCGAGGACGAGGCGCAGGCGCTCGCCAAGTCCATCTCGATCTCGCTCGCCAACGGAAGCATCCGCGCGGACGGGCCGGAGTCGCACCACGGCGCGTCATGGTCCGTGGTGTTCGACGTGCTGGTGCCGCGCGCGTCGAACCTCTCGATCACAGCCGTGAACGGGCCCGTCGGGATCCAATCGGTGCACGGGCAGATCGAGCTCAGTGCCGTGAACGGCCCCATGGACATCGACGACGCCGGCGGTGATGTGCACGGTCACACGACGAACGGACCGCTGGATGTGCGCCTCACGGGCACATCGTGGAATGGGAAGGGTCTCGACGCCAGGACGACCAACGGACCCGTGACGATCAGCATTCCACGCGACTATTCGGCGCACCTCGAAACGGGCACGTCCAACGGACCGATGTCGATCGGGATTCCGATCACGGTGCAGGGCATGATCCTCCGGCACCTGGAGACGGACCTGGGCTCGGGCGGACCGACGGTGCGTGAGGAGACGACCAACGGCCCGTTAGTCATCGAACGCGCGGACGACCGGACCCGCTAGCGCGCCGTCAACGGCGTACCGAGCGCCTCCTGGATCTTGCCGAGCAGCGTCGCGGTGTCGAATGGCTTCTGCAGGAGCCACGTGTGGCGCGCGGTGATGCCGCGCCTGAGGAGCGCGTCGTCGGCGTAACCCGAGAGATAGAGCACGCGCATGCCCGGCCGCGCCTCGGACAACTTGTCGGCGAGCTCGCGGCCGTTCCATCCAGGCATCACGACGTCCGTGACGAGCAACTGGATGTCGCCCGTGTGACCGGCTGCCTCCGCGAGCGCCGCTTTGGCGTCCTCGGCGGCGAGCACGTGGTAGCCATGAGACTCGAGCACGCGCACGACGAGCGCGCGTACCGCGGCATCGTCCTCGACGAACAGAATCGTCTCGTGTCCGCTCGTCGCCACAGCCGGCGTGGCTGATGCATCCTGCTCGCTCTCACCTTCTTTGATGCGCGGCAAATAGACGGTGAACGTGGTGCCGACGTCCTCGGTGCTCGTGACCGTGATGTGTCCGGCGCTCTGCGATACGATGCCATACACCGTGGAGAGTCCGAGGCCGGTGCCGCGGCCTTTCTCCTTGGTGGTGAAGAACGGCTCGTAGAGATGCGCGAGCACGGCGTCCGACATGCCGTGGCCGCTGTCGGTGACGCGCAGCGTGGCGTATTCGCCGGGCGGAACGGCGCCGTGTGCGTGGGAGAGCGGTGCCTCGAGTGTCGCGCTCCCCGTCTCGAGCGTGAGCTCGCCGCCCGCCGGCATCGCGTCCCGCGCGTTCACGGCGAGATTCATGATGACCTGGCCTAACTGTCCGGGGTCGGCCCGTACGGTTTGCGGATTGGCGTCGTGGCGAATCGTGAGTTGGATGTCTTCGCCGATCATGCGGGCGAGCATGCGCTGCATGTCGTCGACTACGAAGTTGAGATCGAGCGTGCGCGGCTGCAGCACCTGTCGGCGGCTGAACGCGAGCAGCTGGCCGGTGAGGGAAGCCGCGCGGCGCGCGGCCTTCTTGATCTCGAGCACATCGGTGCGCCGGTCGTCGCCCTCTTCGAACGCCCCGAGGAGAATCTCGCTGTAGCAGGTGATGGCGGTGAGCACGTTGTTGAAGTCGTGCGCCACGCCGCCGGCCAGCCGCCCGATGGCATCCATCTTCCGCGACTGGTGCAACTCCTCCTCGAGGCGTCGTTGGGCGGTGAGGTCCCGTACGCTGTAGGCGATCATGCCGGGTACGAACGTCACCGACCGCACGTCGAGAACCTGCGTCGCGCTCGTCTGCTTGACGCGGTATTCGCCGTTGGGCAGGATGCCGTTCGGCTGCCTGGTCGAGCCAGCCTGCCCGACATCCGTCAGGCCTAACGCCTCACGAATGGTGAGCGTGCGCAATGCCTCCACGCCGCGGCCGGCCAGCTGGCACGCTGCCGGGTTGGCCTCGACGATGTCGCCATCCTCGGTGGCAATGAGCAGTGCATCGCCCACGTGCTCGAAGATGCGGCGCAGCCGCTCCTGGCTCTCGTGCATCGCCGCCTCGGCGCTCTTCCGGCGCCAACGCTCGGCCGCGCGGTCGACGCTCTGGAGCAGAAACTCCGGCTGCACCGGCTTCACGAGGTAGTCGTAGCTCTGCTCGCGGAGCGCGCGCACGGCGCTATCGAGCGACGCGTTGCCGGTGAGTATCACGACTTCGGTGAGCCGCGATACGAGACGCAAATGCCCAACGAGCTCGATGCCATCCATGTCCGGCAGGCGCAGGTCGACCAACGCCACGGCCGGCGGGAGCTCCATGTGCGACGCGACTTCGAGTCCCTTGCGCGCGGTGGCCGCGCCGAACGAGCGATAGCCGCGCAGCGTCAGCAGGTCGCCGATGGTTCGCAACATCTGGTCGTCGTCATCGACGACGAGCACGGCGAGCGAGTCAGCCAGCGAAGATAGCATCGAGTAGTTCGAAAACCCGATCGGGTGGGAACGGCTTCTGGAGAACGCCGCGAATGAACTTGGGCGGCAGACTGCCGGTCGTTTGCTCGAGCGCGAGGGGATGGCCGCTGTACAGAATGAGTGCGACCGCCGGGCTCACGCTCTTGATAGCGAGCACGTTTTCGCGCGGCTCGAGACCGTCGAGCCGCAAGTCGAGCATGACCGCGCCCGGCAATTGCGCCTGGAGCAGCGCGAGCGCTTCGTCCAACGTGCCCGCGCGGAGTGTTCCGTACCCGCGGGCCGCCACCAGGTCGGCAAGCGTGCGCAGAAAGTCTGCGTCGTCATCCACGATGAGCACACAGCGCGCGTCGGCAATCACGGCATCGAGCGTGTCCATCAAGCGTTCGAGCTCGACCGGCTTGGGAAAGACGTGCAGCGCACCATCGCGCTCAGCCTGTGCGAGCAGTTCCGTGGCAGCATACGCGGTCATGAGGATGACGCGGAGGTCCGGTCGTAAGGCACGCATTTCCCGCAACGCTTCGACGCCGGTCATGCCGGACATGCGCACGTCCATCAGCACCACCGCGTATTCGTTGACGCGGATCGCGGCTACCGCTTCCTCGCCGCTGTGTACACCGTCTGTTTCCCAGCCGCGTAACGAGAGAATGTCGCGCAGTGTACGGACCATCAGGCGATCGTCGTCGACGATGAGAATGCGGCGCTTGCTCATACCGGCGCTCCGGCCATCGGCACGCGCACGGTGAACGTGCTGCCGTGCCCTGTTTCGCTGACCACGGAAATCTCGCCGCCGTTGGCCCTGACCAACGTCCGCGCCACGGACAAGCCTAACCCGAGCCCGCGTGCCTTGGTGGTGAAGAGCGGCTCGAAGATGTGGTCCATGTTCTCGGGAGCGACGCCGCCGCCGGTATCCTGGACCTCGAGGACCCCCGTCTCGTTCCCGTCGCGCCGCGCGCGCAGCGTGAGCGTCCCCTTGCTCTCGCCGATGGCCTGCACGCCGTTGCTGATGAGATTGAGCAGCACTTGGCCTAACTGGACGCGATCGACGTAGAGCGGCGGGAGATCGGACGGAACCTCCACGCTCACAGTGACGCCGGGGTGGATCGCGATGCGCTTGAGCTGCTCCGAGAACAGGTCGCGAGCTGGAACCGGCTGCCGCTGCGGTGCTTTGACGCGGGCCGAATCGAGCAGGTCGCCCACGATGCGCTCGGCGAGTCCGATCTGCGTCCGGAGAATGCCGAGGTACTCGACCACGGTCTGCGGGGCATTCTGCAGTACGAGTCCCAGATAATGCACGGCGTTGGTCATCACGCCGAGGGGGTTGCGCAGCTCGTGGCCCACGCCGCCCGCCAGTTGGCCGAGAAACGCGAGCTTTTCCGTGCGGACGACCTCTTGTTGGGCGAGGCTCAATCGGTCCAAGGCGCCGCGCAGCTCGGTCGTTCGTTCGGCGACGCGCTGCTCGAGATCGCGGCGGCCGTCTTCGATTTGCGCGGCCATCGAGTTGAACGCCACCGCGAGGCGGCCCAACTCATCGTCGCGCTCCGCGACCACGCGGCGCGAATAATCGCCGGCCGCGATGCCTTCCGATGCCTCGGTGAGGTCGCCGAGCGGTCGCGTCAGGCGACGACTCACGATCCACGCCCCACCGGCGCCGACCACGAGAATGATCGCGGCGGTCAGCACCAACTGGTCGAGCAGCGCGCGCGCGGGAGCGAGCACGGTGGTCATGGGAAGGCCCACCCACACCACCCATGGCGCCGCGCGGACGCGCATGATCGATCCGAGGCGTCCGCCCCCGACGGTGTCGTGGATCAGCGCTCGCGGCGTCGCCGGATTGAACGTCGGTCCCGGCACCGGGCGCGCCAGGTTCGTCCACATCGAGTTGTCCTGGTCACCCAACAGAAACACGGCGTTGGGCCCGATCAAATCGGACAGCGCCTTCTGCGACTGCGCGCTGCCAAGGTTGGCGTAACGGACGAACGTGCCCAACGAGTCCGATGCGCCCGCGCGCACCCGCGCGACGACGTCGATCCAGATCGAGTCGCCGTTGGCGCGCAACGGACTCACCTCGGCATCGTGCCCGGCTGCCGGTGCGATGAGCGCTCCGTTGGGCGAGAACGACGTGGTGCCCAACACACGCTTCCCGGCGGCGTCGCGCAGCTCCATCCCGAGCGTCTGCGGTGCGCGCGCGGCCTGCCGGTCGAGCTCGGCCTTGGCGGCCGCCTTCGTGGCGTCGTTGGGCGAACGCAAAAACGCGACGAAGGCCGGTGCCGTCGCCGCCTGGCGTGCGTCGGCGAGCGTGCGCTGCATCGACGCATCGAGCAGCGACGCGAGTTGTTGGGCAACGGCGTCCGTGCGCGCTTCGGCGGCGCGGACGCTCTCGTGGCGAAGGGCTTCGTACGTGAGGGCGGCAAACACCGCCATCACGATGAGCAGCAGCGCGCAGATGAGGAGCGGCAACGTCCACTCGATGGAACGCCAACGCGGATGCGAGGCGGCCGGCGTCGGCCCCGAGGGAGCGGTCATCGGTTGCGACATGATCCCCAACGTGGCGGGTGGTAGGGCGGCCGGCGGCGCACGGGCCGGAATCCCGCCGCCACCATGAGACGATTCCAATGTTGTGGCGCTTCGCGCCCGTGGACGGCGATGGTCGCTCCGTTAGACACGGCGGTCCGCGGCGGCCGTTCACTTTAGGCCGGCCCCGCCGCGACCAACGCTGCCCAACGAACGCGGGTGCTCGCGAGCGTGCTACACTGTGGCCACGACTATCGAGTCGTCAAGTGGCTGTCGCGTAAATACCGGGCGCGCGTTCGCTCACCGTGCGGCGTGCGCTCATCCAGATCACGCCAGTCACCACCGCCGCGAGCGCGATCAGTTGGGCCATCGTCAGCACGCCGAAAAAGCGATCGTCCTTTGCGCGCAAGAACTCGATGCAGAAGCGCTCGACGCCTGCGAGCACCATGTACACACCGAACAACCAGCCCTCGGCGTGCTTGTGATCGCGCAGCCGCCAGAGGATCGCGAACATGATGAAGCCGAGCGCGACCTCGAACAGCTGGGTGGGATACACCGACAACACCGTGCTCGGCGTGGCGCCGGGTGGGATCGGCAGGTGGAAGGTGGCCGCCATCTCGCCCGCGGTCGATGGCGGTGCGCCTTGCGGGAAGCTGACCGCAAACCGCGAATGCCACGGCCGGCCGTAGTCGTCGCCGACCGCCCAACAACCGGTTCGGCCCAACGCATAGGCGGCGGCAATCGCGATCCCGGCCACGTCGGCGATACGCTGGACGCGCAGATGCTTCAGCTTGATCACGAGCAGTACGGCGAGAATGCCGCCCGCGAGTCCGCCCCAGTATACGAATCCGCCGCGGCTCAGGAGATCGCGTGGATCGCCCGTTAGGAAGAAGTAGTAGACCTTCGCGCCAATGAGGCCGCCGAACACCGCGGCAAATATCAGGTCGCTGATCGGCTCCGGGTCGTGACCCCGCCGCGCGAGCTCACGCTGCGAGATGATCTGCGCGATGACGAACGCGAGCAGGACCGCAATGCCGAACCCGGTGAAGGAGAACTTGCCGATCGAGTAGGCGAACGGATGATGAACGGTCATGAGTCGAGCAATCCAGGTAGAGGCGCCGACGCGAGTGCGTCGAGCTCAAGCGGGGACCAGGCGCCGCGTTCGGCGTGGAAGATGCCGGCGCGAGCGATCATCGCCGCATTGTCCGTGGCAAGCCGAGGGCTAGGAGCATAGACGGCGGCGCCGCGCGGCGCCAGTCGGTCGCGCATCGCAGCCACGAGGGTCGCGTTGCACGCGACTCCGCCGCCCAACACCACGCGCGGGCGGCCGTGCGCCTCGAGCGCGCGGACCGTCTTTTCGACCAACGTGTCGATGAGCGCATCTTGAAATGCGCGCGCGATGGCGGAGCGGTCGCGCTCGAGATCGCGGCTGGTTCGGACCGCACCGAGGACCGCGGTCTTGAGCCCGCTGAACGAGACGTCGTAGTAGTCGGCATCGCCGGGTCGTTGGTCGGATCGCAACATCGGGCGCGTGAAACGAAATCGGTTGGGCTCGTGTCCGAAGCTCGTCGCAAGCCGCTCGATGTGCGGTCCACCAGGATACGGGAGACCGAGCAGCTTCGCGACCTTGTCGAACGCTTCGCCAGCCGCGTCATCGCGCGTGGCGCCGAGCAGACGGTAGCGGCCCCAATCTTCGACGTCGAGCAGCATGGTGTGACCGCCCGACACGAGCAACGCCGTGAACGGCGGACGGGCATCTGGATGCTCGAGGGTCGTCGCAAAGAGGTGGCCCTCCATGTGGTGTACACCCACGGAGCGGATGTGGTTCGCCCACGCGAGCGCCTTACCGAACGTGGCGCCGACCAGCAGCGCTCCAACGAGCCCCGGCGCGTACGTAAACGCGACGGCATCGAGCGACGATGCGGTCGTGCCGGCGTCGGCCAGCGCGCGGTCGACCACGGGCACGATGGCCGTGAGATGCGCGCGCGACGCAAGCTCGGGCACGACACCGCCGAAGATGCGGTGTGCGTCCTGCGAGAGGATGACTAACGAACGAAGGGTCACATCCAGTCCTGCACCTTCAACCACGGCCGCGGACGTTTCGTCGCACGACGTCTCGATGCCGAGCACGCGCATCACGGCGTGCGCGCCGGCATCGCGAGAATGTGCAACCTGACCTGCGGCGGCGATACACGCATGTGGAGGCCGGCGGTGTCCACCGGGACCAGGACGTCGTTGATCGTGTCGTGCACCTCGATCTGGCGGCGCTCGGTGTAGACCGCCGCCAATTTACGCACGGCCTCGCGGGGGCCGCGCACGTCGACGCTGTCCGGCTCAACGTTAGGCGGGCCCACCAGTCGCAACCCGCTGTCGGCCGAGATCTCGACGGCCGACCGAACTGGCACGCGGCGCGATTCGGTGATCCGGACGCGGACGCTCATGGCCGATGGCCGCACGTCGCGCACGCGCGCATCCACATTGCTCGGCAAGTCCACATCGCCGGGGCGGAGCGACAGCGTAAGGCGCGTCGCCGTGTCGGCATCGATCACGCGGCGCAGCACCGGCAGCGTGGAGTACAGCTTGAGCAGATCGCGGCCACGGCCCACCACCAGCGCCTGCACCGGTGGCACGCTGTCGACGAGCGTGATGCTCGAGTCGTGCACCAGCGCGACGCGCACATCGACCCACTCTTCGGTGGGCTCTTCGGCGCTCACCGCCAACCACAGCACGAGCGCAAAGAATACCGCGGCAAGCTTGAGCGGCATCCGCGCCGTGGCCATTGACGCGAGCCGTTGCTCGATCGAGCGCGCGCGCGCGCCTAACGGCTGCCGCTGGGGTGCCGGCACGGGCGCGGGCGACGAGGGCGGCGACACCATGTCAGCGCGCCGGTTCGTCGAGCAACGCGGAAACCAGCGCGCGATTGGCGTCGGTGTTCCACAGCGTCGCCCCGATGATCTTCTTGCGGATCACACCATCGCGGCCGATGACGAAGGTTTCCGGCACGCCGGTCGTCTGATAGGTGCGCGCGATGGTGCCGTCCGGATCGTGCAGCACCTGGAACGTCAGGCCGTAGCGCTTCACGAAGTCGCGAATCGCCTGCGTCTTCGATGGGTCGTCGATGCTCACGGCTACGATGTGCAGGCCGCGGCCCGCCATCTTCTGCTGCAGGTCCTCGATGCTCGGCATCTCGACCCGACAGGGGACGCAGTACGTCGCCCAGATGTTGAGCAACACGACCTGGCCGTGATACTGGTCCAACGAAACGGTCCGCGGCGTCGCGTCTAACGTAATGGCGTGGAAGTCGGGCGCGTGCGAGCCGGCCACCACCGCGCCCTCGCCAAAGAGGTGCGTGGCGCCGAAGAGCGCGACGGCGATGACGACGAGAATTCCGCCGACCAGACTCCACTGTTGGCGTACGGTCATACCTGCTCCCGGCAGCGCTCTCTCAGCGCCGCGATTTCCGCAGCCGGGTCAGCTGCGGCGAACACGGCGTGGCCGGCAACGAACGTGTCTGCGCCGGCGCGCCACACCTCCCGTACCGTTTCGCGGCTGATCCCACCATCCACCTCGAGCACCGCTCCGCTCGATGAGGCATCCAGCAGCATGCGTGCGCGCCGCACTTTGTCCACACTGGCCTGGATGAACGATTGTCCGCCGAATCCTGGATTTACCGTCATGACGAGCAAGAGGTCCAGGTCGGCCGCGGATTCCCGGATCGTTTCCAGCGACGTGCCCGGATTCACGGCTACTCCCGCCAGGCAGCCAAGCTCCTTGATGCGGTTGATCTGGCGATTGAGGTGCGGAGCAACCTCGACGTGCAGCGTGAGGGAGCTGGCGCCGGCGGCCGCGAAGTCCTCGAAATACCGCTCCGGCTCGACGACCATGAGGTGGACGTCGAGGGGGAGATCGGTGATTCGGCGGACCGTTTCGATGACTTTGGCGCCGTACGTGAGATTCGGCACGAACCGGCCGTCCATGACGTCGATGTGGATCCAGTCGGCGCCACCTTGGGCGACGCGCTCGACCTCGTCGGCCAAGTGGGCGAAGTCGGCGGACAGAATGGACGGCGCGATGCGGACGCTCATGGCCGGCCGGCGATGGTGATGTCGATGTGCGCGCCGGCGTGGGCGGGCGAACCGGCGGCCGGCGTCTGCGAGATGACGGCGTGAGGCGGGAGGTTGCTCGTGCTGTCGTACGAGACCGCGCCCACGACGAAGCCCAACTGCGTGAGCAGGGCACGCGCGGCGTTCACGTCCTGGCCGGTGATGTCGGGGATGCTCACCGCGGCTGGTCCGGCGCTCACGGTGAAGCTGACGGGCGACGGAACCGGCACGCGCGCGCCCGCCGCCGGCGAGCTGGACAGCACCTGGCCTAACGGCGCGTCGTTGTCGGCTTGCGACACCACGCCCACGTCGAGGCCGGCGTTCTCGAGCGTCTGCTGCGCCTGCTGTCGGGTGAGGCCGACGAGGCGCGGCACCTCGATGAGGCGCTGGCCGCGGCTCAGGTCGAGGACGACCGTGAAGCCGGCGGGCTGCTTGCCGCCCGGCGGCGGATTCTGGGCCAGCACGTTGCCGGTCGGCGCGGTGTTGTCGTAGCGCTGCTCGCCGCGCGCGGCTTTGAGCCCGGCCTTGGCCAGCATGGCGGCGGCGTCGGCGTACGGGATGCCGGTTACGTTAGGCACGGCGACGTCGGTGGCCGTGAGCGTCGACGGGAACACGAACAACGCCACGATCACGTACGCGAGCAGGAATCCGGTCGTGCCGACGACGAGAAACGGCAGCGGGCGCCGCGCCGCACCGCGCCAGCTCATCCGCCCACCCGCCGCAACCGCGCTGCGAACGCGCCGTCCACTCCGTGCCGGTGTGGGAGCACGCGCAGTCGCCCGGCATCGAGCACCGAGGACGGCACCACGCCATCCGCCGGAGGTTCGAGCCGCCAATTGGGATTCTCGGCGAGGAAGCGCTCGACCTGGGCGTCGTTCTCTTCGGGTTCGAGCGAGCAGGTGCTGTAAACGAGCAGCCCGCCTGGGCGCACCACCGTGGCGGCTGCACTCAGAATGCTCCGCTGCATCGCCGCCGTTACGGCGAGATCGGACACCTTGAGGCGCCAGCGCGCATCGGGATGCCGACGAAACGTGCCCGTGCCCGTGCACGGCGCATCGACGAGTACGGCATCCACCGGTCCGATCGCCGGGAAGCGCGCGTCGCCAACCATGGGAACGACCCTCGGCGCTTCCAGGCGCCTGAGGTTGGTCATCAATCGCTCGACGCGCGCCTCGGAGCGATCCATCGCGATCACATAGGCCGCATCGCGCGACAGCTCGAGCGCTTTGCCACCCGGCGACGCGCACAGATCGGCGACGACGCTGCCGGCCGGTACGTTCGCGTATCGCACGACCAGGGTGGACGCCGGGTCCTGCACGAAAAACAGGCCCTTACGGAACGCGCCTAACTCGACGAGCGACACGCTGCTCGTGAGCTGGATGCTGTCGGACACGAGCGGCGCGTCTTCGATGCGCACGCCGGCCGACTCGAGTGTCGCCTCGAGCTGCTCGCGCACGATGCCGAACGGACGCAGCACCGTTGCCGGTTCGCTGTTGTTGCAGTCGAGCAGGTGCTCCGTTTCGCGAGCGCCCCATCGCGCGACCCAGCGCGCGACGAGCCAGCGCGGGTGCGAGAGCCGGAGTGCGAGCGCGTCGACCGGATCGAGGACGTGCGGCAGCGACAGCGCATCGCGCTCGCGCTCGACGCGACGGAGCACCGCATTCGCCAGCTTGCTGGCGCCGAGTCCGTGCCGCTGCTTGGCCAACTCGACGGTTTGCGCGATGGCCGCGTACGCCGGCACGCTGCCCATGTAGAGCAGCTGGTCGACGCCTAACCGAAGCAGGTCGATGAGGTCGGGGTCGAGCCGAGCGAGGCCGCCGCGTACGCGCGCGTCCAGGTGGGCGTCGATGATCGAGCGGCGGCGGAGCATCCCGTACACGAGCTCCTGCGTCCACCGTCGATCACGAGCGTCGAGCCGCGGCGCGCGTCGATCGAACGCGGGATCGAGCAGCTCGCCCTGCCTCAAGTCCGCGCACAACTCGGCCGCCACTCGACGCGATTCGGTCACCGCGCCGCTGCCAACCTCGTGCAGCACGTGCGTGCCCTGCGCGCGCGACTCGCTCACTCCAGGAGCCCCTCCGTGGGAGACGATGGCACTGCTATTTCTCGACGCGGCATCCGTCCGGCGAGATACGCCAGCCGGCCGGCGTCGACGGCGCTCCGCATGGCCGTTGCCATCCGAACCGGATCGGATGCAGCCGCGAGCGCCGTGTTCATGAGGATGCCATCCACGCCTTGTTCCATGGTAAGGCAGGCGTCCGATGCCGTTCCCACCCCGGCGTCGACGATCACCGGTACGGCGAGGCGGTGCTTGATGGTGCGAATCGAGAACTCGTTCAACAAACCGAGACCGGAGCCGATGGGCGACGCGAGCGGCATCACGGCGACCGCGCCCGCGTCCTCGAGCCGCAGCGCGGTGACGAGATCATCGTTGGAGTACGCCATCACCTTGAAGCCCTCAGCGGCCAAGGTGCGCGTCGCCTCGAGCAGTCCGGCCGTATCGGGCAGCAGGGTTTCCTGGTCGCCGATCACCTCGAGCTTCACCCACTCGTTGAAGCCTGCGGCGCGTGCGAGGCGCGCGTAGCGCACGGCTTCGTCGGCGGTGTAGCAGCCGGCCGTGTTCGCCAGGAGAAAGAACCGCGATGGATCGAGATGGTAGAGAATTCCCTCGTCGCGCGTTCGATCCAGGTTCACGCGACGCACCGCGACGGTCACCACCTCGGCGCCGCTGGCGTCGATCGCGCGGACCATCGCGTCGTTGGACGCATATTTCCCGGTGCCCACCAGCAGGCGCGACCGGAACTCGCGTCCAGCGATGACGAACGGCGTATCGAGGCCCTCGGCCGGGCGCGCGGGACTGAGCAGCGTGGTCACTTCACCCTCCTCCAACAAAATGCACGATCTCGATGGTATCGCCGGTGGCGAGGCGGAGGGAATCGTATTGCGCGCGGTCCCGAAGGATCGTGCGGTTGTGTTCCACGACGACGAGTTGGGGGTCGAGCGCGAGCGTGCGCAGGAGGTCACCCATCGTGGAGCCGGCGCGGACAGAGCGCGCCTCGCCATTCACCACGGGTGTAATCGTCCCGCTACCGACCGTGATGTCGCTCATAGCGGGAAAGATAGTCAGCGGCGGCGTGTTCGGCATCGTTCGCGCCCCAGATTCCGCTGATCGCCGCTACGCCGTGCGCGCCGGCGTCGAGCAAGGCATCCACGTGCTGCGGCTTGATGCCACCGATGGCGACGAGCGGCGTCGCGATCGCGGCTGCAGCCTCGCGCACGAGATCGAGGCCACGGGCCGGCTGGTCGGGGTGCGACGGCGTTTCGTACACGTGTCCGACGACGACCCAGTCGGCGCCGTCGGCAGCGGCACTCGTTGCATCGCCCAGCGAGTGCGCGCTGGCGCCCAGCGGCATGGTGCCGGCCATCCGGCGGGCATCGGCGAGCGACAGCGAACGGGTGGTGAGCTGCACGGCGGACGCGCGGGCCGCGCACGCGACGTCGACGCGGTCGTTGACCACGACCCACGCGCCGGTGCGCTCGCGCACCGCGCCTAACGCAACGGCGAGCTCGTACAGCCGGGCCGCCGGCACGATGCGGGAGCGGAGGTGGACGGCGCCACGCGGCCCCAGGGCATCCATGACCCGCCGCGCGCGGACCAGAAAGTCGGCGCGGGCCACCACGCCGTCGCTGGTCACCGCGTGGACGATCGGAATCACGGTCTTGCGTTAGGCAGAGTCAGTCGAGCCGGTCGCCCACCGACACCCCGCGCCCCAAGGCCCATTCGCGGCTCGGCATCCGGCGGCGGCCAGCGGGTTGGACGTAGGCGATCGACACCGCGCCTTCGCCGCAGGCGACCAGCATGCCCTCGTCGTCCACCGCCAACACCTCGCCGGCGTGCCCGCGCCGGTCGCTCGTCTCGGTTTCTCGCGCGCCGAAGAGCTTCACGTCGACGCCGCGGAGCATCGCGTAGGCGCCCGGCCTGGGATCGTACGCGCGGATGAGCCGTCCGACCGTGCCGCAGCCGTCGTGCCACGGCACGCGCGCCATCGCGCGATCGATCTTGCCCGCGTGCGTGGCCGCCGCGTGGTCTTGCGGGCGCTCGCTGGCCTGCCCAACCGAGAGGAGCGTGAGCGCTTCGACCAACGCGAGCGCGCCTAACTCCGACAGGCGGAGCTCGAGCTCGCCGTAGGTTTCGTCGGCCGCGATCGGCGTGCGCGCCTGCAAGAGGATCGGGCCGGCGTCGAGCTCGGGCACCATTTTCATGATTGTGATGCCGGTTTCGAGGAACCCGTCGCGGATGGCGGCCTGGATCGGCGCCGCGCCGCGGAGCTTGGGCAGGAGCGACGCGTGCACGTTCACCGTGCCTAACGGAGGAAGGTCGATGATCGCGCGGGACAGAATGTGGCCGTAGGACACGACCACCGAGACCTCGGGCTCCAGCGCCGCGAGCTCGGCGAGAAACACATCGCCCCGCGGTTTGTCCGGCTGCAGTATCGGAACGCCATCGGCCAGCGCGACTTCCTTTACCGGCGACGGAACGAGCGTGGACCGCGACCGACCCTGCGCGCGGTCGGGCTGCGTGACGACACCAACGACCTCGAACCCCTCCCCGACGAGCGCGTTGAGCGAGGGTACCGCAAACGTTGACGTCCCCCAGAAGAGGACGCGCACGTCAGAACTCCTCGTCCCGCCGATGACTGCCCGCGGCTTCCTGCGGTGTCACTTTGCGCACGTGCGAACGGTCGCCGTCCTTCTGTCGCGCTTTCTCCCACTTCGCGAGCGCCGCACGGCGCTTCACCAGACTCAGATAGTCGATGAACAGGCGTCCGTGCAGATGATCGATCTCGTGCTGCAGGCACCGCGCGAGCAAGTCGTTCGCATCCACCTCGAACGATCCTCCGTTGCGGTCCTGCGCGCGAACGACCACACGCATGGCGCGTTCGACGTCTCCGTAGATGTCCGGAATCGACAAGCACCCTTCCTCGCCTTTCTGCTTCCCCTCGGCGAGGACGATCTCGGGGTTGATCACGACGAACGGATTCTCATCCACGTCGATCACCGAGAGTCGCTCGGTGCGGCCGACCTGCGGCGCGGCGAGTCCGATGCCTTTCGCCGCATACATGGTCTCGAACATGTCGTCGATCAGGCGTTGCAGCTCCGGCGTGATCTCGGCTACGGGCACCGTTTCCTGTCGTAGAATTGGTGCGCCCAAGACGTAGATGTCGAGCAAGCTCACGACGCCGTGCTCTCCGTGTCGGCGGTCTTGCTCGCGACGCGCGCAATGCGCCCTCGCTCGATGATGAGGCGCGACTCGCCCGACTTGATCGTGATGCGGTCATCCATGGATGGCGCCGACGCGCCGTCCTTCACCGTCTGCTTGATGTAGATCACTTCGCCGACGATGCCGCCCGCAGTCACCACTTCATCGCCCTTTTTCATCGCGCGCAACGCCTCTTCATGTCGTTTGCGCTGTGTGCTCTGCGGTCTCAAGACCCAGAAGTAAAACACCGCGGCGAGCACGCCGAGCTCGATGATGAAAACCTTGGAGCCCATGCCACTCGACGGCGGTGTCGAGGCCTGTGCGATGGCCGCGGATACGAGCCAGAGATGTTCGATCATGGTGCCGTGGCGGATCCGGAGTGATAGCGGCCGAGCCAATCACGGCTCCAGCCTTCGAAGGTGCCCCCGGCGATGGCGTCCTGCGCCGCACGCATGAGGGAGACCAGGAAATGTACATTGTGCAGCGACAGAAGGCGCAGGCCGAGGACCTCGTCGGACACGAAGAGGTGGCGGATGTAGGCGCGGCTGAACCGCTGGCACGTCGAGCACGTGCAGTCCGAATCGAGAGGTCGCGGATCGATGCGCCAACGGGCGTTGCGCACGTTCACGCGTCCGGCATGCGTGAATGCGGTTCCGGTCCGGCCCATACGCGTGGGCGCGACACAATCAAAAAGGTCGATACCGCGCCGCACGCCTTCCACGAGATCGTCGGGGAATCCGACGCCCATGAGATAACGCGGCCGGTCGCGCGGCAGCGCGTCGTTCGCGATGTCCAGAACGGCGTACATGTCATCTTTGCTTTCGCCTACCGACAGACCGCCGATGGCGTAGCCCGGCCAGTTGGCCATGCCGCGAATCGTATCCGCCATTTCGCGGCGCAACCCGAGGTGCGTTCCGCCCTGCACGATCGGGAAGAGCGCCTGTGGGCTCGAGTCGCCGGCCGCAGCGCGGTGCGTGTCCCATATGGCTTTGCATCGCGCGAGCCAGCGCACGCTGCGTTCGCTCGCGTCGCGCGCCTGCGCGAGATCCGACTGGCCGGGAATGACGTGGTCGAGCTGCATGACCACGTCGGCGCCCAGGTCACGCTGGATCTCCATCACGCGTTCGGGCGTGAAGAATCGGCGAGAGCCATCGACGTGGCTCCGAAATTCGACCCCGTCGTCGTTCACGCGACGCATCGTTTCCAGCGAGAACACCTGGAAGCCGCCCGAGTCGGTGAGGATGGGGCCGTCCCACTGCATGAAGCGGTGCAGCCCGCCTAACGAACGCACGACATCCTCGCCAGGGCGGAGGTGCAGATGGTACGTGTTGGCGAGGATCATCGACGCGCCCACCGCTCGGAGGTCCACGGGGTCGAGCGTTTTGACGGTGGCCAACGTGCCGACGGCCATGAAGGCCGGCGTCGGCACGGCGCCGTGGGGCGTCGTGAAAACGCCGGTGCGCGCGGCACCGGCGACGGCGTTCACCGAGAACGTGAATCCTGCCGCGTGGGGTGGACCGGCGGGCGGCGCGCTCGTCATCGGCGTCAGAGCGAATCGGTATCGAGCCGGACGTCCGTCCCCGCCGGCGCGCATTCGTAGAGTACCGTTAGGCGGTGGATCGGCGGGTCGTTGGCCATCACCTGCGCCGGCGGCGCGAGCGCGAGCCGGGCCGCCAAGCCGCCCGCGATATCGTCGACGCTCGCGTCGCCGGAACCGCGGTAGATCGTCGCGCGCTCGACGCGGCCTTGCGCGCCGACGGCGAGGTCGATGCCGACGCTGCCGCGCCGCCGGTCGCGCGATCCGACGAGGCGCGGACATTCGATGAGCATCATCTCCGTTAGGCGGTTGCGCATCTCGTCGAGCGAAATGCGCGCGGCGGTCTGCGGTGGCTCGTACACCCGCACGGCGTGCGATGCGCACGCCGCGAGCGCGCCGGCGAGCGTGACGCCGCTACACGATAGCCATCGCGTCGCCGTACGAATAAAACCGGTAGTTCCCATCTATTGCCTCACGGTACGCCCTCATGGTGAGATCGTAGCCAGCGAACGCGGCCACGAGCATGAGCAGCGTCGACCGGGGAAGATGAAAATTGGTGATCAGTTTGTCCACGCCATGAAATGTGTAGGGCGGGCGGATGAAAATGCGCGTGTCACCGCGCGTCGGGGCGAACGCGGCACCATCGCGCGTCGTGCTCTCGAGCGCGCGCGTCGCCGTGGTGCCCACCGCCCAGATGACACCGCCGCGCGCACGTGTTTCCGTGAGCGCACGCGCCGTCGCGTCCGTCACCTCGAACCACTCCTCGTGCATGACGTGTTGGGCCGGATCATCCACCTCGACCGGCTTGAACGTGCCGGCGCCGACGTGGAGGACGATGTTCACGCGCTCGACGCCCCGTCGCGCGATCTCATCGAGCAGCGACGGCGTGAAGTGGAGACCGGCCGTCGGCGCCGCCACCGAGCCGCGCTCGGATGCGTATACAGTTTGATAGCGCTCGGCGTCGAGCGCCGTATCCGGACGCGCGATGTACGGCGGCAGCGGAACGTGACCGTGGCGCTCGATCGCCGACTGGGTATCGCCGCCGGCGACGCGCAGGCGCACGATGCGCGTGCGCCGCTCGGTCTGTTCGAGAATCTCGACGTCGAAGCCGGGCGCGACGGTCATCGTGCGGCCGGGCCGAAGTTTGCCGCCGGGGCTCACCATGGCTTCCCAGCGGTCCGCGTCCAGCTGCCTGAGCAGCAGCACTTCGCCGGGCGCGCCCGATGGACGCGTGCCTAACAACCGAGCCCGGAAGACGCGCGTCGTGTTGAGCACGAGCGCATCGCCCGCGTGCATGAAGCCGGGGAGGTCGCGAAAGATGTGGTGGGAAATGCGGCCGGACGCGCGGTCGACCACCATGAGCTTGCAGGCGTCGCGCGGCTCGACCGGCTCCTGCGCGATGCGGTCCGGACTCAGCTCGAAATCGTAATCCGCGGTGCGCGCGCCCTGTGTCACTCCGAGACCGTGATCGTACTCCGGCGCGTGACGCTGCGACCCGAGTGATCATCGGACACGGTCACCTCGAGGTGATAGGAGCCGGCCGGTGCGTTGGCCATGTCGAGGGTCACGTAATCGACGGCGGCATCGCGCGCGGGGATCTGGCGCGGGAACGCGAGCGCGACCGAATCGGCGCCGCTGCGCGACAGGCCAACGGCGCTGGCCACGCCGCCCACGATGCGCGCCACGAGCGCGCCTAACCCGGTGCTCTTCGCGCGCGACACGACGATGGAGACGTTGTACGCGTCCGACCCGTTTTGCGGCGACAGGCCGTAGGTCTCCCACAGCAGCGAGAACGGTTGGCCCCGCTCGACGCGGCCGAAGTTAGGCGTGATGTCGAAGTCGGTCCACCGCTCGGGTTCCACGCCGGCGTGCGGCGTCACCTTGCCGGCGACCAAGAGGTCGCTGAGGCCGAACCCGTGCTCGTCGAGCAGCTCGAGCCGGCTCGCGCCGCGCGCGCCGCGCATCGCATCGGGCTGCAGCGCTTCCACGCGATAGAGGAACGTGCCCGGCGCGACGCGCTCGCGCCACGTGCGCACCTGGTCCGAATCATCGTGCGCGAAATTGACCACGTGCTGGTCGGCGCGGCGGAACACCGAGTCGGCGCGCCAGGTGAATCCCTCGAACACCACCTCGAGCATCCCGCGCACGAGGTCGATCCCGCGCAGCATGCGGCCCACCGGCACGTCGGCCGCCACGAACACATCACCCGAGTCGCCCGGCGCGCGGAACCGCACCGCGTTCAGGTTGACCGAGTCGACCAGATGCGCATCGCCGGCATTGCGCCACACCACGGGGATCGTATCGCGCAGCCGCCTAACTTCACCCTTGTCGAACGGCTCGAGCGTCACCACGCCGTACGTGGGCAGCTGGTCGAAGAGGAACGCCTCATCCGCGGCGTACCACCAGAGGACGCGGATGTCCTGCACGTGCGTGACGAACGGATCGGCCGGAATCGAAATCACCGCCGGCGGCGGTCCATACCGCACGTACACCTCGCCCTCATCGGTGTCTGCTCCGTGAATGTCGAACTCTTCCACGCCGAAGCACAGCTCCGCGTACACGACGCGGCTCAGGAACTCGAGACGGTGCGCGTTGTCGGCCTGCGACCAGAGGGGGTCGGCCATGAGCCAGTACATGCGCTGCAGGTTCTGCTGCTCGGCCGGAGGCAGGTCGGCCGTTTCCACCGAATCCTTCGTCGTGAAGATGCGCGACAGCCGGTCGTAGCGCGCGCGCTGGGCAGCGGGCAACAGCGCGAGTCCCCGCTTGAATGCGTCCGAGGACGCTTTGTTATCATCCAGGCGGTGCTCGGCCAATCCATCGGCCAGCCATGCCCAGGCGTCGGTGGAATCTTCGTTGAGGCGGACGCGCGCCATGTGCTGCAACTCGACCCAGCGCTTGCGATCGGCGAGCGCCATGTACGAGTGCCGCAGCGCGCTTTCGTTGGACGGATCGTACGCGAGCGCCTCGGAGAACGATTCCCACGCCTTGAAGTACTCCACCTGCCCCGACCAATCCTGGGCCGCGGTGCGAATCGTCTGGTTGTCGATGAAGTAACCGATGGTGCGCGGATCGCGCAGCACCGTCCGGTCCTTGATGTTCTTGAGGACCACGCTGTAGATGTGGCCGTTGGCACGGTCGAGATACTGGCGCCACGATGTCATCCCGACCTGGTCGGCCGCGCGGGATACGCCTAACGAATCGTGCGCCTTCTTGGCGAGCTTGAGCGCCTTCTCGAACAGCGACGATGCGTGCGACCGCACCGACGCCGAGTTCGATGTCAGATAGAATTTGCCCAGATCGACCAGATACTCGGGCGAGTTGCTGTTGTACTTGGTGGCGAGGCGCAGCGACGAATCGGCCAATGCCAGAAGCGAGTCGTTGGCCGCTCGCTTCATGTAACCGGTGCGTCTTTCGGCGTTCGACAACCGCCACGCGAGCACCCCGCGCTCGTGCCACGTTGCGCCGTCAGTGTGATTGGTGCGGAGCACCTCGTCCATCGCGTGCAGCGCCGACAACGAATCGGCGCGCGTCGACATCATCGGGCTATGGCTCGTCGCGACGACTTCCTGTGCGCACGAGGCCCTGGGTGTTATCGACGCCGCGCCCACGCAGACGACGAGGACGAGAAACCGGCGCATGTGCAAGCAATACGTACTGCCGAGCTCAAAAGTCAAGCGCGGCGTGCGCGTGCAGTTAGAACAACGATGCCTGCGGCGCCCCGGACTGGGGCAGGGCGAAACCGAGATGCCGGTAGGCGTGCGGCGTGGCGACGCGACCCCGCGCTGTCCGTTGAAGGAAACCGTTCTGTACCAGAAACGGCTCATACACTTCCTCGATCGTCACTTCGTCTTCGCCGATTGCCGCTGCAATCGCGCCCAACCCCGCCGGACCACCATTCCATTTCTCGATGATGGTCTTGAGGATCCGGCCGTCCATGTCGTCCAGCCCGTACTCGTCGACCTCGAGCAGCTCGAGCGCCGACGCAGCAACTGCGCTCGTGATCGTTCCGTCTGCTTCCACCTGCGCGTAGTCGCGCACGCGACGCAGCAGACGATTCGCCACTCGCGGAGTGCCGCGCGAGCGTCGTGCCAACTCTTTCGCGCCGGCGCGGTCGATCGGCACCTTCATGACGGATGACGACCGGATCACGATTTCTTCGAGATCTTCGACAGGATAAAAGTCCAGCCGTTCGGTAATACCAAAGCGCGCCCGCATTGGCGGCGTCAAGAGTCCCGCGCGGGTGGTAGCCCCAATGAGGGTGAACGGCTCGATCTGCATGGTGATCGTTTGGGCCTTGGGCCCCTCGGACAAGCGGATGTCGATCCGGTAGTCCTCCATGGCCGGATAGAGGAACTCCTCGATCACGGCGCGCAGGCGGTGGATCTCGTCGATGAAGAGGATGTCGCCTTCGCGCAGGTTGGTGAGGGGGCCGACGAGATCGGCAGGCTTTTCGAGTGCCGGGCCGGATGTCGTTCGGATGTTGACGCCCAACTCGCGTGCGACGAGCTCGGCGAGCGTGGTCTTGCCGAGGCCGGGCGGACCAGAAAATAGGATGTGGTCGAGCGCTTCGCGGCGGCCGAGCGCGGCGTCGATGGCAATGCGCAGGTTGTTTTTTGCCTTGCGCTGGCCGATGAACTCGGCGAGGCGCTGCGGCCTGAGGGACAGCTCGACGGCCGACTCATCGGCGATGATTTCGGGCGTGGTGATCTCGGCGCGCGCCATGTGACAAAATGAGCGACGCGCAGGCGACGGGGGAAGGGGTGAGGAGTGGGATCGGAGCTGGTGGTTGCGCCGCGAGACCGACGGTTGTACGTTCGCTCCCATAGAAATTCTTTGGGAGTCGGTTTCGTGGCCACCCAGCTCGATCTCGTGCGCGGCACGCTGGACATGATGGTGCTTCGCGCCCTTTCGTGGCGCGCCATGCACGGATACGACATCGCGCGGTGGCTCGAGCGTGTGAGCGACGACGCGCTGCGGGTGGAAGAGGGGTCGCTCTATCCTGCGTTGCACCGGCTGGCGGCGCGCGGTTGGGTGACGGCGCAGTGGGGCGTGTCGGAGAACAATCGACAGGCGAAGTACTACACGATCACGGCGGCCGGGCGGAAGCAGCTGCGTCAGGAGACCGAGACGTGGGCTGCGTTCATCGCCGCGGTGGCCAAGGTACTCGAGGCGCGGCCGGCCTAGAGGCGCGTCGCCGCGAGGAGGCTCGATGTCCTGGATTCCCGATCGGTATCGCGAGTTTCGCGCGTTGGTGGGCGGCGTGAAGCCGGAGCGCGACGTGTCGGACGAGTTGGCGCACCACCTGGCGATGCGGGTGGCCGAGAACGTGGCGCGCGGGATGGCGCCCGATGCCGCGCGGGCCGAGGCGCTGGCCCGGTTAGGCGACGTGGGTGCGTACGAGCGGGAGGCGGAGGCGATCGACGTGGTCGCGGCGCGCGGCCGGCGGCGGATCGAGGTCCGGGACGCGTTAGGCCGGGAGACGCGGCTGGCGGTGCGCGGGCTGCGGCGGTCGCCGGGCTTTTCGCTCGTGGTGCTGGTGACCTTGGCGCTCGGCATCGGTGCGGCCACGGCGATCTTCACGCTCCTCGACTCGGTGGTGCTCCGCCCGCTGCCCTATCCGAACGAGAACCGGCTGGTGTGGATCGAGAGCGAGGTGTCGGGCGCGTCCAGCGGTCCCTGGGGCGTGTCCGAGGCGGGGTATTTCTACTACAAAACCCACGCCCACACGCTCGATGCGTTAGGCGCGCTTTTCTCGTACGACGCCTCCGTCATCACGCCCGATGGCGCACAGGCGCTGCCGGCGATGTATGCGACGGCCAGCGCGTTCGATGTGCTTGGCCTGCGCACGATCCTGGGCCGTCCGATCCAGGCATCTGATGACCAACCGGGCAAGGGCACGGCCGTCGTGCTGAGCCACAGATACTGGATGCGTGCCTTCCAGGGCGATTCGTCCGTCGTCGGGCGGACCATCCGCTTGGACGATGGCGTGCGGACGGTCGTCGGGGTGTTAGGCCCGGGCGAAGAGCCGCCGATGCGATCAGTCGATCTGTGGCTCACACTCAATCTGGATCCCGCCGACCCGCCGATCAACGATCACCATTACAATGCCATCGGACGCCTGGCGCCGGGCGTCGATGCCGCTGCCGCCCAACGGGAGCTGGCGGCGCTCACCGCTCGCTTCCCGGAAGACCTGCCCGCGGCGTACTCGGCCGCCTTCATGCGGGCGTATCACTTCACGCCCGGCGTGCGATCGCTCCGGGGCAGGGTGGTGGGCGACGCCGCGCGTGGCATCTGGATCGTGCTCGCGGCCTCGCTGCTACTGTTAGGCATCGCGTGTGCGAACGTCGCGAACTTGTTTCTCGCTCGGTTGGAAGCGCGCCGTCGCGACGTGACGATTCGAGTCGCCATCGGCGCCGGCACGTCGCATCTGGCGTGGCACTATCTCACCGAGAGTCTGTTGCTGTGCCTTGCCGCCGGCGCCGCGGGATTACTGCTCGCCGATGCCGCGATCCGCGCGCTGGTGCTGCTCGCGCCTTCCAACTTGCCGCGCCTCGCGGAGGTGCGTCTGGACTGGCAGAGCGCGGCGTGCGCCTTGGCGCTCGCGGCAGCGGCGGGTCTGGTGTTCGGGTGCCTACCTCTCATAAAGCGAAACGTGGATGTCGACACGCTCCGCGACGGGTCGCGCGGCCTCACCGCTTCACCCGTCCGGCGCTTGGCTCGCGGCGCATTGGTGGTCGTGCAGACGGCGCTTGCGCTCGTGCTTCTCGCGGCGTCCGGTCTCATGGTGCGCAGCCTGCTCCATCTCCGGGACGTCAGGCCGGGTTTCGACCCGCACGGCGTGATCAGCCTCAATGCGGCGCCGTCATCCGCGCACGCCGGGAGCTACGAGCAGGCGGCGGCGTTCTGGCATGCGTTCATCGATCGGGTGCGCGCCCTTCCCCAGGTCCAATCGGCGGGCGCCATTTCATCGCTGCCCATTGCAGGCGGCGGCGTCTGTGCCGTGCTCTTCATCGAGGCGCACCCGCTCGCTCCCGGCGAAGATCCGCCCTGCATCGCGCGGCCGCTGGTGACGCCGGGGTACTTCGAGACGATGCGCATCCCGCTGCGGGGTCGCGCGCCCACGTGGGACGAGGTCGAAGGACACGAGGCCGGCGTCGTGGTGAGCGGCCCGTTGGCGGCGCGCCGTTGGCCTAACGAAGAGGCGATCGGCCAGGGGCTCGGCGCGGGGAACCGCCCGCCGTTCTTCCATGTGGTGGGGATCGCCGGCCCGGTCCGCACCGAAGGTCTCGAGCATGAACCCACGGAGGTAGTGTACTATCCGATCGTTCCGATTCCCGGGACCGGCGTGTGGGGGCCGGGCGGGTCGTTCACGCTCGTCGCCCGCGCACGGACGGGCGCAGCGGCGGCCCTCGTGCCGCAGATCCGTCGTGTGCTGCGCGATGTGGATCCGGAGGCGCCGGTGGCGGACGTGGAAACGATGGACGAGGTGGTCGCCCATTCGATGGCGCGGACCACGTTCATGATGCTCTTGTTAGGCGTAGCGGCCGCGATGGCGCTGGTGTTGAGCGTCGTCGGGATGTACGGCGTGTTGTCGTACCTGGTTGGTCAGCGTCGAGGCGAGATGGGGATTCGCCTCGCGCTTGGCGCGAGCGGCCGGCAGGTGACGCGGCTGGTCGTGTGGGAATCGGCGCGCCTGGCCGCGGCCGGCGTCCTCATGGGCCTCGCCGGCGCCGTGGCGACCACGCACGTCATGCGCTCGCTGCTGTTCGACGTCAGCCCAACGGACCCCATGACGTTAGGCGCGGTGACGGTGTTGCTCCTGGTGATGGCGGTGGCCGCGGCCTGGCTGCCCGCGCGGCGCGCGTCGCGCGTCGATCCGGTGGAGGCGCTGCGCGGCGGATGACGTTCCGTTAGACGCGCGCCGCGAGCTGCGCCAGCCGCTCCGCCGCCGCCTCGAGCGTTGCCCGCTTCTTGCAGAATGCGAAGCGGACCATCGATCTGCCTAACGCGGGCTCGTGGTAGAAGCTCGACCCCGGCACGGTCGCCACGCCCACCTCGCGCGTCATCCACTTCGCGAATGCGTCATCGGTCTGATCGGACAGCGCCGAGAAGTCGGCCAGCACGTAGTACGCGCCCTCAGGCGCGGTGTACGTGAACCCTGCCTCGGTCAGTGCGGCGCACAGCACGTCGCGCCGCTCGCGGTAGTCGCGCGCCAGATGATTGTAGTAATCGGCGTCGAACGCCATGCCCACCGCCGCCGCGGCCTGCAGCGGCGCCGGCGCTCCCACTGTCAGGAAGTCGTGCACTTTGCGGATCGCCGTCGATGCGTCGGCCGGCGCGATCGCGTAGCCCAACCGCCACCCGGTGCAGCTGAACGTCTTCGACAACCCCGAGATCGTCACCGTGCGCTCGCGCATCCCCGGCCACGTCGCCAGCGCGTGGTGCGCGCCCGCGTAGCGGATATGTTCGTAAATCTCGTCCGTGAACGCCCACGCATCGTGCGCCAGACACAGCTCGGCGATCAGCGACAACTCCTCGCGCGACAGCACGCGCCCCGACGGGTTGTGCGGCGTATTGACGATGATCGCTTTCGTGCGCGGCCCGAAGGCGGCGCGCAATCGATCGGGATCCAGCGTCCACCTGGGCGCTTCGAGCGGCACGAACACCGGTTTCGCGTCCGCGAGAATCGCGTCCGGCCCGTAGTTCTCGTAGAACGGCTCGAGCACGATTACTTCGTCGCCCGGATTGACTAACGCGAGAAACGTCGACGCCATCGCCTCGGTCGCGCCGCACGTCACCGTGATGTCGCGATCCGGATCGACGTCCATGCCGTACCACCGGCGATACTTCTCGGCGATCGCGAGGCGCAGCGCGGGCGCGCCCCACGTGATCGCGTACTGATTGATATCGCCCTGCACGGCCGCGCACGCCGCGTCCTTCATCGGCGCGGGCATCGGAAAATCGGGGAAGCCCTGTGCGAGGTTGATCGCGCCGTGCTGCTGCGCGATCCGCGTCATCTCGCGAATCACGGACTCCGTGAATGTCGTGGCTCGCTGAGCGATCATGCGATCCCCGCCTCGAAGAGAGTGAGTCCGCTGATCTTAGAGCGCAGCGCCCTGTCGTGCCAGGCCCGGAGCGACTGGCCCAGGCCTATCCGAGCGCTGTGTCCTCTCACGTGCCAAGCGCGTAGGCGCATTTGCGCGTCCGGCCTGTGATGCGCTCGCTCAGCGTCCGGACTATCGCCGGATTCAGTCCCGACTCCACCGCTGCGTCGGTCGCAGATTCGATAGCGGTCGGAATCTCTGCGACAACGTCGCGCACGATGTCGAGAACGTCGGTCGCGCCTAACCCGGCTTGCTTTGCGAGACCCTCCCAAGAGCGCCGGTTTACCTTTCGCACGAGATACTCGCTGCCGATGCGCATGGCGAGCTTCACACCATGCAAGGCGTCATCCCCATATGGCAAGTAGCTGAGGATGTCGTAGAAAGGAGCCAGCCGGAGGGCGCCTCCGGATGCATGCAACACTGCGTAGTTCTTGGCATGCGCATCGGTTGCAGCGATGACCCAATTCAGAGCAGTGACGCGGAGGAAGCGTAGAATGTCGTCCTGGACATTGGACGAAGCGTCGCGCAAAAGAGCGATCAGGCGGGCGATACCTGGCCCCCCCTCGTTTTCATACTTTCGCGTCGGCATCACTCCGAGGGCCTGGCACACATCCTCTTGATGAACGCGGCGATACAATCCATTGTGCTTGGCGCGATCGAACCGTTGGACGACGATTGCCGTTTCTTCTCCGAACTGAAGGATGCGTGAGGATACAGCTCCTAGACCCAGAAACCTTGCGAGCTCGAGGCAGAAGTGCTCGTTTTCGACAAAGCCGTGGAACTCGCCGGTCGGCGGCTTGAGAATGTAGTTGGTTGGCGTCCGACCGCTCGGCCTGCCCCACCGGCCGCCTTCCTCCAGTAGCGCGATTTTCGGCTGGGCGCCGGCCAGGCTGAACTGTCCGCTCGCGCGCGCAGACGTGCCTGGGGTTCCGGTTTGCCGAACACTACGCAGCTCCGCAGCGACCTCGGCTTCCGTGAGCCACTGGACGGGTTCGGTAGATCGCGTGGCCGTTAGGCGTTCGAGATCGTCCGGGCTCGCGAATTGGATTGCGCCGGCGCAGTCGCCACCCATGTGCGACAGCAGAGCAATGGGATTGCCGGACGAGACGCCGAACAGATGGCCATAGTGGTCCAATGTTCGAGGGTTGTCCGGTAACAGTCCCCAAAGGAAGGCGTTCGTCGGGTCGTGGCCGTGTTCGGCCGCGCTCAACGGCAGAGAGAGCGACAGGGGATACGCATTGTCGTTACTGCGCCACCCCTCTTCGTAGGCGAAACGCAGTCGGCCGCGGTCTTGCTCGACGAGGCCGATGCGTACCCCGTCGAGAAAGGCGACCAGAATCTGGCCCGCCTTCGTCATCTTAGAACGTTCGGACGCGATCTTCACCGTCGCGACTTGGCTTCATCGATGATCGCATCGAGATCAATCGAAGGTCGCTGGCGAGGCCTGCGCTCGGGCTGCACATCGAGTCTGATGCCTAGTGCGTTGAGCGTGCTGAGTACCAACGACAGCTCAACGGTCCGCTTGCCGCCTTCAATGTCGATGACCCATTTGCGGCTGGCCCCGATGCGCGTGGCCAATTCTTGCTGGGAAAGCTTCGCCTGACGTCGGCGATCGCGGATGAGATGCCCGAGGTCTCGAGCGGTGCGGATGATCATATGTGTAATCGTTCGGTGACAATCTCAAAATGTCACCGAACGATTACACTTGTCAAGTGTCACCGATCGATTACAGAAACAGGCGCGCGGTCTAGTCGCCCGACATCCGAGCGAGCGCCGCACGAACGAGCTCGGACGCGGACAGCCCTCGACCGTCGCCCTCGACCACGCGCCGCACCGCCTTCTCGGCATCAGCGCTGCTGTACCCGAGCGACACGAGAGCGCGGATCGCGTCGTCGGCGGCCGCGCTCGCGGGGCGTACAGCGCCGTCGACGGCCAGCATCACGTCGTCTAACTTGTCGGCCAGGTCGACCACCAGACGCTCGGCTTTCTTGCGGCCCACGCGCGGCACGCCCTGCAGCGTGGCCAGATCCTTCTCCTGAATCGCGCGCACCAATCGCTCGGCCGACAGCGCCGAGAGCATCCCGATGGCCAGGGCGGGTCCCACGCCGTTGGCCGTGAGCAGCCGCTGGAACACGCGCTTCTCGTGCACGGTCGTGAAGCCGAACAGCATCCACGCGTCGTCGCGCACCACGACGTGCGTCTGCAGCGTCACCGGCTCGCCCAACCGCGGCAGCTGCTCGTACGCGCCTAACGGAATGGTGAGCTCGTACGCCACGCCGCCGGCGGTCATGACTTCCACGCGATCCAGGTCCTTGGCCACCAGCGTGCCGCTCACCTGCGCGATCATCGCACGCGCTCCAGCCGCGGCACCCGCGCCGTCAACAGGTGCGCCAGCGCCGCGGCCACGCCGTCGGCGGCGTCGTTAGGCTGCGGCGCGCTCTTGAGGCGCAGGAGCCGCGCCACCATGAACTGCACCTGCTCCTTCGTGGCAGCGCCCGCCCCAACGACGGTCTTCTTGATCTCGGCCGGCGGATACTCGGAAATCGCCATGCCCCTCTGCTGGGCGGCCAACAGGATCACGCCGCGCGCATGTCCGAGCACGATCGTGGTGCGCACGTTCTTGGCGTAGAACACGTCTTCGATGGCCATCACGTCGGGCTTGTGCCGCGCGATGATCGCGCGCACTTCGTCGTACAGCCCGCACAAGCGCACGCTCAAGCCGTCGCGCGGCGCCGTGCGAATCACACCGCACTCGACAAGCGAAAGGGAGCCCCGCGGCTCCCCCGAATGATCTGTCACGATGCCGTACCCAGTGGCGGCCGTGCCCGGGTCGATGCCTAAAACAATCACGCCGTCACACTCACGCTTTCGCCATTTCGGCGAGGTCGATGTCGAAGTTCGCGTCGACTTTCTGTACGTCGTCCAGATCGTCCAGCTCCTCCATCAACTTGAGCAGCGTCTCCGCCGCCTTCCCCCCGACGTGCACCGTGGTCTTCGGAATCATCGCGATCTCGGCGCCATCGGTGGCGATGCGCTTCGCGTCGAGCGCCGCTTTCACCGCGTGCAGCGTTGACGGATCCGTCGAGATCACGAAGCGGTCGTCTTCGCGCGTGAGATCTTCGGCGCCCGCCTCGAGCGCGGCTTCGAGCGCGGTCTCTTCATCGACGCTCTGCGTGGGTACGAAAATCTGTCCCTTGCGCTCGAACATCCACGCCACCGAGTTCGTCGCGCCCAGATTCCCGCCGCCGCGCGACAACTTGTGGCGAATGTCGGCCACCGTGCGCGTCGCGTTGTCGGTGAGCGTGTGAATCAGGAGCGCGACGCCGCCGGGCCCGAACGCCTCGTAAGTGATTTCCTGATACTCGACACCCTCGAGCTCGCCAGTGCCCTTCTTGATCGCCCGCTCGATGTTGTCCTTGGGCATGGATGCGGCGCGCGCCGCCTCGATGGCCGTGCGCAACCGCGGATTACCGCCAGGATCACCGCCGCCGGTCCGTGCCGCGACCGTAATTTCGCGAATGAGCTTGGTAAAGACGGCGCCGCGCTTCGCGTCCGCCGCCGCCTTGTAGTGCTTGATCTGCTTCCATTTACTGTGACCGGCCATGTGACGCTCGAGACGAAACCGGAGGAAAGTTAAACGAAGAGGGAAGCGCGCGCTTTCTTTTCACTCGACCATGTCCTCGAACCGAAGCCACTGCTTGTAAAAAAACAGATCGACGTAGTTCGTTGGGCCGCTTCGGTTCTTGAGCACCGCCAGCTCCGTCGCCCCTTCGTGTCCCGGCGACGGCGCATACAGCTCTTCTCGGAACAAGCCGAGCACGATGTCCGACAACTGCTTGACGGCGCCGCGCGCGCCGAAGTCATCGAGTGCTGGACGAAGGTCGGTTCGTGAGCGGTCCAACGCCGGCAGGTGAGCAGTGAGGAGCACCGCGACCTGGGCGTTTAACGCGTGCGCCTTGAGCGTGCGCACGGCGAGGGCGAGCTCATCATCGAGAGCGCCGGTCGCCGTGCCGGCCATTGCTTGCAGCGAGTCGACGACGAGCAGCGCCGGTTCCTGCGCGGCGGCCTCGGCGACCACCATCGCTGCGCCGCCCGCCGGGAGCCGCGAAATGCCGGGCATCGTCTCGCGCAACCGAAACGCGGCGGCGCCGAGCGCGGCGCGCGTCGATTCATCCAGTGTGCCCTGTCGGATCTGGTCGATGGACGCTTTGCCTTCGATGGCGAGCACGCGTTCGAGCACACGCGGTTGATCCATTTCGCCGGACATGAGCTCGACGGCTACGCCCGTGCTTCGCGCGCGCAGCGCGATGGCCAGTGCAAGCGCCGACTTGCCGACGCCAACGTCGCCGCCCAACACGACGAGGTCGCCCCGTCGAAACCCGCCGCCCAACAACTTGTCGAGGCTCGGGAACCCCGTCGGGATGCCGTCGGCAGGCGCGGTCCCATCGGCCACCGCGTCCACGCGCATCATGAGCTGTGAGAGTGGTGAGATGTCGGTGTGAGCGGAGTGCGGCATAGCGTCTACGATATCGATACCGCTGGAAAGCGGGTAGGGATCTTAGCTCGGTCCGTGGAACAGATGGGCGGAGTCGGCTTTCTTGGGCAAAGGCTTGGCGGTTCGACCGGCCCGTTAGGCAACGCCCTCGCGCGCGCGCAATGACGCGATCGCTCGGTCCAACTCCTCGACCCCGGCGCTATCGAGGTGACGACGCGCCGCGCCGAGCACTCCAGCGAGCGCGGTACCGATTTCGGTCGGATCGGCGCAAACCGTTGCGTCGGTCAATCGCATGCACGCCGCGCGAACCGCCGCTGGAATAGTGAGCGATGCAAACCAGCTCCGGGCGCTGTTCGTCCGATGCATGTGCGCGCGCCGACTGAGCTCCGCGGCTGCGCATCGTGCGTTCATCGCCAGTCGCGCCGCCATGAGACACGCCAAGGCCACTTCCCGTGTGCCCCCAATCGGTGCCCGACCGGCCTGCGTGGCGAGTCCAGGAAATGGGAAGTGGTTGGTCATGGATTGATAGCTACCAGGCACCTGCCGGCAATACTACATTGCGCCAGCATGGCGCAACCCCCCAAGTCGGTGCTGTGGATCGACGACGAAGCCGACCTTCTCGAGTCTCATCGCATCTTCCTGCGTGAGAAGGGGTTCGAGGTCGACGCAGCGTCCAACGCCGATGACGCGGTCGAGATGCTGCGCCGCCGGCAATACGGAATCGTACTGCTGGACGAGCAGATGCCCGGCAAGCGCGGCCTGGACGCCTACCGCGAAATCCGCGAGTTGGACCCGTTCCTCCCCATCGTGATGGTCACGAAAAGTGAGGAGGACGCGACGTTGCGCGAAGCGATCGGCGTCGACGTGCGCGACTACCTCGTCAAGCCGATCAATCCCCGGCAAGTGCTGAGCGTCATCACGCGCGTGCTCGAAGGACCGCGCATCCGCCAGCAAGCCATCGCGCGCTCCTTCGTCGAGCGCTTCCGCGCCATGGAAATGGAGCGCGAGCGCAACCTGGGGTGGCGCGATTGGATGGCGCGTTACGCGGAATTCGTCGAATGGGACATCGAGCTCGCGCAGGCGCGCGAGCAGAGTCTCTACGACTCGTTGCAGGCGCTCTATCCCGACTTGCGCCGCGAGTTCGCGGCGTACTTTCGCGACGCGTACCCGAAATGGCTGCGCGATCTCGAGGGCGACCGCCCGCCACTCTCGATCGACATCGTGACCGAGTTTTTGCTGCCGATCCTCGACCGGTCGCGCGCGACGCTGTTCGTCGTGATCGATTGTCTCAGGCTCGATCAGTGGCGCGTGTTGCAACCGTTGCTCGCGCCGTTCTTCGACGTGGAGACGACGCACTACTTCTCGATCGTGCCCACGGCGACGCCGTATTCGCGCAACGCGCTCTTCAGCGGACTCTTTCCGGGCGAGATCGCGGCGCGATTCCCCGATTGGTGGGGCGAGCGCGAGGACGAGTCGCTCAATGCGCACGAGCACGAGCTCCTCGAGGCGCACCTGGAGGAGCTCAAGACCGACGTGCCCGTGCGCTACGACAAGATTTCGACGTCGGGCGATTCGGCGGAGCTCGAGCGTCGCCTAACGAGTGCGATCGCGTCCGAAGGCGTGAGCGCGTTCGTCTTCAATTTCGTGGACCTGCTCACGCACGGGCGGAGCGAGTCCGCCATCCTGTACGAGGTCGCCAAGGACGAGATCGCGCTGCGGCAGATCACACGCCAATGGTTCGAGCGGTCGACGCTGTTCGGGCTCCTCAAGGAAGCGGCGCGCCGCGGCATTCCGGCGCTCGTGACGAGCGACCACGGATCCATCCACTGCAACACGCCGGCGACGGTGTTCGCGAAGCGCGACGCGACGGCCAACCTGCGCTACAAGTTCGGCGAAGACCTCCGCGCCGAGCGGGCCGAGCACGCGTTGTTGTTTTCGAACTTCGACGACTTGCGGCTCCCGCGGCGCGGCCTCGGCGGCAACACGCTGCTCGCCGTGGGCGACACGTTCTTCGTGTATCCGACCAAGCTGCGCGAGTATCAGACGCGCTATCGCGGATCGTTCCTCCACGGCGGCGTGACGCCGGAAGAAGTGATCCTGCCGGTGGCGCTGCTCACGCCGCGTCGTTAGGCCCGTGCGTTTGTATCGCCGGCTGTTCGCGTTCCTCAGGCCGCACGTGTGGCGCATGGCCGGGAACATCACCGCCAACTTCATCGGCGCGGCGCTCGACGGCTACTCGTTCGCGCTGCTCATCCCGTTCCTCGACGAGCTGTTCAAGCAGCCGCCCATCCCGTTAGGCAAGGGGTGGGTCAACACGTTCCTCCACGCCACGATCGGACGGCTGCTCGACCCCGCGCAGCCCATGCAGTCGCTGCGCAACGTCATCCTCGTCATTCTGGCGACGGTCGCGCTCAAGAACCTGTTCATCTGGATCGCCGGCACGCTGGGGGCGGAGCTGCAGGAGTACGTGACGCGCGATTTGCGCGATGCGGTGTATCGCCACTTGCAGCGGCTGCCGATCGGCTACTTCACCGCCACCAAGACCGGACAGATTCTGTCGCGCGTCCTCGCCGACACCGAGCAGACGCGGACGCTCGTTACGCAAATCGTCACGCAGGCGCTGTCGGCGTCGGCGCTGGTCATCATCTACGTGGCGTATCTGTTCGGCATCTCGTGGCGCCTCACGCTCATCGCGCTCATCGTGGCGCCGCTGCTCACGTTGGGCCTGCAACCGTTGCTGCGCCGGCTGCGCCGCGGCTACCGCCGGCTGCGCAACGACCACGGCGAGATGATGAGTGTGCTCCAGGAGAGCGTGAGCGGCATCCGGTTGGTCAAGGCCTTCGGGGCCGAGCCGTACGAGGAGCAGCGGTTCATCGGGGCGAGCCACACGTATTCATCGGGCCTCGTGCGCATGGCGCGCGTGGCGCTCATCGCCCAACCGATCACCGAGACGTTAGGCGCCGGCATCACGGTGCTCTTGCTCTGGATCGGCGCGCGGTACGTGCTCGTCGACCACTCCCTGCAAGCCTCGCAGTTCCTCGTCTTTCTGACGTTCGTGATGCGGCTGCTGCAGCCGCTCAAGCAGCTCTCGCAGATTCCGGCCGTCGCGCAGAACGCCTTCGCCGCATCCGAACGCTTGTTCGATGTCATCGACCGCCCAACGGAGAAGGCGCTCGATCGCGGCAGGCGCGTGGTGCGCGATTTCGAAGACGCACTGGTGTTCGAGGACGTGAGCTTCTCCTATGAAAGCGGCCAGCGCCCCGTGCTCTCCGACATCTCGTTCACGGTCGACAAGGGCGACGTGCTCGCCATCGTCGGCGCCAGCGGCGCGGGGAAGACGACACTCGTCGATCTCATCCCGCGATTCTACGAGCCGACCGCCGGCCGCATCGTGCTCGACGGCGTCGACACCCGCGAGATCACCCTCGAGTCGCTGCGGGCGCTCACCGGCATCGTGAGCCAGGAAACCGTGATCTTCAACGACACCGTGCGCAGCAACATCGCGTACGGCCGCTCGGGCCAGTACACGGATGCGCAGATCGAGGCCGCGGCGCGCGCGGCCAACGCGCACGAGTTCATCGCCGACCTCCCGCGCGGCTACGACACTCCGTTAGGCGAACGCGGCACGCGGCTGTCCGGCGGCCAGCGCCAGCGCATCGCGATCGCCCGCGCGCTGCTCGTCGACCCGCCCATCCTGATTCTCGATGAGGCGACGTCCGCCCTCGACACCGAATCCGAGCGTCTCGTGCAGGAGGCCATCGACCGCCTGCTCGCGGGACGCACCGTCTTCGTGATCGCGCATCGGCTGTCCACGATCCAGCACGCCACCGAAATCCTCGTGCTCGACGAAGGCCACGTCGTCGAACGCGGCACGCACGACGAGCTGCTCGCCTTGCGCGGCGCCTACTGGCGCCTGCACTCCCTCCAGTTCGGGAACCGGGGCGAAGAGCTGCCGGCCACCTGACGTGCGCATCCTGTTCTATCTCTCGGCGCCCGCCTGGACGGGGAGCGCCCGCGCTGCCGCCGCGCTCGCCCGCGGGCTGAGCGACCGCGGCCACGCGGTCACGGTCGCGTGCCCACCCGAAAGCCCGGTCGAGCAGCGCCTCGAGTTCGGCTCGTACGAGGTGTTGCCGACTGCGTTAGACCTGCCGCTGCTCACCGCGGTGCGCCGGCTGCGCCGCGCACTCCAGGAGCGATTCATCCAGGTCGTGTGCGTGCACACCGACCGCGAGCAGACCGTGGCGGCTGGAGCGGCGCGCATGGCCGAGCGCGCGGCGGTGCTCCGGCGCGCGCCGGCGGGCGAGGCGCTCCGCATGTCCAGGGCGGGAAAG
>JADMIO011683293.1_pt1 | contig 54669 bp, 47 predicted proteins | sample 8958161 | NCBI WGS metagenome assembly JADMIO01 (sample SAMN16585339, study PRJNA669376) | soil metagenome | isolation source: Crop rotation soil | place: USA: Cullars Rotation, Alabama | collected 2011
TTTCATTATGGTGAAAGTTGGAACCTCTTACGTGCCGATCAGATTAAAACGAAAGGCCCAGTCTTTCGACTGAGCCTTTCGTTTTATTTGACCATGTTGGTATGATTTAAATTAATACGACTCACTATAGGGTCAGTGCGGCCGCGACTTCAAGTCACGTGAATTCCAAGCTTCGGATCCCACTGTGCTGGAAAGTAACACGTGGTGATGGACGAATTGGTGAAGACGTGACCTTGAATGCCCGCACGATTCGCAGCATTCCGTTGAAACTGCGAAAGCCGCCGGCTGTTAAATTGCAAACGGAAGGTCTTGAAGTCCGTGGCGAGGCTTTTATCCCGCGCAAAGTTTTTGAGCGAATCAACTACGAGCGCGAGCAACAGGACGAACCACGCTTCGCTAATCCGCGAAACGCCGCAGCGGGCACCATTCGCCAGCTCGATCCGAAGATCACGGCCAGCCGTAAGTTGGAAATGTTTGCGTACGACGTGCTCGCAGGCGACCGCAAACCGTTTTCAACCCACTGGGAGGCGTTGAACTGGTTGGAGGAAGCTGGTTTCAAAGTCAGCCCACAACGAAAGCTTTGCAAGACGATCGATGACGTAATCGATCTTGCCGCAAAGATTGAGGCGCAACGCGACGCTCTTGATTACGAGATCGATGGCTTAGTCGTAAAAGTCAATTCAACGGCCCTGCAAGATGAGTTTGGCACTACAAACAAGGCGCCCCGTTGGGCCATCGCTTTCAAGTTTGCAGCGCGCCAAGCCACTACAAAAGTTAACGACATCTGGGTGCAGGTAGGCCGCACCGGTGCATTAACACCCGTCGCCATGATGGAGCCGGTAACTCTCGCCGGTACCACTGTCGCCCGCGCTACTCTTCACAATGCAGACGAAATCAAACGACTGGGCATACGCATCGGCGACTGGGTGTTAATTGAGAAGGGCGGCGACGTTATCCCGAAGGTGCTGAAGGTTATCGAATCGAAGCGCACTGGCGACGAAAAGCCGTTTCGCATGCCGCGAAAGTGTCCCGTTTGCGGTGGTGAAATATCCCGGCCTGAGGGCGAGGCGGTTTCGCGTTGTGTCGCTGCTGATTGTCCGGCGCAACTGATGGGACGTTTATTGCACTTTGCATCACGGCGCGCGATGCGGATTGAAGGCCTGGGTGAGTCGCTGGCGGATCAACTGCTGCGCACCGGCAAAGTTCGAGACGTCGGCGATCTGTATTCCTTAACATTAGACGATGTCGCGAGTCTCGATCGAATGGCGAAAAAGTCGGCGTCAAACCTGCTCGGTCAGATCGAAGCAAGTAAACAACGCGAACTTTCGAACCTGGTTTATGCACTCGGCTTGCGTCATGTAGGCGACCGCACGGCGGCGACGCTCGCGCGACACTTTGGTTCGCTTGCGGCGCTTAGCAAGGCCACGGTCGAAGAGCTCGACGACGTGCCGGAGATCGGATTGACTGTGGCGCAAAGCGTGCGCGACTGGTTTGACGATGCGGGTAATCTGGAACTGTGCCGGCGGTTGACTGCTGCGGGTCTTCGCACGGAGATCGAGAAGAGCAGTGAACCGGCAAACGAAACACTCGCCGGCAAGACCTTCGTGCTGACCGGCACACTGTCGATGTTCACGCGCGATGAGGCGCGCGCGGCAATTGAAGCTCGCGGCGGTCGCGTTAGTTCTTCGGTTAGCAAGAAGACGGACTATGTCGTTGCGGGAGAAGAGGCCGGGTCGAAACTTGACAAGGCGCAGGAACTGGGGGTGACAGTGATCGATGAGGCAGCATTCAAGAAACTGTTGAGATAGTTAGGAGTATGTTTCGTGTGATTTCGAGTCTTTATTATCGTTTGTTTGGTGGAGCACGTTCCTTGCGAGAGAGGCAAGACTTGTCCACGAACCGACACGAAGGACACACATCCAAAAAAATGACATGACAGAACAGCGTGCGGTTATCCGCTGATCTATAATGCTCATTCGAATGAAGTAGACGTTTTCGGGAGTACGAATGCCAGTAACTAACAAAGATCCAAAACTTGAATTACTTTACACGCTCTTTTGCGATGATGTGCGTTTGGAAGTTGGCAACAAACTTTCTTTGATGGGCGTTTTCCAAAACATCATGGTGCAGCAAATGCCGGTGTCGTTGATTAAGTTTGCGGTGGTCAATCACTGGCGTGGCGAGGGAACGCACTTGTCGGAGGTCAGGATCCTTAGCCCTGACCGGCAAACGCCAGTGGTGGTGTCTCAACCGACGAGCTTCGAAATCGCCCCGGGTGGTTTCGCCGACAACATTAGTTTCTTTGTCAACGTGACGTTTCCCTCGGCGGGCCAATACTGGGTGCAGACGCTGGTGGATTCAAATCTTTTCGACGAACAAATACTCACGGTGTCAGACGGACGTGAGGCCGTCGCCGATAGTTCTTCACAGGCGGTAAACTAACAGTCCACAGTCCACAGTCCGCAGTCCGCATTAATCAATGATGGTCTGATGCGAACCCCAGAAATCTCCGACGCTGTTCTCACCCTTAGAACAGAAACCTCAATTCCGCTCAACCCGGTCGCAGGCGATTTTTAGACAATCAGCATGCGGAGTGAACTGCGGACTCTGGACTGTAGACTGTAGACTCAGTACTCGATTCCGTAGAGCTTTATTTTTGAATTGAGCGTTGTTGGTTTGATTCGCAACAAGCGGGCAGCACGAGCCTGGTGCCCGCGAGTTTGATCCAGCGCCAAAAGAATCAAGCTTGTTTCAAAGCGCTGGACCTCATCGTAAAAATCAATTCCCTCTGCCAGGTCTAACGAGCGCAAGCGGCTCGATTCTTCGGCGAAGGCTTTATCGCGGGCGAGTGTCTCTGTCTCCTTCAAGAGTTTGTCAGCGAGCTCACGGAGTTGTTGGACTCGGTTCGCGGGCTGACGTTGGGTCGTTTTCATCTGTAGGGGTGCGGCGTTCATCGTGGGATCCTGCAAACCTGGCATATGCTGTTCGTCGGACGTTTCTCCCAACGGAGCGGGAGATACAAGTCGCTCAACCCTCATTTGAAACCTCCTAAGGCTCTCCTGGATTCTGCGGTATTGGGGAGACGTCTTTGCTGTATTTGAACCAGCGGAAATACTTGACGACGCTTGTTATACGCGCCGCAAAACGAACAGTTCCAAAAATAGAGACGAAAGAATTGGCGACGCCGTTAACATCGATCCCAAATTCGAGATCGCAGCGCGTCAACTTGTTGGAATGGTTGCGAGCGGTCGCCGCTTTTTCCGCGGCGCCGCTTGACGCCGCCTGACTGCTCGCGTAGCGACAACTTTCAGCGACCTGGTAAAGCGCCGCGAACAACAGAGCGGCCCAAGCGCTTCTTAGCAGCCCGAGGTCACTACCCGGCGCTCCCTCCTTGAAAGTCCTTCAACCTTCAATTCGAAATCAACGTAATTAAGCTCGTGGTTAGGAAGAGGGCCTTGCCGCGCTATTGGGTGATGAATGGAAATTTGGTGCGGATGAGAGGACTTGAACCTCCACGATGTCACCATCACAGGCTTCTGAGACCTGCGCGTCTGCCAGTTCCGCCACATCCGCAAAGAATGGAGCTTCATTATGCGAATGGGCTAGCGGAGTGTCAAATTTGCCCTTCGCCGCTGGGAGTCAGGCAACACAGCGAGCGACCAATCGTTTGGAGACCGAACTCTCTTAACGTTGGCCGCTCGTCGTTTCGAAGTTGTCTCTGCGCTTTTAACGTCGATTGCGTAACCACATTCGGCGTTGCCAATAAAGGTGTTGGTTGCGGTAACGATGGGTCCGCACAAACCGATCTCTATTGTTACGCCAAACTACGTTGCCGACGCGGTCACCGCGTGGGCCTCTTCTATCCCATCGTCCATCACGAGCGTCGTGACAGTTAACAAACTTTCTACACTTTTTGTTATCCCGCCAGTTGTTGTTCCAGTCGCGATCGCGACCCCTACGTCCCTGTGCGAATGATGTCGCCGGCGCTGCCATCAGTAGCAACAACATCATTATCAGAATTGCGAAAAGATACCGCTTAGCCTCAGACCTTCTCATCGACCTTCCTCCTTACGTTTATCTGGGATCTCGGAGAGTATTTCCCTGTAAAGCAGACAAGCGGCGTGCCGTGATCGCTGATTTAGATTCACGGCCCCACAAATGCAACCGCCTATTTGATCTGTTATGGTTAATGCACGCCAAAATCGGAGTTTTGCAAATCTTGTACTTTTGTATCGATTTGGTTGCGCCGCATGGGAGCGATAAGTCAGTCGTCGAAAGATACGTTGCGCGAACGATTCGCGGACGTTAGGTCGCGCATTGAGCAGACTGCCAAACAAGCTGGTCGCGCACCAGAAGAGATCACGCTCATCGCGATCAGCAAGACCCATCCGGCAGAAACTGTGGCCGCGGCAATCGCAGCCGGAATCGACCATCTCGGCGAGAACCGCGTCCAGGAAGCCGCGGCTAAAATTGAGCAGTTGGGCCGCACTGAAGCCCGCTGGCATCTCGTAGGTCACCTGCAAACAAACAAAGCGAGGCGTGCGGTAAAACTCTTCGACTACATTCATTCACTTGATTCCATCCAGCTGGTCCAAAAATTGGAACAGGCCTGCGAGACGGCTGAGCGCTCCGCCTTGCCAGTGCTGATTCAAATCGATCTCGCCCAAGAAGAGACCAAGACGGGCCTCGATCCTGAGCAACTTCCCGAATTGTTGCGGGCGCTCAAGACATGTTCGCGAGTTAAACTAATCGGTCTGATGACCTTGCCGCCATATTTTGAAGACCCAGCCTGTGCGCGCCCATTTTTCAAAACTCTACGACAACTGCGCGACAAGTTGCAGAAGGAGGGGCATTTTGGCGATCGTATAGGCGAACTTTCCATGGGCATGAGTCACGACTTTGAAGTGGCAATTCAGGAAGGCGCAACGATGGTCCGGGTTGGCACCGCAATCTTCGGGGAACGAAAGTGAGGGCGTTTGGGATTGCCAATTGCCAATTCCCAATTGCCAATTGCCAATTGCCGATTGCCAATTGCCAAATTACGAATGAGCAATCAGCATTTAAGAATTAGCAATTCAGATGCAGCTACGACGGAACTGCAATCGGCAATCTTCTTATGATCATTCTTGGTCGTCTTTACTGGTTTATAAACTGGTTGGTAATTGCTTTCATTGTCAGCGTCATCGTTTTAGTTGTGCTGCGTCTTGTTGCCAACGCCGCCAATCTTAATCCCTTCGGTTGGAGTTCGATTACGATTCGACGCCTGACTGATCCAATTGTGGCGCCTGTGCGGCGCGCTGCGGTGCGACTCGGAATTGATCAAAAATATGCTCCGCTGCTGACGGTTATTGTGACCATCATAATGGGTTGGCTACTGCTACAACTTGTTAATGGACTGGTGAATACCATTGCGGGATTAGTGGTGAGCATTCCGCAATTCGCCATCGCGCCCGTCATTGGCTATATCCTTTATGGGCTTTTGAGCTTGTACATTCTCGTCATGTTTGTGCGTGTGATCTTTTCGTGGGTAAGTCTTAGTTACAGAAATCGTTTTATGCGGTTCGTAGTGAATGTTACTGAGCCGCTGTTTGCGCCACTGCGTCGCATGATTCCGCCTATGGGCGGTTTCGACATCTCACCGATCTTCGCGTTTCTAATTGTTTGGCTGGTCCAGCGAGCTGTTGCCGGTACACTCCTTCACGGCTGGCCTATCGTGTTCTTCGCCTGACCCTCCCCGTTGTCATGATCAATTACAGCGAAAACAATGGGAGTTTCATCTTTAAGGTCAGGGTCGTGCCGCGCGCCTCGCGCAGCGAGATTGTGGGGGAATATGACGGCGCTATGCGCGTGCGCATTGCAGCGCCGCCCGTGGATGGAGCCGCTAACAACGAATTGATTCGAGTGCCGGCCGATAAATTTGGCGTGGTGCGCGGTGCAGTGGAGATCCTGGCAGGCGAGGCTTCGAAGTTGAAAACCGTGCGCGTACGTGACTCCAGCGGGAAGTTTCTGCTCAGTTTGAATGCATAACTATTGGCTTCGCGGGACCGTGTGCTGAGGGGCCAGCCGTTGTGTTATAGTCCGTTTCCTAACCCGCAGTTTCTAACTCAAAAGGAAAGCCATAAAAATGTCCGGACATTCGAAGTGGCATAGTATTAAACACAAGAAAGGCGCGCTCGATGCCAAGCGCGGCAAACTTTTTACAAAATTCATTAAAGAGATCACGGTTGCCGCGCGTACCGGCGGCGGCGACCCCGACGCGAATGCACGCTTGCGTAAAGCCATAGCAGACGCCAAGGCCGGCAATATGCCCAACGATACCATTGACCGCGCCGTGCGACGCGGTACCGGTGAAGAAGAGGGCGTGAACTACGAAGAGATTACTTACGAAGGCTATGGACCGGGCGGAGTGGCGTTGTTAGTCGAATCGGTAACTGACAACCGCAATCGCACGGTTGCCGAAATACGTCATATCTTTTCGAAAAACGGTGGAAACCTGGCAGCAGCGGGTGCGGTTGCATGGATGTTTGAGAAGAAGGGTTATGTGGTTATTCCGAAGAGCGCAAAGTCCGAAGATGAACTTTTTGAGTTAGTTACTGAAGCAGGCGCCGAAGATCTACGGGATGACGAAGACAATTTTGAAGTGATAACTGCTCCCGGCGATTTTGACGTGGTAGTCGATGCAATTAAGAAGGCCGGCGTGGAACCGGAAGTGGCAGAAGTTGAGATGGTGCCGAAGGAATACAAGAAACTCGAGGGCGGTGATGCCAAACAGATGTTGAAGCTGATGGAAGCGCTCGAAGATCACGACGACGTACAAAAAGTCTCCGCCAATTTCGACATCAGCGAAGCGGATATGGCCGCTGCGCGCTAACGCTGACAGTGCGTAGCAGGGAGCAGCAATAGGCAGTAGGCTAAACTTCAAAATTCTAAGTTCAAAGGCGAAAGCAATGCTGATTCAAATCCGGGGACGTACCGCCTGATAACTAAATCAGGAAAAATTTCGTGAGCTGATTGCTCCTTACCAGGGACGAATCATCTTCGACCTGGGGACAGGAGACGGTCTCTTTGCGTATAACTGCGCCCGCGCTGACCCCAGCCACTTCTTTATCGGCATCGACGCTAATCGTCGTCCGCTCGAAAAGATTTCAGAAAAGATTTATCGCAAACCCGCTGGCGGGGGTGCGCCAAACGTCCTCTATTTGCAGTCCGCTGTCGAGACGTTGCCGTCGGACCTCGACGCGCTGGCTAGCGAAATCTTCATCAACTTTCCCTGGGGAAGTTTGTTGCGGGCCGTCGTGGCAGGTGAAGTGACCACGCTCAGAAATTTGCATCGAGTTTCCCAACCGGAGGCCGCGATAAATATCCTGCTTGGTCTCGACGCCGCGAAAGATCGCTCGGAGTTTGAGCGCCTGGGATTACCGGTGGTTGACGAGCGGTTCTTGAACGTGCAACTTGCGTCGAAGTATTACGAAGCTGGCTTCAGTAGCTTCAGCGCTGAATTAGTTTCAGCGGACGCCTCCATCCACCTCGCCACTTCGTGGGGCAAGCGATTAAGCGGCAACCCGGCGCGACAACTCATCAGAATAGTCGCGAAGGTTTAGTGCTTGCGCATCCTTGCTTCGCCTTCCGGAATACTGTCAGTCAGTTTTGCTTCATGCTTTTGGCGTTCTCTTGGGGTTGGGTTATCGTTTTGACGCTCCCTCACCGCTGCGCGCATTTGCTGGTTCTTTTTGTTCGTATCTGATCCGTCTTTCTTTTGCCGATCCTTGTCTGACATAACGTTCCTTCCTCAACCGGTCACTCTTTAGCTCGCCGCTTGTTTGAGCTGATGTTCGTCCTCTTTCGGTTCCACTTCCAGCAAGTCTTCATTGGCTGGCCCCTGAATCACTTTGCCGTAAGCGTCGTAGCGCGAACCGTGGCAGGGACAATCCCAGGTGTTTTCGAGTGTGTTCCATTTCACAATGCAACCCAGGTGGCGACACACTGCCGAACGCTCATGCAACTCGCCGTCTGGATCGCGATAAACGGCAGACTTCGAGACGCCGTGAGAAATAATCGCGCCACTGCCAGGCTTGATCTCGTCGGCAGATTCCACATCGCCGGCAACTACCAAATCGGTATACTGCACGGCTACGTTCAGGTTCTCTTTGGCAAATTCCGGCAACGCCTTCAAAGTGATGCGCGAAGGATCGTAAACCGATTCCCAGGAATTGCGGCGGTCCATGATCAGATCGGTCAACAAAATTCCGGCGATAGTTCCGTGAGTCATGCCATTGCCCGAATCACCCGTGGCAATGTAGACGTTGTTGCTGTCCATCGGATTGCGACCGATGAACGCGAGTCCATCGACCGGCTCCATCACTTCGCCAGACCAGCGATACAAAATCTCTTCGACGGGGAAACGATGTCGTGTCCAACGTTCGAGTGCGCCGAAGCGTTTGTTGGCGTCGTCCTGCTGTCCGGTCTTATGGTCCTCGCCACCTACGATTAAAACGTCATACGTGCCTTCAGCTTCGTTGACGCTTTCTATACGAATGTAGTGATACGGATCCGGCGTATCCCAGTAGAGTGCTCGCGTGACTGAATCCTTCGGGATACGAGCGCCAATTACGTAAGTTTGGTAGGGTGCCTGCTTCGTGTGAATTGCGATCAGATCGTTTACCGGCGTATTCGTCGCCACAACCACTGCGGCCGCTTCAACCACGCCCCCATTGCTGGTTTCCACGCGCGCTCGCTTTCCGCCTTCGATGCTGGTCGCGTGTGTGTTGGTAAAGATACGCCCTCGGCGATCTTTTATTCCTTTGGCGAGACCAGCGAGATATTTGAGCGGATGAAACTGGGCCTGGTTTGGGAAACGCAACGCGGGACCGCTGTCATACGTGTCCCACGGAACACGATCGACCTTTTGAACATTTGTCAGGCCTGCTCGGTGAACAGCCTCCAGTTCATCATCAAGAATCTTGCGCGAGTCGTGAGGTGGCACAAAGAGGTAACCGTCAAGCCGCTCGAATTCACACTTGATGTGCAAATCGTTGACTATCTTTTCGACGGCACCGATCGCCGCCGTGTGACTTTCAGCCGCGAGGCGCGCGCCTTCCTCACCGTGCAAGCGTTCAAGCTCAAAGTAGCGGTCGTCCAGTGCGTTGACGAGATGCGCCGTAGTTCGTCCAGTCATGCCGCCGCCGATTGGTCCATCATCGACGACTACGACCGATTTTCCTTCCTTGGCCAACAGATAAGCTGTGGTCATGCCGGCGATCCCGGCGCCGACAACGCAGACATCCGCCGAGATGCGTTCACTCAAGGAGGATTCGAGTGGTATAGGGACTTCCATCCAAATTGATCTGGTTTGCTCAGAGTCGTTTTTCATAACAATTCCTTGCGTTTCTTGACTGTAGTCTTCTGGTACGCCGCTAGTCGCAAATGTCTCTTTACGACGCAGCGATTGATTAGACTTGGTTGCAGATGAACTTCCAAAGCAAGCGTCAGGCCGCCTCACGGCGCAACCTGGGGCAAAACTTTTCGCATCGAAGCTCGCGAGAACTGCGCGTAGGCGGTTGACAGGCGAAATGTTCAAAGGCTAACGTGCTTGCAGCTATGCGACGAACGAACAGTGCACAGTATTACTATTACTGCTATTGGCCGCTTCCGCGGGAAGAGTGGCAAGGTAGAGTGCTGTTCGCTATGAAGTGATTTAGAGTCGCAACTGAACAGACCTTTAGAACCGGTCACCTTCCTTGAATGGAGTGGCCGGTTCTTTTTTGCGACGTGAAAGGAATCAAGATGCGCGAACAAACGCAGACCTCGTTATTGGCTGACCACACTGATGTCAGGGTCGTATCAGTTGACGATGAAGACGGGCTCATCGATCGCAATCGAGTCGTGCAACTCAGTCCCGATCATCCGGGCTTTCGGGATGTTGGTTATCGCGCTCGTCGCAACCATATCGCCAGGCTGGCACTTGATTACCGTCCCGGCGACTCGATTCCTGTCGCTCCTTACACGCCGGAAGAACACGAAGTTTGGGCGACGGTCTGGGAGGCGTTGCGGCCTGCACATGAAGCGCACGCGTGCACTGAATATCGCGAGGCAGTCAGACGCTTAGGCTTCTCGCCAGATCGCATTCCGCAACTCGGTGAGGTGAACGAAAAAGTTGAAGCGATAAGCGGCTTTCGGCTTGAACCGGTCGCGGGCCTGGTCGAACCGCGTGTTTTCCTGGAGTCACTTGCTTCCGGTGTATTTCTATGTACGCAGTACATTCGTCACCACTCCACACCGCTTTACACTCCCGAGCCCGACGTGGTTCATGAGATCGTCGGTCACGCAGCGGTCCTTGCCAGTCCGCGGCTCGCAGAATTGAATCGACTTTTTGGGCAAGCGGTAAAACGTACGCAACAAAGCGACGAACTAAATCGACTGGCCCGTGTTTACTGGTTTACGATCGAATTCGGTGTGCTGCGAGAAAACGGATCGTTGAAAGCCTACGGTACGGGACTCTTGTCTTCCGCGGGGGAATTGGAAGCAATGCATTCGGCGGAACTTACGCCGCTTGATCTCGATGCTGCCTCACGACAGGATTATGATCCGACACATTTTCAACCGGTATTGTTTTGCGCGGATTCGTTTGACACGATGTACCACTCATTGCGCAATTTTCTCTTAGCCTGGAACGCATGATCGGTTCAGCGCCCATACTTCAACCATCTACGTTTGCAGAATTCAAGAGAGACTGCGAGCGAGGGAACGTTGTTGCCGTCTCGGGCAGTTTCAGATCTGCGGGTCTCGATCCAATTGACGCGTTCCTGCGTTTGGCGGAATCACAATCGTACGCATTCTTGTTCGAATCGGTTGAAGGAAAAGAGACGGTCGCGAAATATTCATTCGTCGGCGCAGGGCCGTACATGATAGTGCGCGGAAGCGGAAAGGAGACCATAGTTGAAAAAGACGGAAGGCTCGAAACTTATCAACAAACAGTTCCGGAATTCCTGAGACGTCACTTCGCAAAGCATAGGCTGGCAGCGCGCCGTGAGCCTGGACCATTGGCGGGCGGGGCCGTCGGTTATTTCGGATACGGCGCCGCAAAATGGTTTGAACCCGCCGTAAACAAACCTGGTTTGAATCATTTGTTCAATTCAACGGCTGACGCGTTTCTCATGTTCTTTCGTAGGGTTATTGTGTTCAATCGTGTCGCGGAAACAGTCGAAATTATTTCGACTGTGTTTACGGAGGATGCCGCGGGCGAGAATGATTTGAAAGAGCTCTATCGATCAGCAGTAGCAGAGGTCCAAAGATCGCAGGAACTTCTTGAACGCCCGTCGCAGCCGCGCGCGAAATCAGTTGGTAAAGTGGCTGCACCACAGGTCAGTTCCAATATGACGCCCGCGACTTTCGCAAAGGGCGTAGCTGAAATTAAGGACCACGTTCTGTCAGGCGATTGTTACCAGGTGGTCCTGTCGCAACGGTTCTCCCGCACAACATCAGCCGATGCAATTTCAATTTATCGAGCACTTCGCGAAAGTAATCCCGCGCCGTACACCTACCTCTTGAAGACCGGCAAGGATGCAATCATCGGCGCGTCACCTGAAATGCTGGTACGTTGTCGTGACCGGCAACTTAATTACCGTCCAATCGCAGGTACGCGACCGCGTGGCGCGACGCCAGCAGAAGATCTTCAACTCGCTGAAGAGATGCGTAACGATGAAAAAGAATTGGCTGAACACATGATGCTGGTCGACTTGGGGCGGAATGATCTTGGCCGAGTCGCTGCATTCGGATCTGTGCAAGTTGATGAGCTTTTATCGGTGGAGCAGTATTCAAAAGTCCAGCATTTAGTTTCAAGTTTGAGCGCGTCCCTGCGCGATGGCTGCGATCAGTTCGACGCGTTGGCAGCATGCTTTCCGGCGGGGACAGTTACCGGCGCGCCAAAAGTACGGGCCATGGAAATCATCGATGAGCTGGAACCAGATGCTCGCGGTATTTATGCGGGTGCGGTCCTTTACCTCGACTATGCCGGCAATCTTGATTCTTGTATTGCTATCAGAACGATTGAGTTAAGAAATGACATTGCGTCGGTGCAGGCCGGCGCCGGGATTGTTGCCGACTCTGTTGCCGAGTCTGAGTTTGAAGAAACGAAGCACAAAGCCCGCGCGCTATTGCGTGCAATTGAATTGGCGGAAGCGGCAAAGGGTGGTGAACAATGATTCTAGTCATCGATAACTACGATTCGTTCACTTATAACCTTGTGCAGTACCTGGGAGAACTGGGCAAGGAGATTCTGGTCAGGCGTAACGATCAGATTGAGCTTGCTGAAATTGAATCGCTGCGTCCGGAACGCATTGTGATCTCCCCGGGTCCCGGTAGACCAGCAGATGCCGGCATTTCCTTACCTCTGATCAGGCGTTTTGCTGGTGACATTCCTATCCTTGGCGTATGCCTTGGGCATCAGGCGATTGGAGAAGCGTTTGGTGGTCATGTGGTACGCGCAAAGACCGTGATGCATGGGAAGGCGTCGGCTATCACCCACGACGGCAAGTCGATTTTTGCGGCTCTCGATAGCCCCTTTAAGGCAGGACGTTATCACTCGTTGATTGTGGAACGCGAAACGCTGCCCGACTGCCTTGAGATTTCGGCAGAGACAAGTGATGGCACCATTATGGGACTGCGGCATCGTGAGAAAAACGTCGAGGGGGTCCAGTTTCATCCCGAGTCGATCTTGACGGCACCCGGCAAACGGCTGCTGAGAAATTTTGTTGACTAGCGTAAGTCCAAAGTCCAAGTTCCAAAGTCCACTATCCAACACGCGCCGGGATTGAGTCACCAACCACAACTGAAACCAATATTGTTGAGTTGGCGGACTTTGGAGTTTGGACATTCGACTTTAGACTCGTTCCATGACGCTACCAATCAAACCTCCCTATCCGCCCATGGAAGCATTGCTGGTCGGCGACATTCCGGTGGGAGAGCAGTGGGAGTATGAACCGAAATGGGATGGCTTTCGCTGCCTTGCTTTTCGTGACGGCAAGAAGATCGAACTGCAATCAAAATCCGGCCAACCACTAGCTCGATATTTTCCCGAGGTTGTTGACGCGCTCGCCAAGGTCAAAGCAACACAGTTTGTGCTTGACGGTGAAGTGGTGATTCCGGTTGAAGGCGGACTTTCATTCGACGACTTGCTGCAAAGAATTCATCCGGCCGCCAGTCGCGTTCTGAAACTCTCAAAAGAAACGCCGGCACTCTTTGTCGTGTTTGATCTGCTGGTTGACGACGCCGGCAAGTCTTTGGTTGATCTCACGCTCAGTAAACGTCGTCCCAAGCTTGAAAGCTTTGCCAAAAAATATCTGACGAAGAATTCAAGTTTTGAACTATCGCCGAAGACGCAAGACATAAAGGTTGCCAGGGAATGGTTGGCAAGCACTGGCATGAAACTCGACGGCATCATCGCCAAACGTTTGGATCTGCCTTATCGTTCCGGCGAACGCGATGGCATGCAGAAAGTGAAACGCATGCGCACCGCGGAATGCGTCGTAGGCGGATTTAGATACGCTTCGAAGGGAAACGTCGTCGGATCCTTACTACTCGGTCTTTACGACGCTGAAGGATTGCTCCATCACGTTGGCTTCACCTCCAGTTTCAATGAAGATGCAAAAAAGGAGTTAACCAAGAAACTCGAGCCCTTGATTGGCGGACCTGGCTTCACCGGGAATCGTCCGGGTGGTCCCAGTCGCTGGAGCACTAAACGAACTGACGAATGGAAACCGCTAAAAACAAAACTTGTCGTCGAAGTTCAGTATGATCACTTCACGGGCGGACGGTTTCGTCACGGCACCAAATTCCTGCGCTGGCGACCGGAAAAGAAACCCAGCGCGTGCACCTTTGATCAAGTCCAATAAATAAAAGTCTTTTTGCGCCGAAACCCGTCCTTCTGGTACGCGTGTTGACTAAAAAACCAGTTGCGCACCTGGGGCGCTGAATTCGCCCGCTTTTCAGGTAGCAGCAACTGCCCCGTTTAGGGACGAGGATACGGATGCATGTTTTGATTTCATGCGTATTTGTTAATGAACGCGGTGGTTGATAAACGATAAGGGGAGGAACGGATTGTCATGACACTGCCAATCCGACCAAAAGGGGAAAGGAAAACTCGATCTCCTCATGCCAATCTCTTTGCGACCGGGAAACTGACTCACCCGCCGCGATGTTCGGTGATCGTAGCGCACGCTGCCGATGAAATTTTCGGAGCCGGCTGTCTGATTTCCAAGTTAATGGATGTCACCATCCTCCATGCGACGGAGGGGGTTGGAGTCGAACTCGACCCTTCAGGCCCGCGCTTATTACCCAACGACATCAGCGAACAGCTTCATCGCGAGTGCGTTGCGGCGCTGGCGTTGGCCCACGTTCCCGAAAACAAGATCGTGGATTTTTCATTGCAGCAGTATGCACTACCGCAAAATCTTACTTTCATCACCAGGAAGATCAAATCATTTTTGCAGGAGTCGCAACCGGATATCATTCTCACTCACCCTTACGAAGGCGGGCACCCGGACCATGACGCAATCGCCTTCGCGACTCACGCCGCCTTGCGTATCTTGAACGAGAATGGGTTCAAACCGCCCGCCCTGTTTGAAATGGCACTGTACCCAAGTGGGGAACCTATCGCGAAAGTGCCAGAGTTTCTTTCGCGCATGGAGAGCGAATCTACGACACTGCTACTTGACCAACAGTCGCAGCAGTTGAAGCAGAGGATGTACAACTGCCTGCGAACTCAGCTCGATCTGGCGGTGGCTTCGCCGTCTAACTTCGAGCGGTTCCGGCGGCCGCCAGACTACGACTTCACCCGCTTACCACATGAAGGCAAACTTCACTACGAACGATTTGATTGGGCCTTATCTCCCGGCGAATGGCATGCGTTGAGCACGCGCGCCCTGTTGCAGTTGTTTCCGGAAACCAAGCACCGACAAATTGGGCGCAACCAGGCCGCCGCTTAGCATGCAAAAAAACTGTTAACGATCTGGCGACGGAGCACGAGAAGAAAACCGCGGAAGTGTGGTTGGTCTATAGTATACTGCGCGGCAGCACTTAACTTTTGTCTGCATCTCGTGACCATGCGCATTCTTGGAATCGACCCTGGCAGTGAAATAACGGGTTGGGGCGTTGTCGAAGGCGATGCTCGCCACTATCGACTGGTGGAGTGTGGCGCTATTCGAGCATTGCCGGCGCAAAAGTTTCCCGCTCGGTTGCTGCGGATCTCAAATAATCTTGAAGAGATAATTCGGCGCCATCAACCCGAAGCCTGTGCTCTCGAAGATGGATTTTTAGCGACCAATGTAAAGGTCACGCTGAAACTTGGCCAGGTGCGCGGCGTCGCCATGCTTGCCGCTCAACGCGCGGCGCTTGAAATTTATGAATATTCACCGCGCCTAATCAAACAGACCGTCGTTGGATACGGCAACGCAGAAAAGTTTCAGGTGCAACAGATGGTAAAAACGCTGCTATCGCTCAGTGTTGTTCCCGAACCGCAGGATGCCGCCGACGCCCTCGCCGTAGCTATTTGTCACTTTCATCATGCGTGTTCCGCCCAGCGCATTGCTTCAAACGACAACCGCGCAACTCTGATTGCCGGTCTCAGTCGACGTCGTTCGCTTCGCCCCACAGTTCGCCGCCGCGTAGCTCGCTAAACTTACCGCATTACAATTCTCACCCGGATGGTGGCTACCTTTTTAGGAGGCACTCCCGTGAATCTCCCAGTATTGCAAAAAATGCTTGTTGTAATTGTTCTGGCCGTTTTGTGTTTCCCCGTGCCGGTCGTTGCGAAGCGCCGCCCACCCCCAGGTGGACGGGTTGCTATCGTGGTTGATGAACGCTTATCCGCGTTGCGCGCGTCGCCTGAGCTTGCCGGCCGGCTGGTGCGGCGCATGGGACGTGGCACCTTGGTCGCCATCAGAGGTGAAAAACGAAGTCGCGACGGCGTTGCCTTTTACAAAGTGAACGTCACTAGTCGAACTTCTGGATGGGTGCAGCGCGATGCGATTGTTTCACCTTCACGTCCCGGGGACGATGCCAGACTATTGCGGCTCATTAATGGTTCGGAAGAATTTGATCGCATCGCTCGGGCCAGGATCTTTCTCAACAATTTTATCTGGTCGCCGCTGCGTCCAGCAGTGCTGATGACTTATTGTCTTGCTGCGGAAGATATTGCCGGGCGTTTGTCCCGCGAGGCCGCGCGGCGTCTGGATGAAAAAGAGATGAGCGCCGGTGGTGCGCCGCTGTTCACATATTTCCTGAATTACAACGGTTTGGATCGTTACAACCGGCAGGGGGTGACCTTCGTGTACGACTCGCGAGAACGCAGGTTTTATTACGATGGCGAAGGGTGGCAAGAACTAGTCCATCGCTATCCGCGAAGCACGGAAGCTGCGGAGGCTCGTAAGCGTCTGGAAGCGCGGTCGGCGGTTATCGGGCGCTAACAGGAACCGTCAGAGTCGCCAACCTCTCGAGTTCGTCCGCGGTAAGAAAGTTGCGGCCGCGAATCGTACCAAAGCAGTTTTCGGAGCGGCAACGACATGCAAACGGAGCTGCCATCTCAGATTCTGTCGTGAGGTAATTAAAAGTTATCTCCGCTCCGGCTTCAATATCGCGCAAGGCGCGAAAACTTAGATCCTCAACGTCGAGATAGCCGTTAGGCTCGCAGCTATGGTTAAGGAATTTCCAGCAGTAGTGACTGTCGTCATCGGCGCGGCTGATCCTCGGAACGCTAAGATGACGATGCCATCCCAGCTCAATTGTGTATTTAGTTGCATAGGTTGAGATGATTCCGCGCAAAACAAAAATTAGCGACCCGGCTGCGAATGGTTGACGCGCGAACACGCCTTTGTATCCCTTGCTCTTCCTGACTTCAACGTTGGAATCCGTGGTAGTTTCATTCCGAACCAATACGGCGTTACGTCGCATGCTCCTCCTCGAAGAGATGGTCTTGGATAAAATCGAGTGGATAGTAATCAAAGTATGATTGCTATGAAAGACTTTTTTTGCTGAGGTACCACTCGGCTCACTTCCGCAAAAGCCCTTGCATCCGGCTCGTCGTTTCAAAATAATCCTCAGGTCTCTGTTAATAAATCCCTTCGGTAAGTCGTTTTGATGATGGAAACGATTTTTCGGAGGATTGCAGTGCAAGCAACCGCAAAAACCTTGAGATTAGTGACTGAAAAGCCCCCGGGAGAGCTGGAAACGCTCTTCCATAACCACTATGACCGCGTTTTTCGCACCGCCCACCGCATTACCGGAAGCCCGGCGGATGCGGAAGACGTGCTGCAAACGGTTTTCCTGCGGCTCGTAAAAGGCCACGAAACCTACGATCTCTCCGAAAACACCGAAGCTTACCTGGCACGAGCAGCAATCAACGCTTCGCTCGATCTGATGCGCAGCCGCACCCGAGCGCGGTCCGTCGGTCTCGCGGACATCGATGCCGAATTGCTCGAGAGCAAGGTTCGAAGCCCGGAAGCAGAGCATGCTGATCGCGAGCTTCAGGAGCTAATTCGAGCGGCAGTTTCAAGGTTGGGGAAGACAGCCGGTGAAATGTTTGCACTGCGTTACTACGAAGGTTACGACAATCAGGAAATCGCAAAGATGCTGGGCACTTCGCAGATGGTGGTGGGAGTAGTTCTGCATCGCGCGCGCACGAGACTTCGAAAAGAGATAGGGCACTTTCTGGAGAAACATCATGAGAAGCGATAAAGATTTTGACGAAATCCTCGACAACGCTACCCACGGGATTCGAAATGAGAAGATCGACCCGGCTGTAGTTGATCAAGCGGCCGAGCGCGTTTGGGCGCGGCTCGCCGCCGATAACCCGACCCTCCAGGCAACTGAGACTGTAGCCGCAGAAAAGATTGGCAACTGCGCTGACTTTCAGTCACTCATTCCCGCTTATCTGGATGGCAGTTTGTCTGAAGCGCGTTCGTTGTTGCTGGTTGACCACACGCATGAGTGCATTCCCTGCCGCAAGGCAATGAAAGATGCACGCTCACATGAACTGGCGCCGGCCCGCAGGGCGGTTGCACCGAAACGGTTCAGCATCCAGCCAACCATTCTCCGCTGGGGCATCGCGGCTGCGTTAGTTATTGGAGTTGGCCTTGTGGCACTGCCGCTGATCCAGCGTTGGCTGCCCGGCGGCCAGCTCGAAGCGACCGTGCAGGCTGCTGAAGGCCAGGTTTATCAGATTGCCGACACGCGCAGTGAACCGGTCACCGCTGGTGAAAAAGTGGCGAAGGGCGATCGGATTCGCACGGCAAAGGACGCGCATGCGTTTGTTCGACTCGGCGACGGCTCAGTGATTGAAATGCGCGAACGTTCCGAGTTGTACCTGACAAATAACTCGTTAGGTACGACCGTTCACTTGAATCGTGGCGCCATCGTCGTGGAAGCCGCCAAGCAGAACAAGCAGCACCTGTTCGTTGACACGGGTGATTCGATGGTCTCGGTAACGGGTACTGTCTTTTCAGTTAACAACGGGACCAAGGGTGCTCGCGTGTCGGTGGTTGAAGGCGAAGTCCACATGGACCACGCCAACAAAGAGACCGTGCTTCATGCCGGTGAACAAGCGACCACGACCACTTCGATCGCGAAAATTCCAGTCAAAGACGAAGTGGCATGGAGCAAGAAGGCTGCTCACTATGCCGAGACGCTCGCGGCTGTGAACGCGCTCAACAAGGAGTTGAGTAAAGTTCAACAGCCAGGCGTGCGCAATTCAACGCATTTGCTTGACTTGATGCCGGATGGAACCGTCGTTTACGCCGCGCTTCCGAACCTGACCTCAACAATAGTTGAGTCGCACCGCATCATGCAGGAGCGTATCAATCAAAATCCGGCGCTTCGTGAATGGTGGGAGAAAGAAAAGGGCGCTGAAGGTCCTAAAGTAGATCAAGTGATGAACAGCATCCGCGAGTTTGGTGATTATCTCGGCGACGAGATTGCCGTATCCGTCTCGATGGACGAGAAAGGCAACCCGGTTGCCCCACTCGTGCTCGCCGAGTTGAAAAACTCAGCAGGGTTTCAGGAGTTCGTAGAGCAACAGGTGGCGAAATACGGTGGCAACGCCAAGGATCGTCCGGAGATTCGCTTCGTTGCTGATCCATTGACGTTTACTGCGCCGGCAGTTGACCCGGGCAAAAAAGATGAAGCGCTTTATGTTTGGGTTCAAAAGGACATCTTCGTTGCCAGTCCGAAGCTTGATCAAGTGCAGGGTGTCGCAGCGATCGTGCAGAAGGGTGTCACCAGCACTTTCACGGGCACGGCATTCCACAATCGCATCGCACAGGTTTACCAGGAAGGTGCGGGGCTGGTGGTCGCGGCGAACCTCGAAAAAGTAATTGAGTCAAACAAAGCAAACATGATCAAGGGCAACGACTCAGCGAAACACGAGAGTGCGCTGAAACAACTCGGCATCCTCAACCTGAAATATTTTGTTCTTGATCAGTCGAATGTGAACGGCAAGACGCACACGCAGGCAACAGTGTCGTTCAATGAAGCTGAGCGTGGCATTCCCTCGTGGCTGGCAGATCCAGGACCGATGGGTTCACTGGAATATGTTTCTCCCGATGCAAACGTCGTGGCTGGTTTTGTAGTAAGAGATCCAGTGAAGTTGGTCGACGACTTGCTGGGCGTCATCGAAACGGTTTCACCTGATCTCCGTCAGAACCTCGACAAGCAACAGGCGGAACGTGGTTTGGATATTCGCAAGGATATCGCGGCACCGCTCGGCGGTGAGTTCGCCTTCGCGATTGATGGTCCAATTCTGCCGACGCCGTCCTGGAAGATGGTGTTTGAAGTGAACGACTCGGCCCATTTACAGCAAACACTGGAACGGATTGTTGGCGAAATCAACAAGGAAGCTGCGAAGTATGGCAAGACCGGACTCATCTGGGATCGTGCCGATGTTTCCGGACGCACCTATTACACGCTGAAGTCTGGTGACTTTGGTTTGGAAGTCAACTACACCTACGTGAACGGCTACGTGGTGATGGGACCGAGCCGCCCGATGATCGAGCGCGCAGTGCAGATGCAGGGTCAGGGTTACACCATCCTGCGCTCATCTCGGTTCACGGCGGGGTTACCGGCTGATGGCAATGCTAACTTCTCGGCGCTCTTCTATCACAATCTCGCGCCGCTGGTGCAGCCCTTCGCTGATCGTATTGCGAAGTCAGGCGCCAATCTACCCGAGGAACAGCAGCAAGCTCTCAAGTCGCTCGCCGCTGACATGCCGCCAACGCTCGCGTATGCCTACGCCCAAGGAGATAGCATTACTTTTGCGGCGAACACTGAAGGCGGACCATTCGGGTTGAGTCCCGCAACGTTGTTGGGTGCGCCCAATGCGTTGGAAATTCAACATGTGCTGCAACGTGGTATGAAGCAGTAAGAGTCGGTGATGGCGGTTCGCGGGCACGTTCCGACGAGCCGCCAAACCCATCGGCCCAAGTACGAGAAAGGAAGCGAAGCATGAAACGCATTCAAAAGACACTTGGATTGAGCATCACTGTCATTACTCTGGTCGCTGGAGTATCAAGTTGTACCCGCCGACATCGCGTTTCGATCGGCTCTCACGTGGTGACGATCGCGCGCCATGGTATTGAAAAGAAATTTCATGTGAGCGACCGAGGCAGTGAGCCGTCGCTTGAATATGCAGGTATCACCAGGGACGGCCGTGGACTCAAAGTGATAATCAAAGGCGACAAGGTGACGGTTAACGGTGTTGACGGCATGCTTCGTCCCGGCGACACGGTGCTGATCGGTGACGATGGTTTGGCCGTGAACAACTTAGATTACGGCGCAACTGCGAAATACTTACAAGACAACGATTCGAATACCAACAGCACGCTTTAAAACCGGAGAGCGTGCGTTGCTTCTCTGTGCAGTCTTTAATTTCTGCGTTTTTAGCGATGAGGACCACTCGAGCAAGATTCGTCGCTAATGCAGAATGAAAGAGGCTGCACAGAGACTTTTGTTTAACTAATCATGAAACTACTTTGTCTCTCGCTGGCATCCTGGCTGGTAGGACTTTCAGTCTTGCTGGTTACATTTGTTTTTGTCGAAGGATCGAATCTTAGTTTTGTAGATGTGAAGAGCGTGACGGTGGCATCGTTGATAGTTACAGCGCTGGTGTTTTCGCTCGCTTACGCTCCTTCGCTGTTTTGGTTGAAAAAGAAATTGGGTGGCTGCCGGCCCGCGGCTGTCTTTCCCGTCGTTTCCGCGGTGATTCTGAACCTCCCGGTTTTTTTGATCGGAATTTTGGCGATCGGTAGAACTTTAATGCCGGCCGAAGCGTTTGCTTTCATCGGTGCATTCGTTCTCATGGGCACGACGTTCGGCCTGGCTTTTGTTTGGAATTATCAGAACAGGGATATAAAGTCTGCACGATGGCATTAGCTGAACCGCTTCCGGAAGACCTGAGCCTTCGCAATCCCGCGAACTTCGCCCCTGTCATTGATCTCAATGGCCTCAGTGTTAAGTTTGGCGACCGTCCTATTCTGCAAAATCTGCAAGGCGAACTACGCGGTCGCGCAATCGGGCTTCTGGGCCCCAACGGCGCCGGCAAGACGACGCTGATTCATACACTTCTCGGCTTTCATCCCCCAACTGAAGGCACCGCTCATATCTTCGGTCGCGACATAACGACTGACGCTAAACAGATCCGCGCGTTGATCGGCTACATGCCGGAGCGGGACGCGTACATTGCCAAGATGAGCGCGGTGCATTTCGTGCGCTTGATGGCAGAACTTTCCGGTTTGCCTCCGGAGGCTGCGCTGGAACGCGCACACGAAGCGTTGTTTTACGTGGGCCTTGGCGAGGCACGCTACCGGAGTCTTGATACTTATTCGCTTGGCATGAAGCAGCTCGCGAAGCTGGCCCAGGCAATCGTGCATGGACCACGCTTGATCTTTCTTGACGAACCGACGAATGGGCTCGATCCGCCGGCGCGTCAGCGCATGATCAAACTCGTCCGTGAAATCCGCGACAGTGGTAAAGCAAACATCGTCTTATCGTCACATTTACTGCGCGACGTGGAAGAGTGCTGCGAGGAAATTCTCATCCTGAAAGACGGCAAGCTGGTCGTTTACTGCAATCTCGAAGAAGAGCGAAAGTCGAACCGCAAGTTCTTAATGTTGGAGACGCGCGGTGATCAGGAAAAGTTTGCTGCCGCGATCGGGGAACTCGGTTGTGAGTATGCAATTACCGGCGATCATCGCGTGAAAGTTGTGCTTCAAGGGGGCACCGAGGTGCGCGACCTATATCGCATCGCCTCGCAATACGATGTGCAAATCAGGCGCCTGAGTTACAAGCGCGATTCACTCGAGGATATTTTCCTGAAAGCGATGGAGAACGGTCATGGCGGTTTATGAGCACACGTACAAGCAGTACGCGGGGAAACTAACGCCCGAATGGAGTCGCTTCCTGGTCATTCGACGCCATGCGTTTCAGGATGTGTTTAAGTCGAAGTTGTTTACAGCGTTCTTCATCATCTGTTTTGTACCGGTTTTAATTGAAGCCATTCTGATTTACCTGCACCACAACGTGAACGCGCTTGCGATACTGCAAGTGGACGTCAGGGAACTGTTACCGATCGATGCGTCTTTCTTCCAGACGTTCGTAAATCTGCAGGCGAGCTTCGCGTTCTTTGTAACGCTGCTGGTTGGACCGCCGCTTGTCGCCAGGGATCTGCGCAACAACGCTTTGCCTTTATATTTGTGCCGACCGTTTTCACGCACCGAGTATGTGCTCGGGAAGATGTCGGTCCTGTTTATCCTGCTGTCCGCAATGACATGGGTGCCGCAAGTCTTGCTCTACTTCTTTCAGGCTTATCTTGAGGGCGCCGGTTGGTTGACATCACACCTCTCCATTCTTAGCGGGATCGTAGTCGGGAGCATCGTGTGGATATTGCTGCTGGCGCTGATTTCCCAGGCCATTTCGGCGCTGGTGAAGTGGCGGGTTGTTGCCAGTGCCGCGCTGCTTGGAATCTTTTTCATTCCCTCGGTTTTCGGTGAGGTGGTCAACCAGCTGTTTATGACTCGCTGGGGCAGTATAATCAGCATCGGAGCGCTGATGCGGAATGTGATCGCTGGATTGTTTGGAACATTTGTAAGGACGTCGGCAACTTTCACTGACTTCGATGGACGAGTGGGCCATGAATTCGTCGTCAACGAACCACCGCTTTGGGCTTGTTGGGCGGCACTGTTTGTAATTTGCGCCGTTTGTTTGGCGCTGCTTTCACAAAAGGTCAAAGCCTACGAAATAGTGAAGTGAACGGGGGAAAATTTCGGAATTCGGATTTCGGATTTCGGATTGCGTGATAACCAGCAAAATGAGTTTGAGTTGAGAGTGTTAGATAACCTTTACTTCGACAACGACGCGAGTACTACTCTCACCAGTGGCGACTCGCTGATTGCCACGTGGACCCGTCGCGAGTACAGTTGAAATGAGTTCTGAAATCCGAAATCCGAAATCCGAAATCCGAAATTCGTCAATCGTCTTTGATGATGTCTCGAAATTCTACGGTGAGATCCTCGGCGTCAATCGCGTCAATCTCAAAATTGCTCCCGGTATTACCAGCCTCGTTGGACCGAACGGCGCCGGCAAGTCGACGCTGATGAATCTCATGACGGGACTTTTACGTCCGACGCGCGGAAAAATCTCAATCCTTGGTATACCTACCGACGATCCCGAGCAACTGTTTCGCAAGGTTGGATACTGCACGCAGTTTGATTCTTTCCCGAGAGGCCTGACTGGCCGCGAATTCCTGCGTTCGTTTCTGCTCGTCCATGGTCATGAACGAAGGAAAGCAGAAGAGTTAGCGACGATTGCGCTGGAGCGCGTGAGTTTAGTTGAAGCCGGCAATCGCAAAATCGCAGCTTACAGCAAGGGCATGAGGCAACGAATTCGCCTGGCCCAGGCAATTGCCCATCAACCTGCAGTGCTGATCCTCGACGAGCCATTGAATGGACTCGACCCGATGGTGCGGGCCGAAACTATTGCACTCTTTCGTAAGCTGGCCGCTGAAGGTCTTCATCTGATCATTTCCAGTCACATCCTCCACGAAGTCGATGTCATGTCGGACCGGGTAATTTTGCTGAACAATGGCTACGTGGTTGCCGAGGGGAATGTGCACGGTGTCCGCGACGAAATGGAAGAGCACCCAATGCAGATCCTCATACGTTGCGACAAACCCTCGAAACTCGCGGCGCGCGTGTTTGATAAAGACCATGTGGTAGAGGCGCGACTGCATGAGGACCGGGGCGGGTTGTTTGTGAAGACGCGCGATGCTGATCGCTTTTATTTATTGCTGAATCAGGTAGTGGCAGAAGGTGAAATAAATATCGAATCGGTCGCGCCCATCGACGACGATTTGAGCGCCGTGTACCAATACTTGATTGGATCTGAAGGAGGCAGCACCTGAAGTTTTCCAGGAACTTCAGACTGGCATGAGCATTGAGTAGTTCAACTTTAGAAGTAACGCCGGGCAACAGCGTGAAGAAAGAACCACTGCCCTGGTCGCTGTGGTTCCGACAGATTCGGGCTGTCTTCCGCCTCGAGCTCGAAAAGAACTTTTTGGGCCGCCGCTCGATTCTCTTGTACTTGCTGGCGCTGCTGCCGCTTGGGCCGTTGCTGTTGCTGGCCCCCTTCACGCCTCCCGGTCGTGAGTGGCAAGACTTCACCCGCTACAACATGATCTTCGCAATTTTTTACGGCGGGCTGATTTTGCGCACCGTCGTGTTTTTCGGTTGCGCCTGGATTTTCATGAATCTCTTCCGCGGCGACATCATCGACCGCAGCTTGCACTTCTATTTCTTGAGTCCGGTGCGACGGCAGGTCTTGGTCGTCGGCAAATACCTGTCGGGCCTGGTAACTTCGATCGTGCTGTTTAGCGGTACCACCGCGATCGCGATGTTGTTGCTTTACTTGCCCCACTTTCCGTCCGAAAGTACGCGGTTCTTTTTTGACGGTCCGGGACTCGGTCAACTCTTGACTTACGTGGGGATTACGATCCTGGCCTGTGTCGGTTACGGTGCGTTCTTCTTAGTCGTTGGTTTGTTCTTCCGCAACCCAATTATTCCGGCGGTTGTTTTGTACGGCTGGGAATGGCTCAACTTTTTACTGCCACCGTTGCTGAAAAAGATCAGCGTGATTCATTATCTCAACTCGCTGGCGCCTGTGCCGGTTTCGGAAGGACCATTTGCGGTGGTGGCTGAGCCTACGCCGGTGTGGATTGCTGTGCCAAGTCTGGTTATGGTCACTGCTCTCGTGCTGATACTCGCCGCCTATCGCATCCGCCACATGGAGATTCGCTACGGAAACGACTAGGCACTAGGCAATGGCCGGGGGTGACCAGCAATCATCGCTTGCTTACGTACAGATTCCCCTTAATCCAAAAGCGCCAGGGTTTGTCTGCCCATTCTTCAGCGTAATCGATCCCAATCCGTGGTCCCGTGGCCACGCGTGAGCGCGGAATTGCCGGCGCATCCTCAAGCCACACCTTGTTTCCTAACAGATCAGCACCATCAAGCGCGCGATCGATTCCCATTGCCAAACACAACTTCCCCGGACCATTCGTGAGATTGTGGTCCGGCTGGCCGTGCCGTCGCCGCCGCATTATTTCAATGCCCTCGACCGGCTCGAGTGCGCGAATCAGGATCGCGTGTGGATGATCAATATCGTTGGTAACCACGTTGAACTGGTAATACATTCCGTAGACAAAGAACACATAAACTGTTCCACCAACTTGATACATCGTTTCGGTTCGTTTCGTGCGGCGGCCGCCATAAGAATGCGCCGCACGGTCTTGTGGCCCGCGGTATGCTTCACATTCAACAATTCGTCCTGAAATTCGTTTACCATTTTTGTCCGGCACCACCAGCGTTTTGCCGAGAAGTTCTCGCGCCACGGTGAGCACATTCGCGCGCGTGTAGAATTCGCGCGGGACTCTGGCGCCTGTTAGTGCCATAGTCGCCACACCATCACGAATGTGATTATGAATCCGATGGCCACGATCGCGCGTCGCACAGTGACCTGGCGCACACGAACCGCTATCTTGGCGCCGACATAGCCACCCAGCAGCGCTGCACCCGCCATCACCAGCGCGTCATACCAAACTACAAGACCTTTTAAGCTAAACAGGACTACGGCAATGCTGTTAATGCAGATACCCAGAAAATTCTTGACTCCGTTGGCGCGGTTTATGTCGTGAAGTCCTAACAATCCGAGCGCTGCCAGCATGAGAATGCCGTTGCCGGCGCCGAAGTAGCCGCCATACATCGCGGAGAAGAACTGAAAAATGATTGCGCCCAGCCACCAGGAAGTTCGTGGCTCCGCGACAATTGATTGTAAACGCAGGCGACGATTCAACGTCCCTTGCGCCATGAAAAGTATGGTCGCGAAAAGAATTAGAAACGGAACCAGACGATTGAATGTCGGAGATGGCGTCCAGACAAGAAGCCACGCGCCCGCCGCCCCACCGAGTACGCTGGCTAGGCCAAGACGAAAAAGAATCCGGGAGCTGTCCTCGAGTTCGCGACGATAGCCGAACAATCCGCCAAATAAGCCCGGCCACAGCGCAACGGTGCTGGTCGCATTTGCGACTTTTGGATCAAGACCAACCCAAATCAAGATTGGAAATGTGATAAGAGTGCCACCGCCGGCGATGGCGTTTATGATCCCGGCAGCAAACGCCGCCGCGATCAGACTCAAGAGTTTGGTGAAGGCCATCCGTGTCGGTTACAGGCGCGTGGCACATGTTAAGATGCACTTTGCAATTTCACAAATCATAGATTGAGAGAACGAACATGGCAGACGTAACTATTCGTCCGAGCAAAAATGGCCCATATATTGTTGAAGGCTCAGTTGATTTATTCGATACGGAGGGCCGTCCAATCGTAGTTGAGAAAACGCGGATTGCGCTTTGCCGTTGCGGCGCGTCCTCTAACAAGCCGTTCTGCGACGGGCACGCACAGCAAGATCGGTTTTCAGGCTGGTGAGGCCGTGAATCCTGAGAGTGTCGAATAGCAGGTCCTGAGTTCACTTACCTGGCAGCAACGATACTTTCCTGTTAACGAACAGAGCACGAAGCATACACCCACGAAGTTGCTTCGCAGCTTTCGCTTAAAGACACGTTTCCGCCAGGTTGGACTTGTATTTCGTATTTGTCTGCCGGTCGTTGATTTCTATATAGACGTAGCTCGGAGGAATAGTACCGTCTTCGACGGCGAACCAGATCTTACCCAGATCGGCCGGTTTGGAGAACGCGCAGAAGCCATAGAGGCGTTTGCCTCTTTCATCGTACACATCAACCCATGTACGGGAAGCTTTAGTATTTTTGCCGCAGGGCGGTAGTTCCGGCGCGGCTGCAAACATCTCTGCCGGGTAGGAATCCTTGTTCAGCACGTCGTAACTATAGCGAATGAAGTCCTTCCCATTCGCTGTGTAATTCTCAATCGACGTCAAATATAAAACGGGATTCGGCAGAAACGGCGCAGGCGCGGTCCGTGAAACCGGCCCAGCAAAAATACCCACCAGCATTAAACATCCGACGATCAGCATGAGAATTCTTCTCAAATTCATAATGCCTTCCTTTTCAGTGAAGCAGGTATGCGGGTTTTGAGTTCAATCGCCTGAAGCGGGCAAAGAATGCCACTTTCCGGAATGAGTTTCAAGATTTTGTTGATGCCGACTGTGCCTTTTCTTCCGCCAATGTGCGTTCAATACGGCGATCCGGCACCAGCCAAATTATTGCCACGAGCACATACAACAGCGCCGCCAGCCAGGATTTGAAAAGCGCGAGCGGCACAGCCACCAGATAGATTGCGGTCGACACCTGTCCTTTAAAGTCTCGCCCCACTGCGTGCGCAATTTTGGAATTACGACCGTGAGCGGCGATAAGCGTATGAGTTAACACGTAGTAAGCAATTGAAGCCACCAACAGGACCACTCCATACACAGCCACCGGAATGCTCGCAAAGTTATTTTCTCCCATCCACGCCGTGGTAAAGGGGACCAGTGAAAGCCAGAACAACAGATGCAGGTTCGCCCACAGTATGCTGCCGTTTACATGTTCGGCAGTTTGCAGCAGATGGTGGTGATTACTCCAGTAGATACCGATGAACACGAAGCTCAGGACGTAACTCAACCCCACAGGTATTAGAGGACGCAGCGCTGCCAGTGTAGTTTCATGCGGCGGCCGCAGTTCGAGGACCATAATGGTAATGATGATGGCAATCACGCCATCACTGAATGCTTCAAGACGGTTTCGGGTCATGGCTGGAACGTGTCGGAGGTGTGAACTGGCGCCGGGCTCACGTCCGAACGTCCGAGCAGCCATGACTTCAGGATGCCAGGTCGTGTCGGATCAGTTGCGAAATACTCTTCCACCAACTTCGTGTACAGCTCGCGCCGTTCTTTGCCTTGCAGTTCGCTACCGTAGGGCATTTGTCCGTCCTCCACAAACGAACTAAGAATCTTACTGTCCATGGGCCAACTAAACGAGCCCAGCCTTTCGGGGTTATGACACGACGAACAGATCATCGCGCGTGCAGCGGCAGAGCTTTCGAAGCTCTCACCAAACCGTTGCCGGCGATCGTCAACACTTGCTGAACTAAGTCCCGGACCCAGCTTGCTGGTATCAAGATAATTTCCAAAGCGCGGCGAACCGTAGCTGCGGAACCGTTCGTTCACTGTCAACAACGCCTGTTGTTCTGCGGGTGCTACACTTCCGGCAACGGGGAAAATTGGCAAAATACCGCTCTTGTGGCACTGAACACAATTGTCGTCGCCTTCACCCAGCTCCCACCGACCAGTGATTGTGATCGATCGGTCACGCGCGTAAGTGCGGTAAAAATCTTTGAAATATGGATAGTAGGTTCCCGCTGGACCAGGAACGGCTGCAACTACTGAGACGTTCCGCACGCGTCGCGGCTTTTTGGGATCTGGAATTCCAAACTGTACCCATTTGTCTGGCAGGCCCTTCGCAACGTTCCCAGGCACAACAATCAAAAGACGCTGGAAGCTTTTGACATTGTCCGGCGTCCCGAGGTGACGCGATTTGTAACTGAAGAAGACAAGCTGGTCAGCAGCGCCGCGTGTGAGATTTACTCCGCGAAGATAAGTCTTGGCGTTGTCGAGGGTTTCAAAACTGCTAACCGCCGTGAGGAAATCCTTGTTCAGCAAAAACTCTGGAATTTCTACAAACTGCTGGGTCTCTTCAAAATACTGCTTGTCGGGGACACTAAACCCGAGCTGGTGTTCTTCATCTCGGTCAAGAGAACTGATCTGCACAAAGTTGAGGAAACGGGAATACGTGTCAGTGAAGGCGTGCTCTTCTGTAAGTTTGCACTTTGTCAGTACCTTGTTAATGTCATCGACGACATGCGCGTATGCATCGTCGTCATCATCTTCATAAGTCGCACGAGCGCTGCGTACCAGGGCATCGATCTTCGACTCGACCCAGGGATCAGGCTTTTTTCTTATTTGCTTACAGAATGAAGGCTCTGCCGTGACAGCGGCAGACACGGCAATAATAACAGTTGCAGCGATAACCAAATGGAGTTGTCGGGTAACGCTGGGGGAACAGTGCTGCATGCGAGATGCTTATCAACGGCCAGTGAACAATGTGGTCTCGTCAACAAAACATAAGCCGTTGCCCCACGGGTCTTCAACATAAAACGAGCGTTCGCCCCAGGGTCTTACAACGATATCGCCGGCACTCGCGCCGTGGACGTCGTCGGAAGAAAGGCAATTGAGCGCTTTGGCGCGCGCATAAACTTTGTCCAAATCTTTTACCGCGAAGTAAATGTAATCAGGCAGCGGCTGCGCTTTTTCACCACCGGCTGTTACGTCTACCAGCGCCAGAATTACTGGACCACAGTCAATGTAGTGACGTGAAGCGCGGGGAATGTTACGGCCCGGATCATCGAGTAATTTTGCGTAGAAATCGGCCGCCTTTGGCAGGTCGTCAACCTGTAAAATCACGCGAAACAATTTGTCGGCCATGAGTTCTCCTGTGATTTTTTACCAAGCCACCGCATAACGACCGCGGCGCGGATCTGCTCCGCCGGATGAAATGCCGGTCACGGGGTCGTATAGGATTACAGTCGGAGACGAGAGAGTGCCCCAGGGCGACTGTACGTTCACTTTGTGGCCGCGGGCTTTCAACTCGGCAATTGTCTGTTCGGGAAGGCGTGACTCAACGTTAAGTGATCCTGGTAGAAACTCATGATCATCGAATGAGCTCACGTAGTGTTGCGTGTCGAAACGTGGCGCTTCAACCGCCTCCTGCGGATTCATCCCAAACTCAATAATATTCAGAAAGACTTGAAGCAGCGCCTGATCCTGATTGTCGCCTCCTGGCGTGCTCAGCACCATGAACGGTTGCCCATCTTTCAAAACCAACGTCGGCGTCAACGTGATGCGTGGTCTTTTGCCTGGCGCAACCACATTCGGACTGTTCGGATCGGTCAAAGCTGACTGCAACCTTTGACCCATCAGTACGCCAGTGTCGCCTGCGACTACGGCAGGCAGCCATGCTCCGCTCGGCGTCGCGCTGAAGAGATTGCCCTCGCGATCAACGACGTTCACACAGGTGGTATCGTTGGCGCGTTCAATAGTCGGAACTTGTGACGCGCGACCAACTTGCGGCGCTACGTTCGCCAGGATGGCTTTCATGTTTTGCGGATCGCCGGGTTGTTGCGCCAGTGACGCATGGGTTTTTTCGATCAGTGGGCGACGCAGTGCAGCGTAGTTCTTCGATAGCAATTCTGCGGTTGGGATCTTAACGAAATCAGGATCGCCGTAATACCGATCGCGATCTGCGAGCGCAAGCTTCAGCGACTCAGTGAGAGTATGAATGTAGTCAGCTGAGTTATGGCCCATCGCCTTGAGATCGAACCCCTCAAGCAGATTCAATGTTTCGACCAGCGCTGGGCCCTGCGTCCAGAACCCTGCCTTGTAAACTTCAAAACCATGGTAATCGGCTTTCACTGGCGCGCCGACGCGCGCGTGAAACTTAGCGAGGTCAGCCGCGACCAACAGACCGCCATTGTTCTCCATGTAAGTGCCAATGCGTTTCGCAATTGGTCCCTGGTAAAAATAATCGCGTGCCGCCACCAATCCGGCATGGCGGCCTTTTCTTGCTTGAGTTTTCTCCGCCGCCACAATCTCGCGCAGTGTCCGCGCGAGATCTGCCTGGACGAACATGTCACCAACCTTCGGCACGTTTCCATTCGGCATGAAGACGCGACGAGCGTCAGGCCACTGCGAGAAGACTGAACCACGTGTCTTGATGTACTGAACCCGCAACTCGTCGATTGGGAAACCATCAGCGAGTTCAATTGCTGGCTGCATAACTTCTGCAAGCGACTTGGTTCCGTAACGATCGAGAGCGGTGATACACGCGTCGAGTACTGCCGGGACTGTTGCGGCCAGGGGGCCGGTTGAGGGAATTAGTCCGGGTTTCGCTCCGGCCATCGTTGCGCGATCGCCGGTAGCGGTCGCCTGCCGGTTTACAAAAAACTCGCGCGTCGCTTTCATGGGCGCCTGGCCCATGCCTTCAATGACGACAACCTCACCACCTTTAAGTTTGATGAGAATCGGTACTTCGCCGCCAAAAGAGAAGTGCGAGAACTCTATAACTGAAGCGGCCAGGATGGTGGCCACGCCGGCGTCGACGGCGTTACCGCCGTGTTGCAGGATCCGCAGGCCTGCTTCTACTGATAGCGGTTGTCCGCCGGTAACAACGCCACGTTTGCCGCGCACGACCGGACGAAATGTTTGTGCGCGAGCATCCAGCGGAACAGTGATGGCAAGAAGTGCAAAGGCCAGCAGGAGGACTAACAATCTTCGCATGTGCAAAAGCCTCTCAGGTTGATTTGGTTACCGCGAATTGTGATAGCGTTTTGAAATTGAGTCAACGTCAAACCATGGACGACTGATAATCACAAAGGGCTTCGCCCTCCGATGTGAATAACGTCTTTGACCTTCCGATTGATGTTTTTAAACCGTTGGGCTTCGCTTCAGTCCAGGGCAGAGCCCTAAATTTCTTAGAACTGCTTCTTGCCTGAAGGTCACAGACCTTCCTCACATCGGAGGGCGAAGCCCTTAAAAGCGGAGTTTCATTGATTGACTAGACGCAAAGCGGCGTTTAAGAATTCACTGCTATCCAATTTCATCATGAGGTAAAGTGTTCATGCTCTCCAAAGCGCGCACGCGGCTTTTCTATCTTGTTTTGTTAATTCTGGTTCCAGCGGCTACCAGTATCGCGCAAGTTCAACTCAATCCGTCGCTGCTGTCAGAATTTAAGTGGCGACTTGTCGGTCCTTCAAGTCCAGCCGGACGTGCGTGGCAAGTGGTAGGCGATGAACACAATCCGAAAACATTTTATGTATGTACGGCCGGCGGCGGCTTGTGGAAGAGCACGGACAATGGCACCACCATCCATCCAATTTTCGACAACGAGACGTCGGCATCAACCGGCGCTGTAGCGATCGCCCCGTCCAATTCCGATCTCGTTTGGGTCGGCACCGGTGAACCTGCGAACACGCGCGCGAATTCCTGGGGTGATGGCGTTTATAAGTCGCTCGATGGCGGGAAATCGTGGCAGCACATGGGGCTGAAAGATAGTCGACAAATTAGCGCGATCGTCATTCATCCGACTAAACCCGACATCGTTTACGTCGCCGCGATGGGTTACGAGTGGGGTCGAAATACTGAACGCGGAATCTTCAAGACAGTTGATGGCGGAAAGACGTGGAACAAGGTCCTCTATGTGAACGATACGACTGGCTTCATTGATCTTCAGGTTGATCCGAAGAACCCGGAAGTACTTTATGCCGCGGCCTGGCAGCGGTTCCGTTTTGGTGGAGGCGACATGGCGGAGTCGGGCCCTGAAAGCGGCTTGTATAAAACTGTCGACGGTGGTCGTCACTGGACGAAGCTAAGTAACGGACTGCCAAAGGAAGACAAAAGCAAAATCACAATTGCCGTTGCGCGTGGCAATCCAAAAATCGTTTACGCTGCGATCCTGACTGGCGAACCAGCACCCGCCGGCAAACGAACAATTGATACTGGCGGAATTTTTCGTTCCGCCGACGCCGGCAAGAGTTGGACGCGAATGAATCCAGCGATGACAAGCTATTACTACGACGTCATCAAGGTCGATCCTGCGGACGATAATCGCATCTGGATGCCTGTTTTCGATCTGATGGTCTCGACCGACGGAGGCAAGACGCTCGTCAAAGCAAACATGCGGCATGTGCATAACGACTTGCACGGACTCTGGATCAACCCGCGCGATCCTGAACACATGATTATTAGCGGCGACGGCGGCATAAACATTTCCTACAACCGCGGCGCCACCTGGCAGCAAGCAGTTTTGCCGATAGGACAGTTTTACGAGGTCGCGGTAGACAATCAGAAGCCGTATTACGTCTACGGTGGAATGCAGGATACGGGACATTGGCTTGGTCCAAGTCAAACGTACGACAACGAAGGAATCACTAACCACGATTGGATTAAGTTGCGTTTCAACGGCGACGGCATGTCGATTCACGCCGACGATCAAGATCCAAACATCATTTACATGGTCCAGGAGTTTGGCAACTTCTCGCGTTTGGACTTGCGCACCTGGGATCGGAAAGAACTGCTACCTGACAGTGCGGAAGCAGCAAAGCGTGGTTTGCATCCTTTTCGCTACGACTGGACACCTCCGATGATCATTTCGCAGCACAATCGTGAAGTGCTATATCTCGGCAGCAATTACCTGTTCAGGTTTACGAAACGGGGCGACAGTTGGGATGTGATTAGTCCGGACCTTACTGCGCAACAGGAAAAGCAATTAAAGGGTAGTAAGGTTGATTACACCGGTTACCACAGTTACGGCGCATTGTTTTCGATCGCTGAGTCACCACTCGACGCGAAAGTGCTTTGGACCGGAGCTGACGATGGGCCTGTCTACGTTACGCGTGACGGTGGTTCATCATGGACGAACGTGACGGCCAATTTTCCTGCCGGCGCGCCGACCAGCTCAGTTGTGGGTGAGATCGAGGCTTCACGTTTCGACAAAGCGACCGCCTACGTTGCTTACGACCCGCATACGCGCGAAGATCACAAACCTTACCTTTATGTCACTAACGATTACGGCCAGACCTGGCGCAGCATCAATGGCGATCTGCCCAATGGCGGCTCGAGTTATGTCATTCGCGAAGACCCGGTGAACCCAAATCTGCTGTTCGCGGGCACCGAGTTTGGTCTGTTTCTCACCATAGATAAGGGTCAACACTGGGTTCAACTCAAAAACAATCTGCCTACAGTTGCGATTCGCACCATGGCTATTCAACCACGCGAGCATGATTTGGTGGTGGGAACTTTTGGACGCGCGATCTGGATTGTTGATATTTCACCCTTCGAACAAATGACGCCGCAGGTGCTGGCAAAAAGCGCGCACCTGTTCGACGTCAAACCGGGCACACTGTTCAAAACCCGTTACACGTATGGGGCGACCATTGAAGAACTGAATGGTGACATGTTTTTCCGGGCTGAGAACCCGCCGTATGGAACAGTCATTACGTATTACCTGCGCGAAACTTACGGTCCGGAGGTGAGTATTTCGATTCGCGATCGAAATGGAACGACTGTTCGCACGCTAAAAGGACCAGGAAGTGCCGGAATTCATCGCGTCGTCTGGGACCTAAAGCGCGAGGGGAGCGTCACAGATGAAGAAGCGGCGCGCGCGCGAGCTGAAACTCTTTCCGAAAAAGATGCTCTGGCGTGGGTTCCGGCCGGCCGCTACACGGCAACTTTGGATTCGGCTGGGAGTAGGTTGACGACTGATATCAGGGTAGAAAGAGAAACCGAAGATCTTCGGCGCATACCTGTGAGAAAGTAAATTCGCCCAAAAAGACTCGGGGCGCCGACCTCCCCCAAGACCGGCGCCCTTGCCTTTATCTCAGTTCTCCCATGGAGAATTAACGATGCAGGGATAGTAGCAAAGTACCGAAGCCTGAGGTTGCAGTAACCTTGCAAACTTTTCACGACACTGTAACAAAAGAATTTGGGAAACGTTGCGTTGGGCCGAGGTCGGTGGTCCATAGATAGATTTAAGAAAACGGAATTAGAGAGGAATCTCACACATGTCTCAAAGGCGAGTGGCTCCCTACGGGTCCTGGCGGTCGCCAATAAGTTCCGATTTGATCGTCAGTGGTTCCATCGTTCTTACCCAACCACTGCTCGATCAGGACGATGTTTATTGGGTGGAAATGCGACCTGTGGAAAATGGACGTTGCGTTATTGTCAGGCGCCGACCTGATGGAACCACGACGGATGTTAATAGTAGTCCGTGTAACGCTCGTACGCGGGTGCACGAATATGGCGGCGGCGATTACACGGTTCGGCAGGGGGTGGTCTACTTCTCTAATTTTTCGGATCAGCGAGTTTACCGCTGCGAAGTTGGCGCAGAACCACAACCGGTGACTCCCGAAGCGGCGATGCGTTACGCCGATTACGTATTCGACGAAGGACGGTCCCGCTTGATCTGCGTTCGAGAAGATCACACGGCGACAGATCATGAAGCAGTGAATTCCATCGTCGCAATCGAGCTCAAGGGCGGCGAAGACATTGGCGCCGTGCTGGCATCTGGAAACGATTTCTATTCTTCGCCGCGTGTCAGCCCGGACGGTTCCAGACTGGCCTGGCTAACCTGGAACCATCCCAACATGCCCTGGGATGGGACTGAGTTGTGGGTCGCAACATTTGCGCATGATGGTTCGCTGACTACGAAGGAATGCGTGGCGGGCGGCAAAGAGGAATCCATCTTTCAACCTGAATGGTCAGCGAGCGGCGAATTGTATTTTGTTTCCGACCGCACCGGCTGGTGGAACCTCTATCGCCGAGAGACAGACGGTTCTGTAGAAATCGTTTGTGAGATGGAAGCGGAGTTTGGGATGCCGCAGTGGGGCTTTGGCATGTCGAGTTACGCTTTTGAGTCGCCAGAGAGAATTGTTTGCTCTTACATCGAGAAGGGAATCGCGCGGCTCGGCTACGTTGATACCAATAGCGGAGCGTTGGAGCCGGTTGATTGTCCCTACACTGATATCCGTTACCTGCGTGCGTCAAAAGGTCGCGCGGTGATGCGAGCAGCATCGCCAACCGAATCTGCGGCGATCGTTGAATTCGATCTTGAGCAGAAGTCTTTCAGTGTGTTGCGGTCGTCAACAAATGTGAAAGTTGATCCTGCGTACTTTTCGACGCCGCGCGCGATAGAATTTCCTACCGAAGACGGCCTGACGGCGCATGGCTTCTTCTATCCGCCGACCAACCCTGATTTTGTAGCTCCTGAAGGAGAACGACCGCCCCTCTTAGTAGAAAGTCATGGAGGTCCCACCGCGGCAACTACTACTGCGCTGAGTCTGCAAATCCAATATTGGACCAGCCGCGGCATCGCTGTGCTTGACGTCAACTATGGAGGCAGCACCGGCTATGGCAGTGCGTATCGGAAGCGTTTGAATGACAAGTGGGGCATTGTTGATGTCGACGACTGTACGAATGGTGCTCGGTTTTTAGTAGCGGCAGGCGAGGTTGATCCGAAGCGCCTGATGATCACCGGCGGCAGCGCCGGAGGTTACACAACGCTTTGCGCGCTAACGTTCCGCGATACTTTCAGCGCCGGCGCGAGTCATTTCGGGGTGAGCGATGCAGAAGCCCTGGCGAAGGAGACACACAAGTTTGAATCGCGCTACCTCGATCGAATGATGGGTCCTTATCCGGAGAAAAAGGATATTTACAAGGTGCGTTCGCCGATCAATTTCACCGATCGGCTTTCGTGTCCGGTCATTTTTTTTCAAGGACTCGAAGACAAGGTCGTGCCACCAAACCAGGCCGAGACGATGGTGCGTTCATTGCGCGAAAAGGGAATTCCGGTCGCGTATCTCCCCTTTGAAGGTGAGCAACATGGATTTCGCCAGGCACAAAACATCAAACGCGCGCTCGATGGCGAACTTTATTTTTACTCGCGAGTGCTGGGATTTGAACTAGCGGAACCGGTAGAACCGGTGGAGATCGTGAATTTGTAAATTGTGTGGTAAGACATCCAGACCCAGGTTACCGAAGAGCTATTCGCGGGGCTTAGCCCCGCGAATCATTAGAGTAAACCTCGCTCGGTCAGCCAAAGGCTTACCGCGCGAAAAGCGGCAGAGCCGCTCTCACGTCGCAGTTTTCTCGTCCAGCGGCGTTTCTGTTGCCGCCGTTGCGAGTGCACGGTGCTAATCGTTGCCAGCCGCTCCCACCACATCGACGCAAAAAGATTCGTCTCCGTTGATGACGTTTTCCCTGCCATACTCCTTGTTCCCCTTCTTTTACTCAGTGCTTTTTGTTGCTATTGGCGTTGGCATTGATAGGCCTCACGCCGGCCGTGTTTGAGTTTCCGTTGTTGTTGGTTACTACTGCGGTGTTCGACGAAACGCTACGGCTATTTGTGTTTGCCGGAATGTTTGCGTTCGTTTCCACCACTCCAGTGCGCGGTGGATTGCCGAGATTAGAGTTGTTGCTGTTGTTAGTATTATTGCTGTTTGCGGTGCTGTTTGCGTTGTTAGCGGTAGTGCAGCCCGCGAGGGCTGCACCGACTGCCAAAACTAACGCGAGCGCTAGCTTGCGTCGCATTGTTCATCCTCCCCGATTCGTTCGCTTCCTAAAAACTGTCGCCGGCAAAGCTGACTTGCCCGCGTTATCGATACAACGATTCCGCTCGATTCGTGCGCCACTCTTTTTCGAAATAGTCAGCGTCTTCAGTCGTGCGCGGGTTCACGCCCATTACAATTCCGCCCTTGCGAATGCCTTCGTCATAAACCCTGGCATGCTCTTCGGGGATGCCATGACCAACCAGCGCCCCAATCAATCCGCCAGTCAACGCCCCCGCTCCGCCACCGGCAAGTGCCGCCGCGATCGGACCCGCTATTAGCAAACCAAGACCCGGCAGTGCCAGGGTGGTGCCAATAGCTGCCAAAGCCGCGAGCGTCGCACCTACACCGCCGCCAATTGCTGCGCCTTTACCGGCGTCTTCCCAGGCTTTCGTACCCAGTTCAGTGTCCGCATCGTCGAAATATTTTTTGCGGGTGTCGTCTGACATCAGCAGGTTGACGTCATCTTTTCCATATCCGCGGCTTTGCAAAGAACGATAAGCGCCCTCGGCACTCTCGCGGTCGCGGAAAAGCCCGGTCATCATCCGTCGCTCACTCGCGCGGGACGCGCCAGTGCCGGCAGTATTGGTGCCGGTTGATGCAGTTGCCCTGTTAGTTGTGCCTGTTTCTTTTAGATCGTCGGTGTCATATCCCATAGTTCGCTCCTTTATTTGTTACGTGTGCGTTAATTGCTTTCTTGCAGATGCATGAATCAGTGTTTGGTCATTCCTATTCTCGCCAGCCTTGTTGCTTCAATGACGAGAGCCTTGCGTTAGCAACTCCGATACCGAAGATAAATTCCTTTGAATTGTTCCTTCGAGCGCATCAACCTGTACTTCTCCAATACGTTAATGACTTCAGCGCTGGTGTGTTTATGAATTGATTTGACGCGCTGGGAGAGATCGTTTTATCAAGATCATTGACTTAAATGCTCATCTTGACGTAAAAGCAACGCGTTCCCTTCGTCGGTTCACCTACCCTCTTCTTAACGAGCCTCGCGAACATCGGCCTGGTGAAGTGGTGTTCAAATGCAATCTAAGCACGGAGTTTTGTTTCTCGTTCTTATTATTGTTTTCGGTTCCGTCGACACCTCCTGCAAGCGTAAGCCGCCCTCGCTGGCAGCAATCGACACCATTGACCGGCGTGTAAATCTGCCAATGGTTGAGCCCATCAGTCGGGACCTCGCCGAGATTCGGAATCGCGGCGAGCTGACGGTGCTCGCTCCTTATAACTCGACCACCTATTTCATCTATCAAGGTGAACCGCTTGGCTATGAATACGAACTGCTGCAAGGCTTTGCTAAAGATTTAGGGGTTACCTTGAAGATGATCGTGGTGACTGACCCGAAGAGCCTGCTGCCCTTACTCAACAGCGGTGAAGGCGACATTGCAGCTTCCCGATTAATTCCGACTGCTGACAATCAAAACTTCGTCGACTTCACGCGTGCGCTTTATCACACCGAGCCGGTGCTGGTGCAGCAGGGCGAGCCTCCGTCGGAAGCAGGCAAGGGAACGGAGCAAGCGCTCAAGCCGGGACCAGCAGATCAGTTACCCGAAATCGACATTGAGGCGCGGCTGGTGACCAAACCCACGCAACTAGCAGGGCGCACGGTCAACTTGCCGGAACAGTCGCCCTACCACCGAACGCTGATGGAGTTGTCGGATGAAATTTCCGGGGAGATTTATGTCGTTGAAGTTGGCGGAAAGATTCAGGATGAAACGTTGGCGCAGAAGGTGGCGCGCGGCGAAGTGCAATTTACGGTAATGCAGAAAAACCTTGCAGACCTGAAAGAAGCAGAATTTAAGAACCTCAAGGTGCGACCCATCCTCGGGGATACTCAAAGTGTCTCGTGGGCTGTGCGAAAGAATTCGCCGGACTTGTTGGCGGCGCTAAATTCCTGGATAGCCGAAAAGAAAAATACGTCACTCTTCGATCGTCTCTATCAAAAGTATTTCATCGATCGGCGTCGGTATCTTGAACGCACCACAAGCGAATATCTCACTTCGACCACAGGTAAGCTGAGCGAGTTTGATCCCTTACTGAAGCAGTACGCAGTTGCGCTGAACTGGGATTGGCGCTTGCTGGCTTCACAGGCCTTTCAGGAGTCGCGCTTTAAGCCGAACGCGCGTTCCTGGGCCGGCGCTACCGGCCTGCTCCAGCTCATGCCGGCAACTGCACGCCAGTTTGGCGTCACAAATGCGCTCGACCCCGCAGACAATTTGCAGGGCGCAGTGAAGTTTTTGAAGTGGCTACAGGATTACTGGGCGAAACGCATACCGGATGAAGGTGAGCGGCTTAAATTTATTCTTGCTTCATACAACTGCGGCGCCGGTCATGTGGAGGACGCGCAACGTTTGACGGAGAAGTATGGCGGGGATCCGCAAAAGTGGGATGACGTGTCTTACTGGTTGCTGCAAAAGTCGACGCAACAATATTCAACTGACGCAGTGGTGAAGTTTGGTTTCTGCCGTGGCCTCGAGCCTGTCAATTATGTTTCCCACATCCTCGAACGTTTTGATCATTACAAACAGTTTGTGGTAGCCGCTTAAGGATGCAAGGGTGGGTCGGCGAGCGTTGCAGTGCCGCCTGCGTGATCGCCGGCACGAAGCACCCCGCTCTCATCTATGAAGAACGACAATTTTCCGGTTTTGCCGTATTCCAGCGGCACAGCAAAAGCCTCAAACTTGTCCTTGGTCACAGTCAACTCGATCCGGTAACCATGATTCTCAAGCAGATCTTTTGTTATCAAACTTTCCGCTAACAGCTCTTCAAGTGAACCATAGCGCGCATCGTCGGAACGAAAAGACGATTCACTGCCAAAAATTGATCGTAATGCGGTCTGAGCCATTGCTTCGTTTGCTTGCAATGGTTCTTGTCCTACCTCGGCGCTGGCTGCTGCGATCAAGAACTGCAATAAGTTCCTAGGCATGTGCAGCTCGTGCAAATGATCATTACCCTCCCCGGTTAATGAATAGGTGAGCGGATCGACCACTGGATTCATACGTGACACGAACTCGCGCAGGTTCTCGTTGTTACCCACCGTAAACTGCTGGACCATCGCCGGTGCTACATAAATCTGGCCCAACAACTGGCGCGACTGCCAGCGAGTAGAATTCTTGAAGTGACTATCTGATGACAAGGTTTGATTGCTGAGATACTGATCAACGACGTGCTGCGTTTGCTTCGGGTCGACTGCGACCACCAGAAAATTGTCAATGAACGCATAGCTGAACGCTCCGGCGTAAGACACGATTTCCGTATTTCCGCGTTTCTCAGTCCGCGCCAACAAGTTGGCCCCCTTCAGCCCGGCGGCTTCGATCAGTTTAGGTATCACTTTCGCGACGGCCTCTCGATCTCGAATGGAGATTGCAATTATCGGATTGTTCGTATTCGTCCGCTCTTGAGACGGTTGCGCTTGCGGCGACGCCGGTGAATCCTCCGCATCCCTGGGCGGGCTCTTTGGAAATGCAATGGCCATTTCGTTTCCCAGAAGAGGCAAAAGATCATCCTTAAGTTTTAAGCCCAACTTGTTTTCCCACACTGCCAGCGGAGATTGCGCCGGTGCTGCGCCGCTGTTTACCGTTTGAACTTCAACATTCAGCATAGGAAGTGCCTTCTCATACATTTGTCGATAATCAACTGAGGCTGTTACGAAAAGATCGACATCAGCAGGAAGTACGTTCGGCGCTGCCGGGATTAGCGGTGGGCCACTGCTGAGCAGCGGTATCAATGGGAGTGGACTCCCAGAATGTTCGGGGTTGTTTACCAACAACACGCGTGCGACGTAGGAGTCACCTTCGAAGACGAACCCGGCGCTGATGGCTTCGGGCCAAACCGTATTCGTTCGCAAACCACCGAAAAACAACATCGCAAGAAAACTGAGATCCGGTCCTTGTGCAGCGGTTGGTGGTTGATCAGCTACTCCTGGGCCGAGAGTACCCGTAGGTTCTTCAACGGCGACCGGCGGCAAAGGCTGCGGATCTTCAGGATCGACAGCTTGCTCAACCGGGCTCGGCGTACCGCTGCTCGCCGGAGCCGGATCTTCGAGAATGGGCTCAGGCGTAGACGCCGGATTCGCCGCCTCTGCTTCCTCACGCTTCCTAACTTCTTCTTCCCACTTCTGACGTTGCTCCTGCTCTTCTTTTTGGATTGACTTGAAATCGACGTAGACGAAAACCGACTCAGAAGAGAAACGATTTCGCGCCAAAGCGAAGTTTTGATCTTCCGTTAGTGCCTTGCTGTCTTTCGGTTTTAAATCACGAAGTGAAAACGTGGCATCGCTGATCAAAACCAGCGAACCAGCTTGATTCATCCGATAGGAAACGTCACGCGCAGTCGCCGGCTCGGGATCGCGCGCGGTGTTTTGAACTTGATTTGGCGAATTTGCGGATGATGGCGAGGGTGACGGTGTCGGCGTCGGCGTGGGAAACAGCGTCGGCATGAAGTCGCGCAGTTCCGGATAAAACTTTTTTGCTTCCTCGGGAGAGCTGAATTCAACTGCCACCAGAACTGCCGGTAGGTTTGGGCGTGACGGCCAGCCGGCTACCATCATTCGCGAACCACTAAGTATTTCTGCGTGGGCGTTCAACCACTTGACGAGCGCCTTGAATTCTTTGGGCGGCTTACCCAGTTTGATCATCGGATCGAGCAGATCAGTCACTGCAGTTGAATGAATCAAACCGCCAACGCCGCGAATCTCGCAATAAACCTTGTAGGTATCCGCTGCCAGCAGCGAATCGAAAGATGGCCCAGCATCAGCAACGGCCGTCCCGCGCGTCGCAGCGGTAGGCTTTGGTTGGGGCTGCGGAGCTTTGCGCTGAGCAACAACGGTAGAGCACTGAAGGCCCACAATCACTGTGAATGCGAGCAGCATATTTTTTGTTTTGCAGTTTCGCATAAGTAATAAAAAGAAAATTTATGAGCCGGCTACGACTCTTCGCCAAACAGCGCTTTCGCCCTCACTATTAATGAGTCGCTTAACTTCCATATATGCCGCCGCGTAAGCGGCCCTCATGTCATTCGGTGATTGATTGACGCCGGCTCCGGCCAAACGATTTTCAATTTCTGTCGTGCTTAAGGTAGTTTGCGGTTGGTAGCGTGAAATCATTTTGCCTTCGCCCGCGAGGTGTAACGCTAAGCCTTCGGCCAACCAACGCGGTGCCCTGCCGTGGCCAACAGTGTCGACCAGAGTATGTACGAGTTCGTGGCGCAGTGTTGTTTCCAAAATTCGACGCTGTTTTAGCGTCGCAAGCGGCTGAAGCTCGATCCGCGTTCCTTTAGTAGCGCCGGCCGCCCACGCAGGTTGGCCTGTGCGACCCACAAAATCGCCCGTTGTCTCATTCAAATAAATCTCCAGCGATGGCAGTCTTACGCTTATTCCTGCGTTGGCAACGCGGGTCAATAGAGAACTGCGGTTAATTTCCAGTTGGCGCAGAAGCAGTTCAATGTCGCGCTTGCTGATTGTTGCCGCGTAATTCACGTGGAAATGTTCACTGCGTAGCGTCTGGCGGGATGTGCCGGAATGAGCCGCCGCAATGGACGTGACGCCTGGGAAACCAGTTACCGGCCAAATCAAGTCGTCAGCGAAACCAACTTGCGCGTCAAGATTGGTGACGTCGGTCGTGGGAAAATACTTATTCAGGATTTGTTGGTATGTCGCGCCACGAAGCGCCATTACGTGGGCCCCTTCCTGGCAGAGTCCCAATCCATGTCCAAAACCGCTGCCGCGAAACACAAAGTCGAGACCTTTATGTGCGACAGTAAATCGCGAGCTCTTCAAAACGTTCCAGCCGAGCGCACGGCCCACAATTATTTTGAAGTCCCAACCTTTAACGACCACATGCCGGTTGCCATCGATAGCAATCAATTCCGCGCGTCCGGTTGAATCTGTACGCAGCACACTAACGTTGCCGATATGTTCGCCGACGTTAGTTCGTGGATCGCTTTGCAATGCTTTAGCCAATTTCGCAGCCGGAATTTCATCGGTCCAACTGTGATGCGGTTCATGTACACAATAATCGTCGCGCCCACCTCTCAAATAGGCGGGTGCTTTTTCGCCCCAGAGTGTGGTCAGGTTTGCGGTGGCGCCTCCACACGAGGCACTGAAATACGACTCCGCAGGTTCGTTGTGTTCATCAGCGAGTATCTGCGCGCGCGATGCTGTCACCGCTTTAATAATTGCCGGTGAGACGGATGAATCTCCATCAAAATCAATATCGCGAAATCGCTGGCAGTGTGTTGACGTGCAAAAGTCGTAACCATCGCGCGCATGGCGGCCCATGTTTTTTATAGCAAACGTGCGTACTGCAATCGCCAGCGCCTTCAATGCTTCCGGTTCAGTTTCCAGGCTGCCTTCAGCCGCAACCACGCCACGAACGTAATCCTCGAACGCGATTCGACGAGGGGTCTTCGTGTTTCCTAACTGAACCCGAACAAAACCGGGTTCTTGTTGCGGTCCGGCGACATTCGACTCGATCGGCTTCAAATTGCCGCCGCTCTTCGCTTGTGGTTCGACGGTTGATGACTCGTCTGCGCTGCGCGCGAACTCAGCAAAAACAGAACGCGACACTTGAGCGGCTTCAAATCCGTGGCCTCTGGCAAGAAACACAAGCACCGCGAGCTTGATGTTTTGGGGAGCGTCAGCGTTCGTGTTGGAGTTTTCCTGAGCGACCGCGGCGAATCCGGCAAACCATCCATGGGTCCGGAAACCGTTTAGCTCTGTCGCCGTACCTGTTTTTCCAAAAACGTAAAGTGGCAATGAATACAGGTTCGCTTTCTCAGCGCTGCCGTAACGCACAGCGCCGCGCATGCCCTTCACGATCAAATCACGCTGGCGTTCGTCGATCTCAATCCTGGACCGAAGACTGGGAGTGAAGTTTGTAGAGCTTGTGATAGCAGGAGTGAAAAATTGACCGCCGTTAACAAGCGCGACATACGCGTCCATCACCTGAAGCGGCGTCGCTTGAAGGTAACTGCCTTCGCCAATAGCGTTTTGTGGTCGCCAGTCGCTTCGTTCGATCTCGCCGCTCGCTTCACGATCGGTGTTAACCCCGGTCTTGCTGCCAAACCCAAATTCATTGAGCGTGTTGCGAAAAATAGTCTCCGGTAGTTTTTCCCCAACCGTGCTGAAGTAGTAGTTACAGGAGTACGCGATCGCTTCCGTTGGATTCAGCGGCGGCAAATCACGCGGGTGTGAACACGTTGTTTGAAAAGCGTGATGAGCAAACTTTTCGTGGCAGACAGTCCGCGTATCCTCGTCGACGACACCTGCTTTAAATGCCGCGATCGTAGTGAATGGCTTAACCACTGAGCCGAGCGGAAAAGTGTTTTCAAAAGCGATCTCAGGATTAACTACCGCGCGAATGCGGCCAGTCTGCGGATCCATAACGATGACCGTGCCGCGGCGATCACCAAGAGCAAGTGTCGCCGCGCGTTGCAGCCGTTCATCGACTTCGCGATTGTGCGACTGATTTGTCGGCAGAATTGCAGAGCGTCGGAAAGCGACGAGGAAACTGGCGATAGCCAGACTCAGGCCAATCAAGCCAAACACTTGCGCTCGAGAAAGACGTAGCCTGTCGTTGTCTGAAGACTCGCCGATTGCTTGCTGTTGCTGCATTAAACTGCCTCGACGTTCGGCGATTCTTCGGCCTTAGGAAAATGCGCGAGCGCTCGTACCGTGATCACCCAGCCGAAAAGAGTCAATGCAAACACGACGACCAGTCGCAGCACTAGCATTGAAATCTCCAGCCAGGCGCGGCTTGTCGGCATTGTTCGAAATAACAGGTAATAGGGAATCACTGCGAAGACAACGAACCCGACCACGTAAATCAGGACCGAGCGCGGCGCGAACGCGCGTCCGAGATAGGCTGCGATTCTTTTCAAGCCCCCGATCAAACCGTGATGGACGGTTGCCAACCACAAGTGAATTGCGGCAAGCGGCAACAACAGCCCCAGCGACAGGTAACGAATGGTGGAAAGAATGGCCGTGCGCCAGTTGATTGGGTATATTTCCGGAGCCGAGCGTGACCGCCGTGCGAGAGATTCCGGCGCGAGCGTGACGGCGGTATCGAATTTCACCTGGGCCTTAGTCAACAAATAGATGATCAAGGCTGCGATCGCGATCAGAGGCAACGTCACCAGTATTACTTTCCAAAACTCTGCGAGCGACTTTCTTAACAACGTGCCTACGGGCAGGGAATCGGTTTCGTTTGCAACCATGGTCTGCAAGACGAAAAACAGCAGTGGCGCCAAAATGCCTGACGCGAACGTCAGCGTGATCTGGACGACAGTCGCCTCGCGTACGATTACGAAGAAATAAACTACAGCCAGCAGGGCGGCGTAGACGATCGCAACCAACAACATATTTGGCCAGTTGCGAAGCGTATTGCGCGTTGCCGCCACCATTGTTTGAAACGTTTCAAATAACATGGTCGTCGTTCTCCAGCCTGGTGGCGCAAACTGTCAGTTTGCGCCGACGTTGAATGGCATTCATCGTTAGCAAACTCCCAGTTTGCTTTTACAAATTCCGGCTTCACTTGCGATCGAGAAAAGTCATTCGCCCTGAAGATGTGTTCGACTGTGTTGATGGCTGATACATCAGTTCCGCCACCGCAGGCGCGATGCGAAATTCGCCCGGTATCTGAATGCGAATCGCATACTGGAACGTAGCGTTACCATCAAAATAATCAAGGAAGTACACGGTACGGTTGTCGCGAAACTCGCGCGAGCTGTACCAGTCAGTCCAGTCTTGTCCAGTCGAATAGTCGAGAATTAAGTTACCGACGTTTTCAACCTGCTCAGCGCCCGCGGGAATTGGATCTTCAATCATCAAGTGGCGCGCCTTTTCACCACTTAGTTTCAAGCGCACCACCAGCATGTCGCCGGAATGAACTTCGCCGCTGAGAGGTTCGAGTTTCCATTTCAATTTGTAATCGTCTTCGCTCACCTTCAAACGGAAATATTCGCGCGTTACGTTCAGGCCGGCGGACCCGCGCGCGGCGACGTCGTCTTCGCCCGTGTAGTAATCAAGCGAAGTGGCGAAGTAGAGCATTCCCTTGCCACGCTTCACGATGCGTATGTCGTTTGTGCCGGCGACATCCGTCTCCCTACGGTTCACACTAAACGTCTGCGAAACGTTACTTGACGAAACATGCTGGGTGAGCACGTTTTCTCCGTTTAAATAGACTTCGAAATCGTAGTCGGGCGAAAGTTCCCGGCTGAGTTTCAAGTAGTCGATCAGTCCGTAAATCGCGAACGCAGTATCTTTGGTCGACTCCCAATAGAAACTGTGGTGACGGTTTGAAACTAACCAGCGCGCAACCTTCGGCAGAATAGAACTCTCCGGTGAGATCCGAGCCAGCGCTTTCAGCGACATCGCCGTCGCTTCGGTATCGTTAGTTTCGGCGAAGTCGAGCATCGCCTTACGTCGCGATTCCCAATGCGCCGAATAGTCGTCGGCTGAAACGGTCCGTTCAATTTCAGCCGCCACTTCACGCGCACGCTTGTCCTCCTTGCGTTGCTTCAAAGTCAAAGCAAGCAAAGCGCGGCCATAAGGTTGCAGGTTTCCGCGCTCGCTCATGATCTGCTCAACATACTTGTCGCTGCCGCCGCTTTGTTCCAGCGCATAGACCATAAACGCGCGAGTCTCAAGGTCGATCTGCGTTCCGGCCTCCGTCTTACCGGAGTCAAGCATTTGTTTCAGTTTCTCGCGGCCACTGCCCAGGCGATTTTCGTCAGGCTCGTAGCCATTCTCTTTAGCCAGTGTTAACCCGCTCACCACGTATGCCGTAATAAACGGATCACTTTGATCGTTCTTCCACCAACCCCAACCACCATCGTCGTGTTGATAGGCGTACAGCCGCGACATGCCCTTCTGCACTTTTCGCTGCAAGTCGTTGTTGCGTGTAAGCGACGCAGACTGCACATTCTTCAACGCCTGAGTGACGATCACGTTCGGGAGGAAGCTGGACATCGTTTGCTCAGTGCAGCCGTAGGGATAAGTAGTTAAGTAATCGAGGGCGCCGAAGAGTGCGCCTGCGACAGTGGGTGAGACGTCAATCTTGAAGCTACGCGCATGCGCGTCGGCATTTTGCGGCAGGTTAACCGAGAAAGTTTTTTCCGCGTTCTCGTCCAAAAACGCCGCCGATTCATTCTTAACTAAATGCAGACCACGCGGCACCACAGTTAACGGCAATTCAACCGCGTCCGACTCGGTATCCGTTAACGCTTTGGCAAGCAACTTGATCTCGCCAGTGTTCGGCGCAGTAATTTGCCAGTCGATCCGTTTTTCACCTTGCTTCGCGATCGTTACCGTTTGGTTGCCGCCGTTGTGAAGCTGCGCGCCGTTAACGTCGAGGGAGATTTGCGTCGCCTTGTCAGTGTTCAAGTAATTATGAACAATTCCAGACAACGTGACGGTGTCGCCTTGCGTGACAAAGCGGGGTGTCTCCAGACGCATGATCACATCCTTGCGAGCAACCACTTTGTATTTAGTAGCGCCCACTTTGGTATCCGCGGTTACCGCTCTCGCCGTCGCCCGCCACGTGGTCAGATTGTCCGGCAGATCGACTTTCACAGTCGCCTTTCCATCGCCGCCTGTTACCACACTTGGTTGCCAGAAGGCGGTATCTTTGAAATTCTTCCGGATGGTTGGTTGCACCAGCTCACCTTCACTCTTGAAGTCCGCAAGTTGATACGAAGGCTTGTTGCGCGCGAGCTCGACTGGCTTGTCTCCCGCGAATCCTGTAAAGGTGTAATTGATGGAGAGATGAGTGGCGACGCTGCTGTAACGCAAACCATAAAACTCGCTCTTGATGTTTCCGGAATAATCCGGCGACACGCTGTAAATGGATTCGTCAACCACACCCAGGCTGACCTCGGCGCCTGAAACGGGAGCGCCATCAGCGGTGCGTGCCAGAACCGTGTACGAAGCGGTCTCGCGTGGTTTGTACTCGTTCTTGTTTGAAATGATCTCCAGATTGATCATCTTATCGCGCGCCGGAACGATCAAACGTTGATCCATTGAATACATGTCGCCGCCCTTGACATACGACACGTTGAGAAACACGTCAGGCGAATAGTTGGCTACGATCGGAACATCCAGCACAATGGACCTTCCGGCGGAGTTCACCGTTTGCGTCGATAAAACTGAATTCAATTCAGTGCTGACGAGCAAATGAGCTTTGTCTGTTGGTAGGATGGCGAGCACGTGTGCGGTATCGCCCACGCGGTAGGTCTTCTTGTCAGGAACCAACTTGATCGAATTGTAGTTCTCGCTGTAATACGACGAATCAGTCCACGCATATTGTTCGTCAGTGACCCACAGATAACCGCCGATTGTCGGCACGGCACGTCCGTTTTCCCAAACTACTGTTTTGATCGAGATGTTGCCGTCTTCGGTAGTGGGGTAGTCATAGGCGCCTTGTCCCTGAGAATCTGTCTGCACGTCGGCATAGGCGATTGCTCGTTCGTGCATTTCGAATTCCGGATAATATTCCTCTTCCGACTCGCCCTCAGCCTTCGGCTTCCTGGTCCAGGTGCGTTCGACAAACTGCAATTGCACCTTGGTTGAAACCGGATGGCCTTCGTAATCGCTGGTTTGCACGCGAATCTTTGCGACGTCGCCCTTGTGATAAACATAGCGATCCGGATTGGCATTGGCGACTACGGTTCCACGCGTGGCGATTAGAGTTCCGGCGCCGTTGATTGTTCGGCGCGCGGCGTCGGTAACCTGCACGTCAAGACGGTAACTGTAGTCTGTAGCGTCGTTCTCATCGGCCTGCGGCACCTGGAATTCAACGTTCAGATGCCCATGCGCATCGAGAGTTCCTTCGCTCTCCTGGACCATGTCGTCGCCGCCGCCGTAAAACTGTGTGTATTCATTTTCAGTTTCCGATTCCCCGGTGATGTCTTCAGTATCGTCGTCTTCACCATAACCCCAGGCGTAATAACGTGAGCGATAGATGTAATACTTGACCTCGGCGTTAGCCACCGGCGCTCCGAAGAAGTAGCGCGCGTCGACCGAGAAATTAGTCTTCTGTCCGGTTTGTACAAACTTGCCGGGCCCCGTCACCGTCACTTTGTATTCAGGCTTTTTGTACTCTGCGACTTCGAAGGCGCCATTGGCAGAACCACCCTCGACGTCGGCAGAGATGCTGTAATTTCCCAGCGGAGCTTCCTCGGAGATTTCGACTTCGCCGTTGAACGTTCCGCGAGGCGAGATTGGTAACTCTTCGCTGTAGATAGTGCCGTTGTTGGGATCGGTAATCGACACGCTGACAGTTTCAGACAAAATGGGTTTGTAAGTTCCATTCTGATCTATCTGTCTCAAAATGCCCTTGAAGTAAACTTTGTGAGTGGGACGATAAACGGGCCGATCGGTGTAAACGAAGCCTTTAACGTTTGCGTTTTCCTCCTCGTAACCGCCATACAACATCGAGCCCAGATCTGAAATGGCAAAACTGGTTCCTTGTTTCGCCATGATTAACAACGACTCCGAATCAGTTTCATCTACAGCAGCCTCTTCATCGGGTTCAGCTGCCTCGTCGTTGTTCGTGTCGGACTTCTTAGTTTCAACTTTGGTTTTGAGAATCCCCTGGTTGTCAGTGACACCGCTGGCGACAGTTTTTTTCGCTTTGATTACTTCGATTTGCGTACCGGGTCTCGGTTCGCCCGTTTTTCGATCGACGGCATAGACCAACAGATCGCCTTCGCTATTCGTCTTATCAATCATCGTTAGGTCGCTAACGACCACCACCGTATAGGCGCGCAAATCGTTTTGTACGGCTTCAACCAGATAAACGCCTGGAGGCTTCTTGCCGAGTGGCACCATCCGTTGGTCGTATTCGTTTTCCAGCGGAGGCAAAGGCTCGCGCCAGCTACTCACCAGCAAATCAGGATTCAGCAGTGGCACACGCGCATAGTCGGAAACGTTTAATGGCGTCCGCACCACTTCATCTTCTTTGCGAAATTTCTGGTTAAATGCCTTGCGTGAATCGTGCTTGAGCTGGCCACGCACGAAGCCTTTTATCCCTCTGTAAGCCCAGCGCTTGAAACTACGCAGTCGTTCCAGGAAAGAGCGGCGGTGCGGAAGAGAAGTCGCAACTTCCTGTTCCTCGTCTTTGCCAAGCTGGTGCGGATTTTCGAGATCGGAAAAGAACTTCTTCGGATCTCTAACTTGATAAACGCGAAAATCAAGGTGGTCTACGCCCTGGTAGTCGACCCATAAACGTGCGTTGTCACTGCTGCCATAGCTGCGATGAGTTGACAGCGAAAAGAATGGTTTTGTCGCCGCGGGCCGGGGCGCGGGCGTATACGATTCTTCCGTCTCGGCGGGCCGAGTCCTGGCGCGCGAACGCAGGGTAGCGATCGTTAACGCGGCCGCGATTGCAATCAGATAAATCAGGGAAGTGGTAACAACGCGGTAGGCACGAGATTTCGTTTCAAACACGGCGTAGCCTCCTTGGGCTAGTCGAGCATTTAGTCAAGAATTTTTAAGCGATAAAAGCCAAGAAAGTTGGAGTTACTTTCAATCGGACGCCAGCGCTTGTTCGGGTGATGGTCCAGGACGGACAGTTCCACTTTTTTAACAGTTCCTGCATCAGTCGGCGAAGAGCCTGTGTGATAGACCACCCAATCGTGCGCGTGATTGTTCTCGCCGACTGTTGCTTCACCAAGAAACAACATCACGTGATAGGGGAATTTCTGGACCCACGGTTGATAGAAGAAAAGGAGATCGCCGGGCTGGGCCGCATGGCGGTCGCGGCTAATGAATCTGGTGTTGAAATTCTTGAGACTGCGCGCGTCGCTGAATTCTGAGAAGGTTCCATTCGACAGTTCAGCTTCTTTGAAAGAGCCAAAGGTCGTGCGAAACAACTTTTCTCCCAGCGGCCCCTGTTCAAGGTTGTAACGAACGACGTCTGGTGCAATTGCCGTATAGCCTGGACCCATCTTCTGGAACCAGGCTCGATCGTGACGGCGCAGGGCCTCGCGCCAGGCGAAGCGCACGAGACCTGCGCAGTCTCTTTGTTCCGTGTTCCACTGTTCACTCAGACTGTAAAACTGAGACTCAGCGATGAAGGTGAACCAGCGACGAAAATTTTCGCGATCTGAAAAACTTTGCAATTCGGCTGTGTCAGGTATGCCATCACTATCTGAGTCAAGCCAAACAGGATGAGTTGAAGTGGAGTTTGCGGTGTGCTTGGTCGAGTTGTTCCGGACTATTGCCGAAACATTTGGGGCAGGTCCACTGGTGCGGTTGTGCGCCAGTGAGAAGTAAGAACCCAGAAGCGCAATTGCAAAAATCGCCGGTAGCGCGAAGGCGAACGGTCGTCGTTTCATGAACGCCAACATGGGGGACATTTTCGTTCCGTCGACAACTCTTGCAGAGGCGGCGCTTGACAGTCGGCGGCCATGTTAACACGTCTCTCACAAGTGTCTGCTACTGATTGCGGTCATGTGGAAAACCACACCGGTCCTGTTTACCCCTGGCGGTTGCCGCCGCATTTTCTCACGCGTTTTGATTAGGTCCAGGGTCGGATTCAGATAGCTTGAGGACCTGGAAAAAGGGTATTGCAAAAACCAGCAGGCGCGGGTAGATTGGGCTTGCTAATCAAAAACCTCAGGCAGAAACATCGATCTCGTTGGTGCAACTCTGCCGATGAATTCTTTTTGGAGGTAGAGCGGTGCCGACTGGAACATGTCCCGAGTGTGAGGCTGAAGTTCACGTTGATACGGATGCTGAGAAGAACGACGTTATTACCTGCGAGGAATGTGGTGCTGACCTTGAAGTTGTAGGCCTTGACCCAGTGGAACTCGATATCTTTGAAGACGAGAGTTACGACGACGACGAGGAAGACGAAGACGAATACTAAGAATTTGCGGGGCAGGATTCAGTCGGAAAGTTAACACCACGAATTCCGCTCCTTGATGTCTGTGGAAGTACAACCTAACGTTTTGATTTCTCTGCCTGAAAACCTGGCCGGCTCTGCTTTAACGTTAAACCGCTCGGACCCTCAACCCTGATGGTGTGAAACTGACCATCGCGCCGCTTTTGTTCTGGCGGATAGAAGGCCAGCACATAAGCCGACGTCACTTCTTCAGCCAACGCGCGAAACAGTTGGTCGTAGTTTCCTTCTTCCGCATAAACACTCTTGCCGCCAGTCAGATCAGCAAGACCGCTTACGTCTAAGGGCGTCGGCAACGGAGTTTCGGATAGCGTTGGTAAGATTCGGGAAAAGGAAGGAAGTGTGACGACGTAGATGCTGGCATCGGCTTGATTGGCCCGCTCGATCACAGTACCCGCCGAAACTGTGTCACCAACCGGGAACCCGTCAGTCACCAGTAAGACCGCGCGTTTCATCAAGCGTCGCTCTCGTGTGCGCGGCGTATTTCGCACCAGCAGACGGATGGCGTCGTCGACAGCGTCGAAGGTATGCGTTGAAAGTCCGTTTGGTTCCCGCGCGATGCGATCGAAAGCGCGGTCCAGTTTGTCCGGTTCACTGGTGAACTTCTGTACGACTTTCACGTTCATCCCGAAACTCATCACCGCGTAGACCACTGGGTGGTTCGCCAGTCGTTCCGAGAATGCATTCAGTGCCTGGCGCAGCCGTTCGATTTCTTCTGAAGTCATGCTGCCAGAAACATCGAGCGCGAACACGACCGCCAGCGGCCGCGGATCCCCGCTGCGATGTTCAATTTGAAAAAAGGAAACAGGCTGCGGCACGTTATCAACAAAGAGTTTGAAGTCTTCTGATTTGAGATTGCGAATGGGCCGGCCTTCGCTGTCCCGCGCGAGGACATCAAGGGAGACCAGATCGGTATCAACTTTCAGGACCTCGTCCGGCGGCGGTTCGTCTTTCGGCATCACCTGGCGCGGACGTTGTGCGTTTGGATCCGATTCCTGCGCCACAGCGGGCGGCAGGATCGACGTTAGGGTCAAGAAACCGAGCGCAAACAGCGCGGTCGACCGATGCAGGATAGAAAAACTATTCATTACTATGATTACGGGTGGGGAGTGATCCTTAGTAGGGATTATACGGGCGCGAAGTCGTACCGCAACACCCCATTTCGCGTTCATGGTTTGATACGCAGGCAACAGCCATGGAGTTTCCTGGCATCAACCAAAGGCCGTTTTCTGCTATTCGTCAGTGGCGGTGTTAATATCGAGAACAATGATTAGAACATTTGCTTTGCTTTTGTTGGTTATGTTGTTTGCGCTGACGCTCAGTGTGTCCGCTCAGGACCGTTCCACGGGCGCAATCAAAGGAAAAGTGCGTGTCGAAACTGGGACGCCGGCGGGCGTCGCGGTGATAGTGAGACAGGGCGAACGTGAGATAGCGCGCGGTGTGACCGACAAGAAAGGGGAATTTCTCGTCGGACATCTTGCGCCCGGACGTTATGCTGCGACCTTTCGTAAACCAGGTCTGACAGTAGGCACAATTGATGATATCGAAGTTAAAGCAGGAAAGACGCGCTCACTTGGCGACCGACTGGTTCTCGGCGTCGACGAAGGATCGATCGCGTTCATCCGTGGCAGTGTTTTCAATCAATATGATCGCAGCGCTCCCAACGTGCGCATTGAATTGGCCAGAGTTGAAGAAGATGGTACCACCACCAAGATTGATGGCCGTGTGACCAATGAGATGGGCGCCTTTGTGTTTCGCCTCACGCCGGACCTTGCCAAGTATCGCATCACTGCAAAACCGAATAACGGTGAGCCAGTCAGTAAGGACGTCGAAATTGACGGTGCCGCCGTTTACCGGGTTGCCCTTTCACTCAAACCGACCGGCCAGTAGAAGCCTGAATCTGCCGGATCTCCGTTTTTCCTGTTTTACAATTTGGCGGGCACTCTACGCTTGCTATAGGATTACAAATCCCGAGAACCATGGAAGAGCGAGAAGAGTTCTTAACTGCTCGTCAACTTGCTTTCCAGCACATTGGGATCCTAAGCTTAGAATTCCACGTGGACAAGTTGTCG
>JADMIO011070273.1_pt1 | contig 54656 bp, 57 predicted proteins | sample 8958161 | NCBI WGS metagenome assembly JADMIO01 (sample SAMN16585339, study PRJNA669376) | soil metagenome | isolation source: Crop rotation soil | place: USA: Cullars Rotation, Alabama | collected 2011
GCGACTTCAAGTCACGTGAATTCCAAGCTTCGGATCCCACTGTGCTGGAAAGAACTCCCGCTGAGTGTCCTTTTGAAAATAGTGGAAATCATCAAAGATGATGCGCTTTTCATCCCGACAGTAATCCAAGAATGCAGTTCTTGGGTCAATATCGACTTCGCTGTGTGCTTCGCGTTCAACGCCAGCCTTCAATAAGCCCGCAGTGGCGTCGACACTGCCTTTTGCGCGATCACTGGTACGGAGTGGAATTCGTTTTGCAGCGCACAATGTTTTCCAAACCTGATCACTTTGAAGACTAACCTGCCCCCCAACTATGGGGGCCTGTGGGAGCAGAGTTTTGACAACGACCGTTTTCCCCGATTTCGACGCACCTGTGACGCATACGATCCGGTCTCGCCGATTGAGTTCTTCGGCAAGGATGCGTTCTACTCCGGACCGAGAGACATAGTTCACAGTTGGCTGGGCGGTCGTAAAGACATCGGCAGTAGTAATGTGGGTCACTGGGTAAGGCTGCGCTTGTGCATGCCGACCTCTAAGCCAAGAACGGATGAACTCGAACATCACTCTATCCTCACATCGATCACCTCTTCGAATATACTGGATAACCAGGGATACCGATGAGTGAAGTTGTTGGCCTACGAGCTGCTACGACAGCTACAGGGTCGAGCAGAGTTAGTGAGCGGCAAGGAAGTCTACCCTATAAATGAGTAAATCGCGCGGCTTAGCACCGTCGGCGGCGCCGACGACGCCACGCTCCTCGAGCAGGTCGACGATACGCGCAGCGCGCGAATAGCCGACGCCGAGTCGGCGTTGCAAAAGCGAGGTTGAGCACGCGCCCGCCTCTATCACGGTCTGCTTCGCCTGCTCGTATAGTTCGTCGCTGATAGCGATCGGCTCCGCCCTGGACACCTTGATGCCGAGCTTGCGAAAGATGTGCAGCAGGCCCCAATTGTTATCACGGCGTTGCCCCGAGATGTCTTCGCGCACGCGCTGCAGTTCCGCCGTGATCTCGTCGAAGCGCGCATTGACCAGCTCGATTTCCTTGAACAGCGCATCGAGCAGCGGATCGTTCTTCTTCATCCCTCAAGTCTACCGCATCCGCGTAGGCCGGGCATGTGCAGGTCCCCACTGCTACCTTCCCATGCATTGGCGCTATTGGATCTTAACGTACAATGGCGCCATGCTCGGCTTGTTGTGGATCGTTATCGTCGTACTGGTCGAAATCGGTCTGTTTGCTATTCATCCATTGCTCGGCGTCCTCGGCATCCTGATCCCGATCGCTTTGCTTTGGAGTTGGCTCAAGAACTAACTCCCTGAGTTATCCCCTCCCCGCTTCATGCACGCTTGCGGTTTGGCCGGGTACAATGATGCCTTATGGCCCGGTCCGGCGCGTCCAGCATCCTTCTCGCCGGCGACGCCCGGCAGGTGTTGAAGCGCCTTCCTGCTGATAGCGTTGACCTCATCGTCACCTCTCCGCCTTACGCCGACAGCCGCAAAGAGACTTATGGCGGCTTGGCTCCCGATGAATATGTCGAATGGTTCCTGCCGATCAGTGCGCAGCTGCTGCGCGTCTTGAAGTCGGACGGAACGTTCATCCTCAACATCAAGGAGCGCGTGGTGAATGGCGAACGCCACACCTATGTGCTGGAGCTCATCCAGGCGCTGCGCGCGCAAGGCTGGCTATGGACCGAGGAGTTCATCTGGCACAAGAAGAACAGTTACCCCGGCAAGTGGCCGAACCGCTTCCGCGACAGTTGGGAGCATCTGTTGCAGTTCAACAAGTCGCGTACCTTCAACATGTACCAGGAGGCCGTGCGTGTGCCGGTCGGAGGCTGGGCTGATACGCGGCTGCGTAAGCTGAGCGCCACCGATCGCAAGCGCGACGACTCGGCCGTCGGCAGCGGCTTCGCCAAGAACATCTCCAATTGGGTCGGCCGTGATCTGGTCTATCCGAGCAATGTACTGCATCTCGCCACCGAGTGCGGCAACCGTCAGCACAGCGCCGCCTTCCCCGAGGCCTTGCCGGAGTGGTTCATCCGCCTCTTCACCAAGCGCGGCGATACCGTCCTCGATCCCTTCGTCGGCTCGGGCACCACGGCGGTGGTGGCGCAACGCTTGGGTCGTACCGCCATCGGCATCGATAGACTGGCGGACTATATCGAGGCGGCGCGTGAGCGCCTCGAAGCCGATGCGGCGCGGCTCAAGGGCCAGCGCACCAACTATGAGGCCTCTGCCGCACTCTGACATCACGGCCTACGTCGAGCAGCACATCAGTGCCTTTCACCAGGCGCGCTTACAGAGCTTGCAGGCGCTGACGCTGGACAGCATTCTCAAACGCAAAAACCCGTATCTGTTTCGCGCCAAGAACATCCGCACCGCCGAGGCGCTGGTGAAGATGCTCTTCGATGCGCATCTGTCGTCGCAGGAGGAGACCATCTTTGGCAACTTTCTCGAGGGCCTGGCCATCTACATCTGCGGCCAAGTCTTCGATGGCCGCCAATCGAGTGCCATCGGTATTGATCTCGAGTTCACACGCGATGGCGTGCATTACCTCGTCGCCATCAAGTCAGGACCTAACTGGGGCAACAGCAGTCAGATTGCGCGCATGCGCGACAACTTCGCCACCGCCAAGCGCGTGCTAGCCACGCATCGGCCCCCGGTGCCGGTCGTTGCCGTCAACGGCTGCTGCTACGGACGTGAGCGCCAGCCGCACAAGATCGACTATGTCAAATATTGCGGCCAGCAGTTCTGGGAGTTCATCTCCGGTGACACCGAGCTCTACACGCGCATCGTCGAGCCGCTCGGCCATCTCGCCCGCGAGCGCAATGAGCAGTTCGAGGAAGGCTATGCTCAGGTCATCAATCGCTTCAGCGCCAGCTTCATCCGCGACTTTGCGCCCGATGGCGCCATCGACTGGCAAAAACTCGTGCAGTTCAACTCGGGCGTCGAGCGCTCGGTAGCTTAAGCCGGTTCCTTGACAGCTTTCGGACCGCGCGTAGGGTTTGCTCAGCTTCCCTCTCCTTGACCTCGCCTGCAGGCCACGGCGCGCGCTTTGAGCGTGCTCCGTTCCTGCGTGTGCAGGAGGTGTGGTCCTCTCAGACAAGGAGACGTTACGTGGCTAAGATGTACCGTGTCTATTCCATCATCGAGCGGCCGAAGCAGGACGACTATTGGCTGAATATCGGCGTGGCCTTCCCTCACGACGATGGACAGGGGTTCAACGTCATGCTGCAGGCTCTGCCGTTGCACGGCAACGGCAAGGTCGTGCTCAGAGCCTACGATCCCGATAAGCACGAAGAGGAGGAAACGACGAAGCAGTCGCAGGCCAAGAAAGCCGGGCGCTGACCGAGAGCCCCGCGCAAGCGGGGTTCTTTGCTATTGGCTCAGCGGAAGCGAGTGCAGTTGCTAGGGCGCGGACGCGCTCTATCTCGCCTTCGCTCGACCGAGCACACTGCGTGGTCTCGGCCCATACGGGTCACGATCGCTGCGCCGAGAATATTGGCCGTTGCCGGGAGTTGAACCTACCAGGCCAGCTGACCATGAAAAGGTCAAGTGACCTAGGCTATTGGGTCTCGGCTTCGTCGGACAAGCTATCGCTTGAGATTCAAGCGGTGTCCGCGCTTTTCCTGCTAGTTGCCGAAACTAGGTCCGCAACTAGGACCGCAACTAGGACCGCAACTACCTCGTGATACGGCGGAAGTCGACCGCCCTAGCGTGGCCGCCACCGCAGCGGCAAAACTCTAGATTCACGGCTTCGTCGGCCAACGCTTGAGAAGCTCCATCCGCCCTCGTACGAACCGCATGATTGACTCCTGGTCTATCCCCTCCCCCTCCGGGCACCAATGAAATACACCGTCAGGTCCAATCTGGCTCGACCTCTGACGGAAGCGGACCTGCATGAGATGCTCCCCAGTGTCTGGATGTCGTTGCAGGTCACCGACATCTATTACCCACGCCTCGGACGGTGCAAAAACGGCGTCAGCCTTGGCGGGTAACATACCGACGTTGATACCATGATCATTTGTAGCGACGCTTGGGTAGCTGATGGCGTCCACGTTGGGCGCAGTGAGGAGAAGCTCAGCCAAGGCGATCGTGGGTTTGTAGAGATGTGTTTCTCCGTCTGGCACAGCAGTTCCAAAAACATCGCTTAGATATTCATCTATGAGGATCCACTTCTTGTAATTCCCCTCTCCCAACTCATCGCGAAAACGTGATGCGGTCCGGAACAGGTCGTCCGGTCCAAGCGCCTTGGCCTCCGGCCCTAACGAGCGTTCAAGACCTATGAACGCGGTAGTCAATTGCTCAACTGCTCCGCTCCGTGTCCTGGCGACGAGCACCGTCACCGCGTCCCCCGGCTCAACACCCAATTCTATCGCTGCCGTGTTTGGAGTATTCGCCGTGTAGAGGATGATTTGGCCAGCTCTGTTGAGGCGACTTGGACTGGTCACAAGCCCTGGCCTGGGCGGATACCAAAGTTCGCCCGCATTTGAAAATAGTGCGCCAGGCTTATTTACACGCGCACGATAGAGACCGCTCACGCCCCAAGGACGCGTCTGGAAGGGATACTGGTGGATAAGCCGCGCCACGCGAGTAGCCAACGCTTCTTGCGTGATCGTCCGCAGATCTAAGGTACGGAGCTGTTCGACGCGTCGTCGAAGGTCATGGATCGAGATCCCATCCATGTGGCGCGTCTTAGCCATCCGTACCGTCCTACGATCTCATTACCATCAGAGGTGTTACTAGCATGGCAGAGCAGAGCGACTCCTTCGTGCGATGGCAAGGCATAACGCGCGACCAATTCACGATAGCGACGAGCCTAATTCTTGGCTTGGCTGTTACCGCCATCGGTTACCAAGCCGCCGCGTTGCTTGATGAGAAGATCGCGCAGGTGTCACGCTTGCAGTTTGGTTCCGTGTTGTGCCTGGCGATCTCCGTCGCAGCAGGCATCCTGCTGGTGATTAATCGCTTGCGCGACTTCCGATGGACGACACGACTGGTGAGGCTTCGGAATGTCGCCGGCAAGAAAGATGAAGTTGAATCCTTAGAGAAGTGGACCGATAAAGCGGGCACCGGGAGTTGGTGGTTGTTCTGGCTACAGGTTTGGACGTTTTTCGCAGGCGTCGGTTGTTTTGCCGTGTACCTTCTCGGAGCGATCGCACCAAAATTGCAATGAGCTGTGCGGCCATTGATGACCAGCGAACGGGATCTGCTGAACAGGTTCGGACAGGCGGCCGAAGAAGCTCGAGAATTCTTCGGCAACCCGGGACTCGAGTTTCGGGAGAGGACAATCGTGCACGGCCTGCTCAACGTTCTCGACGTCGCTCATACAGACATGGAGATCGTCAAGGCGGGACCGGAACCAATCGATGTGCGATTCAGAGATGCATGTTTCCAAATCGTGTCCCTCATGGATCCCGGTCGCCGTATTGGGGATGAGCTTAGGGAGCGCGAGGCCCGCACAAGAAGCGCGACGAGCATTGATGACCTGCTTGAACCTGTATCATTTGATCGTCGCCCATTTGCACAGGATGAACTAATCGCCCTGGTTGCTGACAGCGTGAAGAGGAAGGCATCGAGGTACGGTGAGGAGTGCATGAACCTGGATCTTCTTGCGGCTGTAATGCTGCAAGATAGATACGCTATCGATAAAACTCCCTTCCCTCGAGTGCCTGAGCTGGAAGGATGGCGCTCCGTCTCGGTGGTCCTCGAAGGTTTCGGCGTCGTACTATGGGCCGCTGATGGTGCGCCACTCTTTCTACGGGATCGGATGAGCCAGCCGTTCACGAAGTTTGAAGGCGGTACAATCTTCGACTTGAAGGCTCAATGAAAACAGCCTCAGGTGCCCGACCTCTCAGCATCGACAAGCGGCCGAAACCACACTTGCAAATCTTCGAGCGTTCTGCAGTCCGGAATCGTGTGATCGTGTAAGAACTGGCACTCCATGTATTGCTGCCACGCGGCTTCGCACGTCCGGCGCGGATGCTTCGCGAGCCAGGACGTCGAGAATGCGCGATGGACTTCGTAATGATCTGAATGGATGAACGGCTTCCACAACTCAGCCAGCTCATCCTCGTCTCGAATGTCGATGATTTCAGTCTGTTCGAGGGCGCGCTGTTCGATATGCCCCCAGGCCTTTTTCATGATCGCGACCGCTTCCAGGTCTGATGAAGGGGCGCCGTAGCCAAAGAATGTTAGCTGGAATGCATGAGCGAGGAAGCTTTCGAGTGTCCGCCACTCAACTCGCAAGAACGGGTCCTCATTGTAATTTTTCTTGCTGATTGGAAAGAGAAGACGCGATCGTGCGAAGGGTTTGCGACAGACAGAGCAGGGCGCGCCCGGCGGCCCCTTCTTATAATGCTCGAGACAATACCCCGTCGCCACGCTCCCATGGAGATAGATGACATTGGGGAGACCTGCGACCAGGCGATTGCGGTAACAGGCCTCGTAGAGAAAGGGGTCCCAGTTAAAGGTCGCGATCAAGTCCTTGGGTCGCATAGATAGAACGAGCTTATCATAGATCGTGGGACCTTTAGGAAGTCGAAGAGATCGAAGGTATCCTTCAACCGTAGCCTCGATATGGTTCAGCGCATCGACCTGAGTTGGATCATCGGCAAGGGTCGCGTAGAGCACCTCAAAGTTATCGCCAGGCTTCCATGCAATCCCATACGTCTCAAGCACCGAATCGAGCCCGACCACCTCAACAAAGTTGTTCATCACGGGAAGTCGGTTGCCATTGGCGTCGCCTTCAGGCGTAGCTGCCAAGCTTGCGCCGGCTCCAAGAATGACAACGTGAGGTTTACCGACGCGAGTGTCGCGGATCTCGTCGTCGACGGTGTAAGGCCGCCCTTCCATGATAAGCCTACATAATATTCAACAGGAACGGCTCGCTCTGCGCCACGAGGTGACCGTCCTTGACGATGAAGCACTGGATTGAGTGAAGGCCCTCATAAAAGGTGCTTTCGTTCTTGGTCAGTCCACCCCGCTCAAGAAAGCGCTCCTCGAAATTCCCGCGCAGCTGCCCTGCTCTGGTGGCCTCGGCGCCGGTATTCACGATCTGCCAGTAGATCCGATATGGCTTTGGAATGTCGCTACGCGCCGTGAAGGTGAGGTCGTGGCCCTTTGCGAGAGGTGGTCCATCGCTGTTGATTCGCCGAGGGCGGAATCCATCCCGCTTCGCTGTCGCCTCAACGATTCGAGCGGTACCGTAGAGACGCGCTGGCCACACCGGCTCGGCGCGGTGTGGCGCACGAAAGAGCTCCCGGAACCGGCGCGATATTGTCGCCAACAGGCTGGGTGTCGCAACGCGCTTACCTGCGGCAGCGCGCACGACACGCTCACCCAAGCGCACGGAAAGAAGCTCAATGATCTGGCCGCGCTCGGTCATCGCAGCCGCACGCTGAAAGTCATGCCGTGCGGCCGCAAGCCAGTCATAAAAAGCGATCTCTCGTGCCGGCTCGAGCTGCCATCGGTCGGCGAAGTTCTCAAGTGGATCAGACGGATTCGCAATCCATGCGACGCCGTTGCGGCGCTCGATGTACCCATCCATGTCAGCGAGGATTCCAAAGAGTGCATCAGCGATTGAGGTCTCTTGACGGTAAGTGTGTGCAGCCAAGGTGGTAAGGATGATTGAGATTGGCTTGTGGTCGGGCTCAGTCTGATCGAATGCCCAGATGTCCCGATGCCGCTTGAGGATCTGGATTGCTGATTGCAGTGGCGTCTTGACTTGATAGTCGGGGATCTGTTCGACACTAGCGCGGGCCTTCATGGCAAGTTCGCGCCGCTTCTGCTCGAAGACACCGCCCATCCGCATTCGGAACCAGGCAGCGAAACCGCGGGGGTTGCTGCGCAGCCATGCCACCGAGACGCGCGCGAATTCAGGATGCCGCTCATCCGGGATCGCAAGGCTCGTCGACACAAATGGGTTGCTCATCCCGAGACGCCGATACAGCGCAACGACGGTGTCGCCATCAGGGATCGCCGGCAGCGTATCCAGATGAAACTGCGCGTCGTCCGCGTAGTGGAGGGTCCAGCACCGGTTGCGGCGCTCGGGCTGCTTGTTCATTTTTTTGGCACGGACGTACAGGGCAAGCTCATGGCCGAGCGCATCCTTGACCGCCTTTTGAGTCACATGCGCCTTGGAAAGGCGCAGTTCACAGACGGCATCCACGTCATATTCTTCGTCCTCGTTCACCGGCTTTGTGGCAGTGCCAAGCGCGAAAGAGCCGTGCACGTAGATCCTCGGCTTGGCAGTCCGTAATGAAGACTCGGGCCTATCGAGCCACTCCGCCACGGAGGTGTAGGCACGTTCCGCCTCCTCGTAGCGGCTTTCCGGGATCTCAAGCTCAGCAACAATGTCCTCGAGAAGGTCGTCGATAATCTTGATGCGCAATAGCTGGTTCATGGTACCTCAGGCGGTCGAATATCGAGGGCGTGGATAAACTGCCCGCGACTCCGGTTCTGATCGAAGATGACTAGGGGGAGATCGGCCTTTGGCATCCATACGCGCCCAACTTCGACCGCCGTCGAGACCGGCATCGCGGGGAAAAGATTGATCACGGCGCGCTCGCCGTGGGTTGCTTTGATCTCATTGAAGAGACCGCGCATCAGCTGGCGAAACCTGGCCAAGTCTGATGTGACCTTCAAAATATCGTTGTGCGGCTCGGGCACGGTAACGGACCAGATCGACACATCGTCGCCGAGCACGGCGGTAATGCGTTCATCGTGCACTGTGGCGCTAAGTGCGATTTTGAGCGCGACGACGGACCGGATATGCGTCGGGGGTGTGACCGTGAACGGGATCGGCACACCACTCGACGGCCATGCCCAAGTTGCCGGTTCACGATGCCGCTGAAAGATCTCCGCAGGCACAATGTCGCCAATCTGACGTCCGAGCTCAATGAGCAGCGCTTGCGGCGCGAGGCCAAAGACGGACAAGTGACGGATCTCACCGGTCTCGATACGACCCTTAAGTTGGGTAGTGAGTTGCCGACGTAGATTTTCCTGCTGAAACGTCCAATACTCGGGCTCATGATCAGCGTACTGGCAGCCGGCGAGCTTGATGTCGATCGATGAGAGCGTCGCGGGATAGCGCGCCGGCAATAGCGCCTCGAACATTTCAGTCTGCGGCAGCAACGGCTCGTTCTGACCAATCAACGCACCATACCGAAGCACGTGCGTTGCCCGATCAGGTGCGATGCTCGTTTGAATCGAGATACGGTTCTCGTGCGCGTGCTTGATCGCGAGCAACCGTTCCTCGGGATAGTCGGCTGGACGCTCAACATCGATGACTCTGTGATCGTCGTGGCAGAGCAACATGACATTCGCCACGTCATCGACAAGCTGGGGAGATCGCACGGGATCGCCACGGGGCCCTGTCGGCCTCTCGGCCACGATGTGCGCGACAAGGCCCTTCACGAGTTCAGGAGTCCCCGTCATCAGATCACCGATGAGGTCCCTGTTGCACATGTGGCAGCGACCGGCCGAGCGCGACCAAAGGACAATCCGTGTTTTCACTGACAGGGATGAGTTGAACGGTTTGCTCATATCAGTCATCCCAGTCTGGCAAAGTGGCGAGCACGACACCCTGGACCTGGAAATCGCGCTGCAAGACGATCGGTTTGTGGTCGCGATTTTTGGAGCGGGGCGTCAGCACGACGGCATCGACCGATCTCCGCAGTTCTTTGATCGTTGCTTCGTCATCGACGAGCGCAACGACGACATCGCCTGTGTCGGCTGTAGGCTGTTGGCGCACGAGCACGAGCGCACCGTCGTCGATCCCGACCTCGGTCATCGAGTCTCCGACGGCACGCAGAAAAAAATAACGGTGTCCAGGCCGGGCCAAGGTCGTTGACACCGGGATCATCACCTTGAGATTTTCCTGTGCGAGGAGAGGGGCGCCGCACGGCGCACTTCCCACTAAAGGAACCTCGACAGTGGATGCGCGATCCTTGGCCTCCGCGGGCATGCGCAATAACTGGAGCGACCGGTCGTCGTCCCGCCGCTTGACATATCCGAGTTCGATGAGCCGATCGATGATGAGCACCGCGGAGCGAGCAGACGAGAACCCAAGCTCCTTCGCAAGTTCTCGAACCGACGGCGCGCTGCCGCCATGTACGATCCGGTTTCGGATCACGGTAAGCGCTTTCCGTTCAGCAGGTTTAAGGTCGGCAATCATTCGTTTGATCATGGTACGCACTGTACACCAGTGTTTACCGACGTCAAGACGGGCCATTTGCTGTGAACATCTAGCTATGAGGCATCCACAACTTTCTCGGTGAAGCAGAACGCTTGAACGCACCACACGAAACAACCTCGTTATGTCAGTGAGGGAATGTGGAAGTGCGCCAGCGCCCGCCTGCGCACCGGACATTCCTCCAACTTCGACTTTGCTAGCAAGCCCTTGAGCTTGTCCTCGAAGCGCTCGACGGCGACACGCGTCTCCTTCAAATACTTGTATCGGTTATAGACCGCCGCGATGCCGGAGACGGTGCCGGAAGCATGATTAAGATGCGCCTCGATCACCCAGGGGTTCACTTCGAGATCGGCTGAGTGTGATGCCCATGTGCGGCGCAGGTCATGCACCTTGAACTTGACCTGTGCGAGCCGGTCCAAGCCCTGCTTCCCTTTGTTCCACCCGGTGTATGAGCGATCCTCAAAGCCGCGTGCGGGAAAGAGCAGATCGCCCTGGTCCGGGATCGAGGCGAGTATGTCGGCGACCATATCGCCATAAGCGAACGTGTGTTCCCTGTTGTTCTTCACCAGCCACGCTGGCAGCGTGATCGTTCTGTTCTCTTCGTTGATGAACGAGCGCGCGAGACCCGTGATCTCGCCGCGGCGCTGCCCGGTCAGGATAAGCAGCTGCACGATGCGCCCGTACGGGTAGCCCATGATCTCTGCGGCGCGATAGACCGCGACCAGCTCGTCGTCGGATAAAACGCGCGTGCGCGAGATCATGCGAAAGCCGAACTCAAGACCTTCGCACGGAGAATGCATCACCAGCCGTTGCTGGCGCGCCCAATTGAAGAACTTGCGGATGACAGAGAAGGCATGGCGTGCCTCGCTTTCCGCTGATCTCCTCTTCCGATCGACGATAAGCGAGATCTCGCGCGTGCTGATGTCGGGAAGCAAACGACGGCCAAATGCTGGCAGCCAGTACTTTTGCATCTGGCGTTTGGTTTCGGTCGCCGTGCTCGGCCGGTTGCGGCGAGCGCAATGCATCTCGAAGAAAGCTTCCACCGCTTCGGAGAACGTCATCGACGTCGAGTAGTCGGGACTCTTCGAGTTGAGGATGATACTCGCAAGCCGATGCCGCGCGAGCTTGCGCGCCTCCGCCAACGAGATGATCGGATACCGTCCTAGTGTGTCGCGCTTCCTGCGGCCGTGCACGCTGTAGCTGACGACAAAGCTGATCTTCCCTTTGGTGCCGATGCGCACACCAAATCCCGGCAAGTCGTCGTCGCGCACTTCATATTGCGAACTGCGCGGCCTTAGACTACGAATCGATACGTCGGTGAGATGCGCCATAATACTTCTCGCGATTGAGGTTCTCGGCGCAGGCGCCATAGGCACTCTCAGGGCTCGCATTGGCCTGAGACAGCGTGAGGCGACATGCTCCGACAAGAGCCGACAACAACATGATTTTAATTGAGAAGAGCGCGGACCTAAAGGCAGGCTGACGCAAGATAAAACAGCATCTCGTGCCGCTGGGGGACTGGGGGTCGGGAGTTCAAATCTCCCCGCTCCGACCACTCGTTTCAATTCACGCCCCATATGCTCGCGCCCAGTCAGATTGAGCTCGCATGAGCTGGACCCTTTTCGATCCGGCCAAGCTTCCCGACCTCGGCAGAAGCGACGAGCTCATCCTGATGCTGGCGCTCATCGGCACGCTGCTGCCTCTGCAGCTCGCGCTCGGCTGGCGGCTCCATCGGCAGGCAACCGGCGGCACGCCGCTGTGGATCTGCATCGGTCTCGTGAGCAGCGCCAAGCACATCGCGCCGCACCCCGCCGAGACCGCGGGGTTCCGCGTGCTCGTCGCGCGCTATCAGCGCGCCTACGTCATCGCGCTGACACCGATTTTTCTCGTGATCTTTCCGGCCTACGTCTGGCTCAAGATGCAGTGATGCCGGATGGCCGCCGCTACTTGAGCGGTGCCGCCGCCGGCTGCTCCCAGTTGAACCGGTAGTTGAGCGTAATGAGCCCGGTCTGGATCGTCGGATCGACGGTCGTCGTCACGACCTCGTTGATCGTCGGCAGGATGTTGGGAAGCAGCGTCGCGTCCTCGGAGCCGAGATCGGTGTAGCGATACTCGCCCTTGAGCGAGATGGCGTCGGTGAGCTTCACTTCCGCGCCCGCGCCGAGCACGTAGCCCGAGAAGGTGCCGACGCTGGCCAGGACGCCGCTCGCCGCTCCGAGGCCGGTGAGATCGGCCCGGAACGTCACGTCGCTCGCTTCGACCTCCGTATAGCCCGCGCTGACGAACAAGAGCGTGCGGCTCGTCGGCAAGTAGCCGAGCCGGCCGCCGACGACCCACTGGTTCTCGAGCTCGCCCTCGATCGAGGCACTGGCATCGAGGAGCCCGGGCACGGAAGCCGCCACCTTCGCTGTGGTGTCGGCGTCGAGCCAGCTGTAGTCGAAGAAGGCGCCGATGAGGAAGCTGCGGTTGACCTGGTAATCGCCGCCCGTCGCGAGCGTGAACTGGCCGCCGTCGCTGCCGATGCCGTCGATGCCTGCAGCGAGAGCACCGCCGACGTCGCCGGGCACGGCTCCGGCCAGGTTCGCCTCCTGCTTGGCGATCGCATAGCCGCCGCCGATGCCGAGGTAGACGCCGGTCCACGTGCCGCCGCCCGTGTCGACCGGCGTATCCTCGATGGGATCGCTGGCCGAATGGCCGAGCCCGAACCTGTAGTTGAGGCTCACGCGCCCGGTCTGGATCGTCGGGTCGATGGTCGCCGCGAGCCCAGGCGCCAGCGCTGCGAGATCCGGCGTCAGCTCCAGGGCCTCGGAGCCCAGATCCGTGTAGCGGTATTCGCCCTTGATCGAGACCGCGTCGGTCAGCTTCACCTCGGCGCCGCCGCCGAGGAAATAGCCCGACAGCGTTCCGATACTTGCGACCGTTCCGCCCTCGCCGCCGACGCCGACCAGGGCGGCGTTGGCGGTGAGGTCGCTGATGTCGACCTGCGTATAGCCGGCCGACCCGAACAGGAGCGTCCGGTTCGTCGGCAGGAAGCCGATGCGGCCGCCGACCGACCACTGGTTCTCGATGTTGAACTTGGCCGAAGCGCTGGCGGCCGCGCCGAGCGCGTCGGCGGCCACGTCGATCTTGGTATCCGCGTCGAACCAGTCGTAATCGAAGAAGGCGCCGATGAGGATGTTGCGGTTCACTTGATAATCGGCGCCGACGCCGAGCGTGAACAGGCCGCCGTCGCCACCGAGCCCATCGATGCTCGCAGCCGCCGCGACCGGAAGGGGATCATCGATCGCCGCGCCTGCGCTGAGATCGTGCTTGGCGATGCCGAGGCCGCCGCCGACACCGAGATAGATGCCGGTCCAGTCCTCGGCTTGCGCACCTGCGCTCCCCGTCACGAGCAGCAAGCATGTCGAGGCCGCCGCAAAAATCCGCTGGTTCATGAGATCCCCCGCAATCCGTCAACGCTGTCGCAGGCAACCTAGCATCCTGCGCCGGCGATCGCGCGTCAGCGCGAATCACTGCAAGGGGAAAACTCGCATGATTTTCCGGGATTCGGTTGATAAGCCGCGAGGGGTCGCGACGCGGAACTCTTTTTTCGCGACGCGGTGTGTCGGGCAGAGCGCATCGCCTGTGCTTGCCCAAGCGCGAGCTCTTACTCTCAGGGCCGGGCGCCGAGCCGCTCGAGGCCTTCCCGCGCCGTCGTGTAGGTGCGATCGATCTCGAGCGCCTTGCGGTAATCGGCGATTGCCTCGTTGCGCTTGCCCCGCTCGCTGTAGATGTCACCGCGGTTGGTGAGGGCTGCGGTGTTCGCCGGGTCGGCCCGGATCGCCTGCGTGTAGTCGGCGAACGCGAGCTCTTTCATTCCCTTCCGGAAATAGGTCACGCCGCGATTGTTAAGCGCATAGGAGAAGTTCGGGTTGGCGCGGATCGCCGTCGTGAAGGCCTTGATCGCTTCGTCCAGCTTGCCGAGCTCGAGCATGATGCGGCCGATCTCGTAGTCCGCCTCCGAGTAGCCCGGCTTCCGCGCCGAGGCTGTATGCAGGTCGGCGAGCGCGGAATCGAAGTTGATCGGCCGCGTGCAGATGCTGCCGATGTTGGTGCTGCTCGAGTTGTTCTCCTTGCGGCAGTACTCGAGCATGCTGCGAGTCTGATCGGCCTTGGCGCGCCCGCGGTAGAGGATGGCCTCCGGATCGTTGGGCCGCTTCGAGACGTACGTCTCGTAGTCGTAGACGGCATCCTGGAAGTCGCCCTTGGCCGAGTAGACGCTGGCGCGGAGCGAGTAGAGAAGCGCGTCCGTGCCGCCGTCCTTGTCGATCGCCTGGTTGAGATCTTCCAGCGCGTCGTCGTACTTGCCGCGCTGCCAGAGAATGTAGGCGCGGTTGTAATGCGAGCTCCACGTGTGCCCATCGAGGCCGACGGCCTTCGTGAAGTCGTCGAGCGCCGAATCCGTGCGCTCCTTCTTGAGGTAGGCATTGCCGCGCCCGTCGTAGTCGGCGGGGTTGGTCGAGCCCGCGCTGATCAGGCTCGAGTAGTCGGCGATGGCGTCGTCATAGCGCCCCGCCGCGAGGCTCGCCGCGGCGCGCGCGCGGGTCGGATCGCTGTCCGTGCCGGTCGCCGTCGATGCTGAGGAGGACGCGGGCCCGCTGCCCTGGGCGCCGGTGCCGCTGGCCGTGCCCGAGGCGCCGCCGGTCCCGGTGCCGGACTGCCCCGTCTTCTTGAGATCGGCCTGGATCGCCGCCTCGTTGGTGCGCGCGATCTGGTTGTTGCCGTCGATCGAGAGCGCCTTGTTGACGTCGTCGAGCGCTTCCTGCAGCCGGCCCTGGCGGCGACGCACCTCGGCCCGGTTGGCCAGCGCCGGCGCGTTAGAGGGAAACATGTCGATCGCCTTGTTGAAATCCTCGAGGGCCGAGGCGAGGTCGTTCTTCCAGAGGTACGACCATCCGCGACTGTTGAAGAAGGCGTAGTTCTGGTTGTTGAGCTTTATCGCCTCGTTGAAGTCGCCGATGGCTTCATCGGCCTTCTCGTTCATCTGCTTCATCCACGCGCGCCCGAAGTAGGCGAACGACAGCTCGACGCCGGTGAGCTTGTTGGCCGCGATCAGCCGGTCGCAGGCTTGCCCGCGCAGCTTGTAATCGGCGTTTGGATTGACGCAGACGACGTAGTCGGGGTCCGTGTTGGTGGGCGCGGCCGGCACGGTCCCGCCGGGGTTGCCCGCGATGGGCTTCGCCCAATGATAGTTCCAAGGCCGGTTCGCCCCGCCTGGGGCGAGAACAAGAAGCACGGCAAGCAACGCCAGCGCCTGCGGCCAGACATACCAGGACCAGCGATAGCCGTTGTCGTAAAGCCAGAACCACTGGTGGCGGCCGACATACCTGGCGAGCGTTGGGCTCATGGTCAGACGCTAGCCTGTTCGGCGATGGCGGCCTCGACGTCGGATGCCTCGATGCGCGTGAGATCCGCAGCCGGGTCTTTGCTGAGGCGCAGCGCGTGCGCCTCGCGGGCCGCCTCGATCAGGCTGCGCATGCTGCGCGCGTTGCCCCACTGCTCGTTGCGCCGGCTCTGCTCGATCCACGGCCGCGCCTTCGCGATCGCGTCCGTCGAGACCACGTAACCGGATTTCTCTGCCATCCATTGCGTGATCGCGATGAGCTCGTCCGTATCGTACGGCGGGAACGAGATGGTCTTGGTGAAGCGGCTCTGCAGACCGGGGTTCGACGAGATGAACTGGCGCATCTCGTTCGGATATCCGGCGACGATCACGATGATGCGGTCGCGGTTGTCCTCCATGAACTTGAGGAGCGTGTCGATCGCCTCTTTGCCGAAGTCCGGGCCGAGGCTTGTCCGCTGCGCCAGCGCGTAAGCCTCGTCGATGAAGAGGATGCCGTCGAGCGCCGACTTGCACACGTCGAGCGTCTTGATCGCGGTCTGCCCGACGTAGCCCGCCACCAGTCCGGCCCGGTCCACCTCCACGACATGGCCTTTGCGCAAAACGCCGAGTGAGCGGTAGAGATCGCCGAGCACGCGCGCGACCACGGTCTTGCCGACGCCCGGCGGGCCCGTGAACACCATGTGCCGGCTGATCGGCGCGACCTCCAGGCCCTGCTCGCGCCGCTTTCTTTCGACTTCGAGGCTGGCCAGCAGCTTGTTCACCTCGTTCTTTACCGATCCGAGACCGATCATCGCCTGCAGCTCGTCGAGCGCCTTGTCGGCCGAGCGCTCGGCCTCCGCCTTCTGCGTGACGGTGATCTGCCGGCCGGGTGTGTAGCCCGCCTTCGCCGGCCCCAGCCCGATCATGTTGCCGAAATCCACGAGCTCGAGGCGCTTGAGATCCGCATCGGTCGTGGCGGGGTTCTGGCTGATGCGCATCGCCTGCGCGTCGCGCGCGTGCTCGAGCAACGTGCGCATCTCGCGCGCGTTGCCCCAGTTCTCGCGCCGCCGGTTGCTCTCGATCCACGGCCGGATCTTGTCGGGCAGCTCGTCGGGAATCTCGTAGCCCATCTGCTGCGCCGTCTGGCGCAGAATGGCGACGAGCTCGTCCGTCTCGTAAGCCGGAAAGTCTATCGTGCGCGTGAAGCGGCTCTCGAGGCCCGGGTTTGCGGCGATGAACTGCCGCATCTCGTTCGCATAGCCGGCGACGATGACGATGATGCGGTCGCGATTGTCCTCCATGAACTTCAAGAGCGTGTCGATCGCTTCCTTGCCGAAGTCACCGCCGACGCCGCGCGGCGCCAGCGCGTAGGCCTCGTCGATGATCAGGATGCCGTCCAGCGCCGACTTGCACACGCCGAGCGTCTTGGTTGCCGTCTGCCCGATGTAGCCTTCGACCAAGCCCGCTCGGTCGACCTCGATCACGTGGCCTTTGCGCAGGATGCCGAGCGACCGATAGAGATCGCCGAGCGCGCGCGCGATGACCGTCTTGCCGACTCCCGGCGGGCCGGCGAACACCATGTGCCGGCTGATCGGAGCCACCGGCATCCCCTGCTCGCGGCGCTTCTTCTCGACCTCGAGCCCGGCGAGCAGCTTATTGACTTCCTCCTTGACCGAGCCGAGGCCGGTCATCGCGTCGAGATCGTCGAGCGCCTCGTCCGCCGTGCGCTGGAGCAGCACCGGCGTGCCGCCGCCCGAGAGCCGCCGCCCAGTCGTGTACTTGGTGCTCGCCTTGTAGCCCATCGACATCGGATCGGTGCCGAGCTTCAACGCGACGTAGGTGAGACCCGCGCCCGCGCCGGCGATCAGCACGCCCGCGAGCAGGTCGAGCAGCATCGCCGGTCCGGTGCTGTCGAACAGCGCCATCGGCCCCTTGGTCGGGCTCAGGATCCAGGATGTGATCAGCGCCGCGACCACGCCGACGACGACAAACGCCAGCATCGGTCGCTTGGCCATGAAGTCTTTCATCGGAAGGGATCCATCATCCGCAGGGTTTGTTGGGAATCCATTTGACGTTGATCGGCAGCGTGCCGGCGAGCGTGGTGGTCGACCAGACGGGCGCCAGCCAGACGCTGATCGGTCCTGACATGCCTTCGATCGTGATCACGCCCTGCCCGGTCTCGTAGGCGGTCGGAAATGGAATGGCGATGGTGACCGGCGATTCGGTGACGCGCAGCGACGGCGTCGTGTAGCTGCCGGAATGAATCTTCACGCTGCCCGGCGCATTGCCGGCCGGTACCGCGAGCGTGACGTGGGCCAGTGGCACCTTGCACGACTTGGCATCGTCGATGGCCGCCTTGCCGGCGTTCTGGTCCATCGAGACCACGGCGTCGTTGAGCTCCGCGGCGCCAACCGCCTGCAAGGTCGACGTCTGCGCCGCGCCGTTGTGCGAGGCGAGCATGGTTGCAATCGCCGCCGCTCCCGTAAGCAGCCCGCCGACGGCCGCGAGCAGCAGCAGGCGCCATCCGACCGGGCGGATCGGGGGCGGCGCCGGGCGCTCGTCGCGCTCCTTGCTCGTGCTGGCTTCCCCGGCGCGCTGGAACTGCTCGGCCATCTCTCGCCCCTGCCGTACCCCGAAGGTATCTTAGCCGAAGACATCGGGGTTTGAGAACGCCCGGCGCAACGTGGTCGGACGTAAACTTAGGAAGATCGCGGGCGGAATGCGCCTCAGGCTGCCCCGAGCGCGTGCCGCACGGCCTCGATGACGCGCTCCTGATCGTCCGGCGCCAGATACGGGTGCATGGGAAGGCTCAGAGCCTCGCGCGGGAGCCGCGTCGCAACCGGCGTGCCCGCGCGCGACACCGGAAATCGGCTGTAGGCGGTCTGCTCGTGAAGCGCGCGGGGGTAATAAACCGCGTGCCCGATCTTGCGATGGCCAAGCGCGTCGGCCACCGCATCGCGCCGCCCGCCACCAACGCGGATCGTATATTGCGCGTAGACGGATCTAGCCCCGTCGGCGATGGCGGGCACCGCGACCACGCCGGCGAGGCCCGCGTCGTAGCGGCGCGCTACCTCGGTGCGGAGCGCGATCTCGTCCGGAAAGACCTTGAGCTTCTCGAGCAGGATCGCTGCCTGGAGCGTGTCGAGCCGGCCGTTCACGCCGATGCGCACGATGTCGTACTTGTCGCCGCCCCGGCCGTGCAGCGTGATCGAGCGCATCGAGGCGGCAAGCGCGTCGTCGTCGGTGAGGATCGCGCCGCCGTCGCCATAGCAGCCGAGCGGCTTGGCCGGAAAGAAGCTCAGCGCCGTGGCAAATCCGAGTTGTCCCACCTTGCGCCCGCGATAGCTCGCGCCGAAGCTTTGCGCGCTGTCGGCGAGCACCTCGAGGCCGTGCTCAGCCGCCGCAGCGAGGATCGCGTCGTAGTCGGCCGGCTGCCCGAAGAGATCCACCGCCATCACCGCGCGCGGCCTGAGTCCGGCTTCGCCTGCGGTGGCGACTGCCGCTGCGATCCCCCGCGCATCGAGGTTGAAGGTGTCCTCCCGCACGTCCGCGAACACCGGGCTCGCACCGAGCAGCGCCACCACCTCAGGTGTCGCCGTGAACGTGAAGTCCGGGCAGATCACCGCGTCGCCCGCTCCGATGCCCTTGGCCATCAGCGCAATGAGCAGCGCGTCGGTGCCGCTGGCGCAGGCGACCGCATGCTTGACGCCCGCGAAGGCCGTGAGCTTTGCCTCGAGTTCGGCGACCTCGGGCCCCATGATGAACTGACCGTGGTCGAGAACGCGGCCGATGGCACGCTCGATGTCGCCGCGCAGGCGAGCCTGTTGTGCGCCGAGATCGATCAGGGGCACCGGCTTGCCGGCGTCGCCCGCTTCAGGCGGGTTCGAGGCGGCCATCGGCGGTCTCCCGGTAGCGGCTGCCGTCGATCGGGCAGACGAGGTCGGCGCTCAGCCGTCCCCCGGCACGGCTCACCCAGCCGATGCGTTGCGCCGGCACTCCGGCCATCAGCGTGTAGGCCGGCACATCACCCGTCACGACGGCGCCTGCGCCGACGAGGGCATACTCCCCGATCGTGTGCCCGCAGACGATGGTCGCATTGGCGCCGATCGTCGCTCCGCGCTTGACCAGCGTGCGCCGGAACTCCGCCTTGCGCTCGATCTCGGCGCGCGGGTTCAGGACGTTGGTGAACACGCAGGAGGGCCCGCAGAAGACGCCGTCCTCGAGCTCGACGCCCTCGTAGAGCGAGACGTTGTTTTGGATCTTGCAGCCGGCGCCGATCTTCACCTTCGGCCCCGCGACCACGTTCTGGCCGAGCGAGCAATTCTCGCCGATCTCGGTGCCGGCGAGCACATGGCAAAAGTGCCAGATGCGGGTGCCCTTCCCGATCTGCGCGTTCTCGTCGTCGACGTAGGCGCTCTCGTGCACCTTGACGCCGCGCGCCTCCCAATCGGGTTTAAACTGGCCAGCCACGATCGTACCTTTGCTCGTTGGTACGCACCTTCATGAGAAAGGGGTGCTGCTCGCCCTTGTTGAGTTCGATCGGCGCCGAGCGGATCTGCGAGACCGTCTCGATGGAGGGGCGCACGTCGTCGAGCGGGAAGCCGCCGCCCGCGAGGATATCGGCGTACGAGCGCGTGTGCAGGTCGGTGAACCCCTCCGAGAACTCGAGCTCGGCGCCGTCGACGGTGATCGAGCGGAAGGTGCGTTGCTTGGCTGCGACCGCCTCGGGCAAGTCGCGCGCGTTGATCGACAGGAACCAGCGCACGCGCGCCTTCTCGTACTCGAGGTAGCCCGCCGCGCAATCGACGGCCCGGTGGTGCACGACGTTGCGCCTCAGCCCGCCGAAGACGAAGCTGAGCATGTCGAAGAAATGCACGCCGATGTTGGTCGCGATCCCTCCCGACTTTGCCTCGTCCCCTTTCCAGGACACGTAGTACCAGCGCCCGCGCGAGGTGATGTAGGTGAGGTCGACCTCGTGGATGGTGCGGCTCGTGTCGGCGGCGATGCGGTCGCGCAGCTCGACGATCGCCGGGTGCAGCCGCAACTGCAGAATCGTGCGCACGCGCCGGCCGGTATCCTGCTCGACCTCGGCCAGCCCGTCGATGTTCCAGGGGTTCAAGACGAGCGGCTTTTCGCAGATGGCGTCCGATCCGCCGCGCAGCGCGAAGCGGACGTGCGCGTCATGCAGATAGTTCGGCGAGCAGATCGACACGTAGTCGATGGTCTCGCCCTGGCGCCGGCAGCGGTCCACGTAGCGGTCGAAGCGCTCGAACTCGACGAAGAAGCGCGTCTCGGGGAAATAGCTGTCGATGACGCCGACCGAGGCCGACGGGTCCATCGCCGCGCGCAAGACGCCGCCGTTCTCCTTGATTGCCCGCATGTGCCGCGGCGCGACGTAGCCCGCCACGCCGATCAGGGCGAAGCTCTTGCTCGTCGGCTGTGCGGCGCTCTCGCTCATGACTTGCTCGAAACCCGGCCTCTAGAGGCGCACGTCGCTCTGATCGATCGGCAGCACTTCCTTGAGGTCATAGGCGAAGCCCCGATCCGGCGTGAGCAGCGCGCGCACGCCCTTCTCGCCGAGCGCCATGATCTTGTCGTGGCGCACGGCCAGGATCACGGTGTCGAAGTGCCCCTCCGGCATCGTGCCCTGCAATGTAATGCCATATTCGTGCAGCGCCTCGTCAGGGTCCGCGTAGGGATCGTAAACGACAATCTCCCTGACGAGCTGCTTGAGCTCGTGCACCAGGTCGGCGACCTTCGTATTGCGCGTGTCGGGGCAATTTTCCTTGAACGTGAAGCCCATCACCAGCACGCGCAGCTCCGAGACCGGCATCTTGCGCCGGATCATCGTCGTCAGGATGTCGTGCGCAACCCACGCCGCCATGCCGTCGTTGACGCGCCGGCCGGCCAGGATGATCTCCGGATGGAAGCCGATCGATTGCGCCTTGTAGGTGAGGTAGTAGGGATCGACGCCGATGCAGTGCCCGCCGACGAGGCCCGGCCGGTATCCGTGGAAGTTCCATTTCGTGCCCGCGGCTTCCAGCACCTCGCGCGTCTCGATCCCCATGCGCTTGAAGAGCTGCGCCAGCTCGTTGACGAGCGCGATATTGAGGTCGCGCTGGATGTTCTCGATCACTTTCGCTGCCTCTGCCACGCGGATGGAGCTCGCGCGGTGCGTGCCGGCCGTGATCACCGCGGCGTAGACCTTGTCGACCAGATCGGCGACCTCCGGTGTCGAGCCCGACGTGATCTTCTTGATGCTCGGCAGCCGGCGATGCGGGTCGCCGGGGTTGATGCGCTCGGGGCTGTAGCCCGCGAAGAAGTCGACGTTGAAGCGGAGCCCGCTCCGCTCCTCGATGATCGGCACGCACACTTCCTCGGTGGCGCCGGGATAAACCGTCGATTCGTAGACGACCACCGCGCCTGGACCGATCACGTCGCCCACGGTTGCGCTCGCGCCGCGCAGCGCCGCGAGGTCCGGCCGTAGGTGCTCGTCGATCGGCGTCGGCACCGTGACGACGAAGAAATTGCAATCCTTGAGGTCCGCCTTGTCGCCGCTGACCGTGAGCTTGTCGGCGAGCCGCATCTCCTCGTCCGAAACCTCGCGCGTACGATCGACGCCGCGCTTGAGGTCGTCCACGCGCGCCGCATTGATGTCGAAGCCGACGACGGGGAACACGCGCGCGAGATAGACCGCGAGCGGCAGGCCGACATAGCCGAGGCCGATCACGCCGACGCGCAGTGTACCGAGCGTTGGCAGCGCAGAGTGTGTCATCGAGGCCTTGTCAGCATGCGAGCCCGGGCGCGTGAGCCGGGCAAAAGGAGGGTCCCGCTTTCGCCTGTCCGTTATACAATCGCCCTGCATTATGCCAGCGCAAATTTGCCCGTCCTCCGGAGATTTGCGAGGAAGTTCAGGCTGATCGCCGCTGCGGTCGGCTCAATGGTCCGGCATCGAGCTGCGCCGGCGCTGCAGCCGGGCATGAACGATGCGCGCCGTCGCCTCGATTTCGGCGATGCGCCCGTGCGGCATCTCGGTAGATACGACCTTCATCGCCGCGGCCAGCGTCATCGGATGCTCGAGGCCGCACCGAACGATGATGCGCAATGCCTGCTCGTTGGCGTGCTCTCTGAGATCGAATGTCAATGGACTGCGAGCTACGAGATTTCGGAGTGCGACGAGCTTTGTCTCTTCCATTGCTCCCCTCCGGCCGCGAACAATAGGACTAAACGCCCAAGCCCGCCCTTGAGGTTCCCGCGACCGTGCGGCAGGCCGTTTCGGGCCCAAAGCCGCTTAATGTTTGGTGAGTTGCGACGTAAACTGCCCCTCGCCTGTTGCCCTCCTGCTGCAGCTCCGAGCCGGGAGTCCACAATTGACAGAGCAGCCCTATCGCCGCGCGCCGAACGGCATCGCCTACCGCCTCGCAGGCGAGGGCGAGCCGCTGCTCATGCTGCATGGCCTGATGGTTTCTGGCGCCATGTTCGATCCGCTCGTGCCGCTCCTGAGCGATCGCTTCCGCATGATCATTCCCGATCTCCGCGGGCATGGCCTGAGCAAAAGCCTCGCCGGTCCTTACGAGGCCGAAGACCTTGCCGCCGATTTGGCCGCAGTGCTGGCGGATTCCGGTGTGGAGCGCGCGGCTGTCATGGGCTACTCGCACGGCGGCGCGGTGGCGCAGGAGTTCGCCCGTCGCCATCCCGCGGCCGTGAGCAAGCTCATGCTGGTGGCCACGTACGCCTGCAACGTCGGCAGCTTCCGCGAGCGCCTCGAGGCCCGCATCGCCGTCGCGCTCCTGCGCGTGTTGAGCCCCGCAACGATTGCCAAGATCATTTTCCGCTCGCGCCCGGCCGATCCTTCCGGGCCGCGCAGATTGACGCCCGAGCAGGTGACTTGGCTGCGTTCGATCATGGCTGCGAACGATCGGCCTGCGATGTGTGGCGCCGTTCACGGGCTCGTCACCTTCGACAGCCGCGGCTGGCTCGATGAGCTGGCCATCCCGACCTTGATCGTCGCCGCGACGCACGACGAGGCGCTGCCGCGCTATCACTACGACACGCTTTTGCATGCGATCCCCGGCGCCAGGGGTCAGCTCATCGATCGCGCCGGCCATGCGCTCGCGTGGACGCACACGCGCGAGCTTGCAGACGTCTTGCGCGCCGCCTGAGGTCAGGGCTGCGAGACGACCGGAGCGCTCGCGATCTGCCCCGGCGTCAGCACGATGGCGACGTCGACCTCGTCGCCGGCCTCGCGAAAGGCTTCCTTGACCGCGTGGCTGAGCCTCGCCACCACCCCGCGCGCTCTGGCCACCGTCCAGTCGTCCTCGAATCCGAGGTGCAGCTCGACAAGCATCTTGCCGCCGAAACGGCGCGTGCGGATATCGGCGAGCTCGCTGAAATCGTCGAAGTGCGCCGTCAGCGCGCGCAGAATGCGGAACTGGCCGACCTCGTCGATGGCCTGGTCGAGCAGCGAGCCCACCGAGTTCGTGAGCATGGCGTAGATATTGTAGAGCATGAAGCCGATGACGACGAACGAGGCCGCCGGATCGAGGTAATAGAGCGCCGGCACGTCGAACAGCGACAGGATCGCGGTGACGAGAAAGACCGCGCCCGACGAGATCGCCGAGACGATGTGCACGCGCGCCTGCGCCGTCAGCACCGGCGAGCGCGTCTCGTCGGCCAGCCGTCGCGCCTTGCGGCTGAGCAGCACATTGCCGACCACCGCCACCGCGGTGACGAGAAGCCCCAGCTCGGCGCCCTGCACGCCCTCCGGCGCCATGATGCGGCTGATGGCATGCAGCCCGGCGATGACGGCCAGAATGATCTGCAACAGCGCGATGAAAAGCTCCGCCAGGTTCTCGAGCTTGCCGAGGCCGTAGGCGAAGCTGCCCCAGTTCGGCTTATGCGCGAGCTTGAGCACTAGCCAGCACGCGGTGAGCGCCGTCAGATCGAAGAACGTGGCCAGCATGTCGGTGAGGATGGCCGCCGAGTTCGTCGCCATCACCGCGACGACATAGATGGGGAACAGGCAGGCCGTGAAGATCATGGCCTGGAACGAGAAATTCTGGCTCGTAGAACCCGACACCGAAGACCCCCGTTGCTCCTGGGGCCGGTCGCCGCTCCCCGTTTGCCGCGAAGGGATCATGGAGGGTGGGGAGCGTCAAGTCGTCTGCCGCGAGCCTTCGTGTCCTGCGGCGCCGCCGGCCGCGACCAGCGTCGCCACAGCCACAGTGCCGTCGGTCACGTAGTGATTGATGCGGCCGATGGACTCGCCGGGCTCGTATTTGCGCACCTCGCCGATCGCCCCATGCCGCAGAAGCTCGCCGATGATGAAGCTGCGCTCCTCGTTGGTATCGGAATCGGTGGCATGCGTGATCTGGAAGGAGAGCCGCGTCAGCGAAAGGCCCGTGTCCTTCGTGCCGGCGCCGACCCAGAGCGCCGTGGCGCCTTTCGCGGGGCATGGCGCATTGATCCAGAATGCCGCCTGATCCGGGTCCTCCTCGGCGCGCGCGAGCGGCAAGCCCCAGAAGCGGACGTGGTGGCGCTGGCGCGGACTGTCGCCGATCGGGAGCTGGAAGCCGACATCCTGCCCGCGCCCGAACAGGTAGAGCGTGCTGAACGGCGCCGTCGGGTACGGCTCGTTGAGCACGAACGTCCGCACCATGCGCCACGAGCTGGCAACGCTGAGCGCGTCCGCCTGGGTCCAGCCGCTGGCGGCGAAAGCCCGTCGCAGCTCGTCCATCGTGCCGACGAGCGCGATGTTGACCGGGTCGCCAGGCAGGCCGTCGCCGGTGATCGTATAGCTCGGCACTCTCCCGCGATTGAGGATGTAGACGCCGATGCGGATCGCGCGCGGCAGGATGACGTAGGCGGCGAGGCCGTAGGTGGCCGCAACCGCCAACGCCAATGGCAGGCGCTTGTCGGCGACGTCGACGAAGACGAACGCAATCAGCCAGACCGTCAGCGCACCGAGCGCCAGCACCAGAATTCGCTGTAGGAGACGTATGAACCAACTCATGAGGCGATCTCGCCCAGCACGCGGGTTCTTGTCTCGAGCGGTATCAAATGGCCCGAAGGGCCGGGAGCGTCTTGGCGGAGCCGAGCTTCGCTCGGACCCGGCGCGAGCGCCGCCCCCGCGGAGCGCCTTCGGCGCGTGAGCGCAAAGCTGGTGGAGCCGACCGGGATCGAACCGGTGACCTCGTGAATGCCATTCACGCGCTCTCCCAACTGAGCTACGGCCCCGACGCTTGGGAATTCCGCCGGCTCGGCCGGCGGGAAAACGGGGTCATACGGCCGTCGGCCGCGCACTGCAAGCGCGAACTTCTCGCCCCTGCCGGCCGCACTCGCGCAGGCCTTGCCTTGTGGCGGCTGGCCGCATCCTGATAAAGGTCGACGAGGACGTTCGGGGGGCGAGAATGATTGAGCGTGACGCGACGAGATTCGGAGGCGGCGCTTCCTCCGCCGGCTCTGCGTGGACGGTACCGCTCCTCGTCATTGCCGCCTTTGTCCTGATCCAGGCCGGCACGCTCTGGGCGCTGGGACGCGTGCCGACGGCGGAAGCGGGAACCATCGAGCTCTGGCACGGCGCAGCCGACGCCGGCCAGTCCCAGCACCTGACAGACTGGTACTCCTTCACGCACTTCGAGCACGGGCTCCTGTTCTTCGTCGCCCTGCAGGTCCTCTTTCCGCGCCTGTCGCTGCCGGTCCGGCTCGCGCTCGCGGTCCTCATCGAGGGCTCCTGGGAGATCGTGGAGAACACGAACTTCATCATCGACCGCTACCGCGAAAGCAACATCGCGCAGGGCTATCGCGGCGACAGCATCGTCAACTCGCTGGGCGACACGGCCGCGATGATCCTGGGCTTCCTCGCCGCCTCGCGGCTGGGAACCTGGCGCAGTCTGCTCCTCGTCGCCGCCATCGAGATTTTCCTCCTTGTCTCGATACGCGACAGCCTCGCCCTGTCGGCGCTGAGCCTGTTCCACCGCTTCGAGGTGATCGAGGCCTGGCAGGCGGGCGCCGGCCGAGAGCCGCAGTAGCGCATCAGCTTGAGTCGTATTGGAGATACCAGTTCTCGCCGATGCGCCGGCGCACGAACGCCTTGTTGTCGCGATGATGCCCGTCGAGCGGCTCGTCGATGACGCCTTCCGGCTCCTCCGTGCTGTAGAGGTAGCTCTTCGAGCAGCCGGAGACGGAAAGACCTTCGGCGAAGGCCACGAAGAGGACCGTCTGCCCGTCGTTGAACGAGTAGAAGCCGCGCGGGATATCAGCCTCGGCGAACAGCCTCCGGTATTCCGCGATCCGCGCCTGCGAGACGCCGAGCGTCGAGGGGTCGTCGGGGCGGGTCCAGTCGTCGTCGACGCGCTCGAGGCCCTTGTCCTCGCGGATCATGCTAAGCAGGCGCTCGAACACGGCTCGGTGAGCCTCCAGGTTGCGGATCAGCTCCGCATCGCTCGGCGGTCCCGAGTACTGCGGTATGAGCAAGAGCAGGGTGAGGGCGAGCGCCGCAACCACGCCGAGCCCGAGGGCGAGCCGCTTCATGAAGTGCAAACGGTCCTTCCACGAGGGAACACGCGCGCCGCAAAGCCGTATAGTATCGCCCCAGGACGCAGCCAGCAGTGGAGATAAAGATGGCTTTCGACGCGGTGAAGGCAGAGCTCGGGCTTCTTCTGACGCGGATGCAGAATGAGCCCGAGGACCGCCATGAGCTTTACCTCCAGGTCATGGAGAAGTTGAACGAGCTCAAGGCCTATGGCATGCCGATCCCGCAGGACCTTGCCGACCTCGAGGCGGCTCTGGAAAGCGAGTTTGCCGAGGAGAAGCAGCAGCAGGTGAAAGGCCCGTGAGCGAGGCTCACGGTTAGAAGTCGAGGACGTTGGCGCGCGCCCTCATGGGGGAATTGGAAATCATGTCGCCGTCGCGTCCGTCCGCTGCCGCCCCGTCACGCCCCGCGTTGCGTGCCGTGGCCCTGACCATCGGCGCCGTCGAGACGCTGGCCATGGTCATGTTCGCCAGTCTGATGCTGCAGTCGGCCGATCCTTTGGGCGCTGCGCTGGGCCGGGGTGCCACGACCCTGATGACGATCCCGTACGTCGCCCTCGCCCTGCCGGGCCTCGTGCTCGCCTGGAAGCAGCGCTACGAGCCGCTCGCCCTCGCCCTCGTCGTGATCGCGATTCCCGTGGCGGCATACCTCTGGCGAATCGCCTAGCGCATGGAAAAGGCCCCCGCGACCGGCGCGGAGGCCCAGAATTGATCGCGAACGCGTGAGTGCGTCGTCAGACCCGGCGTACGAAGCCGATGATCACGAGCAGGATCACGGCACCGATCACCGCTGTGATAATCACGCCGATGAGGTCTCCCCCGATCGACACGCCGAGCCGCGGCAGCAGCCAGCCGCCGATGACGGCGCCGATGATGCCGACGACGATGTTGCCGATGAGTCCGAAGCCATACCCCTTGACGATAACGCCGGCGAGCCAGCCGGCGATAGCGCCGACCACCAGCCACACGATCAACGTGTTGATATCGATTGCCATCTGATCTCCCCTATTTGCCTGATCGGCCTCCCCTTTGCCGATTCTCCGTGCAGCTACGACGTTCTGTTGGGCAAGAGGCACTGTCAAGCGCTGGCGCGCCTCTATACCGCGCAATTGTCTTGGCAGTGGTCGGCGCGATGCTCGCCTCGGCCATAAGCCCAGCTCTGCCTGGCCATAAGCAAACCTGATCTCGCGATCACGGACTTGCGATTTGCCGTTATCGGGGGCGGCGCCTATATTCGCTGCATGACCGGCAGGGCTTGGCGCCCGCTGGTTTCCAAATCTAAGGAGGACACACCATGAAGACCTGGATGAAGCCGTCGGTTCGCGAGCAGGAAGTTGGCCTCGAGGTCACCTCGTATCTGCCGGCCGAGATCGACATCATCTAACGTCGATTGAGTTCTGCGAATTCTGATGCGGCGGTCCGAATGGGCCGCCGTATCGCTTTTGTGCGTCGCCTTCGGCACGCTGACAATTGCAACACTGTAGCATCAGCTAGCCTGATCAATCCTTATCGAAAATACGATTGGCTATGATGGCGTCACTTGCCTATCTACACGGCACACGTGGCGTCGTTCGTCGCGTGCCTAGAGGAGGATACACCATGAAGACCTGGATGAAGCCTTCGGTTCGCGAGCAGGAAGTTGGCCTTGAGGTCACCTCCTACCTGCCGGCCGAGATCGACATCATCTAACTGTCGATTGGCATAAGCAGAACTCGGCGCGGTGGCTGCCCAGGGCAGCCGCCGCGTCGTTTTTATGGGGTGCATGTCTACGCCGGGCCCAGGGGCGCCGTCGGTCCCTTCGGGCTGATGAACACCGCCGTCACGTCGCCATGCTTGGCGCGAATGCGGCTCGAGCGCCAGCGCCGTGCGCTCCACCTCCGACGCACGCAGGTCGTCGGCAAAGTCGAGGTCCAGTGCGACCACGATCTGGTTCGGCGCCATGTGCGCCGTGATCAGCCGGCCGACCTTGTTGACGCCGGGCTCCGCCTTCGCCAGGTCGATGATCGAGCGGCGCACCGGCTCCCGCGCGGGCTCGCCGATCAGGAGACCCTTGCTCTCGCGGGCGAGGAATATGGCAGTCGCGGCCAGCACGATCCCGATGCCGATGGAAGCGACGCCGTCGAGCTCCGGCATCCCGAAGCGGAGCGACGCGTAGGTGCCGAGCGCGGCTATCGCGATGCCGATCAGCGCCGCCGAATCCTCGAACAGCACGATGAAGGTGGTCGGGTCGCGGCTGCGGATCACGGCGTCGAGCACGCCGAGACGCCCGCGCTGCGTCTGGAATTCGCGCCACGCGAAGGCCCAGCTCGCCGCCTCGAACACGGCCGATATCGCGAGCACGATGTAGTTCACCATCGGATCGACGATCGTGACCGGCGCGTAGATATGCAGGATGCCTTCGTAGAGCGAGATTCCGGCGCCGAGCGAGAAGATGAGCAGCGCGACGATGAAACTCCAGAAATAGAGCTCGCGCCCGTAGCCAAGAGGATGCTGCTCGTCGGGCGGCTTCTCGGCGCGCCGCAGCCCGTGCAGCATGAGGATCTGGTTGCCGGTGTCGACCAGCGAGTGCACGCCTTCGCTGAGCATCGCCGAGCTGCCGGTCCACGCCGCTGCAAAGAACTTGGTCAGCGCGATCAGGAGATTGCCGGTGAGCGCCGCATAGATGACGAGCCGCGGCGACGTGCTGGCAGCCATTGCGCTCCTCCCCGAGCCGGGATGCCGGCCGAGCCGCCCCCACGGTTTACTGTGTGAACCGTTACCGGGCCTCGATCAAGTCAGCGGCGTTGCGGGAAGCCTTGGTTAGGCTGCCCCGCGCATGGCGACACCCGATCGCGGTCACCGGCGAAAACGGCGTTAATCGTCTGTTATGCTGGAACAGGTCTTGCTCCACTCCGCATGAGGCCTCGTCCGCTGTGCCGTATCGGCACATCGCAGCCCCATGGAGCGACCCGATGACGACCACTGCCACGAAATCTGCCGGCGCGCCGCGTGTCGACTGGGTCGACGTCGCGAAGGGCATCTGCATCATTCTGGTCGTGATGATGCACTCGACGCTCGGCGTCGAGAAGGCGATCGACGCTCCGACGCAGCTCCATCACTTCATCGAGTGGGCGCGCCCCTTCCGCATGCCCGACTTCTTCCTGATCTCGGGCCTCTTCCTGGCCTCGCGGATCGACCGTCCCTGGCGCCCCTACCTCGACACCAAGGTCGTCCACTTCGCCTATTTCTACGTGCTGTGGCTGACGATCCAGTTCGCGTTCAAGGCGCCCTCGATGGTGGGCGAGCTCGGCCCTGCCGGTACGCTCGAGGCCTACCTTCTGAGCTTCATCGATCCTTTCGGCACGCTCTGGTTCATCTACCTTCTCGCCGTCTTCTTCGTCGTCAGCAAGGCTGCCCACAATCGCGTGCCCAAGGTCGCCGTCTGGATCGTCGGCGCGCTGCTGCACACGCTCGCGCCCAAGACCGGCTGGATCCTCATCGACGAGTTCACCGATCGCTTCGTGTTCTTCTACACGGGCTACGTGCTTGCCCCGCTCGTCTTCACGCTGGCCGATCGCATCGGACGCTGGCCGTCGCGCACGATCGCGGCAGGCCTCGTTGCGTGGGCGATCGCCAATGCTGCCGCCGTCATCTCGGGCGTCGCCTTCATGCCCGTCCTCGACTTCTTCATATCGTACGCCGGCATCACCGCCGTCATCGCCTTCAGCGTGCTGATCCGGCGCAGCGCCGCCGGCGAGGTACTGGCCTACTGCGGTCGCAACTCGATCGCGGTCTATCTGGCTTTCACACTGTTCATGGCCCCGACCCGCCTGCTCCTGCTCAAGTTCGCGCCGGGCCTCGCGCCCGAGCTGGTCGCCCTGGCCGCCACCGTGACCGGCGTCATCGGGCCGCTTGTCATGCGCCGACTGGTCGTCGACACGCCGGTCTCGTTCCTCTTCGTCAGGCCGCAGATTTTCCGGCTGGTACGCTCGTCGGGCTCGAAGCGCGCGCCGACCAGCCAAGTCGCGGTCACGGCCGGCGAGTAGCCCCTACGCGGGCCTGTCGAGCGCGGCCAGGATGCGCTCGACGAGCTGCTCGGGGCTCTCTGTCCCCGCTGCCAGCTTGAGCTCAGGCGCCTCCGGCATCTCGTAGTCGGAATCGATGCCGGTGAAGTTCTTGATCAGGCCCTGGCGCGCCTTCTTGTAGAGGCCCTTGGGATCTCGCGCCTCGCACACGGCGAGCGGGGTATCGACGTGAATCTCGAGGAAATCTCCCGGCGAGAAGAGCTCGCGGGCCATGCGCCGCTCGGCCCGGAACGGCGAGATGAACGACACCAGCACGATCAGGCCAGCGTCGACCATGAGCTTGGCCACCTCCGCGACGCGGCGGATGTTCTCGACGCGGTCGGCGTCCGCGAAGCCGAGATCGCGGTTGAGGCCGTGCCGGACGTTGTCGCCGTCGAGGATGTACGTGTGCCGGCCGCTAGCGTAGAGCCGCCGCTCGAGCAGGTTGGCGACCGTCGACTTCCCAGACCCCGAGAGCCCGGTGAACCAGAGGCAGCACGGTCGCTGGTGCTTGGCTTCCGAGCGCGCCTTGCGGTCGATCGAGAGCGCCTGCCAGTGCACGTTCTCGGCGCGCCTCAGCCCGAAGCGGATGAGCCCGGCGCCCACCGTCTCGTTGGTGATCTTGTCGATCAGGATGAAGCCGCCCATGGCCCGGTCGTGATCGTACGGCTCGAACACGAGCGGCCGCGAGAACGAGAGATTGCAGAGCCCGATCTCGTTGAGCTCGAGCGTGCGCCCGGCCGCGTGCTCGAGCGTGTCGACGTTGATCTTGTGCTTCAACGCCGTGATCGTCGCCGTTGCCGGCTGTGCTGCGCACTGCACGTGATAGGGCCGCCCCGGCAGCATGGGCTCCTCGCCCATCCAGATCACGTGCGCAGCCACCTGGTCGGCAATCTCGGGGCGGGCGTCGGCAGCCGCGAGCACGTCGCCACGCGAGACGTCGACGTCCTCGACGAGCGTCACCGTCACCGCCTGCCCTTCGCGGGCCTCGGCGAGATCGCCGGCGAAGGTGACGATACGGTCTATTTTGGCGAGCCGCCCGGACGGCAGCACGGCGATCCTGTCGCCGGCCCGCACCGAGCCTGCCGCGATGGTGCCGGCGTAGCCGCGGAAGCTCGCGCCCGGTCGCGTCACGAGCTGGACTGGCAGCCGCAGCGGCCGCTCCTCGCTCCGCGCCGCGACTTCGACCTCCTCGAGGTGCGCCAGCAGCGTCGGGCCGCGATACCACGGCATGCGCGCGCTGCCGGAAGCGATGTTGTCGCCTGCCCGCGCCACCACCGGCACCGCCGTCACGGCCTTGACGCCGAGCGTCTTCGCGAACTGCCCGTAGGTGTGCTCGATCTCCTGGAAGCGGTCGCCCGAGAAGCCGACGAGATCCATCTTGTTGACGGCGAGCACGACATTCTCGATGCCGAGCAGATGCACGACGTGCGTATGGCGTCGCGTCTGCGTCAGCACGCCCTTCGACGCGTCGACCAGGATGACGGCGAGGTCGCAGTTGCTGGCGCCGGTCGCCATGTTACGCGTGTATTGCTCGTGCCCCGGCGTGTCGGCGACGATGAAGCTGCGCCGCGCCGTCGCGAAGTAGCGGTAGGCGACGTCGATGGTGATGCCCTGCGCGCGCTCGGCTTCCAGCCCGTCGACGAGGAGGGCGAAGTCGAGATCGCCGCCGACGGTGCCGAACTTGCCGCTGTCGCGCCGCAGGGCCGCGATCTGATCGTCCGGAACGAGGGAGGAATCGTAGAGCAGCCGCCCGATGAGCGTGCTCTTGCCGTCATCCACGCTGCCGCAGGTGAGGAACCGCAGAAGGCCGTGCGCCCTCGCTGCGCCGTAGGGCTGCTCGGAGGCGTCGAGCTGGCCAAGCTCGGGGCCTAATCCGCTACCCAGTTCGGTGATCGTGCGCGGGCGCGTCATCGACAACGGACGTCCCTCGTTGCTGGGTCGGCGTTATGGTCCGTCTTATCCCGATCGCGCCGCCGACGCCAGCCGAGGCGCTACGCCCGGCGCCCAGCGACGAGGTTGGCGTACAAAATGCGCATCCCACTGGGAGGCGACGCGGCTTCCAGCTCAGAGTGACGTATCCGGTTCCTTCTGCGCCTCGCGCTCGAGCCGTTTGATGCGCTCCTTGAACTTCTTCATCATGCCTTCGACGTAGTCGAAGACCTGATCGACGTCCTGCTCATTGGGAAGCTTCAGGTTGCCCGGAGGCGCCGGCGGCGCGTCGGCAATCGGTGGCGGCGTGCTCGCGGGCGGAATGGCCGCCGCTGGTGGCGGCACGGCTGTGGGCGGCACGGCGCCTGAGCGCAAGCTCTGGTTCTCGCTCTCGAGCTGGCTGATCCGCGCCTGCAGGGACTGCTCGCGATCGGGGATCGGCTTACACGCCCAGTCGCCCTCCTTGCCGGTGCAGATCGACATGACCCCCGTGTCGCGGTCGAGCCTCACGAAGCCGCCCTCGGTCGGCGACATCGCGAAGCGGCTCGGTTGCTCCTCGGCGGCGCCGAGCGGCGGCATCCAAAGGATGGCGCAACCCGCAGCGAGTGCGCCCGACGCAAGCATCTTCAACATGGCTCGTCCTCATTCTGGCAGCGGACTGGCAGCAGTCCGGCCAGACTATAAGCCAACTGTGGCAAGTAAAGGCGGTCGCTGAGACGGCCGCGCCGCCGAATCAAGCGCATTCCGCGCTCCGGAGCCTGTCGCTCCATCGCCTGCGCCGTTCGGGGCGCCGATCGAAAAGCCCCGCGTTTCCTGCAATTCCTCGTCGCCTCCGACCTTTAACTCGGCACTTAACCGATCATTTACTCGGCGCTGCCAGCCTCGTCGCATCAGTTCCGATCGTGCCGCGTCTGGAACGTCAAACCTCTTTCAGACCGGCCATGACGGGGGCTCGAGGGCGCCCCCCGACCTCTCCTTCGGAGATGAGCCGGACATTTCTGTGCCGCGCGCTTCAGGGGAACGAGATGCAGGAACAAGACAGGCTGCGGCCGGACGATCATGAGCACGAGGGCCAGCCCGGCCTCTCGGCTGTAGCCGACGACGTCAAGGCGCTGCTCGCCTCGCTCACCGACGAGATCGCGGCTACCCGGCGCCGCTATGACGAGGCCCTGGCCCAGATCGAATCCCGCATCGGCGACATCGAGCGCAGTGCCGGTCCCGGCCGCGCCGCCGCCACGCAGCGCGCCGCTGGCTCCGACCCATCCGAGCCCTGGGACGCCGAGACCGCCGAGGCTCTCGCGCGTGCCTACGAGGGCGAGGACGGGCACGACGCGGCCGCCGGCGACGACCACGCCCCCGCGGGTGACGCCCGCCTTGCCGATCTGCCCCAACGCATCATGGCGGCGCTCGCCGACATGCGGCCGCAGAACACCATCGCCGCCCTCGAGGACCGCTTCGGCTCGTTCGAGGCGCACATCGCCTCCGCCGTGGCCGACATCGCCAATCGCTCCGACGTCGACGGCCTGCATCTGGTCGAGGCGCACTTGGGCGAGCTCGGCGGCCGGCTCGACCATGTCGAGAACCAGCTCGACAAGCTCTCGGCCATGGAGAGCGCGCTGCGCACCCTCTCCGAGCAGCTTTCCGCCGAGCGGCTCGGCTCGATCCTCGCCGGCCACCAGCATGTCACCGCCGACATCGAGACCGTCGCCCGCGCCGTCGCCGAGGAGATGCAGGCGCGCCTCGCCGAGACCATCTCGACCCGCACCGAGGAATCCGACCGCCAGGAGGAGCTCAAATCGCTGATCGAATCCTCGATCCGCGAGCAGCGCCGCGGCGACGACGAGCTCAATGCGGTCTTCTCCGATCTCGGCGGCGTGGTCAATCGCCAGGTCGATCGCTACGACGAGCTGCACGCCATGATCGATGCCGCCATGGGCGAGCGTCGCAAGGGCGAGGAGCAGATGATCGGCATGCTCGATACGCTGCAGCAGGCGCTCGTGCAGGTGCTCGACCGCATCGACACGCTCGAGGCCGCTCCCGCCCACGGCATGCATGCGGCGCCTCAGGCCGCTTCCTTCTCCGCCCCTGCGACGCAGTCCTCGGCTGCGCCGTCAGCCGAGATCTCGTCCGACGACATCGAGCTGCCCGCTCCCGCCGCTTCCCTTCCTTCCGCCGCCGCGCCCCTGTCGCAGGCGCCGGGCCTCGGCGTCGCGCATGCCCTTTCCGAGTCCGACGACCACTGGCAGCGCCCCGCACCCGCACCCACGCACGCCGCCGCCATCGAGCCGGCCGCCCCGGCCGCGTCTGCGCCGACGACGGCCGCGAAGCCTGACGACGAGCCCGCTGCCGAGACCGCCGCCGAAACCCTGTCGCCCATCGAGCGCATGCGTCGCGAGCTGCTCGCCGACGCGCAGCGCGCACGTCTCAAGGCCACAAGCCGCACCGGCGCCGACGAGACATCCCGCGCGACCGAGTCGCCGCTGCGTGCACCGGCAGCCTCGACCACGCGCCCGGCGCCTGCCGGCCCCAACTCGACCGCGGCCTTGCGGGCGACGCCGGTGCAGACGGCGCCCGTGCCGAAAGGCGCGCCTCGCAAGATCCTCGGTCTATCGCCGAAGCTCCTGGCCGCAGCTCTCGCCATCGTCGTCGCCATCAACGGCGGACTGCTGCTGCTCTCGCGCAGCAACGAGACGCCGCCCCAGCAGACCCCGCCTGCCGCCTCGTCGGACGCCGGGACTGCCACCGAGCCCGGGACGCAGCCGGCAGCGCCGGAGAAGCCGCGTTCCGACCTGGGAAGCAATGACGCCGCCGAGCTCGCGGCCGCCGATGCCTTCACCTACGAGACCGCCTACCCGGACAACGTCGGCGCCACGGGGAGCCTGCCGGCCGGCAAGGCTGCCGCCCCGCACGGGGTGACCGTCATCGAGCCGAACGAGCCGCCTGCGGTCGAGGACCAGGCGATGCTCTACGAGCAGCAGGTGATGGCAGACCTCTCCGGCGATCTCGGCGTCCGCGCCGCCAACGCCTCGCTCACCGACATGCTTCCCGAGGAGCGTGGCTCGCATGCCCCTGACGTGGCGGGCGGCAACGCTGCCCCTGGTCGCGTCGGCATGCTCGATTTGCCGCCCGCGACGGTCGGCCCGCTCTCGCTTCGCCTGGCCGCGGCCAATGGCGACGCGTCCGCCCAGTTCGAGGTCGGCGCTCGCCTAGCCGAGGGCAAGGGCACGGGACAGGACTTCAAGGAGGCAATGCGCTGGTATCAGCGCTCCGCCGCGCAGGGCTTTGCACAGGCGCAGTACCGGCTCGGCACGCTCTTCGAGCGCGGTCTCGGCACCGACGCCGACGTCGGTCGCGCCCGCGTCTGGTATCAGCGTGCCGCCGAGCAGGGCAACGTCAAGGCCATGCACAACCTGGCGGTTCTCGCCGCCGGTCCGGTGCAGGGCAGCCCTGACTACGTCTTGGCGGCCCGCTGGTTCGGAGAGGCGGCCGAGAGCGGTCTCGCCGACAGCCAGTACAACCTCGGCGTCCTCTACGAGAACGGCCTCGGCGTGACGCAGGACACCGAGCGAGCGTTCAAGTGGTACAGCCTCGCCGCGACTGCCGGCGACCAAGAAGCCGTGAAGCGCCGCGACCAGTTGAAGGTGCTGCTCTCGGGCGAGGAGCTGAAGGCCGCCACCGAGCTCGTGTCCACGTTCCGCGCCAAGCCGAGCGAGGCGCTCGCCAACGATCCGCGCGCCGCCGGGCAGGACTGGCAGCGCCGTCAGTCGGAAGCCGAGGGCAACGACGGCTGAGATGACCTTCGCTCCGTCCGTCGACTGAAGGAGAGAAGGCTCCTGGCGGCGTGACGGCGGATGGACTGTTCAAGTCGGAACGAAGCACCTATGTCTGCGCTCCGCATCCCGGAGCCAGCAATGACCGATGCCCTCGCCTGGAAGACTGCCAAGTCGCCGTCGCTCGCCGACTTCGAGACCCTTGCGGCCGGCGCCTGGGAGCGGTTGCCCGCCGAGTTCCGCGCGCTGTGCGGCGATCTTGTCATCCGCATCGAGGACTATGCGCTCGACGAGGTGCTCGACGAGCTCGAGCTCGAGAGCCCGTTCGATCTGCTCGGCCTCTACCAGGGCATCGCGCTCGATCGCAAAAGCACGCTCGACGTGCCGCGCGAGCCGGACATGGTGCTCCTCTATCGCCGCGCCATCATCGATTACTGGGCTGAAAACGAGGAGACGCTCGGCGACATCATCACCCACGTCCTCGTGCATGAGATCGGCCACCACTTCGGACTTTCCGACGCCGATATGGACGAGATCGAGGCAGACGCCGCGGCGTGACCTTTGCCCGAAACTCGGGCAGTCGAGATTCTCCGGTCGAATCCAGCCTGTTACGCGCTTGCCGCAGCCCGTGTGAAGGTTTCACCCGCCCTCCTTGTGTTCTTAATCTTTCCGCGCGATGCTTGGGGCTGGCTATCACACGCGTGCGGGGACAGCGGCCTTGGCTCGGGGCAGGGAATTCGTATGTGCGTTCTGTGCGCTTGCCATCGGCGTCTTGCTGACGCCGGCGATGTCGCGGGCCGACGAGGTGCCGACGCCTGAGGAGTACGCCGCCCACGTCGGCGGTGATGCGCAAGTCGTGCCTCCAGGCGAGATCAAGCTCGACGGCCACCCCCAGGTCTGCGGCCAGCGCCCCACCGTCATCGACAGCCAGCTCGACGACTACGGCGCCGCTTACCCCGGCTTCCTGATCCTGAACCCGCGCCTCCTCGAGAAGGTGGCGACGCCGGTCAAGCTCTGGATCTATGCGCACGAGTGCGGCCATCAGTTCCGCGGCCCCGATGAAGAGACGGCGGACTGTTTCGCCGTGCAGCGCGGCCGCCGTCAGGGCTGGCTCTCGACCGAGGGCCTCGATGAGGTCTGCAGCTTCATCGCACCCGCCAAGGGCGACAGCATGCACTTCTCGGGCTCCCACCGGTGCGAATACATGCGCCAGTGCTACGGGGACCCGAACATCCGCTAGTCGGTCGCAAGCTGACATTCGCTGAGACCATCATCTGCGGGGTGCTTCCCCGGGCTAGGTCTGCTGCCTCATCTTTTCCCCGCCGCTGCTCCGACTGCTAAGCTCGACGGCCCGTCACCTGCCTGCCGGACCGATGCGCCTTTGCGCCTATTCGAGGAAGCTTCTCGCCGTCGCCGCGACGCTCCACCGCTGGGGCGGCGTTCTCGGCGCCCTCGACCGCTCCCAACGCGATAGGGTGGCCCGCTATGCCGACGAGATCGCGGCCACCCTGGCCCGAGCAGCCGAGGGCCTTGCCTGCCTCGAGACGAACCCGATGGACCGAGCCGCGGCCCGTGTCGTGGCGGAGGAGTTCGGCCGCATTTCGGGCTATCTCGAGCTGGTGATCGGTGTTCTCCGGCACCATCTTGACGGGCGAAAGCTTGCCGGCGTTAAAAGGCGCCTGGAACGGCTCACGCCCGATGGCGTGGCCGGCGACGAGGCCCCCCGCGTCGGCGCGCCGCGCGTCGACCGGCTCTACGTCGCCGAAGGATACTTCCGCGCGTTGGCTGACAGCCTACGCGCCTAGCTCGCTCGAAGGAGCTGCCGAGGACGCATGGAAAAGTTCACCACCCTCACCGGCGTCGCCGCGCCACTGCCGATGCGCAATGTCGACACCGACATGATCATCCCGAAGCAGTTCCTGAAGACGATCCAGCGCACCGGGCTCGGCAAGTCGCTCTTCCACGAGCTGCGCCGTCACCAGGACGGCACCGAGAATGTCGACTTTGTCTTGAACAAGCCGGCCTACCGCAACGCCGTGATCCTGATCACCAGCGAGAATTTCGGCTGCGGCTCCTCGCGCGAGCACGCGCCGTGGGCGCTGCTCGACTACGGCATCCGTTGCATCATCGCGCCGGACTTCGCCGACATCTTCTTCAATAACTGCTTCCAGAACGGCATCCTGCCGATCAAGCTGCCGCAGGCCGAGATCGACAAGCTGATGGACGACGCCAGCCGCGGCGCCAATGCCACCATCACGGTCGACCTCGAGGCGCAGGAGATCCGCGGCCCCGATGGCGGCGTCATCCGCTTCGACGTCGACCCCTTCCGCAAGCATTGTCTGCTCAACGGCCTCGACAACATCGGCCTCACGCTCGAGAAGGAAGGCTCGATCAAAGCGTTCGAGGAAAAAGTCGGCGTTGCGCGGCCCTGGGCTTGAGAACGCCGAGCGCAGCGGATTTGCCGGAGGCGGCGAACCTCGGGCGTGCCGTGCGCATTGAGCCTTCCATGAGGCCCGCGGCACACACTGGCAGGGATTTGCGGGCCCGGCCGATTGCCGCCGCGGCGGCGAATATGGTAGGTGCCAACCCTTGCTGCGGGACGCGAGGAGATCCATGCGCATGAGGCCGCTTTTCGCCGCCGCAATCGTCCTCGCGACGCTCCTGGCCATGCCCGTCGCGCCGTCGCCTGCGCATGCGGGGCCGGCGCTCCTGTTCGATCCCGCCGACGGCGCCGTGCTTTACTCCGAGGACGTCGACAACCAGTGGTATCCCGCCTCCCTCACCAAGATCATGACGGCCTATCTTACCTTCGAGGCCGTCAAGAGCGGCAAGCTCCAGCCCGACCAGAAGATCACGATCAGCGCCAACGCCGCCCTGCAGCAGCCGAGCAAGCTCGGCCTTCCCGCGGGCTCGACGATCACGGTCGACCAGGCCATCAAGTGCCTCATCATCAAGTCGGCGAACGACGTTGCCATCGCGCTTTCGGAAGCCGTCGCCGGCAGCGAAGGCGAGTTCGTCGCCCTGATGAACGCGACTGCCAAGCGCCTCGGCATGACGCGCACCACCTTCGTCAATCCGAACGGCCTGCCTGCGCCTGAGCAGATGACGACGGCGCGCGATCTCGCCAAGCTCGCCCGCGCTGTCATCACCGAGTACCCGCAATACGGGCCCTACTGGGCCATGGCCGACGCGCGCATCGGCAAGATCAAGCTCGCGACCCACAACGGCCTGCTCAAGAGCTTCGAGGGCGCCGACGGCATGAAGACGGGCTTCATCTGCGATTCGGGTTTCAACGTCGTCGCCAGCGCCACGCGCGACGGCCACCGCCTGATGGCCGTCGTGCTCGGCGAGCCGTCGAGCGAGGAGCGCAACGTCAAGGCCACGAGCCTGCTCGAGCATGGCTTCCAGCAGTACGGCTGGAAGATGCTGTTCTCGTCCGGCAGCCTCGATACGCTTCCGGTCGCATCGGATGCTCAGGGCGTGACCAGCGTCCGGACGGCTGTGACGTCGTGGGGATGCAATCCGCAGCGCAAGCCGGCCGCCCGCAAGGCAAAGGCGAAAGGCAAGAAGCCGCCGGCCAACGGTGCCTCCGGCCAGAAGGCGAGCGCCGGCCCGGCGTCGCCGAACGTCGCCAAGGCGCCGGCCGCCGCCACCGGCTCGCTGCCAGATCGCGCGGCGGCAGCTTCGGGCACCTCGGCCGGCTTCGCCTCTGGCGCGGCCCACCCGGCCTCGCCGGCCGTCGGCGCATCCTTCGCCCCTTAGGCCCCGATCGCCCCACCAACGGCGCTCTTTACCATCTCGCCATCGAGCCTCACGGCGGCATCCGTCTCTCTATGCGCGGCTGGCGCCGATCTTGCTTTTCAGTCCTCACAATTCGACTTGGGGACTGGAATGGCTGCTGGTGGATTTCCGAGCGACGACTCTTCGGGCGAGTTCTGCGAGGCCGAGCTCATGGCCGTGGTGCTCGAGGGCCGGCATGGCAACTTCGCCGCCGAGGTCGCCGAATTCTTCGCCACCCTGCATCGCCAGTGCGGCGACCAGGGGCGCTCGCGCGCCTGGAGCGGCGTCGCCAACGCCGTCCGCAAGCGCGAGCAGGAGCGCCTGATCGAATCCTTAAACTGACCCAAAACGGGGCGCGCGAGACAAGATGAGCCAAAGACGCTCACGGCCGCAGCACCCCAGGGAGAGCTTATGAGCCTGACCACGCCCGAAGCGGTCGAGCGCACGCCAGGGTGGCGCGGACTGCCCGGCTTTATCTGGAGCCAGCTCGTCGCCATCGTGCGCGCCGAGGAGGCGCGTGCGGCCATGCAACGCGACGCCTTCGTCGTCTTTGCAGTCCGGGTGGCGAGTGCGGGCCTGCTCTACGTTTCCCAGGTCGTGCTCGCCCGCTGGATGGGGAGCTTCGACTACGGCATTTACGTTTTCGTCTGGACGTGGGTCCTCGTCCTCGGCGGCCTTGCCGATTTCGGCGTGAGCTACGTCGCGCTCCGCATGGTGCCGGAATACCGCACGACAGGTGAACTCTCGCTGCTGCGCGGCTTCCTGTTCGGCTCGCGCCTTTTCGTACTCGCCTCGAGCACGTGCGTCATGGTGGCGGCGCTGCTCGCGCTCTGGCTCTTCGGCGAGCACGCCGAAAGCCACTACGTGCTGCCCGCGTTCCTCGCCCTCTTCTGCATCCCGCTCTACGCGCTGACCGACATGCAGGACGGGATCGGCCGCTCCCAGGCCTGGATGACCATGGCTCTGGTGCCGCCCTACATTCTCCGCCCGGTGCTCCTGCTCGCGACGATGATGGCTTCGCGCGCCCTCGGTTTCGACGCGAATGCGACGACGGCTGCCGGCGCGGCGATCATCGCCACATGGTGGGCGGGCCTGATCCAGACGCTGCTGATGAACCGCCGTCTCGATGCTGCGATCCCGGCCGGCCCCCGCGAGTACGATTTCCGGCGCTGGCTGACGACGGCCGCCCCACTCATCATCATCAACGGTTCCGAGCTGGTGTTCCAGAACACCGACATCCTCGTCATCTCGCGCTACATGTCGCCCGCCGACGTCGGCATCTACTTCGCCGCCGCCAAGACCATGAGCCTCATCATGTTCGTCCACTATGCGGTGGGCAGCGCGGTCGCCCACCGCTTCTCCGGCCTCAACGCCAAGGGCGACAGCGAAGGCCTGCGCCTCTTCGTGCGCGACGCGGTGAACTGGACCTTCTGGCCCTCGCTCGCGGGCGCCGTGATCATTCTTGTGCTTGGCCGTCCGCTGCTGTGGCTGTTCGGGCCAGAGTTCGTGAACGGCTACCCGGTCATGTTCGTGCTCGTGCTCGGCATGCTCTTCCGTTCGGCCATGGGGCCGGTCGAGATCCTGCTCAACATGCTCGGCGAGCAGAAGGTCTGCGCGACCGTGCTCGTCTCGACGATGGTGCTCAACATCTCGCTGAACTTCGCCCTCGTGCCGAAGTTCGGGCTCCTCGGCGCGGCCACCGCGACCGCGACCTCGCTTGTCGCGGCGGCAGCCATGAATGCTGCCGCGGCGCGCATGCGGCTCGGCATCGACGCTGCCATCTGGCGCAATCTGCCCCGCCGCTAGGCTACGGGCCACTTTTACCAAATCCACGCGGTCTCGCTCGAAACCGTCTACCCGCGACGGCAAAAGCGCGTATGCTCGCGCCCAGGCAGCTCCCATCGACGGCTGATGGACGCGCACATGACGATGCACGAGACGACGCAGCCGAGGTCCTCCGAGCGGGCGAGGCTGAACCACAAGCCGATCAACATCGCGCTCCAGGGTGGCGGAGCGCACGGTGCCTTCGCCTGGGGCGTGCTCGACAAGATCATCGAGGATGGACGCCTCGAAATCGAGGCGGTGAGCGCGACCAGCGCCGGCGCCATGAACGCTGTCGTCATGGCCTACGGCATAGCCCAGGGCGGCGGCGAGGGCGCCCGCGAAAAACTGAACGAGTTCTGGACCGAGATCTCGCGCGCGGGTGAGTTCTACAGTCCGATCCGCACGCACCCTTGGGAAAAGCTTTTGCAGGCCTACGGCTTCCCGCAGGCCTTCTCGCCGACCTACCAGGCGTTCCAGGCGCTGACGCACTTCTTCTCGCCCTACCAGCTCAATCCGTTCAACTTTAATCCGCTGCGCGAGGTGCTGACCAAGGTCGTCGATTTCGACACCCTGGCCAAGGCGACGCGGGCGCCGCGCGTTTTTCTCTCCGCCACCAACGTGCGCACGGGAAAGATCCGCGTCTTCCAGAACGACGAGGTGTCGATCGAGACCGTGCTGGCTTCGGCTTGCTTGCCCTATGTGTTCCAGGCGGTCGAGATCGACGGCGACGCCTACTGGGACGGCGGCTTCATGGGCAATCCGGCCATCTTTCCGCTGATCTACCACGGCGTCTCGAAGGACGTGGTCATCGTCCACATCAACCCCATCGAGAGAAAGGCGCTGCCGCGCACCGCGCCCGAGATCTTCGACCGCATGAACGAGATCAGCTTCAACTCGTCGCTGATGCGCGAGATGCGCGCCATCGAGTTCATCACGCGCCTGATCGACGAGGGCCAGCTCGACGCCAAGAAGCACAGCCGCATGCGCATTCATTCCATCCGCGACGACGCCGAGATGGCCGAGCTCGGCCTCGCCACGCGTCTCAATCCTGATTGGAGCTTCCTGTGCCGGCTGCGCGACACGGGGCGCAAGCGCGCCACTGAGTGGCTCGACACGCATTTCGATGCCGTCGGCGGGACCTCGACGATCAATCTGTCGGAACTCTTCTGCTAGCGCTGGTCCCGCAAGGTTGTACTCGCCACGAGCCTCCGACTAACCGATTGCTTAACCGTCTCGCACGGTGTTCAGCGCGCGCCTCGCGACAGTCCCGAACGCGCGCCCTATATTGAGGCGGCCGGGGATCACGACGAGGCGCCAATGCGAAGACTTCTCCTGATTGCGGCACCCATTCTCGGATCAGCCCTGATGACGGCGACGGGTACCAGCGCCGCCCCCACAGTCGCGACCGCTCAGCCAACAGCGCACGAGGCGAGCCTGCTCAACCGCGTCGGCTATGACGACTGGTATGACGACGATGACGACGACGTCGGCGACTACGTCGTCGCGCGCCCCTATCCGCCGCCGCCGGCCTACGCGCCGCCCCCGGTCGTCGTCGGCGCGCCGCCTTACGTCTACGGCTGGCCGCCGCTGCCGCCCCCGCGTCCGGCAAGCTGCGGGCAGTACCACTACTGGAACGGAGCGTTCTGCGCCGACGCCCGCTTCCGCCCGCCCTACGTCGGGCCTCGCTGGTAGACGCGGCTGACAGCTTCCTGGCTCAGTCGGCCAGCATGGCCAAGGCGGCGCGCCGATCTCCCGGCTTCAGCTTCAGGAACAGCGCGCGGGCCTTCTTGACGTCGCGCTCAAGACCGCTCTCGGCGGCGGCCGCGAGCGCGAGCGTCGTCGGATTGTCGGCTCCGCAGATGAAGGAGAGCGCCTTGGCGAGGCGGCCCATGGTGGCGCGGTCGATCGTCGTCTCGTCCATGGTGTTGCTGCCTCCGGCTTGCGGAAATGGACTTAGCACGTGGCCGGCGCCGCGCCGAGTGCTGACAACGGCGCTCTCCTCGGCTAAGCCTGTGCCGCCTCAAAGCCATCAGGGAGAGGGTTCATGAGCCGCCTCTACGGTCCGCAAAATCGCGATCTGCAGGACATTTTTCACAGCCGTGCCATGGCCGATCGCATCGAGGCCATCGCCGACAAGCCCGAGATCGATGAGGCCGCCTGCGCCTTCATCCAGAGCCGCGACATGTTCTTCCTGGCGACCGTGGATCACATGGGCCGCCCGACGGTCTCCTACAAAGGCGGCGACCCGGGTTTCGTGCGCGTGATCGACCCGACGACCATAGCTTTCCCGAGCTACGACGGAAACGGCATGTACCTGTCGATGGGCAACATCACCACGCATCCCGAGATCGGCTGCCTGTTCATCGATTTCGAAAAGCCTTTCCGGCTCCGCCTGCAGGGTCGCGCCGAGGTCGTCCGCGAAGGGCCGCTGATGGGCCTCTTCAAGGAGGCCGAGCTCGTCGTCACCGTCAAGGTCGAGGACGTGTGGATGAACTGCCCGCGCTACGTGCACCGCTACCAGAAGGTCGCCTCGTCGCGCTACGTGCCGCGCATCGATATCGATACGCCGCTCTGCGAGTGGAAGCGCATCGACGGCATCCAGGATGTGCTGCGCCCGCACGAAACTGCGGCCGTCGAGAAGGCCGGCCAGATCACCATCGACGAGTGGATGGGACACGTGGTGGCCGGCGACGACAAGGTGTAACCGGCGATGGTGCTGCGCGTCGCATGCCAGATGGACCCGATCGAGCGGATCGACATCCGCGGCGACTCGACGTTTGCGATCCTGCTCGAGGCACAGCGGCGCGGGCACGAGATCTTCTATTACACGCCACTGAACTTGGCCCTCAATCGCGACCGGCTGATCGCGCGCGGCCAATCCCTCTCCGTGACTGACACGGCCGGTGATTATTTCCGGCTGGCGGACCCGCGCGTCGAGAACTTGAGCGATTGGGACGTGGTGCTCCTGCGTCAGGACCCGCCCTTCGACATGGCCTACATCACGACGACGCACCTCCTCGAGCGCATCCATCCCGCGACCCTCGTCGTCAACGACCCCGCCCAGGTCCGGAACTCGCCCGAGAAGGTCTTCGTGCTCGACTTTCTTGACCTCATGCCCCCGACTTTGGTGACGCGCAGCCTCGCCGACGTGCAGGCGTTCCGGCGCGAGCACAAGGACATCATCCTGAAGCCGCTCTACGGCAACGGTGGCGCGGCGGTGTTTCGGCTAGCGCCCGACGACACCAACCTCGCCTCCCTCGTCGAGCTGTTCCAGAACGCGTTTCGCGAGCCGTTCATGGTGCAGGCCTACCTGCCCGAGGTGCGCAACGGCGACAAGCGCATCATCCTGGTCGACGGTGAGGTCGCCGGAGCCATCAATCGCGTCCCGGCCGCGGACGAAACCCGCTCCAACCTGCACGTCGGCGGCACCGCCAAGCCCGCGGAGCTTTCCAAGCGCGATCGCGAGATCTGCGCGCGCCTCGGCCCCGAGCTCAAGCGGCGCGGACTGTTGTTCACCGGCATCGACGTCATCGGCGACTACCTGACCGAGATCAACGTCACCTCGCCGACCGGCATTCGACAGGTCAGGGGATTCGGCGGCCCGGACATCGCCGCCATGATCTGGGACGCCATCGAGGCGAAGCGCGCGTCGCCGGTCGCCGCCTAGCGCGGTCGCAGGCTGCGGAAGGCGGCCGAGGCGAGCAGGCCCGCACCCACCGCCACCGCCACGGCCATAAGGCCGTAGAGCAGCGAGTGGCGCATGGCGAAGTGGTACAGCAGGAGCTCGATCCCCTCGCGCTCGAGCCGCACCCGCGTCGAGAAGGTGGAGAGCAGCGCGCCGGCGTGGAAGAGGTAGACGCGCGCCGTCAGCGGGCCCACCGGGATGTTGGGCGGCAGATCGATCGAGCTTCGGAACAGGCTGCGGCCGATGAAGGCCACGTTGAAGTCTCGCCGAATATAGAGGCCGTCCCTCTGCTTCAGGCGGACGATGGCGTCGCGGTAGTCCTTGAGCTCGACCGGCGTCGCCTCGATTGCGGTCTCGGCAGTCGGACCCACGACGGCATAGTCGAGGCCGATGGCGTTGTTGCGCAAGATCTCGGGGGAGGCGATCTCCTCGATCGGAAGCGTTGAGGCGATGGCGTAATAGCTCGGCACGCGCTCGAAGGTGGCTTGCTCGGTGTTGACCCACAGCCCCCCGACGTTGCTCTTCCGTCGTACGATCAACGGCTGCGACAGCCCCTCCACCACCACCACGACATCGTAGTAGCCAGCTTCCGCGCTCGTCTGCCGGCTGTTGTCGACCGAGCCGAAGACGATGATCTCGGTCCCGGTGAAGCCCGAGGTCACGGCGATCGACCGGGTAGAGACGTCGGCTTCGACGTGTTCGGGCGGCAGCGGAGCTGGTGCCGGCGCTGGTGGCTGAGCAGGCGCGGGCGCTGGTGGCTGAGCCGGCGCAGGCTGAGGCGCGGCTGCGGCGGGCGCGGGGACGGGGGGCGTCTGCGGCGCAGCTACGGCCGGCGCCGAGGGCGCAGGCTTGGCGCTCTTCTTCGCTGGCTCCGCATCAGCGTGTCCCGGCGCGATCAACCCCAGAAGCGCACAGCCCACCGCCACGAGAACAACTGGCGTCCCGAAGCGCGAGGCCTCTGCCGGCATCAGCGCCCTCCCAGCGGCGTGATGGAATAGATGTCGGCCGGCGTCGCCACGAGGTCCCATGCAATACGCACGCAGACGAGCAGCACGAGCGCAGCCAGTAGGAAGCGAAGCTGCTCGCCCCTGAGACGGGACCCGGCGGCAGCGCCGAACTGGGCCCCGATGACGCCGGACACGATCAGGATCAGCGCCAGCACAACGTCGACGCTGTGGTTCTCGGTCGACTGCAGCACGGTCGTCAGCCCCGTCACGAACACGATCTGGAACAGCGACGTCCCGACGACGACATTGGTCGGTACGCGCAGAAGGTAGATCATGGCCGGCACCATGATGAAGCCGCCGCCGGCGCCCATGATCGCCGCGAGAAAGCCGACGAAGGCGCCGATGGCGAGGGGCGGCACGGCGCTGATGTAGAGCTTCGAGCGATGGAACCGCATCTTGAGTGGCAGCCCGTGGATCCAGCTATGCTGGTTGCTGCGCCGCGTCGAGACGACCACCCCGCCGCGCGAGCGCTGGATCGTCGTCGCGCTCTCGATCAGCATCAGCGCCCCGATGACGCCGAGGAAGAGCACGTAGGCAAGCGCGATAAAGAGCTCGAACTGCCCGGCCTGTCGCAGGATGCGTACGATCTGCACGCCGATTGCCGAGCCCACGACGCCGCCGATGAGCAGGACCACGCCCATCTTGATGTCGACGTTGTTGCGCTGGTACTGGGCGATGGCCCCCGACACCGATGAGGCGACGATCTGCGCCGCGCCGGTCCCCACGGCGACCACCGCCGGAATGCCAGAAAAGATCAGCAGCGGCGTCATCAGGAACCCGCCGCCGACGCCGAAGAGACCCGACAGGAAACCCACGGCCGCGCCCATGCCGAGGAAAAGGAGCACGTTGGCGGGGATCTCGGCGATGGGAAGATAGACGTACATCTGGGTCGTCTAGTACGCCGTCTCTGGCTTGGATTAAAGGAGAGATCGCGGCGGGGAATGCCTGGCTACTGCGGCTTCTCCGCGACGATGACTGCCTCGTGGAGTTGGAAGACGAGCACGCCCCTGACGGAGCGCGGGGCGAGAAATGCTTTGAGCGGCTCCGGACCGTTCGCGAGCTCATCCTCGAGGCGGCCGCGGGTTGCCGCGTCGCACCGCATGCGTCCGACGTAATCGCCGAAATCCATGTCCTTGGTCGCACGCTCCGCTGCCGTGACCACGAGCCCCGCCCCGCCGATCAGGGCCCGCCACTCCTCGAGCGCCAACGCCCGGCCATGGCTCGGGTCGCGCAGTTTCTCGAAGGCGTTGTAGCGCTCGGCCGTCTCCGCGATCTGCGCTTCCGCAACGCCGGCAAGCGCCTCCGCGTCGGGCGAGATATTGTCCACGAGCCCGAGCCGTCCGCCCGGCTTCAGCACGCGCGCCGCCTCGGCGACGAAGCGTTGCGGATGGGCGAAATGGTGAGCGGCAAGCCGGCAGGCGACGATGTCGAAGCTCGCCACTGCAAACGGCAGCTGCTCGGCATCGGCCACCGCAATCGCCATGTTGGCGAAGTTCCGCTTGCGCGCGAGCTTGGCCGCCTCCGCGAGCATCTCCTGCGTGATGTCGCTCGCGACCACGCTGTCGACGAGCGGAGCCAGAGCCGCGGCCGTGTGACCGGCTCCTGTCGCGACATCGAGCGCCCGCTCGTGGCGCTGAGGCGCCAGCAGCGCGACGAGCCGCTCGAGACTCCAGCCGCGAGCATGCACGTCGGAGCCGGCGTAAGCTGCCGCGTTGGCTCCGAACTGCGATTGCACGAGGGTGTGTTTCATGGGCGCTGCATTGTGCCCGCTTCGAGGGCCTTCGCAAGACGCCGCGACGCCGCGACCATCTCGACCGGCGGCGCGTCTGCATTTACCGTCTGCTAACTCTTGCGGAACGTCAAATCTGGCCGGTCACGCCAAATTCAGCCTCGCTTTCCGTAGTTCGCTCCATACTTCGCCCATGGATGTGATCCAGGATCTCAAGCAGCGCATCGAGGCCGAGCTCGAGCCCGGCGAGCAGGTCGTCTATGCCGGCCGCCCGGACTGGCGTGCCGCAAGGTCCACGCTCATCGCTGTCTTTGCCCTCGGCCTCTTCATGTGCGCCGTGGCAATGCCGATCGCGTGCGCGACCATGGCCGCGGTCGTGGGCATCATCCCCTTCAGTGTGGACGGCGAGCCGGCCTCGCCATTCCTCGCCGCGGCGTTCTGCCTGTTGGCAGTGCCGGTGGCCGCGCTCGCCGCCTTCGTCCTCTCGGTGCCGTTCCTGTCGATCGTGCGCTGCAAGCGCGCCGCGCACGCCGTCACCGACCGCCGCTTCCTCACCGTGTTCGCCGGCGGCAAGCCCGAGGTGGAAAGCCACCCGCTCGACAGCGTGAATTTCGTGACGCGCAAGAGCGGCGGCGGATGGGGATCGCTCGAGATCGCCTATGGCGTCGAGAAGGATGCCGACGGCAACCCGCGCCCGCTCACGGTCACGTGGAGCGGCATCCCGGATCTCAATCGTGCGGAAGCCGCGCTCCTGCGGCGCGACTAGAGCGCGAAGTCGCTCGACTGAAGCGTCGAGACGTTCACCTTGATCTCGAAGTCGGCGATCTTGTCGCCGTTGGTGTCGCCCTGAATGATTCCGCCCGAGCAGCGGAGCTCGCCGTCCCTGCCGTGGAAGCCGGCGGTGCCGATGAACGTGAACTTCTGGTTGCCTGAGGTTCCGTCCCTGTCGGCGTCGATGCTGGAAAGGTCGATCTTGTCCTTCTGGCTCCGGCTGAAGTCGAGGATCCGGTCCCGCGCGGCACCTTTTGCCGATTCCGCCGCCTTGTTGAAATCGAAACGGTCGGCGCCCGCATTGCCGCGCAGGTAGTCCTTGCCGAGGCCCCCGGTCAGTATGTCGTTGCCGCCGCCGCCGTTCAGACGGTCGTTGCCTCCCTTGGCGATGATGTGGTCGTTGCCGCCGAGGCCGTTGATCGTCTCCTCGTCCGGCTCGCCCAGCAGATAGTTGCCGGCACCGTTGCCGTTGATCTCGCGGTCGTTGGTGCCCCTGACCGTCACGAACACGAAGGCCGTGTCCCTGCCTCCATACGGATCGGTGACCGTGTATTCGATCGTGAACTTGAAGCTCTGGTTCTCGCGCAAGAAATAGAGGAAGGGGTTGAGGTGCAGCGTCAGCGTCTCGAAGTCGTGCGTGTCGTCGAGAGGCGTGATGGTGGCCGGCAGAAGGTTGGACGGGAGGTCGGGACCCAGATCGACATGCAAGACACGAGCGTCGTCGATGCCAAGTCGCTCCGTCTCGCCGTGATCGATGTCGGTGTCGTTGGCGAGCGGGCTGATCTTGAGAACACGAACGTGATCGGTCGTGGTGATCAGATCGTGCTTTGCGACCGGCGCGTCATTTGCCCCGTGCACGGTGATGCGCACGCTGGCCTGCTCGCTGTTGTTGGCGATGTAGTCGCGAAAGATCAGGAAATTGTCGATGATCAGCGTCTCGTGCTTTGCCAGCGGCATGACGAGCGACTTGGGGATCTTGAGGTATTCGAAAGTGAGCGTGCCGTTGCCGGCCTGTGGCCCCGCCACGGTCCAGGTGTAGACAATCCGCTTGTCGGTGATCAGAAACGGCTCGTTGAGGCCCTTGCCCAGGTCGGCGTCAAAAACCGCATTGTGCTGGTTGTTGTCGTACCCTGCCGACGGCGTGAAGGAAAAGAACGTGCTGTCGCCATGAAGCGGCTTGGCAGTGAATTTCTGCGGTGTAGGCGAAAGGTCTACGTCGACAATTTCAAACTCGAATTTGTGCCGTGCCAGCTTGACCATTGCGGTCCCCTCCGCTGATCAGGGTGCGGAGGGAAGCTTACATTTAACCGTTCGGCGATCAAGGCCGCCTGTGCCGGCGATCCGTGGACGGCGTTACGCGCCGTTCCACGTCCTGATGTCGACGAAATGCCCCTCGAGCGCCGCCGCTGCCGCCATCGCCGGCGACACGAGGTGCGTCCGCCCCTTGTAGCCCTGTCGTCCCTCGAAGTTACGGTTCGAGGTCGAGGCGCAGCGCTGCCCGGGCTGCAGTTGGTCCGGGTTCATGCCGAGGCACATCGAGCACCCGGGCTCGCGCCACTCGAAGCCCGCGGCCTTGAAGATCTCGTCGAGACCCTCGGCTTCCGCCTGCATCTTCACAAGCCCCGAGCCCGGCACGATCATGGCGTAGGCGAGCCGCGAGGAGATCTTCTTGCCCTCTACGATCTTGGCGACCTCGCGCAGGTCCTCCATGCGCCCGTTGGTGCACGACCCGATCCACACCACGTCGAGCGGGATGTCGGTCATCTTGGTGCCGGGCGTGAGGCCCATGTACTCGAGCGCGCGTTGCATCGAGGCGCGTTTCTTCTCGTCCTGAATGGCCGCGGGATCGGGCACCGAGGCCGTTACCGACGCGACGTCCTCCGGGCTCGTGCCCCAGGTGACGATCGGCGGCAACTTCGCCCCGTCGAGGCGCACCTCGCGGTCGAAATGCGCCCCCTCGTCGGTCTGCAGCGTCCGCCAGTAGGTCATCGCCATCTCCCAGGCGGTGCCCTTGGGCGCCCGCGGGCGCCCCTTGATGAAGTCGAAGGTCTTGTCGTCGGGCGCGATCATGCCGGCGCGCGCGCCGCCCTCGATCGACATGTTGCAGACTGTCATGCGACCTTCCATCGAGAGGTCGCGGATGGCCTCGCCCGCGTACTCGATGACCGAGCCGGTGCCGCCGGCAGTCCCGATCTCGCCGATGATGGCGAGGATGATGTCCTTGGCGGTGACGTGGGCCGGGAGCTTCCCGTCCACCACGACGCGCATATTCTTGGCCTTCTGCTGGATCAGCGTCTGCGTCGCCAGCACATGCTCGACCTCGCTCGTTCCGATGCCGTGCGCGAGCGCGCCGAAGGCGCCGTGCGTCGAGGTATGGCTGTCGCCGCACACGATCGTCGTTCCCGGCAGCGTGAAGCCCTGCTCGGGGCCGACGACGTGAACAATGCCCTGGCGCTTGTCGAGCTCGTTGAAGTACTCGACGCCGAACTCGCGCGCGTTGCGCGCCAGCGTCTCCACCTGCACCCGGCTCTCGACGTCGTCGATGCCGCGCGAGCGGTCGGTCGTCGGCACGTTGTGGTCGACCACGGCCAGCGTCTTTTCAGGCGCGCGTACCTTGCGGCCCGTCATCCTCAGGCCCTCGAACGCCTGCGGGCTTGTCACCTCGTGGACGAGATGGCGGTCGATATAGAGGAGACAGGTGCCGTCGGGCTGCCGGTCGACAATGTGGTCGTCGAAGATCTTGTCGTAGAGCGTCTTTGCCATGGGTTTCTTGCCGTTGGACGGAGCGCACAGTCTGCCTGAGATAGCGTCCCGGCCGCCGACTTGCAAATCAGGCGGTCTTCTCCGGTCAATAAGACGTTTTCCGCCCGTGGCCGGCAAAAAAGAGCCGGGCGAGGGGCCCGGCTCAAGTTGTCCCGGGCCGGCCCATAAGCGGTGGCAAATAGCCCTGAGCCGGTGTCCGATTGGCTCCGTCTACGAGCACCGCAGGCCTGCCGGATCAACTTAAACCTGTGTCATGTCGGGCAAGATCGGCCAGGTGCGGTGCAGCGGCCTAATCCTTCCACTGCCGCGCCTTGGACACCAGGAAGTCGCGCAGGACCTGGACCTTTTTCGAGGCCTTGAGCTCCTCGGGATAGACGAACAGGATCGGCAGCGTCGGCTGGTCGATCTCGGCCTTTGTCAGGACGGTGACGTAGTCGGTTTCATCCTCGATCATGTAGTCGGGGATCATGCCGATGCCGACCCCGGCGCGGATCGCGTTCTTGATCGCGACCACGCTGTTGACGCGCAACGCCGGCACGCGCGGGCCCGAGCCGTCGCGCCCCGCCATCTCGAGCCAGCCGATCGACGGCAACAGCTGCGAAGGCTGCCCGCTGTAGGAGAGGATGCGATGCCCGCGGTCGAGGTCGGCCAGCGTGTCCGGCGCCCCATACCGGCGCACGTATTGCGTCGACGCAAGTGCTCGCACCTTGGCCGAGAATAGGGGCCGCCGGATGAGGTCCGAGCGTTCCGGCTCCCGCGTCCAGATGGCGACGTCGGCGGCCCGCATGGCGATGTCGATCTGGTCGTCGTTGAGCAGGAGGTCGACGCGGATGTCCGGATAGAGATCCATGAACTCGCGCAGCCGCTTGGTCACCCAGACGCTGCCGAGCCCGACGGGGGCCGCGATGCGGAGCTCGCCCGTGGGTTTCGTCGTCGTGTCGGCGAGCAGCGTTTCGGCGGTCTGCAGCTTGTGCATCACCTCGCCGACCGTGCGGAACAGGAGGTCGCCCTGCTCGGTGAGCACGAGGCCGCGGGCGTGGCGATGGAACAGCACGATCTTCATGTCGCGCTCGAGCGCGGAGACCTGCCGGCTCACGGCCGACTGGCTCATGTGCAGTGCCTCGCCCGCGTGCGTGAAGCTTCCGGCCGCGGCCGCCGCGTGAAAAATCCTGAGCTTGTCCCAGTCCATGCGCCGTGCTCCGGGCGACCGCTTGCCACGCACGGGCTCGTGCATAGCGGACTCGCCGATGTAAGGGCTCTCTCCGAGTCCCCGCTCAGGATAAATTGAATGGCATGCGTTGCGGCCACCGGGCGGCGACGCGTCGCAGGGGTCGGCAGAGTTTAATGCGTTTGCAGCCAAGCGCCAATCTTGCGAGCCAGTCATCGGGCAATCTCCTTGCTTAATGAGCGGGGCTGAGGCATTGCCCTGACCTTGTCATCCCGCGCATGCTGCAACTATGTGCAAACACCAAACGGAGCGTCAGCCCATGCGAAATATTCCCCTGGCCCTCGTCGGCGCTCTCCTGGTGGCGGCCTGCTCGCCCGCCGAGGAGAAAAGCAAGGATACGTTGTGGGAGCTGACCGGCCTTTCGACACCGGAATCGGCGCTGCCCGACACGGCAGCCGGCATCATCTACGTGAGCAACGTCGCCGGCGAGCCGACCGCCAAGGACGGCAACGGCTTCATCTCGAAAGTCTCACTCGACGGCAAGATGATCGCCAAGGACTGGGTCACCGGCCTCGACGCGCCGAAGGGCCTCGCCCTCGCCAATGGGCATTTGTTCACGGCCGACATCGACAAGCTGGTCGAGATCGATCCGGCGACCGGCAAGATCGTTGCCACGTACGACGCCAAGGACGCCAAGTTCCTGAACGACGTCGCCGCCGACGCCAATGGCAACGTATACGTCTCCGATATGGCTACGAACAAGATCTGGCGTCTCTCGGGCGGCAACTTCGAGGCCTGGCTCGACAACCCTGCGCTCAAGTATCCGAACGGCCTCAAGGTGCAGGGCGACAAGCTCATCGTCGCCGCCTGGGGCCCGATGGACGGCAAGGGCCCGCTCGGCAACCTCGTCGAGGTCTCGCTCGCCGACAAGAGCATCCGCGATTTGGGCGACGGCAAGCCGGTCGGCAACCTGGATGGCCTCGAGCCGTTCGACGATGGCAGCTACCTGGTTACCGACTGGACGGCCGGCAAGCTCTTGAAGATCGACTTTCCAGCACATTGGGATCCTAAGCTTAGAATTCCACGTGGACAAGTTGT